>Ga0114953_1001767_pt1 | contig 15282 bp, 6 predicted proteins | sample SidtaG_FD_87298 | JGI IMG/M metagenome (GOLD analysis project Ga0114953, IMG submission 87298) | Marine algal microbial communities from Sidmouth, United Kingdom - Sidmouth_Male2 metaG | ecosystem: Host-associated > Algae > Red algae > Unclassified | place: Sidmouth, United Kingdom | collected...
ACTTCCCCCCCCCCCCCCCCCCCCCCCCCCCCCCCCCCCCCCTTCCCCCCCCACCTCTTTCCCCCCCCCCGCCCCCCCCCCCCCCCCCCCCCCACCCCCGTCAGCGACCGTGTGGAGGACGTTGGGTGCGGCGGGGGGCGCGCCGCTTTGCCGGCGCCGCCGGCGCCCCCGCCACCCCCGCCGGCGTCCCCCCCCCCCTGGTACCTCGCCGGCGCCGTCTACCTCGACTCGACGACGGCGGTCAAATTCTCCGCGCACCTCATCCTCCCCGCCGTTGTCTTTCCGTCGATCGCCGACGCGGGCGTGTTTGTCCGTCGCCTCGTTGCCGAGGCGGCGGCGGCCGACGACGCGGCCGGCACGTCGCGGATGTTGGTGTCCCCAAAGCCGCCGCCACGCCCGCCGCCGCCGCCGGCGGGCGCCGCACCCACCGCCGCTGCGGGCGCCGCCGACGGGGCGGCGGCGCCCGCCGCCCGCGTGCCGTTTGTGGATACGGGCGTGTACACGCGGAACCGGTGTTTTCGGCTCGTCGGCTCATCCAAGTTTGGCAAAGCCGCCCGCCTGCTGCCGGCGCCCCTGCCGGCCGTGCCACCGCCGGTGGGCGGCGGCGGCGGCGGCGGCGGCGGCGCCACCGCCGCCGCCCCGACAATGGTGGCGGCCGAGCCCGCAGCGGTGGCGGCGGCGACGGGCGTGACGCGCGCCCTCTTTTTCCGCTCCCTCATCACCGCGGTGCCGACGCACCCGCCGCCGGCGGTCGTCACGACCGGCCTCGTGGCGCTCGGCGGGCCGGCGGGCGCGGGCGCGGGCGCGGGCGCGGGCGCGGGCGCGGGCGTGGTCGCGGGCGGCGGCCTCTGCGTCGACGTGCGGCCGCCCGGCGCCCGTGCGCGCGCCGGCGACACGCGCGGCGGCGCCGCCACCGCCGCCACCGCCAACATTGACGTCGACGCGGTCGCCCCCCCCGGCGTCACCGCGCACCTCGCGTCGCTCGTTGCGTGCGGCGGCGCACTGACTGGCGGCCGCGGCACGCTCCGCACCGCGGTCGCCTACCCCGCGTCGGCGACGGTCGTCTACGCCGTCGGCGGTGGCTACCGGTTTTGCGCCCGCATTGGGCGGCACCACCGCAGCAACGGGGTGTACTTTGTGGTGGACGTGCGGCGGCGGGTCGTGACGCAGCGGTGCCATGACCCAGAGTGTGCGGGGTGGGCGTCGCCGCCGGTGGCGCTCGACGCGCGGCTTTTTGGTGGTGGGGGCGGGCGCCGGGGGGGGGCGCCACCGCCGCCGCCGCCGCCGCGGTGGGTGCCCGACGCGGGGGAGCTGGCGGCGTTGGCGGCGCTTGCCGCGGAGAACGACGAGGCGGCGGCGGCGGCGGTGGCGGCAGCGGGTGACGGCGGCTGCGTTGGCGGCGCGGGGGGCACGCCGCGCTGCGGCGGCTGGAAGCCCACCGTGGACGAGCGGGCGGCGTTGGAGGCGGTCGCCGCGGAGGACCTCGACGCGCTGTGGGAGGATGACGGGCTGCCCGCCGGCGCCGCTGCTGCCGCCGCGGCGCGCCCCCGGTGGGTGCCCGACGCGGGGGAGCGGGCGGCGCTGGCGGCGCTCGCCGCCGAGGACGGGACAGTGGTGGACAGCAGTGGCCTCGGGGGGGGCGGCGCTCGCAAGGATGGTGACGACGCCGGCAACGCCGGCAACGGCAGCGGCGTCGGCGGCGGCGACGGCAGCGACGGCGGCGGTCCGCGGCCGCCGCCCCCGCGGTGGGTGCCCGACGCTGGGGAGCGGGCGGCGCTCGCCGCGCTCGCCGCCGAGGCGGCGGGGGCCGCCGCACCGGCGTGACGTGGCCGCGACGGTGGCGGCGGCGGTGGTGGCCCGTGGGGGGGGGGGGCGCCAGTGTGTGCGCGCCGTACCGACGCGCCGGCGGCGGCGGCTGCGCACACGCTCCGTGAGGCCCGCCGAGGCCATGCTCCGTGAGGCCCGCCGAGGCCGCCGCCACGGCCCGGCTGGGTGTCGACGCCCGTGGCGTCGGGGGGGCACACCACGCCCCCTCCCTGTGGAGGATACCGTGGCGGCCGTCGCGTAGCGCCACGGGCGCAAGTGGTACACACCATGGTCGGGATCGTTAACGGGCTGGCCGCGTCGAGGGCTTTGAGGCGGTCGGCATGTCCCGTGCGCAACGCTGGTTTCGGGTATGGCACGGCGACCGACGGCGACGCCAGTGCCGGCAGGTTCAGAAAAAACGGCACACACGGCAACGCACTTGCGAGACGAGAAAACAGAGGCAAACGCAACACCCGAGGGCGGTGCCGACAGCTGCATGCGATGCGTGCACAGGGTAATCGGACAACAACATCAACAAACTCACCCTCCACACAACGCGACCACAAAAAAAGAGTAGGCAACAAGCGCGTCGCGCTCAACTCAGAAGCGGAAGCGGTAGCGGCAGTACGGGACTTCCACGTCCTCCCCCTCCTTGTCCGTGCAAATCAGCTCCATCACCAGGTAGCGCTGCTTGGCCAGGAAAGCGAGCTTGCCAACCGTCCGCGCCACCTCGGACAGCGGTGTCGCCAGCCGCTCCTGCAGGCGCCGCGGGTTGGTGAAAGAAGCGTACAGGATGCTCACGCCGCACGACACCATGCTCACCTCCAAGTGAAAGTGGGTCTTGATGGCCTCGAGGAACTCTCCGAGCGTAATGTCCCGCCCTTCGTTGACGTCCAGGCGGTCCCACAACGTCCAAAAGCGGCCGTGGCCCATGTCTGTCGCCGCCGCCACGACCGGCTCGCTGAAGGCAAAAAAGGGGAGCGCCAGGTTGGCAAAGCCGTTCTTGAAAAACTCGAGCTTCTTCTCCGCCGCGTCGCGTCGTGCCTTGGCGTCGCTCCCCTTGGCAACGGCCTTGCACCAAGCGCCGCCGTCATAGCCGCCGCCGTCGCGGTCCGTATAGCCGAGGCGCACGAGCTTGAGTATCTCAAGGCAGACGAGGCCCGTCACAAATGCGGTCGTTGTCGCAATGGCGGGGATGATTTTGCCAGCAATCATCTTACTCTTGTGCCGGTCCGCCGGCTCGATCGAGTAGTTGGCCGCCCGCAGGTTGCTGCACGCAGTGATGACATCAATGTGGTGATTGGTGTCGTCGTCCTTTTCAAACTCGAGCGGCACCAACGTCTTGGCCGCCCCGTCGCTGCCCGCAGAACCCGCCGGTGGGAGGGCCTTGAGCAACGTCTTAATCCGTTCGTCGTCCTGGTCTAAACTCCCTGCGCCCGACGCATTCTGCTCCGACGCCTCGGCTTCGGTCGTTGCAATCTTCACACCCGCCTTGGGTACAAAGTCGGGCACAATAACGGCCGCCAGGGCCGCGGGGAAGTGCGCCATGTCCGTATCCGACACGGGGATACCATACACCTCCGCGCGCAGCAGTGCGGCAGAGGTGACAAAGGCCATATGCGTCTCGTCCGCCGCGTCAAAGGCCAGGGGCGTCGGCACCCGCTTGGTGCCACTCCAAAACGGCACCCTGTTGGCATCGACCATATCCGCGGGGAAGGCGTGGAGGAGCTGCTTGATCGACGAGGAGAACATCTCCTCAAACAACAGGCGGCTCCACTTAACGCAGTCCTCCACACTCGACGGGCGCTCCGTCACTAGCGACGAGTGCACCGCCTCGAGTGTCGCCAGCATGGTGCCGGGGCCCTGCCTCTTTAGGTCGTCAAAGAAATCTTTGCCGCGGGAGCCGAGGTAGGCATTGCAGTCTTCGGGCGTCCCGCGGAAGGAACCCTCGAACCAGTCGCGCGCCCACTGGAGCGTGTGCTCAATCTGGTACGGGAAGTTCTTGAGCGTGCAAATGGGGATGCTCTTCTCCGGCGGGTCACGGGACGAGCTGTACGACTCGGTGAGGCCAGGAACGACGACCTGCGTGTTGCCCTTCGTGCCGAGCGTCCCCGAGTCGAGCAGCGGCTTGATGTAGTACACGCACCGCTGGTCGACGTACAGCCGAGCCTGCACATTGTCCAGCGCGTTGCACACGCCCGACAGGCTGTCCCAAAACTCATCATCAAACGTCGCCTCCGTTTCAGGGCCGACGCGCACCTCGTGCGCGACAATGTTCACGTCGGGATTCATGACGCGCACCGCCGCCGCGGCCGCCACGCTCTTGGGCTTGTGAATGTCCGCGTCGCGGAAGAGGAACTGGCGGGACAGGTTGGACTTTTCAATCTGGTCCATGTCTGTAATCACAATGCCGCCGCCGCCGCCAGCGTCCACGCCGACGCCCATCATGGCCCAATTCTTGAGCATCTCACAACCAATCGCGCCGGCGCCGACCAGGAAGTAGTTGAGGGCGGCCAGCTTCTTCTGCACCGTCGCGCCGAGCACCGCCACCTGCCCGTCATAGCGTGAGCCGGTCGGCGCACACTCAGCTTCGGTAGGCAGGGGGGACGGCAGCACCTCCTGGCAGTCGATGTAGAAGAACTGCTTGATGGGCATGAACTTGCCCGACGTTGCCTTGAGCACCTCCTGCGCCGCAGTGCCGCCCAGCGCCGCCGCCATGGGCGACAGCACCCCCGCCGCGGTGCGGGCAAAGTACTCGAGCACCTTGGCGTCGAGGTCGTCGGCGGCCGAGCCGGCTGCCGCCTTGACAAATTCGACAAACTTGGCCGCGTGCGCCGCGCTGCCGGGCGTTGGGAGCGCGCCGCCGAGCGTCGCGCGGAAGGCGTCGATTGCCTGGAAAGCCGCGTGCGTCGTCCCCATCTGCATCATTTTGGCAAAATCCGCGATGACGTACTCGGGCTCCGCCGCCGCTTCGGGCAGTGACTTGAACGCAATTGTCAACGGCATCTTGACCTGCGTGGCGTAGCCGCCACGGATGTATTCGCCCATGGCCGCCACCTCCTCGCGGCAGCCGACTAGGGAGAAGGTGTAGGGGCCAAGGACCTTGATTTCCCGCGGCGTGCCATCGTTAAGGCCTGTCATGCCCTGAACTTCCGTAAACGATACGTGGTCACCCGCCTCAAAGTCATGCCGCTGCTCATCGAGGCACGTGACAACCACATCGTCGCCGTCGACGGTGACAGCAGAGATCATGACGGAGCGGGGCTGCTCACCATTGACGTCCGACACCGTAAACGCCGGTCCGAAGTCGTTGAAGATGCGACCAAACGCGCCAAACGCGCCGACCGACATGAACTTGACGTCAGCCAAGCGGCAAGCCGCGTCGACGGCCGTCTGCGCGGCCAGGCTCTGGTTGACAAGCACCACCGCCGTGTACTGTGACGCGGCCGCCGAGACAGTGTCAGCCACCGACGCGCCGCCATCCGCCTCGAGCAGCGACACGGACACATAAGGATTAAGGGACTCGAGCAGCGGCAGTGACGCGGCCGCCCGTGGCGTGCCCGCCGCCACATGGTCGGGCGTGAGGTAGAACTGGGCGGCCAGGTCGGCCGTCATCGCAGGCATCGGATCAAAGAGGGTGACGGACTTCAGGCCCGCCAGTATCAGGTTCTTTGCGATCTCCACACCCACACCGTCCACCCCGACCAGCAACACCGAGGAGGAGGCCATCCGCCGCTGGGCCTCATGGCCGAGCACGTACAGCTGGCGGGAGTAGAGGTCCTCATCAATGGTCGACGCCTGGTCGGACGCTGCCGCAGCACCATTCGCAACAGTTGCCGACGCCATCGCAGAGGCAAAAGGGGGCGGGGGATCCGCTGCAGCGAGCTTTTGGCGCTTGCTGTCTTGCTCGCCGCCGCCCGAGGCGGCCGCGTCGCGTTTCCCCGTCGTCGCGTCGGACGACGCGCGCATGCGCGCCGCTGCGGCTTACCTATACACTGCTTCTCCGGGGGAACAGCGTCAGACGACCGGGCGACGGGGCGGCGCAGGGAAGTCGAGCTCGGCGGCAGGGGGGCGCCGACCGGGCAGCGTACGGCCAGACGTGCAAGCGCACAGTCAGCGTGGGACGCTGAGTGTCTGGAAGCGGCGCGCCAGGCCCGACCGAGCCCGCTGTCCATTTGCACATCCGATTGCCAGCTGATCAGGCGGGACAGCAGCCAGCAAGTCAACTCGTCAGCGACAGACACGACGTATCAGTTTTCTTCAACTTCTGTATTTGAGATACTGACGTCAATTCCCTGCATCCTTGAAGTCAGCCAACCCGCATGGCTGTGAATCTACGAATCCGGCGACTGTCAGCCATGTTGTCAACCTCGCGCACGACGAGATGTGGGGCCTTGGAAGTGGCCAATGACAGGCCGCGGCGGTGTGGTGGGCCGCGCGGGCTTCATGATTGGCTGAATTGGGCGCCGGCGATGGTGGGCCAGGCGGCGCCACGTTGAGTTTGTGGTGTGCTCTGACGAGCCGACCCGCTTGGGGAGACAACCCAGTTCAGAGTCCCACAAACCGGACATGCGCATTTTCATGTGACTTCCGCAACGCATGGGAAAATGAATAGATCCCATTGGCTATCTGCTCACTGACAAACGGGAGCTCGGCAGCACAGTCGTCCAATGAACATCGGCTTGGACTTTCTGACTCAAAAATAAAGTTTTGTTCGCTGCTGGAGAGAATTTTCAGCTCCTTTCCAGTGCTTCTGATCCCACGGCCCTTGACGTCGCCCTCATCTTCCACGTGGATAGCTTTTTTCTCTCGAACGGCTTTGAAACCCCAACAAAAGCTGGCAATTGCCAGCATGTGCACCACTTAATACGCCCGAAGAGGCAGAGCCACTGCGACAGAAGTCACGGACGCCCTTGCAACAGAAAGGCATGACCCGATGAGGCTGTCCCGTTGCCGTGACAGAGTACATGAAACCAAGAAGTGACTTTACGTTAGCACCAAGGCTGCCACCGGGTCGATGGCCTCTTCCTCACTTGCCAAGTCACCTTCGGCGTACTCGTCGTCCGTGTGACAACACGCCCGGCCAACCCCACCCAGTCGGGGGGAAGGCGAGCCAGACCGTGTCGTCGGGTAGTCCTGTCGGGGAATACCGGCCCCGGAAGGAAACCTCGAAGAGCACACACGCACGGCGTCGACCGGGCGAAAGCTCCCCGAGCGAGAAACACGAGTTGTGTGACCGGAAGTTTACTTGCCCAGGTCGAGTGCTCCGAGGCCGTCCCCACGCCTCGCCCTCTTATGCCTCTCTAGGTCCTCTTCCAGACGGCCCACCTGTTCGTTCCCCCCCAACAGCCCACGGAAAGCACCCCACCACAAACCCTCCCCCCCAGGGCCCTCGGGGCCAGACTCTTGGAAGGGCGCCGAAGCTTCTGGCACCACCGTAGGGCAGAGCGCTGAGCCCAGATGCGTGACACCCCGGGCTGCCCCGGTGTCGGGCGCCCGGTGTAAACCTCGTCACAGGCCTCAGTAGGGCTTACACAAATTAAGGCCCGTAAGTGGGGGCCCCGTTCTCTGGGGGGTAGTGGCCCCAGAGAACCGGCATCAAGATACTTACAGTGGTGAGTCACGGGCGACTCACAAGTGAATCACCACCGGGGCGATTGGGAATATGCGCTAGTAGGACATATTACTCTCGCCAGGGCCGGGGGCCGTTTCGGCACGACCGGATCCGACCGGCTGAGGTCGCGAATCCACGTGTCCCCTCGTGACTGGGAGGGATCTGGCTCCACGAGTGTGGGGGCGAGGTGTCCTGCCGTCACAGTCCGAGGAGTACTACAGCACCTCCCGCGCATTGAAGGCATCCACACGCCGCATGGCCTTCCGCGCACGATTTGTTTCCCACTGGCACATCTCTTGCTCGGCGCGGGAATCGCCTGCCACAGTGCTCCGCTGGGCGTCCTTGTTACCCCGCAAGCGCCCATCGCTTGGCCGCGTGGCCAGGCGCGCCCCGGTCTTTCTGGAAGGATATCGCCGCTGGCCATTAGCCAACTCGATTGAGGCCCCCGGCTGGAACTGTAGTGCTTCCCGCTCCACGAGTCGCGTGCACGCCAAGAGGAAGGAGTCGGCTGTGCACCGCGCCTGGGCGTAGCTGAAGAATTCGTTCCAGGCATCGAGCGCCTGCTCGCCGTAGGTGCCCAAGGAGCCAAACCGCCACAATAATGCAGGCTCTTGGTGATCGAGGGCATGCAATTTGGAGTTTAGGCTCAACCACGGGAAGGCCACCTGCAGCGGGGCCCGAATCCCGTGCGAATTGAGTGAACGACTCAATTTCCGCCAACGGCACACCCGCGGAAATGTTGAGCGTCGCATCGATTGCCGCCCAATCGGCCCAGCAGCGTGTCAGGGCGGCCAGCTCATCTACGGACAGGTAGAGCGCCAGGGTCGCGCAAATCAGCGGATACTTGGCCGAGAGTCGGTAGCAATCCCGCCCCTCGAGAGCGCCACCATGGTAGGGCACTGGGCTGAAACAAATGTCCTCCAATAGAGACCGTCCAGAGGCCTCTGCAGCACCTTTGCAGACGTCTGCCGCGTTGTCCTCTTACACGGCCTCAAAGCTCAGGTCGACCAGAAACATCGTGCCCCCTAATGTCGCGTGCAAGGAAATGAACGCAACCTCGCTGGGGGGCACCTCCATCAACGGCCGCTTGACCTTCGAGAGGTGCTGCTACGGGGCGAACGGAAGCGTCAGATATTCTATATTGCACGTCTTGTAGTCCTCCATTGCGTTTAGTAGTTGTTGTCGGGTACGCAGCTCTTTAAGAGGCGCGACGAGCCGTTGGATCGTGCCGTACTTGGCAATCAGTTCTGCGTGCACAGGCATGCCAGCGTTGGGGAAAAGGACAAACTGAAACCTCGCGGTTGCCCACGCGTGGCCCGTAAACGCGGAAAAGAAGGCCAGGTTCCCGGTCCAGATCAGCCGCCCAGGCCTGAAGGTGTCGACCACTGCCACGCCTCGCTCCAGCGTCCATGGTAGCTCCACGGCCCAAAGCCCAATCGTTTCAAAAAGGGCAGCGTTGTCATCGGCCATGCAAGGCATTGTTGACTTCAAAATGCTATTGAAGCGGCTCTGGAGACGGACTTGATTGTCAATGGGAGCCACGAGCTTAGCGGTGGGCGTGCTCCTCCCCCCCTTTTCCAGCCCGACGCACTGATGCGCACAGGAGCGGTGCGCCCGGCCGGCCGAGCTCAATAGCAGGCGGTACAGACTACTGTTAGATCGATGCATGGCCGTCGCGGACGAGACGCACATTGACGGAGGGGCCGTGGTGCGTCCTCGAGGCTGGGGTCCAGTGGGCGACAAGGTGGAGATCCTGGCCCCCAACTCCTGCCAGCGAACGTGACTTTCATTCATTGTGGCGGTGTCGTACACGCGGGGAGTCCTGGATTTGGCCATCCACCAGACCCCCCCTGCACAATATGGGAATGTCTGGTTGGCTTTTTTACAAGCCTTGCAATGCGGATGAACGCGTGCGTTCCTGGTGTTCCATGGCACGTCCAAATTGCTGATTGCATTTTGCTAAACGATAATGCAGGTGTGCCTATCCAGGCGGCGGACCAACTTTTAGCGATGAACGGCGTCCGACGGATGCGACTTCCTCCCTACTTCCCACATCTCTCGAGCATCGAACCCCATTTTTCGGACTACAAGGCCAAAGTCCGGGACCTGGCCTTTGGCAACCTAGATCTGCCCGAACGAATGCTTCACGTGTTGGCATGGGCGTCTGTGCCTCCAGCGGCGATCCGGGGGCAATATCACGAGGCGCGTCGGCGATCTTTGGGACACTTTCCCGAACTGACGGGGCCGGGTGCACCATTGGAGGGTGTCTTCCACTCCCTTCCTGTCGTGCGCACTGCGCCGTAGAGTTTTTCTGTGTTGGACCCTCGTCATGTCGTCCGTTGGCTTCCGGATGCGCCCCGTGTGTGGTACTTCATTGGGGTTACGTAAGTCGACCTTGCTCCGTCGGTGCCACACCACCTGGCAGCCTCCAACACGGCCCCCGCGCCGCTGAACCCGCGGTTTCGGTCGTGCATTTGTTCCCCACCACCTGTGCGGGCCCGGTCTTTTGGTACCGAGGAAGATTGCGGGTGCTCTGTTATTCGGTAAGCGCTTGCCTGGTGTGTCCCTGGTTCTCTTTCGGTATCGTATGGATGGCTTGACATAATTTCCCTGCTATGCGCTATCTTCCATCGTCTAACAAATCCCCGCCTCATGCTCTGTTGCCTAACGCGATTTGGACTCGCCGCCCCACTCCAATATGCTAAGTGTGCTGCGCTTCTACAGATTGGTTTTCTGCGTTTTGTCTGATGGTTGTGTAATCAACAATGAGGGCCGAACCGGCAAGGGCTGGGTATCATTATCGCCTTGTCCTCTTTCTCGAGGGGGGTGCAGCAGGAGCTGTGCCAAAAAGTTCCTCCGACGCATTTCATTCACTCTTCGACTGGCTCCGTCTTGTTTCTACATCATCAGCATTCGGACGGACCGTTGCGCCTGTCGCCTCTTCCCTTTGTTCTTGTATCGCTCACTTGAGGGCCGCTCTTGCTCTGACCGCCACATCTGCTCTTACCAACCGTAGCGCACGCTGACTGCGCCCAAAGCACGCGCCTGCCCCCGCTTAGTACACCAGGCGGAGTCAGATTCACAGACCATCTCAGACAGAAGAGACATCCGGGATTCGTTCCGTCTGTTCGCCGTGCCATATTCACCTCGCTCCTCGCTGAGAACTCCACTTCGTTTCGATGCCCATCTTTGCGGCGTAAAACTGCTTGCTCGCACCTTAGGTTGTTCCTGATGTACTGCTGGCCTGTGCCTTGGCCAACCATTCGTGCTTGCCTTTTGGCTCGGCTGTTCCGAGCGTGTGCAACCTATGTTTACCATTGTCTCTTGGCGCCTAAGTTTGGCTTCCACCACTTGTACAGCGCCTCTGTCTCATCGCCGCTTCACTGCAGACCATAGCAGCTGACTGGCACCGGTTTTCTCCCTCTAATCGGGTCGTTGCGAATGCGAGGACACTCACTGCTCTCTAACAAAAACATGACTGAAGGACGCATAGGTTTTCCGGTACCTACCCTCCCGTTGCTACTCATTCCACAGAGGAACGTGTAAAGGGAAGCACAAATGACAACTGGGTGTTCTTATCGCCTGATGTTCTATCGTCCGAGGGGAGGGGTATAGATGCGAAGAAGATGCCCTAAGCTGACAAAAAAGGTGTATACCAATCCAGCTTCTGCATAGCCCCTCCTATTGCCCCCAGCATATCTTTCCAAAGAAACGTACACAACAAGAAGATGAATGCACTCGACTCAAAACAAAGCGGCAAGAGATGCAGGCCGGGTCGCCGGCGGCGGCTTGAGCCTCAGCGCTGTGCAGGGAGCAGAGATGCAATCCAGTCCCGGAAGCTCGCTTTGTGGCGGCCAAACGCCTTTTTGGTGGCTGCAAAGTGAGAACATAGGTGAGTCACGAGCTCCTCGACGTCTGCTGACCCTCCCAGCGTAGAACCGCGGATGCCGAATTCAGTTGCAGCTTCCTCAACAATGGACAAAAAATCGGCTCTCTCAGTGCCCGTCTCGATTGTAAAGACCCACGCGGTCAACGAGCACGCGACATGAGACGGAGAATCTCGAGGAGGACCGACAGGCCCAGTAACACCAGGGGTGCCAGCATCGTCCAAACGTGCGACGGGTGCGCCGTCTGCCATTCGCTGCGACCTGCAGGCGTAAACCACAGAAAACAGACGGAGAAGAATAGGACACTGGTGCAAATGATGGAGCGAGTCAGTACCAAGTTACGCCATGAATGCGGAATGGGAAACTGCGAGAAAGATGTGAGCACAATGTGCGGCATAACGGAACTGATCAGAAAGCCAACGTACAGGCGACGGGACCCCTGGGGGGGCACAAGCTCGACGTCTGCATCCAGGAGCCGCTTGGCCGCTTGGTGCGTCCGTCATGCTGGTGACAGCGGCGGCCCAGGAGCTGATTACAGCGTCCAGTCCAGCTTCAGCACAGCGGGCCTGCTCTTTGCTTGCCGCAGCGTTGGCAGAAGACACAGTACAGACTGGCAACCCCAGCCCGTCGAGCGTCTCGAACACGTCCGTCTGTGGTCTGGACGCGCTCGCAAAGCTGGCCACAAGCCTGTCGCGTCTGCGCTGCTCCATCTCCGGAGTATCATTTTCTGCCTCACTCGTAGCACGGCTGCGCTGCGCAGCGCTCACTAGGATCGACGGCTGGCGCGATTAGGTGCACGCGTAGTAGACATGCGAACTTATAGAGCTGGGCTTCTTTGTGAAGGAAACGTCGCCCTTGGTGATGTTCTTTTTGAACAGCCGCGGGCTCAACGCGATAGAAATGGGCTGATGTCCCTTCTTGTAGCACTTCGTGCATCTGTGGTGCGCAATTCAAACCCAGAGATGGCCGAGAAGAGTCAGGGCATCACAAGAAGTGAACAGCACGGTACAAAGAAATGGTCTGAACAGCCTGGAGATGATAGATACAGAGGGCATGAGATGGGGTACCGCACTAAAGAACCATCGGAGGAGCAGCATGTGACCATGTGAGCCCACGAGGAGCGGCAATGGGACGACAGATACGAGCGTATACCCTCCGATACCCACTCAGCAGCCGGGACAACGTACAATTTGAGGCAGTCACAACCATCCTTGGTGCACAGTACCGGGGAGTAGTACGCGTCTGTTGTTTCCGATGCCGAAGGGCAAAAAGAATGGATGCGGTTCTTGACGATGATACAGTCTTTGAAGTAGTGTACGCTTCCGGACGCATACTTCTTACGGTACCTGCAAGCGCCACAGCTTGCAAGTACGGGCGCGTCCGCGGATGATGGGGATGAACCGGAACCGGCCGGGACGGCCGACTGGGCAGGTACACCTCCATGCTGGGAAATGGAACCTTCAAGAAGGACTTCACAGGAGCAATGGCCGCCAGGCGTAGATCGGTCCGCATCGGCCGGAGGAGTAAGAAAAAGGGAACAGAAATGGTGTGAAAGAGGTACTTGGATATGCCGTACACCCTGCGGTACCGCAGAGCGCGGCGGGGTCTTCATGTAGGTGTGTCACGCCCGGCCTGCCGCTGACGCAGACAAGCGTCCTCCCGCCGACGTACTCATGGCTGCGGTAGGGGATATGCCACGCCTAGTTAAGGTGTCTCTTACGGGTTTCAGCAATACAGCCGGTTTCGAAACTTAGTTGCGACGTGAATCTCCCTGACTGGGGCACTGGGTTGCTCGCCGCGATCTCGTAGTTTCTGCGTCTGTGCCACTGTGAGAGGGGTGCGACCCCGTGCGTTTGGGAGCAGCTGAGAGGGGTGGCGAATCAATTCGATGCCGCTCTTCTAGATGACAGGCCTCAACGACGTCGCGACTGGCCATATGTAGGCTATATCCCCTTCCGGTCTGTGCTCTGGGGATCAACAACGAACGGCAGCCTCTGCCGCGCAGCGTCAGTCGGTCTTTCCAGCCAATAGGAATTCGAATTGATACAGCACAGCCAGCCAGGAGTAGGATTGCTTAGAACGCCCAGGGCGTCGTTAAGGGCGTCATCAAGGGCGTCCCCAGGGCGTCATTTGGGCGTCGTGCGCCCCTAACGCCCCAACTCAGAAGAGCGTCAGCAAGGCATCGCGAAGAGAAAGACTTCAGGGGGGTCTAAAAGATTCAGCAGGTGGCGGCTGTGCACCTTGGTTGGGGACAGGCACCCAGTCTGGAAACAGAAAAAGACATACGAGTGCACAGTATGGGTGCCACTTGAATCATGCAGGGAATACTGAGGGTGCTACTTGGGACGTCGTATGGGCGTTTTGGCTGCCTAATGGGGCGTCAGTAAGGCTTCTTATCCGTCGCGCGCCCCTGGCGCTCCCCAAATAGGGGCGTCGTGTGCAACCCTAGCCAGGAGATAGGACGTCTCCTGAAACCCGTACGAGACAGACCACCCACTGCTGACTAGGCGTGATGCAAGGACAAGCGCAACTCGCGTCGACGTAGCAGAGACGGGGACGGCAGGCGCGACAGTGAAGGGTGTGACGTCTTGACGCGCCCATGAGCGGTGGATGACGCAGCACCGGTGATGTCACGGCCCGCCGCCCGAGCATTCCTCAAATGCCGACAAAAGTTTTCCATGAAGTCTGGAACACTTCTCAAAAGTCGAAAAGACGGATCGGAAGATTAGTGAGTCTGGAACAATTCTCAAGAGAAGAGCAGACGTACAGTATCGGAGGGTTTGTGACGGGCAAACAATCTTGCGTATTGCATCGCATCAGTTCGACAGTCACAAGTCAGATGCACAAGATGATTCAGTTTTCCTGGGAAGCACAAATTCTATTCGCTCATTGGTCGATGCGTCGGATTGTCCCGTCGCCCGCCGCCTGGTCCATCGTCACCTTTGGGTGTAGTCTCACTTGCAGCGTTGAGAGGGACAATCGCCCGATCGCCGCGATTCGATTGCTGCGCTCATCGCAACCCGGTTTGCGATGACCTCTCGTTTGTTGCGAGAGGGTCAAATTCTCACTTTACTTTGCGGAAGCGTTCGTGTGTGCGAGGCGTGGGTGAATTTCGGACCGAAGTCTCGGTGCAGAAGTCGTGGGTAGAGCGGGATCACGACAGGACACTGTTTATAGCGATATCATTGGCTGTTTCTTAGTCCCCAAGCAGTTCGTGCATGAGCAATCCGCCTTCGCTGTGATTCTTCGAACACCGACTTCCCTACCAGTCGAAGCTAAGCAGGGGCGCCGCCCGGGCGCACATGGCGTTCCACCCGGGAGGTGTGTATGTCAAGAGGAGAAGGTCAAGGCCCTCCCAAGCTCGTATGGGACTGTCGCTGCTCATCATGAGCATGGTGCTCATGTCGGGAGATGTTCGATCCCCAGACGTTTCAGAACAGAGATCATACCGCTCTGCTGTAGACTGTTGAATTGAGAGCAAGGGGGGGCTCCCTGTGGGTGCGCCCCCCGTTGGCGGCTGCACGAGCGTAGGCCACACGTGGCGCTACGCGGACGTGGCCGACTCCCCTGCCTCACCTGGATGGGGGCAGAGGAGGACCTCCCCTGGGGAGCCTGCCGACAGGACTGACAACCGCGGGTGTCGGGCAGCGTGTGCAGGTCCCACGCGGCGCCACGACAGACGACGCTGGCGTGCTTGCGCGTGGTTGCATTGGAGGGCTTGGTCGGGGGGGAGCCCAACCGTGGGGACGCCAAGCCGAGGGTCGTCGGCGCGCGGGCAGACCAGAGACACGCGCGGGCTGTGCGTGTGTGCGTGGGGAGGGGCCGAATGCGACGGGCGCCTCCTCCTGGGAGTACTTTAGTGACCGGACCAAGGCTAGCTTGGCCGGGAGAGAAAGACGACCGTGACCCAATAGCTGCCTGTGTGACCGCGAGCGGAGCGACCGCTGCGGACGGTGGTGCACCTGGTTTGTAACA
>Ga0114953_1001770_pt1 | contig 15279 bp, 17 predicted proteins | sample SidtaG_FD_87298 | JGI IMG/M metagenome (GOLD analysis project Ga0114953, IMG submission 87298) | Marine algal microbial communities from Sidmouth, United Kingdom - Sidmouth_Male2 metaG | ecosystem: Host-associated > Algae > Red algae > Unclassified | place: Sidmouth, United Kingdom | collected...
ACGGTGTCACCCTCAAGGCAAAGAAGTGTCACCTCTTTAGTAATGAGGTGGAGTACCTCGGTCATGTCATACGACCGGGGCGCATCAGTGTGAATGAGAAAAACCTGAAGGCTATCAGGAAGGTCATATACCCGAAGACACAAACGCAACTGCGCAGCTTCCTGGGTATGTGTAACGTATATCGACGTTTCACGGCTGACTTCGCTAGGGTCGCGAAGCCCCTGAATAAGTTGGTGAGCTCCTCGCTACCCAAGAAACTCTGCCCTCCGACTATGGAGGAGCAGGCCGCGTTCGACCGACTCCGCGAACAACTGTGTAACCCTCCCATCTTGGCACTACCCCGAAGGGAGGGGAAGTATATCATCGACGTTGACGCGAGCTACGACTAACTTGGTTGTGCTCTGCTGCAGGAGCAGCCCGCGGGGGGGTACCACCCCGTCGGCTACTTCAGCCGGGGACTAGAACCCGCTGAGCAGAACTACACCGTGAACGAAAATGAAGGTCTTGGCGCTGTGTGGGCGATAACGTCACTGCGCCCATACATCGAGAGTACCCGGTTCTTAGTCCGGTGTGACCAGAAGTCGCTGAAGTGGATACTCACCACCACAGCATGTACTAACAACCGCCTGAATCGATGGCGGATACGCCTAGCCGAATTTGACTATGACGTTGAGTACAAGCCTGGGCGACAACATGCCATCGCGGATGCACTCGCCCGCATGCCGACGGAGGGGTTGGATACTACACCAGTCCCCGGAGATATCCCCGTGGTCGGGGTGACTACGCGGTCGGGAGCCGTGCTGGACCCCCGCCGACCAGAGAGCAAGGGACAAGTACCCATCTCTATGCCTGAGTTGGCCAAAGAGCAACTGGCCGATAGTTTCTGCCAAGAGATCCGTAAGGATGTGGACGCCACGGACCGAACTCGGTGCTATGAGAATGGCGACGGCATACTCTGCTGTCATGGCCAACAAGAGGGAACACAACAAGTGGTTGCGCCCCGCTCCCTCGTGGCTGACGTACTTGAGAGGGAACACTCTTCCCCCTTAGGCGGTCACCCGGGGGAGACCAAGATGTATCGGACCCTACGACGAAGGTACTACTGGACTTCGCTCGCCTCCAATGTGCTCGGTTGGGTCGCGGCTTGCGCCACTTGCGCAAAGAACCAGTTGATGGAGGTCCGAAGTTCCTCCGCTATGAGGTTGTTCCCGGCTATGGAACCCTTCGAGGCAGTAGCCATCGACCTCCTTGGTCCTCTCCCCCGAACTCCAGAGGGATATGAGTACCTCTTGGTCATGTGTGACCGCTTCTCGAAGTTGACTAGGGTAGGACCCCTTCGAGATGTGACGGCACTAGATGTTCTCAGTGCGTTCATTGATGTTTGGATTGCCAGTTCTGGCATCCCTGACTCGACTTTGTCAGATAACGGACCGCAATTTGCAACCGTACTTTACCAAAGAGTCTTGCAAATGCTTGGCGTAAGTACTAAATACGCCACGCCTTACCATCCACAGACAAATGGTCAAGTGCAACGCTTCAACAAGACGGTAGTACAGCAACTCAGGCATTATGTAAGTAAACATGTCGTAACCTGGGCCAGGTATGTGAGCCTACTGGTCACCGCCTACAACTCTCAAGTGCATAGTAGCACAGGGGAAGCGCCCTTCTCCTTTGTGTGCCCCCGGAAACCCAGCCCGGTGGCTATCGAGCGCCTTCCCCAAGGCACGGGTGAAGAGGCCCCTCCCTCGACACCCCGACAAGCGCGTGAGAATTTCTGCAAGCGCTTGGATGAGATGATCCCTCTTGTCCAGAAGTCAATGGATAAGGCACAGGCCCGCTATAAACGGAACTTTGACAAACGAGTCAAGTGCCGGCGAGAAGCTCTCCGAGTCGGAGACTGGGTTTTCGTGAAGTCAGACGCAAACCAGGGAGGTAAACTCCTCTTCAAGACGAAGGGGCCGTATCAGATACTCACGACTGATGGCCGTCGTCTCACCATCGAAAGAACCGATGGGATCCGTACCATAAACGGTAACCACGCCACACTGGCGCCGGAGCCGCCAGAGGGTGATCCGACGTGGGAACGCGCCCTTAAGGCATGGCGTGGACCTCCCCTCCTGTCTTCGAGTGAGAAGACGATGGAGGCTGTCTTCGACCAGTTTGTCGGACAAGGGTATGATAACAACGGGCGCCTTATGCTCAAGGTCCGCTGGTTCGGGTATGGACCAAGGGAAGACACATAGGAGCATGTCGAGGACCTTCCGACTGAGAACGTCCGGTAGTACTGCCAACGGCATCAACTATCTGTGAGGCAAAGACGTGGCGTAGACGAACTCTCGTCGACTCCACAGTGAAACAAGCCCCACTATAAGGTCTCAACGCCAGGCAGGGGTGGGACTCAAGAAAGACATAAGTTGGTCTGGATGTAGCATGATGGTAAACTATGACTATCAACAAGCAAGAAACCCCACCCAATCATGTACGAATAAAAGCATGAGACCCCAAGGCCCTCCCTTACCTGGCCTTGATCCACCCACCTCCTCTCAAGACTGCATGTCGGGGCGGTTATCATTATTGTGGCCGCCCCCCAGATGCGAGTCGTTATCAGCGGGACCACCCCGAGTAAGAGGGCTCTCGGGGTGGTACAGCGGCCCGTTGGGGTAGTATGGCACCGGCGGGGCGTACATCCCGCCCGCAGGGGGGCCGGCATAGTGGCCGTACCCCCCGGCCGGCCCATAGTTCTGCGGCGGAGGCGCCGGCGCTCGCCCATAGTTGGGAGCGCTGTGCCACTTCTGCCCGGACGCAGGGGCGACCCCACTACTTGGGTTCTGGCCGCCTGGCGAGGGGGGGGTCGAGACCGAGTGAGGTGCAGACCCACACACCGACCCATACGTTGGCAGCTGCGACAGAGTAGTCGACAGCTGGACCCGCAGTTGGTCCCCGAGAGCCCGCCCCCACAAGTCGTTAATGAGGCGTTTGGCAAAAGCCGGCTGCCCCGCTTGGTGGACGTCAACCGCCATGGTAGATGCCCGACGACTGACCCTCGCCAAGACTTCGGCGAGGGCGATCACGGCCACGACGGGCGAGGTATCCCAGATGTCCGCCCCGACCGGGGGGAACATAAGCAGCAACCCCCGGCAGCACTGCTCCGGAAAAATGCTGCCACGACAAAAATTCGCCCGCAAGTTAGCGGCGGGGAAGGGGTCGGCAAAAGCCGGCGGCGCCAGCGGCGTGACAACCCCAGCGGCCGCCGTAGTCGGTGAGCCCCGGTGGATAACCTGGGGCGGCGGCAGAGTAGCCGCCGCCGGAGCGTAAAGGTCGACGTAGGCCGCCGCCCGTACTTGGGATGGCCCGGCTCGGGAAGGGCCCGCTTGGCTGCTTGGCCCGTGGCCACGTAAGTTCCGCTTGGAACGCGGTGAGTAAGTCACCCGTCGCTCTGTCTTCTTGGGGGGCGCATGGCGCTTCCCTGACACCACCCAGCCACTCGCCGGCGGCGGCGACTGTGCGCCAATGCCGGGGCCGTAGGGGTAAGAGTCTAACCCCATGCCTTCTCGGAGGAGCAACTTGCCCTTCGAGAGCCCACAAAAGCAATGGACGAAGCCGCGCGTCGTAGCTTCCGCCCCCCCCTCGGTCGCAGTCCGACGGAGGAAGGGTTGGATCGACAACCAATCCAACGAGTTGTGGAAGATGATCATCTCCTCGAGGAGTTCGGCATCGTTGCCGTCCCGCCCATCCCCCAGGCGAGCAGGGGTGAGAGAGCACATCCCATCGACCAAGGCATTAGAAAGATGCCACAGGTAGCCCTTTGACTTGTGGGACGCCACCCACACGGACGCCACATCGACGACCCACTGCGTCGCGAGGCTGGCATAAAGTCTATGCCCCTCTTCATTCGGCGGCATCCGCGACGGGTAGTACGCGAGGAAGCGGGGGAGCATCGCCGGGAAGCCCATCGGGACCTCCACGTCCTTCCACCACTTGGGCAGGACGACATAAATGCCGCAACGGTTGTCCCGTGCGCGGGGGAACTCGATTTGAAGAACCGAGACGAGGTGGTGCTCGTCACGCCGCCAGACGTTCTCATGCCGGGCGGCTGGGTGGTTAGCGTGCGGGTCCCCCGTCGCTAAGTAGGGTGGGGCCTTGCAACACCCACGCCAATCGACCACTGGCTGGTCCTCCGCCACCTCGTCTGCTCCCGTACTCTGGGAGAGGCACCGGCGTACGCGGTCGACTTGACCCCAATCCTCCCGTTCGAGTAAGGCGGGAAGATCCACCAGCCACCCAGCAGGTAGAGCCACTCGACGGGGGAAGCGCGCGAGTCGGCAGTTCCACGCCGTCACCTTCTCCGAGTCGGGGAAGGCTCGGTAGATCGAGAGGAGGTGACCCCCCTCACCCATAGCGGTCGGGTGGGTGGGGGGGGGACTCACCAGTCGAGGTCTTCCGGTCGCCCGGACTCAACGACCATCGGCGTCGCCGCTGGACTTGGCGATGCCGACGCCGCGCCATCTTGAGTAGCACCCGACTCGGGTGGCGCCAGAGGAGGGGGCGCCGGAGGAGTAGACCCGACTGCCCCACCCGTGACGGAAAGCAAAGCCGACTGCAGCGCCATCGGCGGCGCCCCGGCCGCCGCCCCGTCAATCTCCATCTAGGGGAGTGGCTCCTCGACGAGTAGGTCGGGCGCAGGCGGGGTCGCCGCCGACATCACCCGTCCCGCCCGAGTAAGGGGGGGACAAAGGGGAAGCGCACCCGAGTAATGGGGCTAAGGGGAGTGGGGATAAGAAGAACGCCGCGCGCGCGCACGCACACTACGCGTGGTAGTCGATGAGCGGCAGCCCGACTGAGGCTGACGCCGCGAGGTGACCACTAAATAGGGTCGCTGGGTGGGTGCGTGGACGGTACGCACACCCACCCCACCCTTCTCACGTCCCAGGAGACGGCACAGGGGAAGAGTGTCCCCTGCGCCACACGATGGCGGGGCCACCACCACGCCGCAGGCACACGGGAAGAGTGTTCCCTTCGCCTCCAACGTCAACTGGGCCGGCAACGACCCCGCCCTCTCAACCCCCTCAACGTAGGGGGGGCATGACACTGCTGTCATATCCCGGCGCCACGCGACTTGCGTGCTCCTGAGAAGACCCCATCAAATCAAAGGGGGTCGCGTCACGCCCACTTGGAGCGGACCACTCGTCCGTTCCCGGTCAGCCGGGACGGCTGACCCTTGAGGAGGGGGAAATGTGGCAGCATGGCCACACGGAGGCCATCTGGACTTGGCTGCTGATGGGGCCATTACGTGGAGGGCCCACAGGCGGACACGCCTTTGGGGCGGGTCTTGCCCGGAGCTCGCCTAAGTAAGGCTGAGATTCCTGTTTATTGGGAATAGCTAGACTAAGCAAATTCCTACCGATCACGAGACCCATTCTGTGCGATCGGATCGTGGTTGGGACGATCAACTTGTGATTCCCGGAAATACCACTCTACGGTCTTCTGAGTTATGCCCGTATCCTTGATTTGTTCTTTTCGTTGTGAGGAGTCATATCTGATGTTCTCAGTGCATCTCAACCTCGCCTCGGGGATTTTGTTGGCATGTTTTGATTGGGTCTTGGGCACACCCCCGGCGGCGGGTGTGGCCCGCGTTTGACCCCTGTTTTTGGCCCACACAGCACCCGCACTTCGGATCGCCACGATCAATTTGTATACGTTCGAGCCCGAACGTACCGCACACGGACAGATGAGTACCCGCTGACCGTATCCGTCACATACGTTTGTGCCACGTGAAGCACGTGGCAGTAATATATATGGTTGCGGCGCCCAATTCAATCCTTTGCAGTAGGCAGCGTCGTGTCCGTTGGGTCGGGGATGGGATAAGCCTGCTGGCGGCGCTAGGCCGGCCACGCAACCGACCACTTGAGAACGACCGCCGACCATCGCTACTACAACGTCTTTGCACCACCATGTGCAGTGGCACAAGCCTGGAAACAGTGTAACAAAGGAGCGGGGGGGGAGAAGAGGCATGCAGCGAGCGACGTTGAGGGCCAACCACCGCGACGAGCCGAACAGCTGGTACTGTTCCAGGGATGGGCAGGCTGCGACTGATGGTTTCCATGCGCACAGCGCTTTAGAGAGAGAGACGAAGGTCGTTTACACTGCAAGGGTGCCGTAGGAAAATTTGTCCAACAGGGAAGCAGCGTCCAAGCCGTCACACTCCAACAAGGCAATAGGAACACTCAACACGAGCGTTCCGGCCTCCATGGCACTGCTCGTGCTACCACCTCCCATGCGTAGGCCTTCGCGCCACACCAGAGCTGCCGGATATCGCTCACACGCCCCAATCAGGTCTGCCGCTTTCACCCTCTTCTTTTCTAGGGGATACAAAAAGTCGGCACCTCGCTCACTCAGCTGTTCGCTCTCGCGTACGGCCACAGTCAACTCCCGGGTCAGAAGATGGCGGTCCAGTATGTACCACACTCTCCCGCTCTCATCGCGCATCTCCTCCAACATCAACCTGGTCAACACTGCCCCCGTGCGACTCGTAAAGCGACATACCTTGGCAGACGCCAAGTCGGAGGGCGTCATGCTCAGCGCCGACGCTAGCGCCGATAAACTGGACGGCTGCACCACACAGGAGACGGGGCCGCCGACCTTGCGCCGCGTCACGACCGACACCAGCTTGGTCATGCAAATCAACTCCTCCATCGCCTTGCGGGTGCAGTCGATATCGACGCTGAGAATCCCTGCGCGACCAACGCGGGAGCGCTGAGGGCGCGACCGCGTGGGGCGTGCGTGTACCTTCTTGAGAAGGCGGGAAACAGCGCAGGCAGCCAGCGCCTTGCCCAAAACGCGGGCCTCGCGGACGACAATAGCGCGCAGGGCGGACAAGCCCGACCGGGCTGCCACGGCCTCATCCCAGCGACCCTCTAAAGCCTCAATTCTGTCCAGGAGAGCGCTAAGCTCGTGGGAGGGTGCAAAAGTGGTACCTTGCGCGGCACTAGCTCCAGCGGCATGGGAACCTGCTGGAGTCCCGGCGGCCAACGGCATGTTCAACGGCGAGGTGCCGTCAGGGGGAGTGTCATGGGCGATGTTGCCGCCGCCAAGAGAGTGAGGGTCTCCGGGGTGGGGGGTGTTGACGGAAGAAACTTCACCAGCGTGCGGCACAGTAGGGAACATTCCGGCAGAAGTGCTTACCGAGAGGGGGTGGGTTCCAGCACAACTGGAAAGACCGATAACGTCAGAGATGTGGGTGCAAGTCGCGGGGAGGGTGCGAGCAAGTCGGGGGCGTGGCTGCAGTGGGAGAAAAGTGGGCGGCGGTGGATACGGGGGTGGAAGTGGTGAGCAGGATGCAAGTGGCCGCGGATAAGACGCTGCCAGCCGGCTCAGGAATCGACGTACTTCGGCAGGCCACTTAATTCCAACGATCTTGGAATTCACCGCTGTTTCTGCTTCGACATCGCTCCCGACCGCGCTCCACCGCGGTGGCCCACCAGCCCCTCGGCGGAAAGTGCGCTTCCCGATTGACTCTCTGTCTTTCTACGTGCGACTTCCGCCCTACTCCCACCATCCCGCATTGCAGAGCCGCCGTCTCCGCCGTTGCCGTCTTTCCTACCTTAGCAGGTGCCGCCCACCTAGCGTTAGCCGGCGGCTGTTCGGTGCGCGCCTACGAAGCGCGCCTGCTGTCTTCTTTGAACGCGACGAGCAGCACTTGGAACCAGGTACCGCACGAGTGAGAGCGGGCGGTGTACAAGGGGCTGGTGGCGGTGGCGCGGGGTGCTGCCGTCGCGAGTGCGGGGGGGCGCCCCAGGGGGGTCTCCCCGCGGCGGGGCGGTCGTGAGTCCTCCACCGTTCGAGGGGCAGCGATATGGGTGGCGGGGCGGCCGGAATGAGCCGAGCGGGTTGTTTCTTTGTCCCATTCTGGCTGTTTGGGGAACAACAGGTGACTGTGCTCAGGGGGGGTGATTGTGGAGGTGGAACGGTAGCCAGTGCAGCTGCGGCTGGGTGGTGCCGTCGGCAACCGGTGTCGGGTGCCAGGGCCGGCTACAAAAGCAAGTGGCCGTACTGGTGTGACTCGTACACGTGGGGCGGGGTGTGGAGCAAATGTGTCGCATGCCCCCGGCGGGCACCCTACTTGGGCGTCGCCTTTGAGGCATCAGCTTCCCCACGGGCGCCGGCCCCGGCGCCGGCGCCGCCACAACCGCCGCGGCCGCAGCTGCCGCCGCCCTCGCCGCCGCCGCCACCGGCACTCCCAGAGGTCGTCGCTGCCGGATCTCCCGTCGCACCTGCATCGTTTCCATCTTCCTCAGCTCCCCCCCCTCCCCCCCGCGGCGCCGCCGCTCAACTACCCCCCTTCACAACCGTCAACCACCCTGGAGACGACGGCGACCACCTCTCGCCCCTCCGCGTGCACGCATGTGCTCCCCCGCTGTCGGCGTAAAAACGGCCATGTACCCCCCCGGCGTCTGGCGCAGGAACATGACCGACGGGATTGCTACCCCCCTCGATCTCATTAATAAATACAGGAGGGTCCGGCTGCCGCACCCCGCTGGCGAGGCGCAGCATGTGCGGCCGGCGGTGCACCCGATGTTGCCGTCTCGTTGGGGGGTGCTTGGTCCGGGGCGGCAACGCCGGGTGAGACGGGCGGGGGGGGCGACTGGGGAAGGGGTGTGCCCCCCCCGCCACCCCTTCGTCGCTGTCGATACAGCCAGCCGGCGTTGCCACCCCACGGCCTCACCCTCCCGCCACCCGGGCGCCACGGGCGTGACGGGCCGGGCTGCGGCGCCACCCCCGACGGCGCGCGGGCGCCTTAAAACAACCCCCTCAGACGATGGAAAGCCAATCGCCACGGCCGCCCCTCCGCCTCTCTGCTCTTTGTCGCCCCCACCCGCCGCATCCCCCCGGCCTCCACCCGCCGCACCCGGGCGCGCCACTCAGGTAAAAGGCATCCGTGGCCGTGGTGGCAGCCGCAGCCACCGCCTCCTCCGCCGTAACGTGTGCCAGGAAGCCCATGGCGCCGGGCGGACGCGTCTGAATGCCGGGGTTGACCGGCGGGTGCGGAGCACGCGCGGGGGAACCACCCCCCACCCCCCTCCCCACCTCTCAGCCGCGGGGTGGGACGGTGGGCGGCGCGCACGCGGCGGGGGGGACGACGGTGGCGCTCCAGTTGGTCGCGGGCTGCGAGTCGGCGCGGCGACCGGGCGGGGGGGGGCGCCGGGCGGATGGTGCGGACCACATCGTCACCATGCCCAAAGACTGGGAGCCCGCCCGAGTCATCCCGTGCGCCAGAAAGCGCCGCTTCTACTTTGGTAGTTCTCGCAGAGACACCCAGGCGAGACGGGGGGAGGGGCGAAGATGGGCTCGTGGCGGTGCCGGCTTCGTCTGTAATGCAACCGGCACATAAGCAAACGACAATTGTCTAAGTATCCAGTGCCCGCACTGCCTCCAATACTGCAACCGTTCTTGCAGAGGTGCGCGCCAGGCCGGCGTCTGCGGAGGACCCACTACCTCCGTACTGTACGCCCGAGCCACCAGGCTTGTGGTACGCACACAGTGAGCACGGGGCCACGCCGTTGTGGCCCCGCAGGTGGCTGGACTTCGACACCTGCAAGTAGTCCCCAATAAAAAAGCACACGTCGAGAAAGACGCGCATGCTGTTGCCGTCTGGGTCGGCGACAACCCAGCCGGTCGTTGTGCCTTCCACCATGTCGGCTTCAAGCAGCCGTAACACCGCGTCCCCGTCCGCGCCAGGCGGGGTCACCGCCAGCAAACGGGCAGCGTGTCGGATGACGCGGTCCCCCACCATCCATCCGCTCCAAAACACGCACCAGCTCTCCACCGAGGTATTGCGTCCCTCGCGGTTGCGAAAGCCATCGCCATAGAACGACGCGCATGCCGTGACCGTCGGGATGCCGTCCGCCCCCATGCCCCTGACCGCTCGACGAGGGCTTGCCGACAGAGATGGGTACGGCGCCCCGCCCCGCCCAGTGCCGTTGCCGTCGTAGGCGGCCGTCGAGACTGCTACCACCACACTTGCGTGGATGGCCTTGACTCTTACGGGACCGCCCGCTGAAGAGGAAATCCACACCATGGCGTCGAGTCCCACCGGCCGCCAGTGTCGGCACACCAGGCTTCCAAACGCCGCGCCGGTGGTGTCGTTGCACTTGATTACCAGATCGCCGGCATGCACCCCGTTGTCCCTGCCAACACCGTGCCCGGCGCCGGCATAGCAGGCCTCGGTGACGCACGCCTGGTGCACCACGACGTGGCCAACGAGGCAACGTTCACAAACGCGCCCAGCCACAAGTCAAGTCCGTCGAGGCAGAAGTGGGTCAGCTGCGGGCAGGACATGAGCACGCGCCGGCGGTCCTGGAAAAAGGAGGTGACTTCAAACTCTGGCTCGCGCTCACGGAGCAGCTCGTCACGGTCCTCGACGCAGAAGAAGTTGTCATAAGTGGCCCGAAACGCAAAATCCCGCCTCGCGTGGACGCTCGGAAGGATGTAGGAAAACTCTCCGACTGGGGCGAGGGAGCGCGTCAGCCCAAAGTGCTGCAGTGCACGTGGAAGGATGCGCGTACGCACGGTCGTAACGTGCGGTAGGTGGGCGTCAGCGGGTCGCCCGGTGTTGTAGAATGCTCGCACAATGCTGTAGCCGCTCTCTGTGAAGCCCGCCTGGCTGCACAGCATCAGTGCCGCGTACAACTCCTCCCGCGTGCGGAACGGCCTCGTATCACTTCCAATTTCGTCGTCGTAATCGTCACCTGTGCTGGGTGCCGCTCAGATTCCGATCTCTCCGTCATCATCCGACGAGGCGGGCGTCGTAGACCGCGGGGAGCCAAAGGGTGTGTCCGTGGATGAGTCATCACCATCCTCATCTTCATCGAAGTTCTCGTTGAACAGCAACCCGGAAGGGGCATCGCCGCCGACGGCACCAGCCCCGACGCCCTCGGGCGCAATGCGCCGTGCACCACCCTCAAGCGTTACGTGACCGCCAGTTGACCCGATGTCGCCACCAGTCGAGCGAAAGTGTCGGGCTGGTCGCGAGGTAGAAGACTCTGCTCGCGTCTCCCTGTCAGAGAAGACGATCGAGCGGCCCATAGCTTGTAGTAGAGCGTGCCAGCGACCAGTGCAGCGGGAAGCACGGGGGAGTGGGGAGCGGAATTGGATAGAGAAAAGGACAACGAGGGATCAGGAAGACACCGGTGTGAGACAAGTCGAAAGCAGTCGGCCCCCCCCCGAGGCACCTCATGCCCGGCCACCTAGAACACAAGTCGGTGGGGTGACAGATGGGCGCGTGCCGTCGAGCATGCAGTCGCTGCTGTCATGCCCAGCTCAGGCACGCAATTAGGCTGTCAAATTGATATTTGAACGAGTCTTGGGGTATATGAAAATGTACTAAAGGAGTACCCTTGACGACGGCCTGTGGCCGACTGGGAGAATGTCTCGATGGGATCGATCGCAAACGCGTTCGAATCTTTGTGGAAATTTTTGCCGAACGGCAAAAGTGTACTTAGTTCAACTCCGACGCGTTCAAGGGTGGCAAGGTCAAGTAAGAGGAATTCGAAAGAAGGACGGTTCGATCAAACCGAACCAACCTTGTGTGCGCTGTGCCAAGAGACGCTCCGCACTGTTCAAGGACGGGCAGTGTAGATACATTCCGACAGACTGCGAATGTATTTCGAGGGCGGGTGATTCTTGAGCATTCGTACATAATAGAAACTTACCTACAACGTCATCTTCAGCATACAGGTTGAGCTGCCACAGATGAGACGGAAGTCCCTTCCACGCGTTGTCGTCTATTGTTTTTTCTCCGTCGCTGCCGAGCCTTCGCCTCCTGTCTCCCTCCACCGAAGTGCCTACCATCTGCCTCCATCTCCCTATCCATTTGCTCTGCCACCGCCTGCTCTCCCCGCCAGTCCTCCGCCGCAACGAGCCCGCCCCCGCGACATTGTGCTCCCGCTGCATGCGCAAACGACGCTGTGGCCCATGTGAGACAGGTCAAGTTGGACAGCGGTTGAGTACTTTTTTAGAATGGTCATCTACCCGGGTGCCTCAAGAGCAGCTGGAGCATCACGCGGCTCGACCGGGAATGCCCTGGCGCCTGCCTAACAAGGTTCAGGAGTTCCTCGCACCATGGACCACACCCGCCATCGATATGACACACTCACTGTCACACTGATGCATCACCACAGCCCGTCTCACGTTGACATGCAGCTTGAGGAAGAGCAGCCGGGTTGAAAGCAGCATGTAGCCGCCCCCATGCGGGGCCCGCTGGAACGGCTGAACGACGGCGCACGGCACGTCTTGGCGACCCTTAAATATGGCCGCCACACGGTAAAAGGCAGACACGCTCTCATTGTCCTGCCGGTCATCCGCCACGTCGACGCACCTGCCGCGGTCCGCACCCCTCACTAGAACAGCCACCGCGCCTCCAACGTACAGGATGTCCCCGCGACCGCGACTCGCCCGGCTGTACCAAGCCGTGTGAAAGCCCGCTGGCACAAAGAACCGAGCGAGGCTACGGGCCGCTTCGGGTGCAACCGCTGCGTTAATCACACCGCCGTGGACTGACCACCCTCGTGCCGTCCCGCTCCACAGCTGCAGCGACGAGGCCAGCGCGAGCCGGGCTCCGGTGTGGAGCAACCAGTGTGCGGGGACGCCAAAGTGAGCAGGGTCGAGGGCGAGGCGGGAGATTAACTCCGACTCGCACATGCGCTCTACCGCCCGGGCGGCGTCTTCCCACCCGTTGCTCTGCTTGATCGCCTTCTTGGCTGGCTGGTGGATGCCTTTAACCCATAGCTCCCAAAAGTGCCGAACGTGTCCCATTGATGACGCGAGGACCTCTCTCACCTCTCGCACACGGTGCACGTTGGGAGCGTCCAGAGCGGCGGCGAGGACAACGCAATCGGGCCGCCGAGACACGCGCGCCACGTCTTGCATGAACTTGTCGATCAAGCCCGTTAACAACGTCACCCCCCCGGATGCACAAGCTGGAACGCCATCCAGTTTCGCCCGAGGAAAGAAGTACATCTCCCCGACCATCTGAGACAGCTGCGAAAGAAGCTCCAGCCCCAACGCGAGTAGTACAGCCAGCGGCACGACTCCCGCAGTGAGCACGCGGGTGAATGTGGACAGAGCGACAGCCACAATGGTCGCCCACTCGGTGATCGTCAGGGTGTTGACGCGCTCCGTCTTGAAGTTCCACGCACGAGTGCGTCACAGGTTGCAGGCTAGTAAACCGTCGCGTAGCGATATCTCAACGGCTGCCCTCTGGCTAGGTGACATGATGGCAAAGAGCGCAGAAACAAGCTTGCGCGTGAGGCCGTGAAGAAACAGGTGGTCAGGCCCGGGAAGGACCGAGCGGTGAGCGTCGAACGCCCCAACTGGAAACGCGCCGGCCCAGGAGTGGAAGGGGCTCGAGTCGGTGTCCTTGTATAGCCCCAACGACTTCAAGCCGCGCTCAATGTGAGCTTGCATGACTGCAACTCCTCTCTGGTTGCACCGCGGGCAGGAGGCTGCTGCCGCCAGAGGTCAGGACCGTCTGGGGCACACCACCCACGCAGCCCCAAGGATGTACCGTGACACGAGGAGGTGGACAAGGACACGGGGTTTGCCGTCGAGGGTCAACAACGGACGGAGCAAGTGAGGGGGTGATAGACCTGACGGACTGGTTCGATTGAGCAGCGAGTTGCTGCCGTGCGTGTCGTTGGAAGTGGATGAATGAAAAGGGTCAATTGAAACGACCACCTGCAGGGATTAAAAAGAACAGATGAACCGTCAATCAGGATCATCAGGACAAGTACGATTCCATGCAGGTCTGAGAGGAGATGGATTTAAAAAAGTACCCACACGGGCCAGCCTGCCCTACGTGGGGCCGATCACTGCACCAACGCCTTCGGCTTGACAAGGGAGCCGCCCGTGCCCCGCCACCGCATCGGCCGGAACCACTCCGTCGGGGTGCTGCGTATCGGCCGCCCATCTCCGCCTTGAGCCCCATGGCAGGTAACAAGCGCGGCCGTGAGGATGGCGCTGGTGGGTGTGCTGCTGGCACACGTCGCGGACAACCACCCCCCGGCCGCAACCTCACCGACGCAGATATCCTGGCCGTCGTGGCTGCACTGGTCCCAGGCTCGCGCGTCGGCCGCACGCTGACGGACGCGGACGTGGAAGAAATCGCCATGCGGACGGCGTCCGCCTTCTTCAACGACGAGCGCGTCCAGACAGTACTCTTCGGACCTGTGGCCTCCGCCTTCGACGTCGCGGGAGCCATGGACGATGCGTTAAAGGCTGGGGAGGAGCGCAAGCCGTCGCTGGCGGAAGCCTCCTCGGCGATGGCCGACGCTTTGATGCCTGAGATGGAAACGTGCCTGGCTGCAGCCCGAGGTGGGGCCGGCACTTACGATACGTGGAGCACAAACCGCCTTCGCACTGAGATCAACCAACACATGCCCACCAGGACGATGCGGGCAGTGGACGCCGAGTCCTTCATGGAGCGGGTGCGGATCGTGTCGTTGGACGAGCGGTACGGCGGGGACCTGTGGACCTTTTTGGTGGCACCATCGCGTGCCACAGAAGACAGCAACGCGTTTCCAAGACTGGGCGCTGACCGTTTGGTGTACGCGGCCATCAAGAACTTCCTGCTGCGGCTGGCCGGTCGGAAGGAGACCGTGCCCGAGGTCTTCCGAGATTGGGTGACTGTCAACGTCAGCGACCCGTCGCCTCGCCATCATTGCGTTATTGCTCATGTCCGCAACGGGCAACACGACGGCCGTTCCGACGGGCGTCGCCTGCTCTACAAGCTGCTGCTGTACTTCATGCTGCCCGTAGGAGAGAATGGCGTCTCCTTCAAGATGTTGCACCCGAGCACCGAAGCGCCTCAACATGCGCAGGCCGCTGGCCACAGCTTTTTTTCCTGTGAGAAGACGCTTTTGACGTGTCCGTCGGGCAACCTCACAGCCATAGACGAGAGGAAACATGTGCTCGTGACCTGTGGCTGTTTGGTTAAGGACGCAGTCGCCATTGCAGCCGCGTTTTTGCGTGTGGGAACGAAGCTGGGCAGCGCCATCGATGCAGCTGTAGTTACTTCCCTCAAGACCATCGTGACGGATGACACCTTCAACTGGAAGGGAGGCGGCCACCCTGATCACGTAGGGGCGCGTCAATAGGGCCCGGGTTGCTGGCAGCTGTTGCTGCCGCGACTGGACACCCGGGCGGGCATCGACAAGGAGGTGCAGAAGCTGTCTGAGCAGCTGATGGACATTTACGAGGCGGCCGCCGCCGCGGCGTTGGCGGACG
>Ga0114953_1001773_pt1 | contig 15257 bp, 20 predicted proteins | sample SidtaG_FD_87298 | JGI IMG/M metagenome (GOLD analysis project Ga0114953, IMG submission 87298) | Marine algal microbial communities from Sidmouth, United Kingdom - Sidmouth_Male2 metaG | ecosystem: Host-associated > Algae > Red algae > Unclassified | place: Sidmouth, United Kingdom | collected...
CGCCCACCCATGCCCCCCCGGGCCGGGGGCCGGCCCAGCGCCCCCCCCTCCCCCCCCCCCCCGGCGGGGCCGCCTTCGGTCCCCCCCGGGGCCCCCCCCCCCCCCCCCCAGCTCCCGCCGGCGAGGCCGCCATCGTTTGCCTCCTCGTCGATGACATGGCGGCGTCTCTCGCCTTTTACGTCGACGTCCTCCCGTTTGCAGTCCAGTACGCGATGGACGCCGCCGCCGCGCCCGTCCCCGTCGGTGACCGCGGCCGCCGCGGCGATGTGGTGTTTGCCATGCTCAAGACCGCCGCCGGCGCCGAAGTGATGCTGCAGCTCCGCGCCGCCCTCGAGGCCGACTACCTGCCGGCAGGCGCGCTGGCGACGGCGCCCGCGCCGGTGGGCGCGGGCGCCCAGTTTTCCATCTACGTCCGGGGCGTCGATGTGGACGCGGCGTACGCGGGGCTGCCGCCGACGGCCGAGGTGCTGTTCAAGCCTCGCACCATGCCGTACAAGATGCGGGAGATGGCGTTGCGAGACCCAGCCAACGGGTTCGTTGTCGTTCTGACCAAGGCGACGGAGACGGCGTAGAAGGAATGAGTCGCCAATTTGTTCAGGGGGGGGGCGGGGTGTACACCATGCTCGAGGCGCTGTGTGAGCCACCCGCCTTTGTCTTTCGATGCTGCTGCGGTGGCACCGCCAGACAGCGGCATGGATATGTGGTGCTTTGTTGATGCATGTGTTGCTCTGTGGACAGGGCCACGGGGAGCTTAGGTACTGTTTGTGGCTCCGGCGTCGCAGATCTGGACTGTAGCAACACCGTGTTCACGGTCTTTCTTTCTTCAGGCAATCCCGGCCACCCCTTGCCTTCATCACGTGCGATCAACGGCCAGCACTTCTCTGACCCACATACGTACGCATGTCTCCGACAGAGGGTACGTATGACCCCGGGGGTGTACACGCGCACGCTGCATCGCTTTGCCTTTGTGCTCAGCCTCTATCTACCATGTGCAACCTCGCATTCGTTGCCGCTATGTCGTTCTGGCGCCCACGCGGGCTGCATCACACGATGCCCCAGCAGCTGGTGCACCGTGAATTCGAACCGCCTTCGCTTCAGCGCAGACACCGTCGCCGCCGGCCATCTACCAGCTGACGGATCACCCGGCACCACCCACTCTTAAAGGTATATTCCATGCCTTTAGGCGTATGGAGAAAGAGTTTTCTCGGCTGTTCCAGAAGTTGATTGACCATGAGAAGCTACAGAACTGGTCTCTGTGGCATGGGTACTCAGAAAAAAAAAAAAGAAGGTGCTCAAGGGCCTTGTAGAGCTGAGATACACCTCGGTGTTTCTCTGTCCCTCGAGAATCTCCCCGTCTCTGGCAGCCGGGAACGTACAGACACCGAATCAGTGTCGCTGCTCAGATCTTGTGCCTGGACCTCATCGTGGAAACGCGTTCATTCTCACTGTCGGGTGTGCCAAGTTTCCGATTGATCCGATCTGGCATCGCATGGAAACGCTGTGCTTTTTCTCACCCAGCTACGAGCATCACCTGCCCCCCGCCACCACCGCTTACGTGCCCCAACAACCACGAATGCGGGTCAGACAATCCTGCAGTACCTATGAAACGCATTATGTCGTCGCCAGGCAACGTTAATTTACAGCCTGCAGCGTCACCAGCGGACACGATATTGCACAAAATGGGGTTCTGTACAACGGAGGGATTAAAAACAGAACCTCTATCTCACCAGCCTATGGTGGTAGCCGCCTGAGAATGGGCCAATAAAAAGCTGATGGAGTAGGCTTTAGAATGCGTCCATGGGGAGTGCAAACGCCCCAGCCATTCCTGAGTCCTGCCGGCTCTCAGCACCGGGTTGCTTTCCCGCGTGCAATATCTGCGGAACGGCCGGCCGCACGAATCCCGCACTGGCGTGCATTGTGCCTGCAGCAGCGGCCACCCCTTCAGCTACCCTTGGCTGACGGCTTGGCCGCTGGCCGGCGCCGTCCGGGAGCTGCTCAAAATGAGCTGCTTCCCCGGCTGCGGTTGACTCTTCATTCGTTCTGTCATGCAGGTCTGCATTCGACTGGCTGTGTATGGTGTCGGAAAGATTGTTTTCCGAGCGGGCTGCTTTCGTTGGGGCCGTCATGTCACACCCACAGCGTCAGTGTCGAGTGTGTCAAACGAAAAACTTGTAGGTTGTTCTCTCCGCCGCGCCCAGGGCTAGTCCTCGGGTGCCTCCAGACGGTGTTCCCTCAAACGGTGTTCGCCACTCTCTGCGCCCGCCCGCAGTCGGACCTTCCAGTTCACTCGCGGCGCCGCCTCCTCCCTCATGCCGTTTGGCAGGTTCCCGTCGGCGCTCTTCTGCGCACCCCAGTTGATTCCAGCAAAGCCTCTCGGGCCCCCGTGATTCTCCACTAAATCCGCTTGTCCCCTCTCGCCCACACGGTCAACCATCTTGGACGCGGCCGCGCGGGTGAAGCGCACACGACAAGCCCGCCGCCGCCCCGTCCTCTGGCCATGCGGCGGTGCGTCACCGGAGGATGGCCAAGGTGATGTTGTCTGGATGGTCCACAGATGCGACGATTTGAGTCGGCGACCGTTCTTCGGAAACAGCTGTTTCGGCAGGTGGTGAAGACATCTGCGGGGGGGTGGGGACTGATGACGTCTCATCTGCATCTCCGCACGTACTCACCAATGAAGGAGCAAATGGCCATGGGTTCCGCATAGAGGGCGTGGATGAGTTCCTCGCCGCCGATAGGACCGCGTCCGCCGCCACCCCGCAAAAGTGACAAGCTAGGCATTCTGCATACGCACCGAGGGAGTGGTGGCTCGCAAAAGCAACTCCAGCCACGGAAAGGGAGAGCACCGACGGGGAGGTCGCACAGGTCTTGCTCGCCCGCCCATCCCGAGAGAGTGCCCAATGCTGATCCGCTTGGACCGACGAGTACTGCCGGACATTGGGGGCTAGGCGTAAGCCGTCACACGACGCGAAAGGGAGCCCGGCAATGGGGTCGTGGTCAACAAACAGCCGCAGGTGCCGCGTCATGCCTGACAACCGAGCCTGGAAGCCGATGTCGCCGATTGCGGGGCACCCGAAGGTGACGAGCGTTCGCACTGGCCTCGAGCTTCTACCGGATGGATCCCATGCCGCGGCCAGCAGCTGCGCAACTGCCGCGCCGAGGCCATGGCCACAAAAAACGACAGAGTTGACAACGGCGGCCCCTGGCTGGGAGTCATTGACGGCGTCACGAAGCGGCGTCACCAACGCGCCGGCCTGCTTGACGAACTTGTCCCAGACGTCCCGATTGACGACACACCGACCCGACTGGGCTGTGGGAAACCGCCACCCCTCAGAGCAGCTGGTATTGTCGATAGGCTGTACCGATCCAGCGAAAAGCTTGACCCACTGGTTCCACGACAAAGCCCCGGCCGTCGCCACGTACAAGCACTGCCCATGCCGCAATAGAATGGAGCAAACACCGCAGCGGGCTGGGACGTACTTGACCAGCGTGTAGCCCGCCGTAGCTCCGAACCGATCGTGAAGCCAGCCAGGCGAGACGTCATCGCCCGCATACGCAGCGACAGACGCGGCGAACGCGTGACGTACGTCGACACCAAGCATCATGGTAGTTGCTTGCGACTGCTTAGACAGCCCTTCAAGTAAGCCGGCAGAAATGTCAGGGGAAAATGATGGACGTATCCAAAAGGGATCGACCATAGAGGACCCGCCAGGAGCCAGCGCTACGCAAAAAGAACGCAACTTGGCATCTCCCTCGTTATTCGGCAGCGAAGTGGCACGCTGCAGCCACGAAAGGCGCCTAAACTCTGCGACAGACAGCACCTGCAGCATAGTCTTGGCTAGGTCTACCGCGTCCCCCCCCACTCCGGATATCGCATTGAAGTCTTCGTCCGTCAGCCCCTTGAGCGCTGTCGAAATAATGGAGCGAGTGCGGGGCGCGGCCGTCAATGGTCGGTCAGTCAATTGTTGGTCGGTCAATTGTTGGTCAGGCGGTCGCACTGGTTGCTGCCTCTTGGGCAACAACAGGTCCCGTACGCAGTACAGCACCGACGTCACGCATTGGAGGTCCGTCCTTTCTTCATCCTCAAAGTTGCGCTCCACCGCCCGTAACTGCTCCAATGCCTCTTCAAGCTGCATCACATTCGCGGGCAGCATCTCCGTAGCACCGTCAGTTGTCACCAAGCGCTGGACGTGCTCTTTCAGGGTGGCTTCCAGCGCGTTCACCAACGCCGCAGCCGCCTCGTACCGAGTCTCGGCGGTGCTGGTATGGCCATGTCCGTCTAGCGACACTCCTGCGTCCCGCAGCTCGTCGTAGAGCACATCTTGCGCTGTGTCGAACTCGTGGTGCTCTACTAGGGCGTCGGCAAGTGCCACCAAGGTCGCCGCCCACTCCACACGGCTGGGCAGGGATAGAGCAGCGTCGGCCGCGTGCACATCTGCACCCGATGCCATTGAAGCGGATGCAGCCTCCTCGTCGCTTTCGATGCTCACATCACGACAGGCCTCGCTGCCGGTGCCGCACTCAGTCAACCTGCCCGCGTCTTCTTCCTCCATCGCACGAATAGCCAACAAGAAACAATGAAGTGAAGGACACTCGGGCGATCGTCACCCTCGTTCTCGCGCCGATAACACCAGCCACAGAAGACGCGCAAGAAATGTAGGGCACACGGGATAGAGCTACGACGGAAAAAGGGGCGAAACCATGAACAGAACTCGGGCAGACAAGCAGGCCGAAACAGCGCTGTGTTAGCAACCGTACCCACCGATTACGTGTTGAGGTTCCAAGAGGCGCGCTGCGTGGCGCAGGGCGTACTCCCCACATTCAACTGTGTGCTGCCTTGCACGAACGCACCTGGGACACATCAACTGAGTGCGGCGAGAAAAGCAGTAGCACAGGGTCGATGTCCTTGTAGGTGGAAGCCACTGCGACAGCGAACGTCACCCCTGACGAGCGCTTGCGACCCCACGCACCATGGTAGCAGATTCTTTCCAGAGAGTGCATGCTGGTGAAGGCAAGACTTTCCATCATGTGGCCGTGCAGCTTGATTGGAGACACTGTCCTTCATAGATTCTCTACGTATGCTGGCGGGCCACATTTCACGGCCGGCCGGCCCAGGCGCGGCGACAGCCCCACGCGGGGCCCTTCCGCCACGGGGGCGAGGTGCGCACTCCGCCGACAATGGGCGTTCGCGTCCGTGTCACCTTGCCAGCCCCAGATTTCAATTCGCTGACGACAGGCTGTGCGTTCCGCGTCTCGCTGATTGTGCAGGCCGCTCGTGTTGCGAATCATAGTCACCGCCTCCCGACTGGCCATCCGATGGCTGGGGAGCATGAATCCCCCTTGACGGGTTCAAGAAGGGAGCTCGCACAGCACAGTCACGACGTATCCAGGATAGTCCGGTGGGCGCAGTGGCAACAATGCACACTGGGTGGGCGAGTCACCCTACCAGCTGAGCTAGCAGCGTGGGTGGCCAGACAATGGCCTTCGTACATGCTCTAGGCATGCTAGCGGACCGCAGTTCACGGACTCCAGGCCCAGTCACGGCGATAGGCCAGAAGAGGACCTTCGGCCGCGCGCGCGATGTGTGCAGGCCACCAGTAAACAAAGACTTTAGGGATGAGCAATCGATATATTGAATTCGGTCGATTTCGTGTTTATCGGGCCAAAAATCGTGGTCGACTAAATATCGGTTTTACCATGAGAAATTGGGTCAACCCGTTGTGGACTGAGTGTATTGCACGACCTGCCTCGCCCAGTACCGTCGTTCTCTCAAAGTCTCGCACGCCAACTGTTGCACAACTCTTGTGGTCGTTCCGTCAAAAGCTGGAGAGGCCCCAGTCAAGCCGATCGATGTCTGGGCCGACCAAAAGCAGAAAAGCCCCTCTTTGTTAGGCATGGACTCTCCACTCTTTGGCGCAACGACAATACCAGCTAGCGTCTGCGACCCCGTGAAGACCGATTTGTAAGAGTTGCTCAACAGTTGGCGTGCGAGGTTTTTAAGAGAACTGCTGTAGTCGTCAAGACTGGAGCCACAAATGTATTACTCGATGCGAAAGCCTGGCTTTTTCGATCGCACTGTGACACGAGTCTTCCGATTGCCAGTGTGGCCAGGTCTCCCACGAGCATCGTCGTTGACGCTTTTCAGCGCACTTGCGTGTCTGACGTTTCCTCAGCTGTGCCCAGGTCATTTCGGTAGAGAACAGAGCTGAAAGACCTGCACGGTCTTGCCTTTACGAATCGCGTCGGTGGAGCTGCTCGCGGGTCACGACTATGGCAGAAAGGTGGCGCGACCCCAGGTTCGTACGAGGTCTGTCGTCTACAGCCGTTCTCCCAAAAATCCCGCACTCCAACAGTTGCAAAAGAGTCCAAATCGGCCTCTACGACCCCGCAGAGGCCGATTTGGATCACTTTTGCAACAGTTGGAGTGCGGGATTTTTGGGAGAACGGCTGTACACACGCTTCTTCTGCTGGGGCCGAACTTTTTTCCGCACCGATGCCTGGAGCGGTAGAGAGGTCGTCTGGAGGACTCCTTCTAGCACCCCGCGATATATACCTGGCGTCCCGACGGCTGGGCGCGGATGAGCACCGGTGCCTCATTTCAATATGAGTGCACTGCACATTTCAATGGTACTTGACCACGAAAATAGAGAAGAAGTCGCATCTCATACTATAAAGTCTTCATACTTACAAGAATATCATTGTAAAATCAATATTAGCTGTGACTGAAATCGATTCAATTGATTGAAGGGGGCCATCCGATTGCCCACCCGTACAGTATTACACCAGTCACATCTTTGAATCACTCTGCGAGCCGCAAACGTTGATGTCCTGGCAATATAGTATGCGTTCCGCGTCTCTGTGCGCGGAGACCGCTTGGGTTGCCAACGTATCCAGTTGGCAATGGCTGAAAGACGAGCTCAAGAAGGGGACCCGCACAGCACGGTCACTTTGTAGTCTGGTGGGCGCCGTCGCAACAATGCACGCACGCTGGGCGGGAGCGTCTGTGCAAGATGGTGCGTTCTCGGAAAGTGCAAGCAACAAAGTCAAATTTGGTTGCGTGGAATGGTCGCGATCGCCGATCACCGTGAATCCTCGATGCGTTCTGGACACGAAGTTCAAGGGTTTAACAGGCTTTTTTTCTCGACAGCTACGATTCCAACGCCCGTGGGCCACTTTGGGACGTTTTAAGCAGATCTCGGCTCGGACGAGCGCCAGAGGCGTTTCCGAGTGGCGCCGTGAGGGCGCTGTTCGGTTGCTTTCAGCTCCAGGAGGGTGGGCCGTTGTCAAAATGTTAGTAGGCACCAGGGGCTTGCGGTTCCGGAGAAGCATGCCGGTGCTGCCCTGTCTTTGTTCACTCGAGTTGAGGTTGGGAAGCCATAGCGGACGTGAGTGGAGTATCAAGGCAGAGTGAGCGCTCATAGTATTGTACCTCGTTCTTGCAGGGGATACGGCTGGTGTACCAGAATGTAGAACTGAGTGCAGGGTGGGGCGGTCCGACCGGGAGTCCTGGTAGGCCTGAGAATTTCCGGCTTCCGGCGGTTTTATCTTCCGCCAGCGCGCGAGGGCAGGGCCGATCGGCGACGGCCCGAACATTCCTTCACCTCGCGCCCTCCCTCGGGTCTGGCTTGCAGCCCTGGTTTCTGTGTGCACGCCGACTATTTTTCACCCTTGGGCGATGCCGGCACAAACCCGCCCTCCCAATGACCAACGGACGCTGGCCGGTGTCGCACTCCTTTTGGGTCTAGTCGGTGCCGTGTTCCTTCTCTGGATAATGGTTTGTAGATATATATATATTCCATATTTTTTCCATATTTGTTTCAAACGGCAGATGCGGTACCCAGAGTAGTGCATGCAGTCGTAACTAGTTTTCTATTCAAAATTCATGGAGATTGACATTGAATAGACTGAAAAAAGATAGACGATCGGCTGCAACTGAAAGTGGCTATGATCCAAAATCAAGGTCGAGGCGACGATGGTCCAGCGTGGGCTGGCACCAACACCAGGACAAGGTGCGAGCCTGCTTCGCAGACACAGCTGGGATTTGAGCGGCACCCAGCACAATCACGAACCAGAGTGCTGGTGCTGTTGCCACCCCATGACGGCTTGCCTTATCTGGCTGCCATGCGAAGGACTCAACACTGAGGACCCTCCGTTCGCAACGACTCCCGCAGCACCGGCTGGGACTAGCAGCCAAGAGGTATCGTTGCTGTGGCAGTCTCTTCAAGCTATGGTTGCTAAGCCCCTCCACGAGCCGTACAGGCGTGCCCGTGGCAACCCCACCGGTGTGGCTGACAACTCTGACCGAATTGTAGGAGGGCTCCTGGGTACGGTGATCCACACGGAGCTTCAAGATGAGCAGACGGATGACGACCTGTGCTGGAACACCTACCACGCGCTAGTGATGTCCCACATAGCCTACTTGCCGGACAGGCCACCCGCCGAAGGACCGGCAACTGGAGGTGGCGCACAGTACCCCGATGGTATGATTCGCGAGCTTCTTCTGCGACGGGCGGTTGCCAGCTTCACCCAAGAACAAATTGCGTACAAAGCGTGCTCGTTGTCCGGCTCTCAAGTGGCACCAACAGCACTGGTGCGCTACAAGAACAGTCTCTTCGCCGCGAGTCGTGGGACGACCAAGCAGCTGTCTGATTTTCTTCACGACGGCAAGATTCGATTGCTGCACGTTGCCGATGGCTCCTGCCTACCCACTCCTGCGATGGTGCACACCGGCTTCTTCAACGCCTTCCACCCCCAAATGAGCGAGGTCCTGGACGACATTGACAAGCAAATCGAGGCGGGAGTCACCAGCGTCGTCTTTTGCGGCCACAGCCTGGGCGGCGCGGTGGCCCAGCTGCTCGGCCTCGCCTACGCGCATCGCCGTCGTCTCCATCCCGAGGATACCCGCCTCAACGCGACGGTCATCACGTTTGGGTCCCCGCGCATCGGCAACGATACCATGTGTGACCGCCTCAACGAGAGCTTTTGCCATTGGCGGCTGTTTGCGCACAGGGACCCCGTCGCGGGGGTACCGAGCCCGGACACTGAGGTGATCAACCGGTCCGTCAGCGCGCGGCAGTACATCGCGCACGGGTCGAACAACAACTGGTGCTTGCCAGCCGACGGGTGCGCCCAGAGCAGCGAGTCGACGTCGCCACTGGTCAAGAGGATTGTGCGGGACGGCCTGCTCCGCTTGGACGAGCACAGGATCCTGACCTACGCGCACCGGCTCAACCAGCACCGCAATGCGTGCCCGAACCCGGAGGAGGCGGCGCCTGCGGCAGCGGGTGGGGCGGCGCAAGCGCCGCACGACGCCTAGCCGCCCGCCACGGCGGGGGGGCGGGGCCGTCTCTGTGTGTCTCGCCCCTTGGGGGAGTAGTCCCGCTCGCCCCGCCGCGCGCGGCCGTGACCCGCTGCCGGGCGCCCCACCCGTCGGCGGCGCACTCGGTGGCGATCACGCCGCGCGCGGCCGCCCCCGCGCCCGGGGAGTCGCCCCCGGGGCGGTGGTGGGGTGCCCCCCCCCCCCGTCCCGCCGTGCGGCGCCCCCCCCCCCCTCCCACCACCGGGCGTCTGTCTTGTGGGTGCGACACGACCAAGAGCGGCGGCACCATGGGCGCCCCCGAGTGCACACCGCCCCCGCCCGGCGGCCCGGCCACCTGCCGGCCGCGCCGCGCCGCCCCTCCCGCGTGTGGCCACGAGGGCGGCAGCGTCCGCCGGGGGGCCCCCCTGCCCGCGCGGCGCGCCACCTCTGGCGCCGCCGCCGCTGCTGCCGACCGCCGTGGGCCCTCCCCACGGCGGCAGTTGCCGCGCCTCACGTGGACGACGGTCCTGCTGGTCGCACTGCTCATCGCCGCCAGCGCCGTGTTGCTCGCGGGTTCGCCGGCGGATGGGGCGGCAAAGGGCAAGGGCAAGGCAAAGGCGAATGGCAAGGGCAAGGCCCCCGCGTGCCCCCCCGCCAAGTGCATGACCAAGGCCAAGGTCAACGCGGCCATTGAGATGGCGCGCAAGCGGCTCATCTCAAAGGAGAAGGTCCCCGCCAAACGAGCCGCTGACATTAAGCCGCTGGTCCTTGCGGTAGCCAAGACGTGCAAGTCTGGCGGCAAGGCCGTGTCGCCGCCGACCTATTGCTTCCCCGAGACACCCGAAGCGGCCTTTGGAGGCGCCTACGCGGCGGCGCTGCGCAAGTTTGGCAAGCACGTGACCAAGAGCACCCCGTTTGGGATCTCCAAGAAGAAGGGCCTGACCGGCTGTGCCGAGTGTGAGCCCTACTACTTCCCGAACAGATTCTCGTGCTGCTACATTGGGTGCACTTCGTTGGTCCTCTTGGTCGGCTCTTCAACGATCTATCTCGACGGCTGCTGCCGCTACCTGCACGGCCGATGCCTCCGGTCCGCCGAGGCCCCATCGTCGGGGCCGTACACTCTGTGGAGTGGCTTTTGAGGACGCGGGAATCCCTGGCGTTCTCGGGGGAGGGGGGCAGCGGCGGGAAGCCATTTTTTGAGTGGCGCCTGCTTTGCGCTCGGCCGGCTGTGACGCCCGCCTGTCCGCGTGGCTGGCCGAAGTGCCGGTGACGTGTCGCTGGTGCACCCCCGTTCTGGCCCCTTATCCCTTTTTCTCATTGTTCTGACTCCCTTTTTCATAGATAGGATAGACACGGCCGTTGTTCCATCGCTCGCCGGGTTGCCCCGGGGATTGAGGCACCATGGCCGTCGCCGAACGGTTTCTGATTTGCACTCTGCGGCCCCACGACGGAGGTGGTGGAGAGAAGACGATTTGACATGATTCAGTAGCCCCCCCCGCACCATTGTGCCACATTCGTTTTGCTTCCAGTAGCTTTTTGGCTCACCCTTTCCGCCAGGGCCGTGCAAACGGCCGGGCGAGAATCAGCACCACGGCTGCCCCATACTCGAGCACTTGGGGGTGTGTGGGGCAGCGAGGAGGGAGGGCCAGGATCTGCCGTTTTAGGAAGCGCCACGGGCAAACCCTTTGGTCGGGTGACCGCCGGCGTTCCTGGTTGGTCCACGTTTCCTCATGCTGTCCCACGTCAACGCGTGAACGGGCGTGCAAGGGCGTCGCCGCGAGACGTTCTTGTTCTTCAGGGGCAGAGTGGAATGGGAGATGCGCGCCAGCCAGTTAGCTTGCAGTCGGCGGCTGTGGTCGTCCCCTTTCCAACGTCCAAACACCGATACAGCGGGAGGGGGGGTGGGGGTGGGGCTCAGGTGAGACCCAGCGATGCACCAGCGAGACACCAGCGAGACACGCAGACGGCGCCTGCACACTTTCACCTGGCGGCAGCGCCTTGCTCGGGCGGTGTGAGGTACAGTCGGTACCCAATATTATCCGTACGGCAAAAAACGAGATCCGTACGAATCAATTTGACCAGACGCAACCCATCGATTCCAGGCCCTGGGCCCGTCACTACTTGGTGCTGGCACACTGCACGGCTATCGCATCCGCACACGACGGGGCAACGACTACGCCAGAGCCTTGAAAAACGAAGCAGGGAGCTCTCATCCATGAAGAGGACAGAAGCCCACTCAGGCGTCCAGCCACGGCGCTCCGTGGCCCACACCAGGCGCTTGGCGACGTTCTTGGCAAACAGGAAGTTTTTTTTGCGGCCACCCAGGACTGGAACCCCATGGCTCGGACGGTCTTACGGACAGTAAAGACCGACACTGTGCCCTTTTTGGGCCCACCCGCAGCCTGGCAGCCCGTGGTGTTGACCATCTCTGTCACGAAGGCCACAGAGGAGAACCCGTTGGCGTCCATCGCCCGCTTGAGGGTGCGTGGCTCACGGTCCGCCAATGCCTTAGGACGATCACGCTTGTCCACCCTGGCGCGGGCGGCCGCCGCGCGCATGGCCATAGCCGCGTAGGCGACGGTGCTTTTGGAACGCCCCAAAGCCGTACCGACGGCCAGAAGAGACTTCCCCTGTTGGAGGAGGGCAGTGATGGCGGAGCTCTCGCCGTTGGATAGAGGACGACGTGCTGAGCCCGACATGGTGCCTGCTGACTTGGGCGGCGCTCTGGGCGCTGAGCTGTGGACTGTTAAAGAGGGACCGTGCCATAGCACTTCAGCGTTTCCACACGCCGAATGCGGCAATCGGGTGCCATATGCGGCATCGGGACGCCGGATCTGGCACCTCAAATTGCTTCCAAAAGCGCACGGATAATATTGGGTACCGACTGTACAAGCTGGGTCCCTGTGACGAGATTGGCTCCTCCGTTTGAGCATCCTCAGCAGCGGCCGTTTGATGGCCGTGCATGCCGTCCGCAGCTGGTACGTCCCAGGGGGCGCGCGGACGTGCCGTCGCAGCGAGAACCAACATGAGGAGCACCGGGGCGCTCGCCAAACACCCTGGCTTGCGGTTGCGCCCGCTGTGCACACGGGGTCCTGAGGGTGCCGCAGAGAACTGCCGCGGGCTCGCGTGTGGACACCCGTGTCGTGTGCGAGAGGGGGAAGACGTCTGGAATCGTACAACAGGAAGGTAGTGGCGGCGCGTCTCGTCAGTGGCCGACACGCTGGCTGAAACACGAAAGACCCACCGGCACACGAGGACGTTGACGCACAGCGGTCAAAGATGTGGAAGCTAGGGGGGGGTGGGCTGCCTACTCGCCCCTCTCCACTGACAAACAAGCTCGAGGCGGTGGCGGCTGCCGCCGCCAAGCTCATAGGACCCATCTTGAGAATCAATGGGGAGGGAAAGCAACGGGTGGACGTCGGACGCGTGAGACGCGAGGCCGCCATGAATCATGGCAGAGCCGACGCCACACAGGATGTCACCCTCGGTGCATGCAAAACGCACCAGGTACCAAGACGAGGACCCGCACGCGGGCGCACGCCACCGTCTGTCGAGTGCGAGGAGTGGTGGGGTGGCGACGCTCGACCTGAGCGACTCGACGCTGATCCGCTCGGTCGCGCGGGCACGACGTGCGAACCTCAAACACTGGTGCGTGGAAGTAGAAGAAAGAAAATGGATGGGCCCTATGCGCTGGGCGATGGCAGCTGCCACTGCCTCGAGCTTGTTTGTCCGTGGAGGGTGGCGAGCGGGCCGCCGGCCACCCTCCCTCGCTCCCAGGCCTTTGGCGGCTGCGCATCAACGTCCTCGTGTGCCGGTCGGTCTTACATGTGTCAGCCAGCGTGTCTAACACTGACGAGACGCGCCGCCACCCCCTTCCCACTGAACGTCGCCAGACGTCGGCTCCCCCTCGCAGGCAATACGGGTGTCCGAAAATAGGCCGCTGAGACTCACTGCCTGCGTAAAGGCAATAACGAGAGAGACGAGAGACGGCCAGCGGAACGGGGGCGCCCCAACTCAGCGGGCTGTCGCCTCCCCCCCCCACCCCAAAGCGCGCCGCTCCCGAGGTGGCCTGAGCCATAGGTGCACCGTGCGCCCTAGAGCGCCGCTCGGCATACTAGACGGGGGCGAGGGGTGCGGATTGTCGTTATGTCGCATCGACCCTGCACGTCTCCTACCCAGCCCCCGAACGGTGGTGGGGTGGACTGCGCATAGACGACCCGCCGTCAATCACAGCCGGCCCGACGCGCCGCGCCGCGTTCATAGCGGCGGGCGTTGCGTGTACAGCGCTTTGTCAACCGCGAGGCTGTCGATGCGTTGGGGCGCGTCGAGCCCCATGGACGCGCCATGTGCGCCGAGGAGCGGCGCCTACAGGGGCACAGAGCGCGGGTCGAGGCGGGTTGACGACCGTTTCCGACGCGCGCCACCATCGGCCGGGTGCCGCGTCGCGTCACCCCGCCGCGCCGCGCCCGCGTGCCAGCGGGAGGGGAGACCATTAAAAAAGAACATCTCGTCCTATTAAAGAGGTAATTTTGACATTTTGTGTATGGCGGATTGTCTTTAGCCAGGTGGTCTGGCCAGCTCCAAACTTGGCCGAAGCCTCAAAGGAAGGCTTCCCGGTCTGCTAAACGAAGCATCAGAGCGAGAAGCGCAGTTACTCCGACGTATGGGCGTGTGCGCCCTCTGTTGTATAGGCTTTCTGACTGCCCCTCCATCCAGGTGGGGCTAAATTTAGTCCCCGCCTGGATGGCGAGGCAGAAAACGCTGCAGGGGACGCCCATCGAGGAGCCTCACGGGCTGCATCGATGGCCTGGAGGTTCAGAACAGCCGGATTCTTGGTGGTGCAGATTCAGTTTTGAGCTGGAATCGGTTGTCATCCCTATTTACACACAGATACTTTCTCACTCGGAAATCTCCTGCTCTTCTTTTATGGTTCCTGCGTGAGGGCTAAGGATGGGCAATCGGATGACCCCTCCCAATCGATTGAATCGATTTCAGTCACAGCCGATTATCGATATCATATCGATATGCTCACAAATACGAAGAGTTATGGTTCAAGCTGGAACTGCCTCCCTGTTTTTCTTTGTCAAGTACGATTTATATGTGCAGTGCCCTCTTATTGAAATGATGCGCCGGTGCCCATCCACGCCCCGCCGTCGGGACACCACGTATGACTCGCGGGGTGCCAGAAGGAGTCGTCTAGACGACCTCACCACCTCTCCAGGTACCGGCGTGGAGGTAAGGTCGGCCCCAGCATGAGTAGCGTGCGTGACCGACAGACCGCTTGCAAACCTGGGGTCGCGCTACCGTCCTGCCATGCAATTTATCGATTGCCCGTCCCTAGTGAGGGCTATCCAGGTGCAGAAAACTGCATTTCAGAAAGTGTCATTGCGGTCGACTTATTAGAGAGTTTTAGCCGGATCGATTGTGGGATGTTTGTGGGATGGTTGTGGGATCGCATTTCCGGCTGCCCTGCTGTAAGCGCTGATCCTGTGCAGATCCTACCACAAAGCTGTTTGGACTTTTAGCTGAAGGTTGCGTGGGATCGATCGTGGAATGGCCCGTCGGACCAGCAAGTGCCAGCGAGGCGGCGAGGCGACACGTTTTGAGCGCCTGCGCCTGCCCTCATGCACCCCCCCCCTTTGGCCGTGGCCACAGGGTGCTTCATTTCGAGCGGCAGCCGGCGAGGAGCACCGGTGCGCCGACACCATGGTCTCCATCGCCGGCAATAGGCTTTCTCGGTGGCGTGCTCGCCGCCGCTCGCTTGCAAATGGCCTGCTTGTCGGTCACGTCATGGGCTTGGACCTGGTTGATATGGCCTGGTTGGTGGTGCGCTACCGCCGAGCTCAGCGAGAAGTTTCTCTGTCCCTGGAGCGCCGTAGGCGCATTCGGGCTGCCTCCTTTAACCTCAACGCTTTTTCGACACAGCAGTCGCTGTCGCTTTTCCGTTTTTCTCCTGTAC
>Ga0114953_1001775_pt1 | contig 15256 bp, 13 predicted proteins | sample SidtaG_FD_87298 | JGI IMG/M metagenome (GOLD analysis project Ga0114953, IMG submission 87298) | Marine algal microbial communities from Sidmouth, United Kingdom - Sidmouth_Male2 metaG | ecosystem: Host-associated > Algae > Red algae > Unclassified | place: Sidmouth, United Kingdom | collected...
CCGCCCGACCTCCATCGGTGGTCCCTGCTGCCCGCGCTCGTCCCTCGGCGTCTCCCCCACCGTCATACCCACTCCCCGCCACGGCGCACCACACTCTCGTGCGTGGCGTTCGTTGTGTTGCCACGCGCAGTGTGTCAACATTACACGAGCCGGCCTCCTTGCCCTTCCATCACGCTCGTTTCGTACACTCCCGTTCCCCCTCCTCCTGCCCTCCCCTCTCTGGCCGTGCTGCCCCCCCACCAACCCGGTATCCCCACCGCCCCCCCCTCTATCCCACTTCTCACCCTGTGGCCCGCATTGTGTCCGCAGCGCGGGCACTCATGGGTGGCGCGCCCGGCGACCACCCCGCCGCCGCCAATGACAACCGCGGCCGTATGGCCGCCGCCAATGGTGGCCATTGCTGCGTGGCCGCTGCCATGGACGATCATGGCCATGCGGTCACTACCGCCATTGCCACCGGCTGCGCCGGCAGTGGGGAGAGCAGGAGACGACGAGGTTTAATGGCGATGAGGGCGACCGCGCCGCCACCACGATCCGCTGCCCGCCCGACCGGTCGGCGACGACGGCAGCGGGTGGGGGGCCCGCCTGGGTGGGCCGCGGTCCTCGCCGCCGTCGGCGTGGCCGCTGTGTCGTCGTCTGCGACGGGCGTGGCGGGCGCGGTCACCCAGGCGGCCAGCGCCGGCGCCGGGCCCGGCGCCCCACGCCCCACCGGCACCAACCTGGTGCGGCAGGCGACCGACGGGGCGGTGCCGCCCAACTTTTGCAGCGCCGCCCCCGTGGACCCGACCACCGCCGAGGCGGTCACGTCGGCCGAGGCGGTGTGGTCGGGCCAACCCAACCGCACGGTGTGCAACGTGTTGGTTTCGGCGCAAGCCGACGACGGCTTTATCCTGTACATTGACGGCGTGCGGTTGATGGACACCGACGATTGGCGGGTGCCCAGGTCGGCCAACTTCCTCGCGGGGCCCGGCTCGGTCGTGAGCGTCACGGCGTGCAACGTGGGGGGGAGTCCCGTTGACGACCAGGCCTATGCCAAGGTCCTTGTCAGCTTCAAGGGCCAACGCCTAATCTCGGATGGGGCGTGGAAGGCGACTGACGAGCGCCCGCCAGGCGCGGACGCGTCGGTGTGGACGGCGCCCGACTTTGACGACAGCGGCTGGGAGCCAGCGACGCTGCCCGAGCTGCTGGGCAGCATTGCCCCTGGCCTCGGCCCGTCGGGTGCCAAGGGTATTTGGGCGTCCACCAAGACGGCTGCCCAGCGCGTGTACCTCCGCTCCCCGCCGCTGCCAGACGACTTTTGTGGGCCTCCAGAGGACTCGCCGCCGCAGTCGCGACCCAACGCCACGCCGGATGCCGACAATGGCGATGGCGGCTTGCCCGTGTGGGGGATTGTGCTTGCCGCGCTCGCTTCCGTGGCCGTTATTGGCCTGATGATCATTGGTGCCAGCTACGTGTGGTGCTGGCCGTGGGGGGCAGGCGTGTACCGCCTCGACCAGTGGCACCTGTTTCCGCCCGGCCAGGAGGGCGCCGCCGCGTTGAATGAGGAGGAGCAGCGGCGGGTGGCTGCTGCGGGCGTCAGCGGGGTGGTGGCCACCGACTCGTCGGGCACCGACTTGGAGGCTGGGGGGGCGGCCGCCGCCGCGCCGCCGGTCGGCGCTGCCACAGCGGTGCTGCCCGTCGCGGACGTGGTGGACGATGAGAGCTTGGACGAAGTGGCTGCCGCCAAGGCGGCCGCCGTTGCCAGCGTCAAGAAGGTCGGCTATGAGCAATTCCAGGCGAGTCTCGGCGGCCGCGGCACCGAGTCGTCCTTGTCGTCTCCAACCTACTCGGCCGAGGCGGTCGGCGATGCCATTCCACGGCCACCGACAGACGGCTCGCGGGCGCCGTGGTTTACCGCCTAGGACAGGTGCGGGGGGTGGCGAGGCGGCGTGCCCAGGAGTGCGTCGTACGTACGCGGCGTGCATGTGCTCGGACGTGTATTGGTAGCACTGCGTTTCTCGGTTCGTGCGGTTCTCTTATTTTCCTCTCGCGCCGTTGCCATGTGGTCGACGGTTGGTTGGCTGTGCCCCTGTCTCTATGACGGGGCTCTTTCTTTTTTCGGCTTGTTGACTACAATGAAATCTTGCTCGCTTGGCGGTTCTGGGGATGGCTGGTGCTCCGGGGTGCACCCCAGTTTGCTGTTTGTTGACTCGCGCATCACCGTCGGTTGCGTGTGCACGATTCTTCAGCCATAGACACTCCTCGCTACGGCTGTGTCGATGGGACGCGGCCGTTTCCTGCGACGCGCCGCACGGCGTCGCCATCCCGCGCGGTGTTCGTTGTCGCTCGCCAGGGGTGCGGCCCATCCCGGGCGGCACAGCCGTGAAACTGTGGGGTGAGACACGCCGTTTCATGCACAGAGGAAAAAGTACGCGGGATGCCGGGCACGAGACGCATGGGCGCATCGTGACGACGCGGGCGGGCTCTGGTGGCTTTGGACGAGGAGCGCATGACGCCTTCCGCCCCACTGGATCCGTGTCTCACCTGTGGGGCACTGCTCGACTGGTGGCGGCAGCAGCTGGACAGGGAGTCAAACGAGGTTGTCGGCTCGCACCACCTCTGGCTGAGAGTGTGGATGTGGGACACAGCTCGTCGCACAGACCGGCCGAGCACGCACATTCCCAAGCGGTGCATGTGCTGTGACGTTTTGAGCTTGGTGGACCATGGCGCCAACTTTGAAGTCAAATTCAGGGAACACGGATCCTAGGTTCGCCAAGTACACGAGATAAGGGCAAGCGAGGAAACAAGCCGGGCGGGGGGAGCTGCGCGGGTGCCACACCCGCTGCAGGCAGTCGATAATAGCGTGCGACCGCACATCAGACCAAAGGGGCCGAGCGGGGTGCCCACTCACAGCCAGTCCGAGACACTCTGTTTTCGATGTGGCGCCTGGTTTGTGGCGCCACAAACTCAAATCGTGGTGTCTCGGACCGGGCCTCAGTGCACACCCGAGCGCCCGAGCACCCCCGTGATGACGGTGATGATCACCGCGCCCGTGATAGACGCGATCGCCTTGGCCCACCGGTTGCGGGTGTTCTCGATGAACTCTTCGGCAGTCTGAGGGTTTGTCAAAGGGAATTAGAAGAGAGCAGTACAACAGGGCACATCCAGTCGTAAGCACACCGCAGCACAATAACTCTGCGTTAGTCCCCGCCTACCAGTCGTGGGACACACCCGAGAATGTACCCCAAACAAGATCCCCACACGTCCCGAGACCGCCGTCAATGCACGCTGCACCCGTATCGCCCCATTCAGGCCCACGCGCAGCACTCTAGGCTGGCAACCGAGCGCACGCCCGAGGATGACCCGCGTGAACCACGCGCCCCGCAACCCCACAGACAAACGTACCACTTCAAAAGCGCCGATGTAGATGAACATGCCCGCAGAGAGGGCAAAAAGCACGCCCGCTGTCGTGTCGCCAATACCCCCCGTGATGGCCGCCCCAATGCCCGCCGAGACGGGCGTTACGGCCGCCCAGAGAAACACGAGCACCGCCAGCTGCCGCCGCCGCAGGCGCTCCTTCTCAAACTTGATGCCAAGGGAAGCAGAAGTGGCCCATTTGTGCGAACCAATGGCGATGAACGTGTGGAGAGCGGTCGACCAGGACGACGCGAGGCCGAGCGCGAGCGACTCAAAGACGCTGTGGATGGACAATGAGAAGGCGGCCAGGAGCGCACGTGTAAAGTTGGTCGACAGGAAGCCGACATTCTCTTCCGCCAGCAACTGCCCTTGGGAGGACACTTGTGACCCGCCGGACGCGTTCGAGGCGGCCCCATCGGAGGCCACCGAGCGGGCGCTCGCGGAGCGCTGCACAAGGCCGCCGGCAGCGGCGGAAGCAATGGGCACCGTCACATCTTTGGGCATGGGCGACGGGCCGCCCCCCAGCGCGCCCTCCTTGCCCACCGCCAGCATGTCGTCGTGGTTCGACGCGTCGGCTGGCGAGGCAGCGGTCGAATCCGCCGCCTCTCCAAACCCTGCCTCGGGCACGACCCCTCCCTCTGGGTCTGTCGCGCTCCCCAGCGGGACTGGGTAGGACACCCCCTTGGCCGCCGCCGTGTCGTGAGCGACCGTCGCCGCGTGGCTGTGGGAGTGGGCGTACTTGCCCAGTAGCAGGTGCTCGATGACCAGGATGGCATAAAAGGCGCCGACGGCGAGCGCGTAGGCGGTCGGGAAGGGGTGGCGCCCCTCTTCTTCCCCTTCCTCTTCGTGCGCGTGGTCCTCGTGCTCCTCACCTTCCGCGTGTTCCTCGTGCTCCCCCTCGTGTTCCTCTCCGTGGCCGTGGCCCGCCAAGTGCTCGACAGCCTCGGGGAGGACGTGGAGCATGCCCGTGGCGAGGAAGATGCCCCCGCCAAACGCGTTGGCGATATGCAGCGCCCGCTCGGGGGATTTGAGATAGTGCAGCGCCTGAGGTGCTGCGCCGCCGGCAAGGCCTTCGACAAAGAGGGCGACGATGAAGCCCGCCTTCCACCGCGAGAGGCAAGCCGGCGTGCTGCACGGGCCCGACGCCGTAAACGTGGTCGCCCGGGATGTCCACGACGGGGCGACGTCGGCAGCGTCGCCGCCGTCACGGCCAGCGGCGGCGGCGGCGCCATGCCGAGACGGCTGCGGGGAGCCCCGCGCCGCCAGCGTCAGGCACGTGAACACGGTCGCGAAGGCGAGGCAGGTGGCGGCGGCACGGCGGCAGCAGGGCGGGCCACGGCCGTGGGGCAGCCGGCGGCGGCGGTCGGCGCTGGCGGCCGCCCCCTCGGTCTGACGTTGCAGATGCACCATGGCGACGGACAGCCGCTGCAACCACGCCCCGAGCTGCCGGGTCGGGGCGGGGATGGCCTGCTGCCGGAACCGGGACGACGCGGGCCGTGCGTGCCGCGGCGAATGGCAGACAGTGGGGGACGGCGGCGGCAACGACGGTGAACGAAGACCGCGACTGTGCGGCGGTGGCGGTCGGCCCCCGCGTCTTATCGAGGCGAGACCCGCTGCCCGCTCGAGCGCGGCGGCACCCGCCACGCAGTGCTCGGGCGGGCGCCTCGGGGCTGCCTGCAGTGGCATTGCCCACGACCCACGGATGGGGAACCAGGAGCTCGGCGTCGCCCGGCGGTCTGGGCAATGACGCGATGTAGCCCCCGTCACGGCGCCGACCATGACTCATCGGGGGGCGCGCCACGATGGCGCTCCTATCCCGCCGGCGATTGAGTCATCCCAGAGGGGAAAACCTGGGGTGGTCCACCAACTGCGCGACCGCTGATTGGCTAGGCCGAGCTGAAGCATCGAGCGCACGACGATTGATGGGGCTGGTGAGGTCCACCAGGTGGCTGCGGCCGCACCGAGAACACGCGACAGGGAATCGTATGCGGCTCAAAAGCCTCGAGGGCAATGATCCGCACCCTGCGATCCTGCAAGCCCTGCCCAACCGCCGACGCGCCCTCCCACCGAGGGCGCAAGGTGGCAGCCCGCCGGCCATCGTCATCCTAGAGGAATTGCAGTCGCATCGCGACCAGAACGGGGCGTGCAGCCGAGTTTATGTCACCGGATCTACCGACGCAGCGGCGCAACGACACACCAACGCGCGCCGCCGGGCGTCCCTGCCCGTCTTCTCTCTCCCCACGCGCGCCGTGGGCCGACCCGCGGACCGCCAGCGGCCTTCACCCCGACCGACCGCGGGTGGCGCCCATCAGCCGGTGTGCAGCGACCACCTGCCACGCCGACACGCCCTGCTTGAACACTGCCACGGGGAAGCAGAGTAGGGAGAGCGCCGCCACCGGCCCGCGGGCAGCGTCGGTCACGGATAGGAAGCGCAGCAAGTACAGGGTGAGGAAGAAGAGCTCGTTGAGCAAACACACAATGGTGAGCACCGGGCGCCAGTAGTAAAAGGCGAGGATGCGGCTGGGGGAGGAGGTCTTGTGAGAAGAGGCGCCGGCGCAGAGGCTCCTGCAGGGCGTTGCAGAGGTGGAGAAAACCCCAGAGCACGAGGGGCACAGACAAGAAACGGAAGGGCGAATGGAAGAACGGGACCGCACAAGTATAAGGCAGGGAGAGAAGCGGGGCGCACGAGATGCAAGCAGACGGGGGAGGGCGAAAGAAGGGGAGGGTAGAGCAATGGAATAGGCATGTCAGGAGAAGTCATAGTTGAAGCCCTCACACACTGGGCGGCCAGCGGCGTCAATAATGCAGATGCCCACCAACACCACGCGCTGCCCTATCCTGCGAAGCAAACACTCAAGCGCATTCCGGCGGTCGCCAACATACGCAGCCATTTGCAGCCAGTGGCTGTACCCATCCAAGACGATGAGGCAGAGGAAGAGCGACGCGTAGACGGGGTAAAAGTGCGACAGCAGCGTCAGCAGAGCGCCGGTGCTCAGTCGGTCGGTGAGCATGTCCAGGGCGGCCCCGAAGTCACTCTCTACGCCGACGCTACCATCCAGCGCCGCCACAAAACAACAGGGCAGCCAGGGGAAAACCAACGCCCCAAAGGCGATGGTCATCGATGAAAGTTGTCCCCGTACATCCCTTACGTCCGACCAGTTGCACCAATCCAAATGAGCAATCAGCGGCACAAAAGCACGGGCAGCACATGAACGAAGCAAGAGGGCACCACGGTATGGTGTTAGCGAGAAATCCCCCAAAGCAGCAGCAGCAGCGGATACGACAGCAGCAGACCCGCGCTAGCCAAAGAGCTTGCCTAAAACCAATTGTCCAGCGCACACAGCGCGGGGGGAAAGAAATGCGTCCCAAGGCACAGAGCGGGATGGGGGAAGCTGAAAACGTACGCTGGTTCAGGAAGCGCGCGGCGTAGCCATCCGCGGCGTCCAGGAGGAAACCCACCAGGTATAGGGCGGTGAAGCGGGTGTAGTCCCAGTACTTGGAAAACGCCAGTACCGAGAGCACGACTCGAATATAGCCTGTGAGCAGGCAAAGGGCCACCAGCCAGCGACAGGAACCGAGCAAGGCCCCCGGAGCCGTCAGCAGCTGCAGCCAGACGACACGCCGTCAACTCGAAGAGAAAACATTCAAAGCCAGAGGTGCTCCGACACTCACTACAAGACGCCCGACCCGTCAGAGCTGAAGATGACAGAGGAAATCCACACATGGTGAGGTCCAGGCCTACCAATGATGTTGGGGACGTAGAGGAAGACGCTTAAGCGGCGGCCCATGGCTTTGCAATGGGAGAAACAGGGGGAAGCAGTCCCAGCACCTGCACAAAGTGGTAGCAGGGGACAGGGAGACACCCGGTGGCCACCGGCGGGCAGGCGGGATGCGTGCCCGGCGACAGCACGCTGTGCACTGGTCACAACGACGCTGCTGTTGCGTTGTCACCTTCTCACCAAAACTTGGTCAGACACGTGGCCCATTCAACAGAATCGGGACTCTGGTGGTACTTTTGCGAACACGAGCCGTACCTGCGGGATCAATTCTGCGTGCACCTCCTCGGTCCAATCTGTGCAGCCCCCGCCAAAAACATAGGCAGGGGCCGAGGCGCCTTGGCACCGAGATATGCCGAGCAGATCGCGTGCGCAATGAATGACTGCTCTGATGCAAGTTAGCCAGGTTTGTGTCTCGTTCGGCAGTCCGACGGAACCGCGTCCAGAGGGGTGAGCGCCGCGGGCAGCCGTGCCTCATTGCCGCCGCCGATAGACGCGGGATTGCACAGCCGCACCACTGTCCCTCTTCGCTCGTCCCCACTGCCCTGATCGCCACCACCCTCTCCACCCCACCTATCTTCTGTCACTTGCGTCCACCATGGTCGCCCCCATCGTCATTGCGGTCGGCGTGCCTCTGGCCGTCGGCTTTGCGGCTTCGACAATTTCCGCGCCAGGCATCCTGACGTGGTACCCCAAGATTCGCAAGCCGAGCTGGACCCCCCCGGCGCCCGCTTTCGGTCCGATTTGGTCGACGCTGTACGTTGCCATGGGCGTGGCGAGCCACCGCGTGTACCGGGCGGTTGGCTTCTCCCGCTCCTCCCCCCTCTGGGTCATGTACGGGGTGCAGCTGGCGCTCAACGCCGCGTGGAACCCGCTGCTCTTTGTCGGGCAAAAGTTGGACATTGCGCTGGTCGAGGTGATTGCCCTTCTCGGCACCGCCACGTCGGCCGCGTGGCGATTTGGGGCGGTCGACAAGGTCGCCGGTCGCCTGATGATCCCGTACGTGGGGTGGATTGCGTACGCAGCGGCGCTCAACGGGGCGCTGTGGCGGCTCAACCCAGAGTCGCGGCTGATTAAGAACCCCGGGGGAGGGGGGGCGCCCGCCGCGGCCGAGTGATGGGATGGGGGATGGTGTTTGCACCGGCTGGACAAGGGCCGGGGAGGATGCAGGCAGCCGAGGTGTGCTACTCGGAACCAGACGACAGAGGGACATGCGCGCTGTAATGTGCGGGCGGCAGCAGCGAGCGGCGCGTTCGCCGTTTCGGTACTCGGGGGGGTGCCGCATGAAGGCTGGGTGTTTTCCCTGCATTTTGGTTTTGTCCCGCCGCTGAGACCGTTGTGGGACGGTCGAGGTCTCCGACAGTAGAAAAGACACAGCACCTTATCTTGCAGTATCTAGAATGCACATTCATCGATACGAACGTGCGCTGTTTGCCTGTAGGAGGGTCTGGGGTGGTTCGAACTGAACGCGGTGACAGTTAGCTGGGGCGGCATAGCCACACGAGTCTACATGACCAGGATGTGACGCCGGAGCATCGAAAGGGGGTTGGGTCACAGCCCCACTCTGGGCGGGTAAGCCAAAATGACCTGTCCGGCCACCCCACCCCCCATCGCCAGTCGCTCGTACACCCGTGGTGCGTCGGCCACGTACGCAGTCTCCACTGCAAACCCCGTCCAGTCGAGGCGCCCGAGAACTGCCCACGCCAGCCCCAGCCGTCGCCCCTTGGACCACCGCCCGTCCAGCGCCGCCGGCAGCGACGACACCTGCGATGCAACAAGCGTCACGTGACTGCGGTGGAAGCGACCGCCGAGGCCCCGCAACACCAGCGGCCCGGCCCCGTACCAGCTGCCGAGCACCACCCGCCCACTGTCCGCGGCGAGCTCCACAGCGGCGTCGAGGCCCCCACCAGCGCCAGTTACCTCAATGACCACGTCCGCCCGACGACCAGCAGCAGCGACGAGCGCCTCGGCGGGCGTGCCGACGGCGCCGGTCGGGCGGACCCAGGCAGCGGACGCGGCCCGCCGGTGGGGCTCCGCCTCAACCGTCAAGAGGGGGCAGAGGGGATAGGCCAACCGGCACACCGCTGCGGTGAGGAGGCCGACAGTGCCCTGGCCAACAATGGCGATGACGTCGCCAAGAAGAGGGGCCCCGTCCATGAGTAACGACAGCGCCGTCTCCACGGTTGGCAGCATCGTGGCGTGCACGGGGGACACCCCAGGCGGAAGCCGCTGGAGGTCCGTCATGGGGGCGGTGTAGGTGTAGACGTGGGGTTGAAAAGCAAACACGAGGTCGCCAACCGACACGCTCGCTTGGCCGGGGTCCCCCGTCACCCCAGTGCTTCCGGCGCCCCCCCCGGTCGCACCTCCGCCAGGGGAAACCGCCCCCATCGCCGCGGTCGGCGGTCCCACCTCTTCCACCCGCCCGACGTTGCAGTAGCCAACGGTGGATGGGTAGGCAAACGCCGCCGCCGCGTGCGCAAAAGTCGCGTCGGCGGGAATGTCCGACGGCATAGCGCCCTTGTACGCCAGTAGCTCCGTACCGGCAGAGACTGCTGAGAAGAGGGTGCGCACACGGGCCGTGCCCGCGCCCACCGGTGATGAGTCGGGTGGGGGGGGGGGTGCGACGGTCACCGACCGAGGCGCTGTCAAGATGACGCCAGCGGGGAGTGACATGGTGACAAAGAGAGGCGGACAGCAAGAGATTCCACAGAACGGGTGAAGAAGCGAGGGGGTGAATGGAGGGGAGGAGAGGGAGACGGAGGAGACGGAATCAGTCAACGTCAACGCCAGAGTTGCAGCAGCCAAAGCTCGTCGCTCGAGCAGGAACGGCTACGCAAAAACTGGCGGCCGGGGAAGAGACGGATCACGGAGACAGTTGACGACCTCGCACCCATCATTGCAGCGGTAACACTGTGCAGTACTACTACATTCGAGTTAAGCGGCCAACGAAAATTACTCACGTGTCGGTCGGGTTAAGTGCACCACAAATTGCTCATGCGTCGGGCTCGTCTTCAAGAGCGCCGGTAAGTGTATACACTACACAACTTCTGCCGGACGTCGTCGCTCAACCACGTGCCCCGGTCTTGTCACTGCCGGTGTCATCAGTTCTTTGTAGCACAGTCCCACACGTGTGTATGGCGTCAACGCAGGCGCGAACCGCAGCGCCCCCACCTCCGCCCCTAACGGCCCAATACCCACGCACGTCTGCTTGGCAGCCGCCCCAACGTCCGCCCAGTCGGCCACCACCCGCGGCCCCTGCGCGCGTCATCCCTCGTCCTCGTACTCCCCGTCCTCGTCCCCACCTTCTCCCTCGTAGCCTTCCTCGTCGTAGCCATCCGCCCCCACCGCCGTGTGCTGCTCAGCGTGAACGTAGCCACCGGCTCCCACAGCCGCCGGGACCGCTGCACCGCCTCCGCCGTACGCGCCCGGATTGGCGGCGGCCGCTTCCACCGCCTGCTGTTGCTCTGACTCGGCAACTTCCTCAGGGGTTGGTACGCTGAGGTGCGCGCTCAGGTACTTGTTGAGGCTGGAGATCGTCACCACCTCCTCGTTGGCAAACACTCGCTTGAGCGCGTCGTCGCAAATGATGCGCCGCCCATCTTGCGGATCTTGCAACTCCTTCGCGTGGATGTACACCCACAGCGCTCGCACCACCTGCGCCCTAGACAGCACGGTCTTGCCGCCGCACACGGCACTCAGATGCTCGTCGAGACGTTTGGGTGCCGCCAGGCCCGTGGCGGGTTTGGGACCCCCAGCCGCCGCCGCAGGAGCCGCTGCCTTACGCTTCCGCTTGGCCTTCTTCTCTACAGGAGCCGGCTCAGCCTCACTATCCGAGTTGGTACCCGCCGCGGCCGTTGCAGCTTCCCTCTCCTCCTCCGCCAGCGTAGCCACGTCGCACTGCTCCGCCAGTGCCTGAAGCTCTGCCGAACACTCATCAGGGCGGTACACCAGGTTGGAAATAAGCTTGTTGACAGAGAAGAAGCTGAACCGGTCGACCTCGAAAACCGCCCGCAAGGCTTCGTCGGCCAGGATGTGCCGCTTGTCGGCCTCGTCTTGTAGGTTGTGCAGCTTCACGTACGTAGTGACGCGCTTTGCAATTTGGCTGCGGGGCAGTACGACTTCGCCTAAAAAGTGGGCTAGCGGCTCAGCCAGCACCACCGCCTTTTTCAGGCCGGACAGCTTGCGGGGCTTCGCCGGGGTGCCAGCTGCTCTACCACCACTGGCGCTGCCGTTGGCTTTGCCCGACGGACGAGCGCGCTTCGCGCGCTTCTTCTCCTCGATCGCGGGAGCACCACTGGTCTCATCTGCAAACAGGCACGACCCAGGGTGGTGCGAGACACCAGCGACACCATACCGTGGACAACAGACGACAACCAGCAGGGGTCATGCAATAAAAACCAGTAGCAATCACACCACACTGATTAGTCAGAAACCCGTCCGTAGAAATTCGATGGAAAGCCGCATCCAGCCCGTCGCGGTACGCGAGAAAAAACGTGACGCACGCTCATCTCCACCACGACCACACTTAGCCACCAGCGACGTCAATACGCATCGCCATCCACCTCCATGACAACGGCCGTATAAGCAACGACACAGTCGGAACCATCCCGTCCTCTGCCCAACCCACCAACCGAGCAACGTTGGTTGAGATCGACAGCTAGCCACAGCCGCATGCACATGACAGACACTATCCTCGAAACACATCGCCTCCATGGTACAAAACCAACCGTGGCCATGAATGCGCCCATCACGACATAACAACCCACCCACGTCACGGCCAACTTCAAACCAATCGGGAAAATGGCCAAAACACCACCATATGGTTGGCGAGGCCGGGGCACATCCCCACCCCACCACACCGAGCGCACCCACAAAGGAAACGTACATGTTGCTGGCACCCCTGCCGGCGGATATGCCGCCTGGAGGTGCTGTTGCTGCTGCTCGTAGCCCCCCCCCTCATCGCCAAGCTCCCCCTCATCCGCTGGCGCTGGCACACGCAGGTGCATCAGCCGGTCGACCTCATGTTTGATAAACTTCTTCCGCTGCGTCAGGTCCACCCCCTCAAACCGACGGCCCAGGATGCCCATCATTGTCCGGACGGTCAGCGACTCAAGGTTCTCCGACCCGAGGATATCCGCGACCGCCGCCGTCAGCTCTGCATCCGACGGTACCGCCTCCATGAGGGGCCAACCCGCCAGTGCAGCGTCGCTAACTGCGGCTATGGTGACGACGACGCGGACGACGGACGAGCGTGCCGAAACACAGCGCCCGCTGCCGACAGCGCGCCCCACCACACTCCCCGGAAGTTGCGGCGCGTCGGCGCCAACCCACCGTCCGGCGAGTCACCTACAGCGGGCGTGTGGCAAGATGCACAACGCGTCCGAAGGCACACACAAAGACGGGCAAGGCGGTGCGGCACGCGCGGAGAGAACCGCTGTCTCAAGCGAGGGAGGCGGCCGCGGCTACAGCAGACCGCAACACACACCTGCTGCCCACCTCACTCGCCAGTGCGCCCAGGCCGCACTGCGCCCGGCAGCCGCACCAAGCCAGTTGCGCACAGCTGCGCACAGCGGACCCCTCCCCTCCCCCCCCCCACCCACACGACGGCAGCGGCGGCCGCGCCACCGAGCCGCCGGTCTGCTTCCCCCACCCCCCCGCTTGGACGGCGCAAGTGTGGCGGCTGCACCGTCGCTCGCCCACCGACGACCGGCGGCCGCTGCCCGTGTGTGCGCGCCACCGCCGCCCGCCGCCGCCCGCTGGGGCGCGGGATCGGCCCGCAGCGGCCGGCGGCCCGCCGACGGGCGCCCGCGCTGCCCGCAGAACACCCTCCCCACGCGGGCGTTGGGGCCAGGGCGGGGGGGCCGTGGCGGGGAGAGGTGGTGCCAAGCCGCCCCCCCCCCTCGGCGGCGCCAACGGAGGGAGGCCCACCGCGGCCAGTGCCTGCCACTGCTGACGCGCGGCGTCGTGGCCAGCGGCGGGCGGTCTGCACGGTCGGCGGTCCGCCGGCAGCAGAGGCCGAAACAGAGCAGCTGCGCGCGGCGTCCCCCCGGCAGCGGCTGCAGCTGGCCAGGGGCCGCCTCCCCGGCCACGGCAGCGCCGCAGCGTGCCGGCCCGGCCGGCAGGAGCAGCCCCCACACGCACACGCGCGCGCGAGGCCACACAGCTCGCACTCGGCGGGTGCCTCGCGCCGGGGGTGTCTTTTGCACCGAAGGCGTGGCTGGCGTGGCGGCCGCCCGCCCGCGCAGCGGGCCGCCCGTCTCTGGACGCGGCTCCTTCCGGCCTCCCCGCCAATGGGAGGAAACGCTTGCTGGGGGGGGGGCTTGGATTGGGAGTCGCCGAGCGGCCGACGGGTCGTGGCGTAGGGGATTGGCGGGCAGGCCTCCGCACGGCCGCCGGCGGGAGGGCCCACGCGGGGACCAGCCAATCCATCCCATCAACGGGAGCGCCACCGCCGTCGGCGTGTGCAGGGCGCGACGGAGGGTGGCGCGCTCCGGACCTAGCTTGGGTGACAGGCGCGCCTGGCGACCGATCCTCAAGACACATTAGGGATTTTTTTTCTACTAGACCAGTTGAAAAATGAAAATTCTGTGTGGGCATGGCAAAGTTACACGACGGCCTTTCAGCATTGAGTAAGTTGCACCTCCCTTGAACACGCTAAAACAGCCGTATCCCCTAGCAATTGTTCTGCGATGGGTATTTTAAACCGGATTGCTTCGCACTTTCTGTGGAAATTTTGACTATTTGGAACCCAGGTCGCCGCCCTTGCATCGTGCTTAGATTGAACGGCGGCCTCGATTGCCGCGAAACCCGCGGGTCACTGCAGTCGCGCGCGCGGTCATCGCCGCCGTTGTGCTGGGCTGGGCGGGGGCCCCGCGCGGTCGTGCGCACGAGGCGTGGCTTCCCGACGGCTGGGCCACCACCACCTCTGCGCCGTCGCCATTCTGCCACAACCCACAAGCGCGCGCCCATCCTGCGAACCACGCCGACACGAGGTCCCCCGACGCGCCGCGCCAAAAGCCGACGCGGCAGGCGGGGCCGCCGGAGCAGGCGGCGGTTGGGGTGGACCAGTGCGGGCCCCTCACCACACCAGACCGCGGCGCGTTGGCAGCGGAAGCCCCGAGCCGCTCGGCACGCGGCCGCGAATCAGCGCCCCGTTTCCACCCAAGTTCAAGGCCCGCGGGACGAGCGTGCAAATTGGGGGACGGGGCCCGCGTGCCGAGGCGGACGACGCCGTGACCCGCTGGCGTCGGCGAGTGGAGATGTCAAACTATCCTGGCCCCGTGGCCATGTCCACGGGGGCTGGAGCAGCTGCTGCAGCCTCTCCCCTTCGTCCACAGCTGGGGCGCGGACGAGCGGGACAGCGAGCGGTCTGGCCGCCGCCGTCGCCCTGGTGTTGGGGCCGCGTGGACCACGCGGCTCCGCGTGCACCCCAGCACGCGGTGCGCGCCCGGAGGCTCGGCATCGACACCCCTCTGGAAGGGGTGAGGGGGCGCGCGACGGGAGTGTGGGAGCCAGAGAGGACCAGGTGCCTACGTCCAGGAGACTCCCGGGGACTCCCGTCGTGACGACTCGCCCGTGTGTCGTGTCATGACGTTTGACGGTCCAAGGTCGCTTGCCCGACCAGTGCTTGCCCGCATTTTGGGCTGTTTTCGCTGTTGTTTAGAACGTTTGAGCAGAACAATTTTCAAGTGACACCCCCTTAACATCATCGTAGTTGTTCCAGTGATGGAACAGCCTAAGTGGTAGTTTACATAAATACACGGCGTCAGTCGAATACCGCTCCTAGAATGTTTCAATGCGCCGCGATCCAGGCACCTGTCGTGGCTTACAATGTTGCCTCACGGGGCTCCCAGAGAGCCAGACTCCCTCAGCGGCGTGCGGCGGCGTGTGCATCAGCCGGAGTCGACGAGGACGGGATTGTCTCGCGACGCCCTCTTTTTCCATGTGCACGTTGCGGAAGAGATGCATGAATTCGCCACTTCGCCCCCCCCCCCCCCCCCCCCCCCTGGCCCGGCGCCCCCCCCCCCCGCCCCGGGCGGGCAAGGGGGGGGGGGGCTGCCCCGCCCCCGCCCCGGCGGCACCGG
>Ga0114953_1001784_pt1 | contig 15226 bp, 19 predicted proteins | sample SidtaG_FD_87298 | JGI IMG/M metagenome (GOLD analysis project Ga0114953, IMG submission 87298) | Marine algal microbial communities from Sidmouth, United Kingdom - Sidmouth_Male2 metaG | ecosystem: Host-associated > Algae > Red algae > Unclassified | place: Sidmouth, United Kingdom | collected...
CACGAGGAGCAGCAACGAGACGACACAAAGCGGCGGCGCCGACACGGGGACGCTACGCTGCAGCGGTACCAGGAGCATCGCTGCGCCGACACCGGCGGTGGTACCGGCGACGACGGTGACGGGGGCGGCAGTGTAGCGGCAAGGGACACCGGCGCTGAGACGGAGCACAGCGCCGAGGGGACGGCGGCGTCGAGACGCAGCGCATCGGCGGCATCGCCGCCCGCGCTGAGGCAGCGCAGCCGCTGCACCGCATCGACGCGAAGATGCGCCTCTGCGGCGGCACCACGCCGACGGTGATGAACGCGGACATGAAGCGGTGGGGGTACCGGCCCCGAGACGCAGCGCAGCCGCGGCAGCAGCACCGACACGGGGACGCGACGCTCTGGCGGCACCAAGAACGCGGGGAAGCAGTTCTGCGGCCGCAGTGGGGCCGGCAGCAAGACGCAGCGCAGGGCCTGCACCGCCACTCATGCGGAGGCAGCGCAGCCGCAAGACCGGCACCGCCGCGGGGACCCGGCGGCGCCGGTTCCTGCGCCGGCGCTGACGGACGAGGAGAAGTAGCTGCGGGGGCGCCGGCGGTGGCCCCATCGCCGACACGCAGAGCAGCGGCAACATCACCACCGGCGCCGTGACGCGGCCATCGTGTGGCAGGCTCCCACCTGCCGTATTGCAGCACGTCCGAGAGGACGAGGGGGTTGGTTACACGCCCGAAGTGCCGTGGCGGCGGCCCGCGCTCCGGTCCGCGCTCCAGTCTCGTGGCAGGCGCCGACAGACTGCGTCTCGGTGGACCCTTGATCATCCAAGCAGTGGCGCACTTGCGTGTGGGCCCCCTCGCCCGCGCCTCGGCCGTTTGCCCCGATCTCGACCGAGCCGACCGGTCGCGTCGACTGTGCCCGTTCGGCTCCCACGCTGCGCACGACCCTGGCCCGGATTCTCTGTCGAGACACGACACTGCCCCGTTGCCCGCATGACCTCTCGAGATGCGACGGATCTTTCTCTTACACTGTTTTCCACTGGCGCTCGGCCCTCACCCAGCTAATTGCCCCGGTCACTCCCACCCGCACTGCCTGCGTACAGTGCGTGTTGTGCCTGGCTGTTGTCTGGGCCTTGTCTGTACCGTATATGCAAGTACGTCTTGTACTGGTGAGTCGCCTTTACAATGGGTTTCCGAGGTCGTACCTGGTGACGACTTTCGGAAACTACACAAATGCGACATTGCCTGTATACGAATGACCAAGAAGTTAGGTACTTGAAAGGAAATATACTACTTGTCCAAGCGGGCTCAGTTAGTGTGTCTGGTATCCGGACACACCGCGTAGCTATCCGTTTGGTTGGGTGTCCCCTTGGATCCACCGTATGACTCTCTTTGTAGCCCCCCTTTGCGACTTCTTGGAGACACAGCTTGCGCCTGTGTCGCCTCGAAGTTACCAAGAAGTAACCTGAAAAAGCGGGAGGGCAGAACCGCCGACGATCGTGCGTCTACGGTCGGTCGCTACTTACTGGACAGTTAACCAACGTCATTAATACCACATTTGGTGGAGCAGCAGGGGATACTCTTGCCTGCCGTGTGCATCAGCACGCGGTGCCAAAGAGCTGTCTCTTGTTGCCAGCTCGCACGGTGTCGGATCTTGCACCCATTGGCTTGCCGTGCAGGGCGTGTCTCCCACTTGTGTGTGCCACGACGCTGGGCGTCGTGGGTGGTGATCTCCAAGTGGAGTGCGGGGCGCTTCGGTTGGCACTGTGCCGGTTGAGCAATGACACCTGGTTGTGCCGACGGGTACCGTGGCAATGGGAAGGGTACGGGCCACGCCCTGCCTTCCGACTAGGTCCCGCCGGGAGGCGTTTGTACGAACATGCACGACGCCAACACCCTCGAGGGATCCCTCTCGGGATCACCTGCATTGAATGTGGCGGCCACTGGCCAACCGCTCTATGCGGAGAGCCTTAAGGCAGAGGTTAAGACACTTCGTCTCCGTCTGACGATCCAGCAAGAGACTAACCGCTCGTCCGCGGAAGCAAACGACAACCTGATCGTAAACGTGGAGGCTATGCGCCAGGAGGACATTGAGTCCGATTCCCGGGCAGAAAAGTCGCGTCGCAAGACGAAGAACAAGACGACAGTCAAGGTCGAACCCAAGAAGGGCGAGTCGTCTTCCTCTCGTCCAGAAACAGTTGGCCAAGCGACTGAACGTCGGGATCGAGATCTTAAGCTTCGCCAATAGTTGCGCAAGATCCACAAGGAGACCAAGCTGGCCCGCTCAACCTCCTCTGTTTAGAACGCCGACATACCGGCCGCGAATGAGTCAAGCCCGTCCAGTGGGACGACATACTCTTCGTCTTTCGACTCCGTAGAACCCCCGAATTCCCTGTCTTCTCCGTCTTCGAGCTCAAGCTCCGAGTCCTCGGACACGTCATCGGACGCCGCGTCTCGAAGATCGCGCCGGGGTCCGTACAAGAGTTGCCCAAACTCTAAGAAGCGGTTGGAGAAAGCCGATCAGCAAGAGGTCACTCGACCCTCCAACAATCGCTTCAAGACCCTATTGGACTATCGCACCTACTTCCTAATCCGACATGATCTGTCTCTGCCACCCTCCCTAGTTGGAAAAACGCATAAGATGAACCGCCGACTAGATGGCACATTCCAAGGGCAAAAGCCATTCACAGGCACCAGCTCCCTCTGTGTATTTACCTTTTTGACGACCTTTCGTCGTGCATGTGACGCAGCCGGCCTCACGCATGGGAAAGCCCTTCCTCTCTTGGCCTTTCGCCTGTCAAGCGCCGCAAAACGAGCCTTCTCGAGCGCCCTGAACGCGACAGCCGGACACCGCACATATTCAATCCGCACCTGTGGTGCGGCTAAAAACTGGCCTTTAGCAAAGTATGCCACTTACGCCGTAATGGCCTCCGCCTACCACGACATTATCACAATGTGTCAACCCGATAGTGAGTCGCCCACAGCCTTTGGGCTCCGTGTTGGGACGCAGTGTGACAGCCTGGATGGACTCTTCCACGCCCAAGACGTGGAGGATGTATTCATCAATGGCTTGTCCGAGATTATCCAATCTCATGTCCGGGTGTTGGACGGACAGTTCCCCAAACGCACACTGGCGGATACTATCTCCGCTGCCTAGCCATATTGGGACGGGACCACCAAGCTTCGGCGGTCACTCGAGCTGCCTCGTCTTCATACGACTGAGGTGGCATATGCATGGCCCATGCCAACCCGGCACACCAATGACCTTGGCCAAGCACAGGTCGGAAAGGTGCTGCGGGTCAACGCTCGCTTCACCAGGAGTGTGTTCGTCAAAGTATTCTGCCGCATGTTCGATACCAAACGGGTAGACTGGCATCGTCACATGGCCGTTTTGGTCACCGCCTTCAAGTGGTCCTTCTTCATGGCCTTCACCACTTCGCTTTGGTTGGGGTGGCCGCAAAAGGAAGGACGCTGGTCCGCGCCCAGCCCCGTTTGCCAAAATCTGCTGCAGCCGAGATGCGCAAAGTAGACCGTCATTGCCGCGGAGATGGCCTTTGCAGTCGATTCAAACAACTCAAAGTCGTGCAGCCTCTTCTTGTAAAAGTTGGCCACGTGGGAGGCGGTCACAGCTGTCACGACCTTGGGGTCTATCCCGCGCGACCACGAGAACCGCTCGTAGTCGGCGGTCATTGTCTTGTGCTTCAGCTTGCTGGCAGCGCCCAGCCCCGCCGCGTGCCTTTCCTGCGCATCGGCTGCCGGGTAATAGTTCCCCAGCTCCACGCGGTTGCACCACTCCCTACCTCCTCTGCCGCTCGTGTGACGGCAGGACACCTGGCCCCCACACTCGGGGAACCAGTTCCCTCCCAGTGAAGAGGGGACACGTGGATTCGCGTCCGGGGCGGTCGGATCCAGTCAGTCTGAAACGGCCACTGGCTCTCGCGAGGGAAATATGTCCTACTGACGCATACTTCGAATCATTCCGGTGGCGATCCACTTGTGATCGCCCCGTGACTCACCACCCACAACCGCGATCTCAAGACTTCCCTGGGACTAGTAAATCCCCGGGCAGGCCCCCAGTTAAGGGCCTAATTTTGTGTAAACCCGACTTGGACCATTGACCAGTACTACACCGCGCCCCTGACACCGGGGCGCCGCAAGGGTGTCACGTAGCACTCTTCCCCCGCCTCAGCTTATGGCAGTGTCCGAAGCTTCGGCCGCCCTCTGCTGAGACTGGCCCCATGTGCCCTGAGGGGAGGGTTTTCTGACGCTTCTTTGAGGGTGTCTGAGAGGGGGTTTTCGGCGGGTTTTCTGAGGGTCCCTTCAGGGTGTCTGAGGGGGGGTTTTTCGGAGGGTCTGAGGGGAGCGGACGGGATAATAGGGCAAGGCGTGAGTGTTGCCTCGAGTCCTTCGACGCGGGAAAGTAAACTTCCGGTCACACAACTCGTGTTTGTCGCTCGGGGCGTCTTCCCCCGGTCGACGTCGTGCGTGTGTGCTCTTCGGGGTTTCCTTCCGGGGCGGGTATTCCCCGACAGGACTACCCGGCGACACGGCCTGGCTCGCTTTCCCCCCGACTGAGTGGGGTTGGCTGGACGTGTTGTCACAGCTCGAGTGACCATCGATTCGGCGTATTTTGGCCGGTAGAGGCTGAGCCGGCGCCGTCCGGCGAGGGAGTGGCTGTAAACGCAGCACAGGATCCACCCCCGGTGCCATTCCGTCAGCTGGGAGCATCAAAGAGTCGGTCTTCAGGGTTCAGGGTGCGTTGATGGAAGGGCCTAATTATTGCCAGGCGAGGGGCAAGAAGTAGCGCCATGTGCCGAGCAGGTTCGGATGATAGCAGCTGCCAGCAACACGAGCAGAAGGTGGCGCCAAGCGAGGACATCACCATCATAGCTGCAAGAAATTAGATGAGAACTTTTTACCCAACCAGTCAGCCGACGTGTATACCGTCGGGAGTGTAAATGACGTATGCTGTCCCACAGTGTCGCGCAGTCAGGTAGGGCATCCCGATTTCCGCCCGCCTGGGGCGTCTCTGTCCTGAGCGTTTTGCGCCACGTCGCTGGCTCTGCCAGGCGGTGTCATGTCGCCCGTCCTTCAACCCTATTGCCTTCGCTAAATCTCACCACCGTCTCTGGCGCCCCTCTCACGTTTTCTGTCACTGCCGAGGGCAACCGCTTGGTCGGCGACGCTGATGTCACCCTCTGCGTTGGAGTGCGCTCTCGCCCGCCTGCGACTCGCGTCAGCTTCACACCATGCATCCGACCGGAAACAATCCGCTGCGCGGCATTGATGACCTCATGGACGCCGGTGAGGCCGACAAGGACCCCGACTCTGGTGGGACGGACAGAGGCTCAGCTGGCGCCGGCGGCTGCCGCGCTGGCCCTACCGACGGCAGGGGGGGAGCAACCTGTGGTACTGCGACAGCGGAGGTCGAGGCCAGAGCCAGCGGTGGAGCGGATGCTGCACTAGATCGAGACGTCTCCCGTGCTCTCCCACTGTCGGCGGCTGTCAACCCCTGAAGCACGTGCTTCTCTTTTTCTCGTCCCACGACCTGTTTTCAAGACACTGTTGTCGGGTGTGGAGGGCCGGTGCTGGGCGGAGAGACTGCCGTCATCCCAACGCAGCGCGCATTGGCCGCTGCCGTCGGCGACCACATTGGACAGGTACAACGAGCAGCGAACTTGCCCTTCTTTCCATCCAGCTTCCAGTGGGAGACGCATGCTTCCGCTCTTATCAGCCGCGGCCAGCCTCCATCGTCCCTTGACGGCGAGCATGCGCGCTCTTCCTCATTTGTGCAGGCGGCAAGACTGTCTTTTGCCAACATTTTTGGCTTCGACGTGGCACAGGGTTATTTAAACACGGTGGCGCAGGACGGCGCCTCTGGGTATCTTTTTGAGCGGCAAGGGCCGGCGCATCCACCACCTCCATCGCTCGCCACCCCCGTCGAGATGTCGGTCGTTCGACCCCCCCCGCCCTCTCTGGCTCATCCCAGAGCGCTGTCGCTCGCTCTTCTTTCGCATCCGTCGCTTCGCCAACCCCCCCCGCCGTCGCTCTCTCAACCTCCCCCTGTCGTCACTCCCCCGACCCCTGCCACCGTCTCGCTCCCGGTTCACCCTTGATGCTGGACGCTTGCCTGCGACTCGACTCAGGATGCCGGTTAAGGTCAACCACAGAGTCATCCAGCGGAGATCGGCACGCCGCCACTGCAGGAGCTCGTTGCTAGAAGCGAGAAGCGCGTGGCTCTCAGGGCGGCGCAGGTGTTCGGGGCATCAGACTCTTCTAGTCATTTCCAAGTACAAGAAGCTGGCCGACGAGGCAGCGTACCTGGGCGGATGGGAGCAGTTCTTTGATTGCATGAAGGCAGGGAAGAAGCACTGGGATGCTGCGGCAGCGGCGGTACCGCGAGCTGCAAACGCTGAGAAGCCCCGCTCGTTTCTTTGAGCCAAGACTGTGCAGCACGTCAACACCCGAGCCGGAGACAGAAAGAAAACGTGACGGGAAAATGTCCGCCTGGTTTGGATGTTTAACAGACCGTTCAGCAGATCGCACTGCGTCTCCACCAGGGGCTTAGGAATCAGGCAAATTTTGTTGCATTAGGATATATTCCACATGCCCCTTCATGCACTCTGAATTGAGTATTTCACCATTCATCTATCCGAATTTGGATTTGCTGGGCCGGACTGAGTAGGAATCAATTTAATAATCGGATACTCATTTAGTGCGATTTCGGATATAGTTCGGATAGACAGATTGAATATATTCTCTTGGATGATGGATCTGGACGCATGGAAATATTATCCAAAGGAGACATCTCACCAGGTACTGCCTAACGTGTGCTGGAAATAGACTCTTCTATTCACAAGCACTGTTCGCGATGAGCCGCCGTCAAGTACCATCTGGTTGTTTGAATTGATTTCGATGATGCAGCCGTCCTCGTCAGTAGGGATCGTTGGAACTCTCCTGTGCTCACCAGGGGGCGCTCGTTCGGGTTTGCGCGCGGGCCGTTGACAACAAGGCAAACCGGGTCAGGCGCGGGACAGAACCGTTCGGGCATTTTCCAGCAAGATCGCCGCTTGGCACTGCCACATGTTGGCAGCTCAACTAGGTGGGGAGACATCCCCACGCACCAGCAATGCGGCGCAGAATCTGTGAGCCGGATCCAGCAAGGTCGTAAATCGATACAGATTATATTATATCCTGCCTTTGGAGAGCCATTCGGGCTCAGTATATCCGGCGGTAGATGAACAGAGTACGATATGGATACGCGGCTGCAGCATCGATTATGGATTATTACTAGTACACTGTGCGGATATGTCGGGCTCTACTTTATCCACCTCAGGCCCTGGTCTCCACACGGTGACCAAAGCCCGTGGGCGCCTCGTTGTCTTGTCTATTCATCGTGATGATGTCTTGGTAGGCGTTAGCCATTGTTGCGTGTGTCGCGTACTTCGAAAGGAGCCGGTTGACGGCATCCCCGCATGTACGGACGGCATAACACTTACGACCAAGAGTGCTATTTAGCGCACCAGAGAATGCCATCTTGGCATTGCCGGCTAATCGGAAGACTACGAGCGGAAGAGCCTGACCGTGCGTCAGTCCGGCCGCGTCGCACGCGCGACGGAAGGTCGTTAAGAACGTGAAGATGCCCAGGGGTAGGGCTCCCGTAAACGGCTGTTGCCCATGAAATGCTCCTTCCAAACGTTTGTTGAGACGGTGCGACCGTTGTGCCTCTTGAGGCGTGTACGTCAGTTGACGTCGAAGGAGGAAATACGTTCTATAGTCGAGGAGTGTCTTGCAGCAGCTGTTCGCTGGTCGGATCACCTTGATCCTTTCGGCTTTTTGATGACGCTTCTTCCGTTTGGTAGGGGTCGCTGAGCGCTTGCGCGCTGTTGCTTCCGACTCGCTTGAGCTGTCGCTCGGCGAGGACCCACTTGGGGGCGACGGCGGGCCTGGAGGCCCGTGGCCATCATCCGAGGAGGACGCGTCCGTCGCGTTGGAGCTGTCGTCGTCCGACGGCGTCGGGTTCGACCCAGAGGCAGAATCATGGGAAGATGAGCAGGGCACGGCGGGTTCCGGATCGTCCTTGCGGACGGACTTGCCTCTCGTCACCTTTCCCTTCTTCTTGACGGTCTTGGTCTTGTCGCCCGACTGACGGCGAGACTGAGCCACCCGGCATTCCTCCTCGTGGGAGTCAACCGTGCGCAGGGCCTCGACGTCGCCGACCAACTTCTCATTGGCACGCGCCAGAGACTCGTTAGTCTGTTCTTGGACCGTCAGTCGTCGTTGAAGTGCTTCAACGGCCGCCTTCAGGTTCTCCTCCACCTGCAACTGCTCGGAGGCAGCTTGATCCGCAGGGATCAAAAGAGCAGGAGCACCGTGTGTTGGGACGTCGGAGGCGGCATGGTTTCCATGTCTCCCGCCCGGCGGCCGGTAGCCAGCTGGAAACTTTCCACCTCTACCGCGCCGATTGCCACCGGTTCCTCCCAGAGACAGACCGGGACCAGAACAAAGTGTTCCGACGTGGCAAACGCCGTGCGCGCCAGTCGAAGATCGCAATCGTGGTGCCCCCGGCACCACGCCCACAAGTCGATGGCAAACGCCCGGCGCGCCAAGCGATCGTATCGACACCGTCACAATGCCAAGAGGCAGAGAGAAAGTTCTCGGAAGCAACACGCTGAGAGGCATGATGAAGGCGAGGGTATCCCCTGCTGCTCCACCAAAAGTGGTATTAATGACGTTGGTTCAAATACCTGTGTGTTGAGACCGACCGTAGCCAAGCAATAAAGCGAGTTCTATCGCCGTCGATGCGAGGAAGAAGGACCTTTCGTTGAAGGGCATCCAATTGGGAGCTGGGTGGTGCCCACGACGGCGACCCCTGGCCCATGGTGATTTAGTACAAACGAGGGCACTTGTCGATCGACCGTCCGATAACAAACGATCGTAGAGAGCGCCAGCATACAGATAGGACAGGCAAGCAAACAATAAATAATGAACAATACGGAAGAACCCCCCCAAAGGGCATGCCACAGGCCAATTCATACAGTACGTGGATTCTGGCCAGTCAAGGGGGCTACCGGTGGCAATTTCGAGTTGCGGGCGAAAATAGGCTACACACGTAGGATAATCGGATACCGAGACGAATCCATGTCCAGTCGTTACAACTCAAGGGTTGTAACGACTGCCTACCACGGCTTCCTCAGGACGGCTCGCAGCCATCCTTGTCACGATTCAGTATGCGTGCTCCACGTGCTTTCACCCTGATCCACACAACTCTCCGCGTCCCACAACACATTGAGATGTGTAAGGCATTTCACAGGTGGCTCCGATATCAACCGCTCTTCAGTGGATGTGTAGCGCACGTCCTTGATTATCTGCGCGATTTTCACATGGGATTTTATTACTTCCGCTCTTGATACCGACAGGCATCAGTACGAAACCCAGATGAGGTCTAAGGACATCATATTCTCTGGCGATTCAGGCCCCAGAGAATCGCGCCATCAAGGTGCCCCCCCCCAGCGGTGTGCGGCCGGACAGCCTCGTCAAGAAAACGCTTCTACCGGCCGTTTCCCGTTTCAATGCTCACCCACCTCCCTTTCTCACCAGCGGCGCGATTTCCAGGACCGTTGTGACGCGTGTGTGCTTGTCAGAACCGCCGCGATGGAGCTGCCGCGCTGCTTGCTCTGCATTGCATGGAAACCGTTCGACGATGTGCATCTTTTCCTGTATACTCCCGGAACTTTAGTGTATTCAGTTTGCACACCACCACGAAAATAACGAACACTCCATGGTACACGAGCAAGATGTACCAATACAAAACCCGCTCCGTGCCGCCGGTCCGCCCTTCTTCATGCCCCCAGTCCACGCTTTTCTGCCAGGCCGCCGTGTTCGGAACAGTCTTAGCTAAAACAATCCATAGCATTTAGGTTTGCTGAACAAAGATATATTATTCGTGGTCCAGAGGGGCCGCATGAAAATTACGTAATTCTGAAACTTTCTTGGTTCTTTGACGATGCTGTCATCGCCGCTGTCAGGGAGGGTGAAACGCCTCGCATGTCAGGCCGTTTCACCATACGGTTGGCATAGCGGTAAATTTGATCGGTAAGGGTCGATATCCCGATCGATAGTCGGTATCGTCCATATTCGCAACGGTCTGTACATGTCTGTAATGTAATGTTATTTGTATTTAATCCTGGGAGAGCTCGACCGAGGCCACACACCGAGCAAGGCACTCACCAGTCCCATTAGTCACCGACTAGATACACCAGTAATACAACCACGATACAGTCTTGATCGCACAAGGCACCCTTAACGGGTATACAGAACCTCCTGGTTCAGTCCACCTGGCCCCCTCTGCCCAAGAAAGCATGCCCTCTGCCAATTCAAAACGTGCCTGGGTATCCCCAAGAGGTAGTGTTGCAGCTGCGAAACTTCCGCGCCGCCCAGTCTTCTTTGCGTCACAATGTTGGCAGCAGAGTGGGCGAGCAATATGTCGTCGATGTATGTGTCCTGATGTGTGGGGATTCGATGGCGCGCTGTGGTACGCAGGAGAATCAATGGTGGGGAGGAAAAGGGATGGATCCGAGCCAGCCCAGGTCAGACACAGTCGAGGTCGTGGTGCTGGTGGGGTGGAGTGCCGAGGCGAGAGGTTGGTATGGTTGGGGTCTTGCGGTGGCCGTTTCAGTGTGTGCGTGAGGGTGCGGACGCGAGTGGGGCTCCAACCACATACGCCACGTAATCGGAAATATTATGAGGAGTTAGACCAACGAGACATCGGTACGAAATCGAAAAATTGGTATACCGATAGGGAAACAGCATTTATCGCAACGTTCCGGGCCCATGCCAACCTTAGTGGCCACGCCCTGACGGGCCAGAAACACAGAGCAACGGGACGGATACGCATTGCGCGTCTGAGATGAGGACGTCCACCCGCGCAGCGTGACGCCATTGGCCACACGCCAGGTCTGACGTCACACTGTCATGCGGACTTGCATACACCTCAACCAACCTGATCCTGTGTATTCTATTCTGAGTATTGTGCAACGAGTTCAACAAAAGAAGAAATATAGCATTGCTGCCATAGTACTGTAACCCCGGCATCCACATCAATATAAGACAGATATTTCTAACTAGGTTCTTAACGCATGAGCCGATGAAAGACGGTATGAAAAGAAAAGAAGACAACAGTGGCCAACACCGTATGATAGGCTCACAAACAAGAACGCTACGTATCCATGTTCTCCACAACCTAGCTTAGTACCAGTTGCCAAGAATTGGAACATGATCGGCCGGTCGGAAGAGCATGAGAGGGAAATCGCTGGCACACTCACTTGCAGAGGTTCACTGCGAAGTGTGTGAAGAATGTTCCCCATTTCCAGGCCTCAGTGACGTGCCCAGAGCCCCTATTTCGATTCATGAAATAAATTGCCGGATAGTGAAGTGACCCCCCTCCTTATCTTTTAGTCGCATTCAAATGCTGAAGAACGCTGCTGCTGTCTTCCCAAGTTTGGCCGATCCCGTCGATGTCAAGAGGGGTGATCAACAGTGTGAAACAGCGTCCCAGCCATCCATTCAGCCGGATAAAGTCGATTGACCAATGGGCTGTTGACCCAGACCTCTTCTTGACTTTGACCACATCGGCCAAAATTGGGAAGACGGCAATACGTGCATGAAACATGGGCCCCAAACAGGCCTGTCTGGAGTGGCGCTGCCGTTCAAGCTCCAACATACGCTTGTATTTTACGCTCCCAAACCCGGGGCGTGTGGGCGTGTCACGCCCGATCACGCCCGATCACGCCCTAATCACGCCCCTTTTGGGGGCGTGAACACGCACAGGTACTACCCATCGTAAACGAATCTACTTGTTACTTTATTGTATAGCACCCCTTTCGGACTGGCGGCGATCCTTGTGAACTGCTTTGGGGCTGAATAGAACCAATCAATCACAGACCGAGGGCTTCCTTGGCATCCTTCAAGTACGACTCTATGTCAAAGAGGTTGAAGAGCAAGACGCGTGGCTTCGCCCCATGCGCGGGAGGGGGGGGAAGTACGAAGACGGACGGCGGCCAGGAAGTCTCGGCATCACTGTCGCTTTGAAACAGAGGGTACTGCAGAAGTAGAAGCTGCCGTCGAAGTGCAGCTACCGACGCAGACAATGTGGGAGGGGCACCCGTCTAGAAGGGGGCCAACCCCGTGGCGCTTGAGGCGGCGTGCGAGAGACGGTGGGCTGATCTTCCTGGGCCGCAGCACGGCGTCCCCACAGAGGCAGAACTCGGCAGATAACCTAGGAATGTTAAACCGAGAGGGGAGGGAAGGAAGGAAGGAAGCATAGATCCCCACGTGGCTCAGCCCAAGCTGAAATATTTACAGCCGTCGTGAGCGGCCGTCGTCGGCATTTGGTCGGCCGCTCGGGCCACCTTGGCCCAGCCGTCGTCATTCAAATGGACCGGTGAGGTGGGGAGCCGACAGAGCCAGCAAGTGCTGTAATCCAGCGCTTCGCCGCCTCCAGACACCGCCCTCACCCCTGGCCGCCGCCCCCGCCGCTAGCCCCCACCCACCCTACTGCCGCCACCCCCGCCTCCGGCCGCCGACTTCGCCCCTGGCCGTCTCCACGGCCGCTTGCCGCAACCCACCCTGCCGTCGCCACCCCCGCCGCTGGCGCTGCCCCCGCCGCTGACCGCATTTTCCGCCGCTGGTGCCGCCCCCGCCCCTGGCCGCCTCCCTTTCCGCTTTCCCCCGCCCCCGCCTCTGGCGCCTCCCCCACCGCTGGCCGCCGCCCCCGCCGGCGGTCGGTGGCGGTGACCCCGACGCGAGCGCGGTCGGCAGGAGCGCAGGCCGACGGTGGTGTGCGGCGGGTGGTGGGTGTTGGGCTGGGAGGTCCGTGGCCTTCGGGTGTGTGTGGGGCGGCTGGTTGTGGTGGCTGGTGTCGGGTGCGGCCGGCGGAGTGGAGGTGAATGAGGAAGCGTCTGTACTGGGGGGCAGTGATGGGGAACGGGGGAAGTGGGGAGGTGGAGCTTTCTGACAGCGTTTCGGACACAGATTGATCGAAAAAAAGGCTCTGACGACTGCAGTTGTAGCCGTCTTGGTAACTAGCTGAGGGGGGCACGGAGGCAGAGGAGTCTGGAGACGGCTGCTCCAAGCAGTGTGAGTGGACGCCCTCTGACAGTGTTTCAGGTCCAGTGTACTCGGCAGATCGAGACCGACACTGTCCAATTCGGTGGATCATGCATTCTCTCTGACACTGTTCAATCCAGTGGGTTCCGACCTTGCGCTTCTCTTGCTGCGTATAACAGTTTCGCATCTTTTCTTGCCAAAAAAAACAACACCGCATACCTCCTAAAGCACCCTTTGCCCCTTTGGCTCAAATTTTTTGGGAGACGGTATGGTCTTGTCACCGCCGCGTTACCCGCTTCCATGTGGTCCAAGCAGAAGGAGCATACGGCACGTCGGCCGAGATCTCAACCAAAACATCACTTTTTCACAGAGAATCGTTTCTGGTGCGTTGAAGGTTCCTGGGAACGGAAACGAAGGTCGCAAAGTGTACAAACGCCTCCTTCCCACTTTTTTCGCCCCTCCAAGTTCACAGCGGCCAGAAGTGCCGCTATCTCCCCATGGGGCCCTGTCTGTCTGCTGGCCAACTTTGTGTGTGCATTGTCCTTTCTACATCCCATAAACGCAATAGAGGCTAAACAGCCACACCAGGACGGTACATAGCATACCCACGGCGCGTAGTGTCCTTTCAGCCAACCCAGAAACCCCAATATCGTGCGTATGAGTCGCCAGTGGAAGCGGCCTGCAGCCAGAAGACTCTGGCCTTCCCTGACAGTCTTTAAACATCCCTGCGTACACGAATCTGTGCCCCACGACGCGATCTGCGCGGATATGTCACCAACACAGTCCATCGACGCCGGCCTCTACCGCCGCCGGCTGCTCCCACCAACAGCCAGCACAACCAGCCGCCCCACACACGCCCGAAAGCCGCGGAACTCTCACCGCCGCACCCACCACCCTTCGCCGGCCACCGACGGCCGGCTTTCCTGCCGACCGCTCACGCGTCGGGGTCGCCGCCACTGACCGCCGGCGGGGGCGCCGGCTAGCTGTCGGGGCGGCTCCAGCGGCGGGGGCGGCGGCAAGCCGCAAGAGAGGCACTCAGGGGCGGGGGCGGCCCTAGCGGCGGAAACCGTGGCTAGGGGCGGGGGCGGCGTCAGCGCCGGGGCCGGCGCCAGCGACGGGGGCGGCGACAGCAGGGTGGGTGGCGGCCCGCGGCGGTTGCGGCGGCCATGGGCGCGGGCGGCGGAAAGTGGCGAAGGAGGCAGCCAGCGGCGGGGGCGGCGCCAGCGGCGGAAACCGCGCCCAGGGGCGGGGGCGGCGCCAGCGGCGGGGGCGGCGACAGCAGGGTGGGTGGCGGCAAGCTGCCGGGGCGGCGGCCAAGGGCGGGGGCGGCGGTCGGACGCGGGGGCGGCGGCAGCAGGATGGGTGGCGGTCAGCCGCGGGAGGCGGCGGCCGGAGGCGGGGGCGGTGGCCGGAGGCGGGGGCGGCGGCAGTAGGGTGGGTGGACACGAGTGGCGCAGGCGGCGCCTAGGGGCGGGGGCGGCGGCCGGAGGCGGGAGCGGTGGCAGTAGGGTGGGTGGACGCGAGCGGCAGGGGCGGCGGCCAGGGGCGGGGGCGGCGGCCCGAGGCGGGGGCGGCGGCAGTAGGGTGGGTGGACGCGAGCGGCGGGGGCGGCGGCCAGGGGCGGGGCGGCGTCCGGAGGCGGGGAAGCGCTGGATTACAGCGCTGGCAGGCTCTGTCAGCTCCCACCTCACCGGTCCATTTGAATGAGAACGGCCGGGCCCATGGCCCGTACAGTATGCAAATCTATTGGATTCATGACGCGTGGCATGTGTTAGACAGTGCCTGGTTTGACCATTCGGGCCCGAATCGTGGACCGTTCCCGGGCGTGTGGAGCCTTGTAAACAACCCCCTATGGTGCGTGTCCCAAAAATGAGACATGCGCGGTTTCTGGAAGACTGACACATCACTGCACGGTGGCAGGCGGGGTGGGGTACGAGAACACTCTCGACTGGCCTCCATGGAAAGAGCCTCTCCCGAGACGTTCTTGGCTGACAACTGCTTAGTACCTGCCTGTGGGCCCTGTCTGTGGACCTCTCAGATAACCCCGATCTTGGAGCCAGTCTTTTTCAGGTTCTTGGGGTTACAGGTTTGCAACGCCTCAGCTCATGTGCTAACTGGAGCTTCGATGAGGGGTGTCCCAAATCG
>Ga0114953_1001786_pt1 | contig 15221 bp, 7 predicted proteins | sample SidtaG_FD_87298 | JGI IMG/M metagenome (GOLD analysis project Ga0114953, IMG submission 87298) | Marine algal microbial communities from Sidmouth, United Kingdom - Sidmouth_Male2 metaG | ecosystem: Host-associated > Algae > Red algae > Unclassified | place: Sidmouth, United Kingdom | collected...
AATACAAGTTTTTGAAAAGTGTCGTAACTATTTCAAAGATAAGGTTTTATACCGTATTGTGCAACATTTTTTACTTATACTAAGTACTGAAATTCAGTGATTTATTTCCTGCGAAACTTTAGTTACAATTCAGTCGAAATTTGTATATTAGATCTTTCGGGCTAAAAATTAACTAACTATGTCATTCAGGATACTCGTCTTCTTATTTACCTTATGGACAACTACTCTCGATGCTCAAAATTTTTGTGATCGTGCTGGATTTTCTAATGGTTGGATGCTAAACATGAATACTGCAGAAGTCAACCAGATAACACAAGCCTGTGCTGCTACAAATGCGCGCTACTTCAGAACAGATTTCGCTTGGTCAGATGTTCAGTACAACGGTCCCAATAGCTGGTATTGGGGCAATGTAGATCGGGTGGTAAACAGTACGCTTCCTACTGGAATGGAGATGATTGCTATAGTCGATTACTTTCCGCCCTGGGCCAATGTAAATACAGACACCACGTTTTGGTACAACTTCGTTTATCAAGCAGGTATGCGATACATCCCACAAGGCATTGTGATTTGGGAAATGTGGAATGAGCCTAATATCACCAACTTCTGGGATCAGCCAAACGTTGCTGATTATGTCAATAAGATATTAATTCCAGGTTCCAATGCTATCAGAAAAGCAAGTGCGGATCTGGGTATCCCTGTTACAGTACTGACTGCTGGACTCGCTCCCGCAGCAACAGACGGGACTAATATCTCACAAATTGATTTTTTTACAGGGATTTACACCAATGGAGGCAAAGACTATTTTGATGGTGCAGGGCACCACCCTTATTGCTGGCCGCTTGCGCCTACTGCCCCAAACTTTTACAATTGGTTCTTGAAAACCCAAGACCTGAGAGCAGTGATGGTGGCCAATGGGGATCAGTCAAAAAAAATATGGGGTACCGAAGCAGGCTGGCCTACACACAATGGCTCCTCAGGTGTGTCAGAAGCACTGCAGGCACAATACTTAGAAGATGCCTATCAGTTGTGGAATTCCTGGTCTTGGACCGGGCCGCTCATTTGGTACGCCTACAATGATGGAGGAACCGATCCGAACTACTCAGAACACAACTTTGGAATCGTTGATAATAATTTTAATCCTAAACCCGCATTAGCTGCTTTTAACGCAGTGACGAGCTCTTGTGATTGTTTACCCACAGACCTTGATCTGGACGTCAAAGTGCTCTTAGAAGGCACGTATAGCCCTTCTTTGTCTAAAATGTCCACTGATTTGAATGTCAGGAAATTACTCCCAGGTCAAGTTCCTTTAGATACAATGATAACACCGACGCCAGCTGGTCAGCCCTACAGCAGTCTTCCTTGGAATTATCTAGGAACTGAGGGTACAGAATTCTCAAATGTGAGCTATGATAGTAATATTGTAGACTGGGTGCTGATCTCCCTTAGAACAGGCACCTCAAAATCAAGCGTGGTTTACAGACTCGCTTCCTTATTGAAAAGCGATGGTACTTTAGTCTCACTACAGAATTGCCCTGTCAAAACAACGCTTAACGGGCCATTTTATATTGTGGTAGAACATCGGAATCACTTAGCAGCAATGTCGCCAATTCCTATTCTTCCTGCGAATGGCATGTTAACTTATGACTTTACGACTCAAAACTCCTACGGTGGTGGTGTTTCAGCTGGACAGAAAGAACTAACGCCTGGCGTCTGGGGCTTGTTTGCAGGAGACATGGATCAGAAATCTGACATCAATGGGCATGAAATTACTGGTCAAGACATTACGATTTGGAATCTAGTCAATGGAATTTTTAATAAATACCACCCTTCAGACATTAATTTGAACGGAGACAGTAATGGCAATGATAAAGCAATTTGGAGGCTGAATAATGGTAACTTTTCTAGTATTCCTAAGTGATGTATCCACTGCATAAACCGAGTTAAACAATTAATAGTCGTTTTAAACCTATTTAAGTTCATTTTCCTAGGACAATGTGTTGAACCCTATTAGAATAAATTATTTTTTTAGTAAAAATAAGACAATCCTAAATTAAAGCGTATTTTAGAAGAATTCTAATAACTGTACATTGTAAACTAACTAACCATGGAATTTAGATTCTCTATTGGCTTACTATGCCTAATTTTAAGTTTTTATATAAATCCAGTATTCGGTCAGGTATACCCACCTGAGACACAGCTTGTATTTAATCAAATGCCCAATGTCTCCAAACCTGGATATCTGGCACCAATTACAGATCCCGTTTTTGGGACTACTGTGGTTAGAATTTCAGATCAAGCCGTATTTAACACTCACCACAATGGATTAATAACCAATCACCACTATTCAAAAACACAAGCATGGAATAGTGATGGTACAATGATTAAACTACGAGGCTGGCCGTCGGCTATTTTAGATGGGAATACCTACCAGTTTATAAAAACTGTCACTCCTCCCGGAGGGCATCATACTTGGTCCAATACCAAACCAAACATCATTTATGGATCAAACAACCCAAATTATGATGGTAATTGCATCGCACAGCTTGATGTAAACACAAACACAAGGTCATTAATAGCTTGTTTCAATCAGTATAGCAAGGTTTCTATGGGCGATTACGAAGGTAATATGTCAAACGATGACAGATATATGGCCATACAATGCGACAAGACCTCTGGTGGAGTAGAAGTCGCTTGTTATGATTTTGTTACCAATAATATTGTCGCTACCATAAATGGTGGTACTACCTGGCCCAACAATGTTACAATGTCTCAAAGTGGCAACTATATTGTTGTCCAATGGGGCGTGTCTGGCACAGGAGCCACTCAGGGAATTTGGGCTTATGACAGGACAAATGTTAACAACAGGCAGTTTATTTCGTATAGACCCGGAATTCATTATGATCTTGGATATGACACTCAGGGCAATGAAGTCGCCGTCGCCACGTTCGGGTCTACAAGAGCATTGCAGATGATCAGATTAGATAATGGCGTAACAACTAATTTGCTTAGTGAAAATCAAATGGCGTGGCCAATTCATGTTTCTTGTAGAAATACGAATCGTCCGGGATGGGTCTACATCTCCGATTTTGAAGCGAGCTATGGAGAACCTTCAAAACCCAATTATCAAAAAATATTCGCGGTAAAACTGGATCCTGCAGTGAATGGAAATGCAGTCGTCCAGGTTTTTGCGCAACCTCACCACTCTACAAACATTAATTACGAACGTAGCACATTTGGCACACCAAATAGAGATGGCAGTAGAGTAATGTTCAGAAGTGACTGGATGGGAAATGCTTCCTCAGAAATTAACTCCTATGTTGCCTTCATGCCTGGGAATCCTACTTGTAATGTATCTTGCACAGCAACCCAAACCACAGCGCCAACCTGCGGCAACAATAATGGTTCAGCCACAGCAACGGCACAAGGAGGTACCGCACCCTATTCCTATTCATGGAGTGATGGTCAAACATCTCAAACAGCAAATAATTTACCAGCTGGAACCTATACCGTAACAATATCTGATGCCAACAATTGCAGCACAACATGCACAGTTACACTAACCAACAGTAACAATGGAGGCGGAGCTTTTGCGAATGTCTCCACACAAAATAATGTAGCATGGAATGCTGGAAACAGCAATGCGAATCGCCCCAAACCTGCGCTTGGTGTCTGGGAACCAGGAGATGTACCAGGAACAGAAATTATGCGCGTAAGTGACGATTCTGGAAATGGTTTGCATTTCTACAACAGTAGACAAGTTTGGAACATTGACATGACTAAAGTGATGGTTGGTGATGGCGTTGTTACAGACAATAAGTTACTGGATGCGACAAATAATTACGCCCTATTACCGACTAGAATTCCCTTAAACTCACACAGGGTATGGAGTAATATGAATCCAAATTTTATCTACGGAATAAGAGCTCAAACACAATTCTGTAGGTTTAATGTTGCAACTGGTGCTACCACAGTATTATTCTCTCGAGGTACAGTAATCAATATCAGATCTAAAGGGAATTTGCCAGGCGATGACTCTAAAATTGCATTGTATGAACCATCTACTAATCGGATTATATCCTTTAATCTGCAAACGAATTCTATCATAGCTGATATCGTATGGCCAAATGGAAATATTTCTTCAGGAGGAGGTTATGTCAGCTATGACTGGTCTGGAAATTGGGTTCTAGTTGGAATGGGAGATGGGTCTGGAAGGTTCTACCGAATGACACCCAACCTCACTAATATTACGCAGGTACACAATGAGACACGTCATTCTGATTTTGCTTACAATACCGCGGGTGAAAGTGTACATGTATTGACGAAATATAATGGATCAGTCCATGTGATCAACATTGACAATCCAAGCAAAAATTACATCAGTCCAATTTTTGGAGGTGCCGATCCGAATTCACCAAGCTGGAGCGTGACTCCTGATTATATATCAGGTAGAGGTCAAACGGGTGCACCAGGTTGGATAGCCTTCAGTGGTGAATCAGGCATTGGGTCACCTAATCACCCAATAGGATTGTACAAAATAGACGGGAATACAAATGCAGCAACTATAAAAGTGATTGGTTACGACCACCACAGTGCCTTAGGTGCCCTTTCAAATGGTGGAAATGATGACCGTCAGAAAGCAAGTGTCTCTCCAGACGGAAATCAAATCATCTTCACCAGTGATTGGGGAGTACCCAACGGCCCATTAAGCGCCTACATACTTAGAGGGATTGGTGGCGGAGGTTTTACTTGCAATGTTACTTGTACGGCTACCCAAACAATAGCTCCGTCCTGTGGTGCCAACAATGGTGCGGCAAAAGTAGTAGCAACTGGTGGTACGCCTCCTTATTCCTATTTATGGAGTGATGGACAAATGACGACAACCGCAGTCTCTTTGAGTGCTGGATCCTATACGGTAACAGTGACAGATTCGAACAACCAAAATACGACATGTGTTGTAAACTTAACTGGTTCTGGGATTCCTACCTGCAGTGTCACAGTAGCTTCGGTTCCCTCTTGTGGAACCAATGATGGCGCGGCAACAGTTACTGCTCAAGGCGGAACACCTCCTTACAGCTATCTATGGAATGACCCTTCAGGACAAACTACAAATACAGCTAACGGACTTGCAGCAGGCAGCTATTCAGTTATCGTAACAGATGGAAACAACTGTACAACACAGTGCAGTATTACCCTTACAGCAAGCAGTGGAGGCGCTTTCGCAAGTATTCCTACTCAAAACACAGTACTATGGAATGCAGGGGCTGCTAATAGCACCAGACCTAAACCTGCCCTTGGTGTTTGGGAACCAGGAGATATCCCAGGAACGGAAATCATGAGAGTAAGTGATGCTTCAGATAATGGTATTCATCATTATAGTAGCAGACAATCCTGGAATGCAGATATGACTAAAATCATGATCGGTGATGGTGTTGCTGCTGATAATAAATTATTGGATGCGACCAATAACTTTGCATTATTACCGACCAGGATTCCTCTCAATTCTAACAGAATTTGGAGTAATACAAATCCGGATTTGATCTATGGTATGCAAGGTCAAACACAATTTTGTTCTTTTAATGTAACAACTGGAATAGTCAATGTTCTCTATACTCGTCCTGGAAATTCTGCAATCACTATTCGATACAAAGGGAACTTGTCTGGAGATGATTCAAAAATCGCATTGTATGAACCGTCTACCAATAAGATTATCTCCTATGATTTACAGAATAATGCTGTGATTGCCGAACTTGTTTGGCCGAATGGCAATATAAATTCAGGTGGCAACTATCTTTCCTATGACTGGTCAGGCAATTGGATTGTTGTTGGATTAGGAATAGGGCCAAATTCTGAGCTTTACAGAGTAAGCTCTGATTTGACAAATATAGTACTAGTGTCAGGTAATGGAGAGGGTTGGGATCTTGCTTACAATGCTGCAGGAGAAAGTGTATATGTATTAACGAATGGAGATGGATCTCTTGAAGTCACAAACCTAGATCAGCCTGGTCAAAGTTATACGAGTCCTGTTTTTGGTGGTGGTGATCCATCAGGTGCATTCAGTTCCCCTGATTATCTTTCTGGCCGTGGACAAACAGGTGCTCCCGGGTGGATTGCATTTGGTGGAGAAGGCACTGCCGGTTCTCCCAATCATCCATTAGGATTGTACAAAATTGATGATAATACAACTACCGCTACCATAAAAGTGATTGGTTTTGACCATCACAGTAATGCAGCTCCTACTGCACAATATGGTCATGCTGACCGACAAATTCCTTCTGTTTCTCCTGATGGGAATCAAGTACTGTTTACTAGTGACTGGGGCGTTCCTAATGGACCACTCAGCTCTTATGTGATAAGAGGTATTGGTGGAGGCGCTGCGTGCGCTCCGATCAATTGTAACATCTCGTTGTGGTTGGAAGGCGCTTACAATTCCAACACTGGAAACTTAGATAAGAATCTTCAACAATTAAGTCTACTTCCTTCTGGACAGCCTTACAATGGCCCTCCTTGGAACTACAATGGCAATGAGCAGTCTAACTATCCCGCAGGTTCTATTGATTGGGTCTTGCTATCACTGAGAAGGACTGACCAAGCATCTAGCGAAGTTGGAAAGGGTGCAGGTCTGTTGATGCAGGATGGCAGCATCCAGAATGCTTCTATTGAACTCACTGGTGCACCCGCATCGCAGTACTATATCGTAGTAGAGCATCGCAATCACTTACCCGTAATGACACCGACTGCTGTTGCTTTGGTAAACAATACACTGACGTACGACTTTCGCCTAGCTAATAGTTATGCCCAAGGTGGATTTGGTCAAAAAGCGATTGGCAATCAATGGGCAATGTATGCTGGTAATATTGATCAGTCTTCACCTGTTGGCTATGAGATTACTGGTGCTGATGCGATCAAATGGCAAGCGGCCAACGGTAATTTTTTAATCTATCTGGCTGAAGATGTCAATTTGGACGGGGATGTCAATGGATTGGATCGGGTGTTGCTGAATGGGAATAATGGTATTTCTTCTGCTGTGAAAAAGTAAAAAATTGGTGGAACATTGCAATCACATTCTGCAAGTCTCTTATGAACAACCCCTGACCCTTGATTTTAGATCTGACAACCGCTTTATAATCAAGGGTCAGGACTTTGGGAAGACTCAGTTGGACGATGTATTTAGAATGTTCCATCTACTGGAGGACAACGTCACCTCCCGGAGGGCACCATACTTGGTCACATACACAACATCATATCCTGTTTGGAGCAGGTAATCCTTATGCCAACAGCAATTGCATAGAACAATTGAATTACTCAGAATCGTCATTCTACAATTTAATGACTAAATAATGGTATTAATTCGAATAATATTCTCCGTAAGGAATAAAAATTTAAACGAAGTCTTTGAAGCTTACAAACCAATTAATGTTATGAAAAAACTATTTTTCTTTTTCTTTCTACTTGTATTGTTTACTAATGTTTATGCTATTGACGAAGAGCAATTCATTGAAAAACTTGATACCCTTCCACAAGACAAAAGAACGAAGTTGTTAAACTCTCCAAACCGCGTTGGCTATGGCGCAGCAGCAACTGGAGGAACGAATTACGTGTTTCCAACCAATGAAGCCCAATTCAGACAGATGATCAATACTGCAGGCAATTATGTGGTAATCTCTAGTAATTATGCAAATACAGAATGGGGATTAAGAGCCGTAGGTTATATCGCTTCAAATGTAACTATTGATGGAAGTGATGCGCCCGGATTTGTTTTATTTCCGGATTATGCAAATGGATTTCCTTCTTCAGCAGCAGGGAATAGTAGTGCAAGTGTTTTTGCGACTTATAATGAAAATAACATCATTATTCACGCCTTGATACTAAAAGGCTACCGGAGTCCAACATATAACGCTTCTGACCCAAGTTTTAATACAGGTGGGTTAAACATTAGAAGTACCGATGTTTTTATTGACCACGTAGAAGTGACAGATTTTTGGGATGATGCTTTACATTCTGCGCAAGCCGGGGATTACATTACGATTTCCCATATGAAGGTTCATAACACAGATAAAGGAATCTCGTCTTTTAATGCTTTCAACGGAAACTGGGATCGGCATTATACAATACACAATTCTCTTCTAGCCGCAGTGCAACGTAATCCGGCGAACGGAGGTGCACACTTCCTTCATATGTTTAACAACCTAATTCAGGGATCAACTTGGCAAGGGTTGTTTGCCGGAACGCAAGCTGACCCTGCATTTCAATGGACGGGTGATTGTTATACGATTAGCGAACATAATGTCTTTAAGAATAATGGCACTGATATCTATAGTTATACTGCTGGTACTGGTGCAATTGTAGTAGGACATGTAGAGTCTGTCAATGACAGCTACAACACATCTTTTGGAAATGTTACAAATTCGACTGTTCCATCTCTCTTTTCGATTAACTATTCCTATAACGGATTTTTGAAAAACACATCAGTAGTAGAAGCCTATGTATTGCAAAATGCAGGGGAAATTCCTGTGAACTCAGGCGGCGCAATACCTCCTACCTGTACGGCAACAGAAACTGCGGCTCCAACCAGTGGTGGAAACAATGGAGTAGCTACTGTCATTGTTCAAGGGGGAGCGACGCCTTATACTTATTTATGGGATGATCCACAAGGTCAAACAACAGCTGTAGCAAATGGATTATCTGCTGGAAATTATACCGTAGAAGTGACGGATGCCACGAATTGTAAAACCCAATGTTCTGTTACCTTAACGGGTTCTTCAACTACCTGCAATGTTAGCGTTTGGCTGGAAGGAGCATTTGATATGAATACTATTCAACTAAACAATGGTTTACAGCAAGCCGGCATGCTGCCATCCGGTCAACCCTATAATGCTCCTTTCTGGAATTATTTTGGGACAGAAGGTGATGGCTGGCAGCAATCTGATTATCCGGCGGGATCAATTGACTGGATACTGATTTCGTTGCGAACGACACCTCAGCCATGCACCGAAGTCGTTAAAGTGGCAGCACTGTTGATGGAAGATGGTACTATAGTACCTGCTTCCATTGAGCTGAATGGGATTGCTCACACGGCATTTTACCTTGTAGTAGAACACCGCAATCACATACCAGTGATGACTCCAACTGCAATTCCCTTGGTGAATAATACGCTTAGCTACGATTTCCGAACTGCTAACAGTTACAATGCAGGAACGGGTTTCGGTCAGACACAATTGGGTGGACAGTGGGCGATGTTTGCCGGAGATATTAGTCAAGACTCTCCAGTCGGGTATGAAGTTACTGGTGCCGATCAGATTTTATGGCAAGCGGCTAATGGTAATTTCTCTGTTTATCGATCTGAGGACACCAATTTGGACGGCGATGTCAATGGGATGGATCGAATCTTATTGAACCTAAACAATGGCATATCTTCTACTTTAAAGAAATGCTTCTATACAACCGCATTAGGCTGTGCAACGGCGGGTGTAAATGGCAATCTATCTGTAGAAGTACCACTACCTGCCGGTGGTGCGTACTGGGATAATACAAGCCCATTTTGGTCAGTGACAGAGGCGGGCAGTCCGTTCAATTTTACACCCTATCTCGGAACCGGGCCCTACGCGTTCTCCTTAAATGGATTGCCTGATGGCGATTATTGCGCAAATTTTGAGGGCACTCCCTTAGACGCTAACGGTGCACCACTTCCGATTGAATATGCTCAGTGTTGTTTTGTCGTAAGTTCAACTGTTCCTACTTGTACCAATAGTGCCTCTCCTGCTCCCTTTTTCCAATGCCCAAGTACGATCTTGAATACCGGAGATCCCTTATCGATTGACTTGGCAGCTACCTTACCCTCGGGTGCTGATTCAGTGGTGTATCAATTGATAAATGGTTCGGGAACGATACAAGGATCAAATTATGTGGAAAACAGCTTAACTGCCGGCGTGCATGCTGTTGAAATTGAACGATGTTATTCAATCCCGCAACAAGATAAGAGAACCAGACTCCTAAACTCGCCAAACAGAGTAGGGTATGGCGCTTCAGCAACTGGAGGAACCAATTATGTATTTCCGACCAATGAAGCTCAATTCAGGCAAATGATTAACACCCCAGGAAATTATGTCTGTATATCGAGTGCTTATGCAAACACTGAATGGGGAATGAGAGGACCAGGCTATATTGCTTCAAACGTAACCATTGATGGGAGTGATGCTCCCGGATTTGCCTTATTTCCTGACTATGCCAATGGATTTCCTTCAACTGCGGCGGGGAATAACGGAACTGCGATTTTATCTACTTTTAGCGACGATAATATTATTGTTCATTCCTTAATATTAAAAGGGTACAGGAGTGGGTCGTACGATTCCAATCATCCAAGCTATAATACAGGAGGAATGAACATTAGAAGCTCCAATGTGTTTGTTGACCATGTTGAAATTACTGATTTTTGGGATGATGCGATTACCTCCGCACAGGCAGGTGATTATATTACCATGTCCCATATGAAAATTCATAACACGGATAAGGGAATCCAGTTTTACCTTCCTTTTTCAGGAAACTGGGATCGACATTATACCATTCATAATTCTCTATTGGCAGGGAGACAACGCAATCCATGGAATACCGGAGCACACTTCCTTCATTTTTTTAATAACTTAATTCAGGACGCTGATTATGGCGCTGTGGTTGGCGGAAGATTACAATCTCAAGGTTCTTGGAATTGGACAGGTGATTGTTATTCGATTAGTGAACGTAACGTATATTTGAATAATTTAGCGTATGACATGCGAGGATATAATTCCTCAGTTATTGTAGAAGGGCATATTGAATCTGTAAATGATAGTTATAGTTCGTCTAACGGTACGGTTACTCAATCTGGTACTCCAACCCTTTTTCCGATTAATTATAATTATTCAGGATTTTTGAAAAATACGTCAGCGGTGCAAGCCTATGTTTTGCAAAATGCTGGAGCACTTACCTCGAGTTCAGGAGGTGGATCTAGTCGGGTTTGTGCGCAACAGACTTGCTGTATAGCTGTACAGTGATGAAGAAAGGATGGAACAACAATTAAAATCAAAGAACTAAAATGACAAAAAATATGATGTTTATTAATTCTAAGAATACCTTTTGCATACTTTTCTTCTTTACAGTAGTAACGAGTTATGGCCAACTAACGTCATTTCCCGGAGCAGAAGGGTTTGGGAAATACGCAACAGGAGGAAGAGGAGGAAATGTAATTTTTGTTACAAATCTAAATAATAGCGGGGCTGGAAGCTTAAGAGCTGCCTGTGAGGCGACTGGTCCAAGAACTGTGATCTTTAAAATAGGAGGAACAATAAACGTAAACACTGCCATTGTCATTTCAAATCCGAATATCACCATTGCCGGTCAGACTGCTCCCGGTGGAGGAATCTGTTTAAAAATGAATAACAATATCACCAGTGGAAATCTCCAGGCTCCTATGGTTGTTACCACAGTCATGTCATTGTTAGAGGATTGCGATTCAGACCAGGCCCCAGCAATTCTGGCTTAAATGCACAGCTCAATGACTGCTTTGATATTTGGTCTGGTGAAAACATTATCATTGATCACTGTTCATTTACTTGGGGAGAAGATGAAAATTTCACCATATGGTCCATTAATTCACAACCCAAAAAGATTACCATTCAAAAATCTATTATTGGCTCCGGACTTAGGAAACAAGGTACCGCTCAGGGGTACGGGCTGCTTATAGGAGGACAATTTGGTGCAGACGAGGTCACTATCGCTGATAATTTATTTATTCATAATATGCAACGGAACCCACTTTTGAATGGCAAACAAACTACAAGAACTGTAATGTACAATAATGTCATTTACAATTATGGTTATTTTGGTTCGGTTGCAACAGAAAGTGCCCAGTTAGATCTGTTATCCAACTATTACAAGTCAGGTAATAACACAACAACCGCTAGGTATGAAGTTCTCATTAACCAACAAGCATTGTTGTACTCAGAAGGCAATATTGGATTACATAGAACAAATAATTTATTACCCGAATGGGATATTGTAGGATTTAGTGGTACAATTCCCCCACAAGACTATTGTACAAGTCCAGCTCCTACAACATATCAATCATTAAATCCGTTTAGTCCAACACCATCCGCAATCAGCACAGCCAATCAAACCTACAATGATCTAATCGCATCTCAGGATGTTGGAGCCAATTTTAAACTAGATGATTCTGGTAGTGGAGCTTATGTGAATAATATTGATGCTATTGACGCTGCATTGATTTTAGATCTGATAAATGACACTGGCCAGCCTGTTTATGACACAGATATTGGTACTACAGTTAATTACCCTTTTCTAAATCCCGGAACTGCCCCAACAGATAGCGACAACGACGGAATGCCCGATGTATGGGAAAATGCCTGTGGACTAAATCCAGGAAATCCAAACGATAGAAACAATATCGCTTCAAATGGATATACCAATTTGGAAAATTACCTAAATAATGTCACGTGTGGAGTAATTAACCCTCCTGTGACCTGTACTATTAGCGTTTGGTTGGAAGGAGCATTTGACATGAACACACTACAACTAAACAATACTTTACAGCAAGTTGGTAAGCTGCCATCTGGTCAACCGTACAACACAGTTCCTTGGAATTATTATGGGACAGAAGGTGCTGGCTGGCAACAATCTGATTATCCTGCGGGTGCTATTGACTGGGTGCTGATCTCCTTGCGAACAACGCCTCATGCATGCACCGAAGTCGTTAAAGTGGCAGCACTGTTGATGGACGATGGTACTATATTACCAGCTTCCATTGATCTGACAGGGAATTCAGCAACGACATTTTATATTGTAGTAGAACACCGTAATCACATACCAGTGATGACTCCAACTGCAATTCCTTTGGTAAATAACACACTTAGCTACGATTTTCGTACTGCTAACAGTTATAATGCAGGGACGGGTTTCGGTCAGACACAATTAGGTACGCAATGGGCAATGTTTGCCGGAGATATTAGTCAAGATTCTCCAGTCGGGTATGAAATTTCGGGGGCAGATTTGATTTTACGGCAAGCTGCCAATGGTAATTTCTCTGATTACCTGTCTGAAGATACCAATTTGGATGGTGATGTCAATGGTATGGATCGAATCTTATTAAACCTTAATAATGGAATAGCTTCTTCTGTAAAGAAATGTACCAATAGTGGGAATACTTTAGGGTGTTCAAACGCGGGTGTAAATGGTGATCTATCGGTACAGGTTCCGCTACCCCCAGGTGGAGCATATTGGGATTCGACAAGCCCCTATTGGTCAGTTACAAAGGCTGGCAGTCCTTTCAATTTTACCCCCTACCTTGGAACTGGTCCGTTTGCATTCTCCTTAAATGGACTTCCTGATGGTAATTACTGTGCAAATTTCGAAGGAACTCCCTTAGATGCCAATGGTAATCCACTCCCTGTTGAATATGCACAGTGTTGTTTTGTTGTAGATTAAACGGTTTCAGTTTGTAAAAAGGGGGGTTCTCCTGCTCCCTTTTTCCAATGCCCAGGCACTGCCTTTAATGCAGGCATGATGTTTATTAATTCTAAGAATACCTTGGGATTCTTATGGTGCGTGGATATGTTGAATCCTAAGAGAAGAATCCCTTCTACTTCTAATACGTAATACCAAAAAGCCCAGGAAACGGATTGTTCGGATCTGTGGAGGTCCAAGTTACGTTGCCAAATTCTGCTGCTTGACTACAAGGCGTGCCTCCGTTGATGACAGAAACCGGTACCGAGCCCATTGCTGGAATAACAAACGTATTGCCCGGAGACCAAGTCATATTTACACCAGGGCCAGGCATATTGATGGTGATCGGATAACTAGTCGTGTTGTACCAAGTGTATCCCGCGCTACCAATCGGACAAACATAGAAGTTGTAACCACAAGGCGTATGAGGTGGCGGAGATGGAGTAGAGCTGCACGGGTTAAACCAACTGGAAGGAATGGCGCAACCACCATTGTCCGTCAAGGAAGAACTGCAGGCTCCACCATTGGTTGAACTAACACACAACGTCCCTCCTCCGCTACTATTCAAGGTCAACGCATTGACGGCATTCGAAGTAATAGAAATTGTTTTACAATGAGCATTTGCAGTGATAGACGGATAGGTCGTCACGGTAGGAATTACCGCATCGTGACTAGCAGTAGGTATTGCATCAAGACTCCAATTGCAGGACTTATGCCAATCGTTATCTGTACTCCCGGTCCAAGTATTAGTTTGAGCAGACGCACTTAGAATAATGAGAAAACACAATAGAGAAAGTATGATTTTATCCATGATCGGTCAGCGTTAGAAAGACGAAAATATCTCCAAATAGAAAACAATACCAGTAAGTAATGGTATTACTTTTCAATCAGTTACTAATATAGACAATTATTCAAACATATTCTACGAGAAAAAAGATTCCAATGTTCATACTTTAGAAATTGAACGATGCTATTCAATCGGACAGTCGCAGGATAAAAGCTTATGTGGCTGCGAATGCCAGAGCAATCCAGGGGACTCTACTAGATGTACCAGTCTGTGAACAACAGACTTGCTGTATTACGGTGCAATAGTGTTTACGATGTTAATATTTATCCTTTAGATGGTCCGGCTTATGCAGACCCGTTGGCATATGTGTCTGGAAATTTTGCAATAAAAAATGGTACATCAACCATAGTTCCGGCGACGAACAAGGCGAGGTTTGGGGCGCAATTAACTCCGGCTCATGCAGCATCTAATTCAGTACTTTCATTGCTTTTATTGTTGGATAATCTTATAAAATTGAATCTGTCATACGAAAACGAAAAATTACTTCTTAGAAAGAACTTTGGAAGATAAGTGAGTATAAAAAATCCTGAGGTTTATTCCTCAGGATTTTTAAATTGGAATAATAAAAGATCTTGTTATTCTCCCTTCTCCTTAAGTACTGCTTTACCCGTTTTCCCGCCCAGCTTTACGATGAGTTTCTTCAGGTCTTTTTTGGCAATATCTCGTGGAGTTTTGTTTTCTTTATTTAACAAATTGAGATTGGCTCCTCCATCAACTAAAGCCTGAACTACATCAAAGTATATTTTATTATCCTTCAAACACTCAGCCAGAGCATTAAATTTATTACAAATTTCATGTAGGGCAGAAGTCCCACTTGAATTTTGAAGGTCAAGTTCTGCTCCCAAATCAATTAGCTGTATGGCTAACTTATTGCTACCCGTAT
>Ga0114953_1001790_pt1 | contig 15205 bp, 5 predicted proteins | sample SidtaG_FD_87298 | JGI IMG/M metagenome (GOLD analysis project Ga0114953, IMG submission 87298) | Marine algal microbial communities from Sidmouth, United Kingdom - Sidmouth_Male2 metaG | ecosystem: Host-associated > Algae > Red algae > Unclassified | place: Sidmouth, United Kingdom | collected...
AGAGATTTTTGTTGCTAGTAAGGCAAAAAACGTAGGGATAGCCGCGCTATCACGAGGCTTTTTAACGAGACTAGCGACAAAAAGATCAAGCCAAAAACGTAAATTTATTATTAACTCATTCCTAAGTCGATAATTCAGAGTATATCATTTTTCACACCAGTATTCTGTCAAATATCGCCATTCTCTATTGTCCCAATCACCGTCCTGACTTCCGGATTTTTTTATAAAAAAATAAGGGATGAAAGATTAAATAAATTTACTTTCTTGACGAGTTTAAAATTGATTTAGACGAGGCATTTTTTTCAGTAATCCCTATCTGATTACTGAAAAAATAACCTCGCCTGACGGAACATCAGTTCGGGCGGGGAAATATAAATCATATTTTTATAAGTCAAAAGTGTAAAGTTATTTATTTCTCATCCCTCGGCTTGACTTTCTTTATATTTTATAAAACTATTTAAAAACTAACCTATTTTCTAATACTCATAACAAAAAAACGATGAATCATTTTTTACAAAAAAAGGTATTCCTGCCTATTTGCTTACTCATTTTTGCCCTTAGTGGAATTACACAGGCTACCGCTCAGTACAATGTTACTTTTGAGGTATGCGGCGTTCCTCCAGGGGCACCAGAATTAACCCTATTTACTACGAACAACGCACCTGGACCCAGCACAATTTTCGGTACTCAAAATCCATTAACTGGTGACTGGAGTGTCTCGGTTACTTTTACCAGTGGAGGTCTATTTCCCAACTGGTCGTTAAAAGCAAGTAATGCAAATTTAGAATCTACCGCTATTATTGCTAACGTTTGCCCATGTGCACAGCCCATATGTGAAGATGTACCAGGGATTGTTGGAGATTGTACGACAAACTTTATGGCGCGCAATCCAATGCTAAACGGCGTGGATGGATCGGTCTATAAAGTGAACTGGGGAGACCCGGAAATAAGTCTTGTGGTTGAAGAAGTGGCCATTAACTGTCCGTCGGATATTAATGTTGCTAACGAGGCAAGTGCTACGCCCGATATTACTGGAATGGCCACTTCCGATGATCCCGATGCCGCGATTAATTTCACGGATTTTGTTACGCCCGCTACTTGTACGGCTGGTCCGATGATCAATCGAGTATGGACAGCGGTAAACGAGTGTGGTGAATCTGCCACTTGTATTCAACAAATTACTACCTCTGGTCCGACCCAAGATAACTTCAGGATTGCTTACGAAGTTTCGAATGTGCCACCATCAGCGCTAGCACCCTGGGGTGGATTTTCTATGTTCGCTCCCAATGGAACCCCGAGTTTTCAATTTACGACCCAAACCACTCCCTCTGGAAATTATATACATAGCGTTGAATACCCTTGTAATGGTGGAACTTTCCAGACTTTTAATTTTAATAATGAAGTTCCAGTTTTGATTAATAATTTCTGTCCTTGCGCGCAAAACCTTTGTAATGATGTCAATGGAATCGTTGGAAACTGTAGCACTTTTATGTTTCATAACCCAGGAATGGATGGAACCTTTGATGCTTCCTACGGGATCGAGTATGGTGGTGCTGAGCTAGTACGAATTCCATCTCCGATAATAACCGGTGTTCCAGCATCTATAGAAATCTCTTGTTCTGATCCTGTTCCCGGTGAAGTAGGAGGAATTGCTGCTTCGGGAGGATGTGGAGATGGAGCTGGAGCTATGGTGAGTTTTTCTCAAAGTGAATTGTTAGCTGGTCCAGGAATGAATGGTGTCGGTATTATTTTAAATACCTGGACGGTCGTAGATGTTTGTGGAAATACTACTTCTTCCACTCAGATTGTTACCATCATCGATGATGAAGCGCCGGTCATCAATTGTGATCCAATGACGGTGACCGTTGAAGCAGGTGGAAATACCAGCCCAACGGCGGCTGGAACCGGAATGGCTACTGCGACTGATTGTGATCCAGATTTTACTTTGACCGCTTCAGATGAAGTAAATACGGATGGTTTTTGTAACGGAGAAAGTGTGATTACTCGAACCTGGTTGGCCACTGATGGTTGTGGAAATACAAGTACTTGTGTACAAACAATCACGATCAATGATAGTACGGCTCCGGTCATTACTACTTGTCCAGCTATGGTTGGACCCATCGAAGGATGCGATGAATCGGCCATCACCATTGATAATGCCGGGTTTGTTTTTTCGGCGACGGCGGTAGATATTCCTTTTGACGATTTTCCTGGTATGGCAGATGGTGTGAATAGTGCGGGAACCGCTACTTATATCGATGTCATCACCGATAATAGTTGCCCCAATCCGATCACCAGTGTTACACGAACCTGGACGGTGACCGACGAATGTGGAAATACCAGTGAACCCTGTGAGCAAATAATTACCATCGAAGATACTACTGCTCCAGTCGTTACTTGTCCAGCAGATGTTGGACCGATCGAAGGTTGTGACGAAAATGATATTACAGCGGCTTCGGCTAGTTTTGCGTTTTCTGACACTGAAACAGTGGTATTGGAAGCCGATTTTGTAGCAGCTGGCGGGGTCATTGTAGAAGCCTGTGGTGTTGAATCAATTAATTATATCGATGTCATCACTGACATGAGTTGTCCAAATCCAAGATTGAGTGTTACTCGAACCTGGACGGCAATAGATAATTGTGGAAATATCAGTTTAACCTGTGAACAAATAATAACCGTAGAAGACACTACCCCACCCGTTATTACTTGTCCTGCTACTGAAACCCTGGCTTGTAATACAGACCCCTTACCGCTCGCCACTACCATTGCTGACTTTATCAATATTGGTGGAACTGCGGGAGATAATTGTAGTATGATAGATGATCTTACTGTTTCTTTTTCAGATAGTCCTGCTAGCCAGTCTTTATTGAATTTTTGCCCTGGAACTTCTGAGGCAGATCGTACCCTCACACGCACTTACACGATTACGGACGCTTGTGGCAACTCCAGTACCTGTGCTCAACAGTTTATTTATTTAGAAAGCTCAGCTGGACCAACTATTACGGCTACTCCTGCAGATCAAACGGTCGATTGTACAGTAAATGCTTTTCCTCAATTAGCATTGTTTACGGCAGAAGGTGATTGTAGTAATATTACTTATAGTGTGAGTAGTCCAAATACTTTGGGTAATCCAGGTTGCCCTGGCAATAGAATTCAGTATACGTATACTGCCACCGATGTTTGTGGTCGTATGGTGTCTCACATTCAGACTTATACTTTAAGTAATGAAGGACCTGAGTTTGTTTGTCCAGCAGATATTTGTGCCATCGAATGTCCTGCGGATACAGATATGATCCAGGCGCAGTTTGATGATTATGCGGATTTGGCAACCATAATTACGAGTTGTTCGGAAATCGGTTTTAGTATTGACAATGATTTTAATCCAAATGGTTTTATTTTCCAAAATTGTGCAAACCCAACGGTTGCAGTAGAAGGTGCCGTGGCTTATCAAGTGGTCCGTTTTACGGCTACAGATGCTTGTGGTCGGAATGCGACTTGTACAGCCCTGGTAGTGCTAAAAGATAGCAATGGGCCAGTCGTAAATGGTGGTGTCTCTACCGGATTGGCAGATTGTAATGATTCAAATTTACAACAAGGATATACAGATTGGGCAAATGTACAAATCAATGGGTTGTCAGCCACAGATGAATGTTCTAACGGAACGGTTACCTATAGTTACGCTCCTTTATCTCCCAATGTAGATTGCTCAGGTGGAGTAGCTACCACTCCCGTGAGTTTTACCGCCACGGATGCTTGTGGAAATACGACCGTACAAACTGCTTTATACCAAATTATTGATAATGGAACAGGAGCGCCGGTCATGGCAACAGTCGCTGGTACGCTACAAACGGAAGAATCTGAGATGATCGAATTAGCGGAGGTGCAGGTAGAAGGATATATGAATAACATGATGCTGACCAACTCAGATGGGTATTATCAATTTGACTTGTTGTCGGCACAGAATTATACGATTGAACCCAGTCGAAACGATGATCCATTAAATGGAATTACGACTTATGATTTAATATTGTTAGGACAGCATTTACTGGAGATTAATCAATTGGATTCTCCTTACAAAATGATTGCTGCGGACATTAACGAATCTGGCAGTATTACCGCACTGGATTTAATCGAACTGCGTAGAATGATTCTGCATATTGAGGATGAATTCAGTGCTGGAAAATCCTGGACTTTTGTGGATGCTGCTTTTGAATTTCCGCAGCCAACCAATCCATTTGCGACGACTTTTCCAACTGTTGCCAATATTAATAATCTAGGCAGCGGTGAGATAGTGAATTTTGTTGGAATAAAATTGGGAGATTTAAACGCAAGTGCAAGTCCAACCTTATTACAAGCGGGTGATACTCGTTCTTCTGACGGCTCCCTGAATATCAGGCTGGAAGATCAACTTTTAGTAAAAGGTCAAACCTACGATTTGGCTTTTAAAGCAAGTGATTTTACGGAGGTAGAAGGATTTCAATTTACGCTGGATTTCCTACCAGGTCATTTAGAATTAGCGGACTATCAAAGTGGCGAACTGGCTGGAATATCAGCTGAAAATTTTGGTTCTACAAAAGCAGATCAAGGGAAGATTACCATGAGCTGGAATGCAACAAAGGGAGTAAGTGTGTCAGACGAGACGACCTTATTTGAGGTTCGTTTTACCGCTTTAAAAGCGGGACAATTGAGTGAATTGATATCCATCAATTCTTCTCTAACGGCAAGTGAAGCTTACCAGGCAGACCTTCTTAAGGAAGTAGTACTTGATTTTGAGGTAACGAACACCTACCCTAAATCATTTGCCTTATTACAGAACCAACCTAATCCATTTAGTCAGGAAACAGTCATTGGATTTCAATTGACAGAAGCCGCTGATGCTACGTTGACGATATTTGATATATCGGGTAGCGTTGTATGGCAGCAAGAAAATACCTACGAAGCTGGAACACATCAGGTAATGATGGATAAAGGTGACTTAGGAGTTCCTGGTGTATATTATTATCAATTATCGACTAGGTTACATACTGCTACAAAGAAGATGATTCTATTGAATTAACTAAAAAACCAATTGTACTTTTTTGATCAGCCCTCTCCGTTTCGGAGAGGGCTTTTTTTGATTGCAGGGGTTCTATCTAAGTATCGTGATATCGCCGGATTCTTGCACTGAAGTACCATCGTCGAATGCTACGTTAATAATATAGACATAAACGCCGGGCATTAATATATCACCATTTGATCGCCCGTCCCATCCATTAATTTCACCTATCTCGTTGCTGGCGTAAATCTGGCCACCCCAACGATCATAAATTTCAATGCTTAGACCAACGATCACATCGTTTGAAAAAACCTTAAAAGTAGCATTGTCGATGTTGGTCGAATTAGGATAAAACACATTGGGAATATATAGCAATCTTTCCCGGATTGCTTCTACCTTAACATAAGTCGAAATAAGTTCCGTGCAGCCCGCTTCGTCATTCACCAACAGTTCCAGTGTAAAATCGACTTCCGTATTGATCTGCGTACTTTGGCAATCGGTACAGGAAATATTATCGTTTTCACTCCACAAATAGGTATAGTCGGCATCACCACTCACGGTAGGGGTGGCAATAAAGTTTTGCGAAGGTCTTACAATAGTGGTATCAGGTAGCGAGGCCAATATATCCGGGCTGGTCGCAATCGTGACAGTTTCAACAAATTCGCAGCCGATATCGTCCTTATAAATGATACGATAGCTACCTTCATTCAAATCCCGGACCGCCCGGTCTGCCACCTCTTCCATATTTATGGTAAAACTATCAACATCCAGTTCCGAATTGAGATCAATGGTACCCGTTCCTTCAACACAAATGATATCCGTAAAATCCTCCAGTAAGGTCGGCGCATCAATCGTGCTGACTTCCGCCTCCAATACTTGCGAACAGCCGTCAGGGTTGGTAATAGTTACAAAGTAATTCCCCTCGGTAAGTAGGTCTGCTTCGTTGGTGGTAGAAATACCATCTACCCACTCATACGTGTAGTCCGCTGAATCAGAGGCTTCAAAATCAAGGGTAATTTTACCATTTGCTTCGCCAGGACAGGCTTCTTCGATCGTCCTGACGGGGATATCCAATGCGGCATCCTCCAGGGTCAGGGTAAGCAGGCTATCACACCCGGCCACGTTGGATAGGCGAATCTCGTAGATACCAGCCGTCATAAAAACATCACCCGTCGCTGGAAAGGTATAATTTTCTCCGAGACACTTGACTATTGTCAGCGTGCCTAAGGATGGTTCTCGATAAGTGAATGCATACATTACGGTAGAATCACACCCAAAAGAGTTGGTAAATTCCCGCTCTAACGACGGAGTGGTTGGAGTGATCCACGTTCCACCAATCAATACGGAATCGCCCGAACAAATATCAATACCAATATCAATGAAATCCTCACTGCCGATGGTAACGGTCACCACATCCGTAGCTGAATTGTTACATTCGTCGGTAACGATCAGCGAATAAGTACCGCTCGTAGTGGGATTAATTAACTGCGTGTCTTCACCAGAACTCCATTCGTAGGAAAAACTGCCCGAGGGGCCCGTGATCTCAATTGGCTCTCCGGAACAAACAACCAGGTCATTACCGAGATCAAATGAAATGTCGATATCCTCTATGCTGATCGTCGTATAATCGTTGGAATAACTACATTCGGAGATGGACCGTATCGAAGCGTTATTGTCAAAATCAAATGGCAGAACACCCGTCCCGTTGTCATTTATATTGAATAAAAATTCTCCGCTCGCCGTTGCTGAAATAGTGAAATTGACCGAAACACATTCTCCCGAAGATAAATCTATTTCCTCCGTAAAATTATCAAATACGGAAATCGGCTCTCCGTCCTCGCTGCTGTAAACGACTATCGGTAATGTGTTGTCCACATCAGATCCGCCCAGGTTGCATATTTCCATCATTATCAGATCACACGAGAGATAATTCAGGGAAGTTAGAGCAAGGTCTGTACAATCCGGATCTTCACAATCCGTAAAACCATCCCCGTCATCGTCGATCCCATTATTACAAATTTCTTCCGACCCACATTCTGCGATAGCTACACTCAGCAGATTGTCCGCATAATCGCATTCTACCAGCGAAGTATTGGGAAAATCATCCTCTACAGATAGTGGAAGGCTTGTAGTGCCGGCATCATTAATTATCACGAATAGTTCGCCGACATAATCTGCGTCAATACTGATGTCGAAGGTAAAACACGAATCCCGCTCCAGTTCGATATTGATCGCGTCGGTTTCACGAGTGACATCCGTAGTCGTCGGGTTGCCGTAATAGAGCGTGTAGGAAAACGCTTCGTCTACATTCGCCACCCCCGTATTGCAAATTTCCAGCTGGATGTTTTCGCAATCAGTCGCTACGAGCGAAGTAAGGGAAAGGTTTGTCTCAATCGTTTCGGGAATCTGATATTGGTTAAGAAATCCATTCAGGGATGATCCGACATTTGGGCGTTGCGGTGCCTGTTGGACGGCGGGTACCGTGAGGTCATCGTTTATGTGAACGTTGAAATAATTTTCCTGATTCCAGATAGATCTGCTATCCGCCCAAGTGGTAGTACCTCCAGAAGAAAACGCTGTCAGACGACCTTCGGAATCAAAGAATGTCAACCCACAAACGACGAGAATTTCGGCTTCGTCATCCATATTATAATCCACGACAATGGGGTTTTCACCTTGGGTGATTGCGGTACAACTGATCAATTCCACAACAGTGCCATCCAGACCATTGAGGATACCTAATCTCATTTCATCGCGATAAACTATTTCCAGCGTATTATTGCTGTCAAAATCAAACATGGTTACCGCCGTATAGCCCGTTCTTTCTCTGATGGTGGTAGTCCACAGCGTGGTAAGATCGTTGTCCAGCGCGATGATCAGGCCATTGTCCTCTTCGCTAATATATACCATTTCGGGTAGACCGTCTCCGTCGATGTCGTTGATGTTAGGCAAACCCTTCAGACCTTCGAGAATCATTATACTCTGTAATTCTACATCAGTAAAGGGATTCCAAACGGCTATTCTTGTGTCACTCATTGAAAGGACATCCAGTACGCCATCGTTATCCCAGTCGGCGCAAACTGACAATGAAGAACCTGACATGGCAGCGGAATTATCACGTTGCAGCGTGAACGTTCCGGTGGCCATATCAATGGCGTACACCTTGGAATTGGAGACCAATTCCAAACCACTACAGTCAGGGCAAAAGGAGTCCGGCAAGATATCTATCGCCACGGAGGTACCCTTTACATTAGAATTTGATATCGCATTCGGAATAAAAAGGATTTCCGCGCCGGTGTTTCCATCAAATATCCGGTTGGAGGTGTAGATTTCGGGAACGCCATTTTGATCAAAATCCGCGGCGCTTAGATTATTTATTAATATTACGTCTTCGCTACTCCACAACGGTGCTCCGGTAGCACTGAATGTTTGTATGTTCGCACCGTTGTAATAAATAATTTCGGCACCCGGGCTGGTTGACACGACGTCTGCGATTAACAACCGTGATTCTATAATTCCTTTACCTGGATCAATAGAAAATTGTACTGCCTGAGTGTTTGCATCCAGTACGTACAAGATGCTGTCAGCTCCAAGCATCACAATTTCATTATTGCCGTCTCTGGTAAGGTCACCTACTACAAAATTTATAAAGGACTCGAATATCTGATCTGTTGCGATAACCTCAGACTGTATAACGAGGTTGCCAGGTTCCAGGATAAGGCATTCATTATCTAGACAAGCATTGTAATAAAAGTCGCTGCATGATCCAACCATACAGCAGTCATCGTCAAAACAATCGATTAAACCGTCCATATCATCATCAATACCATTATCGCAAATTTCTACTTGTGCGTAAAGGGCACTAATATTAAAGAGTGTGATGATTATCCAAAAAAGCCGTGTGAACATTCGTTAAAATTTTTGTTGATTCTATAATGGGAACAATAACTTGCATTAGTGGCGGCTTATTGTCATCATTTTGTTTTTTTAGAGATTGTCTAGAATTTGCTGATTGATTTAGCACAAAAGAGCAAAACGAAAGAATTCAGTGTTTTTATTTGGTTAATTAAAAAAAAATAATTACCTAACTTTTCATTACACCATATTTAATTATTATTAAAAACACTTAGACAATGAAATTAATTTTAACATTAGTAGCAGTATTATCTATAGCAACCGCTAATTTCTCTCAAGTAGTTTTTTCTGCTGATTTTGAAGATGAAACCTTGGGAGGTATGACGATAGTAGACAACGATGGACTTGTAACATCTGCAGGAGTTTCACCATTTTCAGATGCGTGGACTTTGTCCAATTCATTTATTGAAGAAGCATTTGGCATTACCTCCAAAGTGGTCATTAGTAACTCCAGGTATACGCCGGCTGGAACCGCAGATGACTGGTTGATTTCGCCTCCGATGACCATAGCAGAAGCGGGAACCGCCGTATTATGGAAGGCCCGAGCATTAAGTGATGACAGTTTTGACGGGATGCAAGTACGGGTTTCTACCACCGATAATAATATCCAGTCATTTACCGATGTCATTTACTCATCATCGGGAGAGTCACCTGAACTTACCCAAAGAAGTGCATCGCTCAATGATTATACAGGACAGCAAATATATATTGCATTCGTTAATAATTCTACGGATAAATACCTTTTAATGATTGATGATATTGTAGTTAAACCCATAGATCCTGCTAATGCAACCATCACCTCATTTGCTACTGAGCCGTATCAATTAAAAAACCAGGACGTTGGTATTGCCATCAACGTTGCCAACAATGGTGGGTTTGAATTAAACACTTTAGGTTTAAAATGGTCTGATGGTATCAATGAATATGAAGAAACGATAACCGGACTTGCCCTGCAAACCGGAGAATCTACTGTAATCACCAGTAGTACTAGTTTTATTGCCAATGAAAATATTGTTTATCCGTTAGAGATTACCATATCCGATCCCAATAATGAACAAGACGCTGATTTGTCAGATAATACTATTTCAGTTGAAGTATCAGGTATAACCTATATTCCAAGCAAGAAGGTAGTCGGAGAAGAAGGTACTGGAACCTGGTGTGGCTGGTGTCCCAGAGGAACGGTAGCACTGGATTCTATGGAGGCATTTTTCAGTGATGAATTCATCGGTATAGCCGTCCATAATTCTGATCCTATGGAGGTGGCAGAATATGATAGTGGATTAAATTTTCAGGGATTTCCGAGTGGAAAAATCAACAGGGTACTTCATATAAATCCTTCTGATTTTAGATTGGGTTTGGAGGTTACAAAAAAAGCGGTATCACCGATGGCAGTTGACCTGGTTGCGACTGGTAATGAAAGTGATAGAACAATTTCAGTAGAATTTAGCACCGAATCTGTTACTCAACTTATAGATAAGGATTTTAGAATGTCTGTGATCATTATGGAAGATAACGTCACAGGAACAACCTCAAATTATAATCAGACAAATAACTTTTCCGGGACAGCGCCTGGTGTCCTCGTAGGTGTTGACGGTGTAGATTGGTCGACCCTCCCTAACCCCGTTCTGGCGGCTGATATAGATTATGATCACGTTGCAAGAGCTATTCTCGGCGGCTTTGATGGATTAGCTGAGTCAATACCCGCCAACCTTTCAGCTGGTGATGTAATTACAGAAGTATTCTCGTGGACCGTGCCAACTACCATGAATATGGATGAGTTACACGCCATAGCGATGATTATAGACAATGCAACCGGAGCGATAATTAATGCAGAAAAATCTGAAATTGATGTGGTTACTTCTACGAATGAAAAAATCGCTGATGCCATGGTTAATGTTACTCCAAACCCTGCTAATCAGAAAGTGCTACTGGATATTTCTTTAGAATCAGATGCTGAGGTCAACTTGCTCGTCTTAAACGGAATTGGCGAGGTGATGAGCAATGAATATTTAGGAAGGGCGTCCGGGTCTTTTGAAAGTTTATATGATGTATCTTCGCTGCCTGATGGTCTTTATATATTTAAAGTATCCATCGATAACATCGTATCTACCAAAAAAATTATTGTTTTAAAATAGCGTGTTGACGAAGCGGTGAATTGGGTTTAGCGGGAGATTATAACAACTCAGGTTAGACATTTTCCAAGTATCAAAATCGTTTGAGTGCGTGACAAATCAGGGGAAATAGAATTTGCTGGTTAGCCAACCAGCTAACATGTCTTAATTAATATCCTGAAATTTGTCACGCACTCCAATCGTTTTGTTTTTAAGCACGCCTCGGCGTGGCAGGTGGTATATATCTTTATGCGTGTTCACCTCAAAAATGTTGGCAAAAAATACCCCATATGGTTTTACAAAAATTATTATTAGAGAATTTCAAGCAATATGCGTCTCTGGATCTGGAATTTAAAGAAGGATTGATTGGAATTATTGGAAAAAACGGATCTGGTAAATCTTCCATTTTTGACGGAATTCTACTGTGTCTGTTTGGGTCGACGGTATCGACGGATAAAGCGTTTTACAAAACCAGTTGGGCAGAAAAAAAAGACCATGTAAAGTTAGAACTCTGGCTGGAAGTCGCCGGAAAACAGTATCGAATTTTAAGAGAGTTTCGGGGCAAAGCACTGGCACCTCATGCAGGTATTTACGACCAAAAAGATGTACAGTTAGCGACGGGAGCAACTGCCGTGAATACGGAGGTTAGTCGGCTGATCGGAATGGATAAGGACGCTTTTACCCGGTCTATTTTTAGTGGACAGAAAGAACTTGGGATATTATCAAATACAAAAGGTGAGGAGCGAAAAAAGATGGTTCGTAAAATGATTGGTCTTGACAATTTGGATCAAATTCAAAAATTGGTACGAGAAGATCGGAATATTTTAAAAAGAAACGTAGAGGGTCAGCGCGCCTTATTGCTCGCCCCGGAAGATTTGAAATCCATCAAGGGTGAAATTAAGGAACTCACCAAAAATAACAAAGCACTGGCAAAGTCGCTGGACAAAGATCAGAAAAAGTTAGAAAAAATAAACAAAGCTTATCACCATGCTAAAAAAGCTTTTGCGCTTCAATTGGCTGCTTCCGAAAGTTTTAATTTACATAATACAGAACAGGCTCGCTACCTTTCTATCCTTGACAGTATCAAATCGGATGATGAGCGGCTGCAAAAGGAATTAACAGCGCTTAAATTACTGAAAAAAGAACAAAAAAAACTGGAAGGTCCGGTTGCCGATCATTTGAAAGAGGTCGAAATATTGAGTAGCCTGGAAACAGAAAAGAATAGATTTCAGGAACTTAAGTCGCTAGAAAAACAAAGACTGGATTATCTCGCTGGCCTGACGGAGATTAAAACCAACATCGAAAAACTGAATGGATCAGAAAATGAATATAATAATTTAACCAAAGCACTGACCGAACTGGAGCCTAAAATCTCCAGGCAACAGAAAAAAAGAGACCTTAAAACAAAAGAATTACAAGAACTAACGGAGCATCGCGGAAAAATACTGGGAAGTATTACGGATCGAAATAACCAACTTAACACTATCGTTGCATTAGGTGAAGATGCCGAATGCCCTACCTGTTTGCAACCACTGGTAGAGGCGTATCAGAAAACGGTAAGTAAGTTGAAAGGAGAGATTGAAGTTTACGAAAATACAGAACTAAAGACCCTCAATAAAAGTATTGAGTCTGTAAATCTGTCCATTGAGAAAGAAAGTTTTTCCCATAAAAAATTAATGGAAGAGAAACAAACTATTTTACTTGCTCACAAAGAGACAGAAGGTAATCTGAAAAATCTTGAGAAAGAAAAAACTCGTTTGATTAAAGGGCAAAAGGCGGTTTTGGATAAAGAAACCGAAATTAAAAGATATGCTAATTTAAAATTTGATCAGAAAAGATATGATGAATTAAAAGAAAAAATCAAGGCCTTTAAACCTGCCTATCTGGCATTTCAAATCAACGCAAACAAGTTAAAAACTATTGATTCGGTGAGCGAACAACTTGCCAAAAATAAAACACGATTTACCAAAGGGCAGGACAAACTGAAAACGGTCGTGGCAGCCATCAAGGCCACTGGATACATGCCAGAAAAATACCAGGCCGCACAAATTAAACAAGACACTCTGGAAACAGAAAAAGAACAATTACAGCAGGCCGTTCAGGAACTAACCCGTCAACAAAGCGCACTCGAAAATCAGCTGGCTACCCGCCAACAACGAGTTGAAACCGATGCGGCTAATCGCTCCACCATCGCAGAAAATTTAATCGAATTGGAAGAGCTGGAAACACTCGATGGTCTATTTAAAGCTTTTAAAACTTTTATCCTTGACAAAATAAAACCTACGATTACTAACTACGCAGGAGAACTGTTTGAACGAATAACCAAAGGGCGCTACGAGAGTATTCACGTAGACGACAATTTTGACTTTCAGATTTATGAGAATGGAACGGCCTACCCTATTTCCCGGTTTTCGGGCGGTGAAGTTGATCTGGCCAACCTTTGCTTACGGATCGGAATCAGTAAAGCAATTGCAGAACTTTCGGGTAGTACAGAGGCTTTGAGTTTTCTGGGTTTTGACGAAATTTTTGGTAGCCAGGACGAGGATCGCCGTATGGAAATTTTACTGGCGCTGGAGCATCTAAAGGAGCAGTACCGACAGATTTATATTATTACCCATGTTGATACGGTCAAGGATTATTTCCCGAATATCTTGCAGGTAACACAATCCGGGGCGGGATCGAATGCGTTATTTCAGTAATAGACTTGTTGGCTAAACAAAAGACAGAATATATCCCAGTATGGCCCCGCCAAAAATAATCCATAAAGTATTTAGTTTTTTAAAATAAAAATAGACGAAAAAAGAAAGCGCGCCAATAGCAATGGTTTTCCAATCAATCAAAATACTTTCTGCCATCTTTATACTGACGACGACCATGACGGCAACGGCAGCAACATTTACTGCTTCTAAAAATGACTTTAATGGAGCACTTTTTCTCATTTTGTGGATCAGTGGATTGAGTAACCAGACGTAAAAAAAGGAAGGGATAAACATGCCGAGAGTAGCTAAAATAGCGCCCGAATAGCCACCAATTTTATAACCAATAAAAGTGGCCGTTGACAAAACCGGACCAGGTGTTACTTGTCCGACGGCGATTGCTTCCACCAGGTCAGCGTGGGTTAACCATCCAACTTGCTCGATTAATTCACCATCTAAATAAGCAAAAAGGACATAACCACTGCCGAATAATACGGCGCCTACTTTTAGGAATATAAAAAATAATTTCCACTTAGAATAAGGGATTGCCGCGGCCGCAGAAAAGAAAAGTAATGGCACAACACTACTATTTAATTGCTTTCTATTGGTAGCAAAATGTAGGAGTAGTACCAATATTCCTGCGGCTAAAATACAAAGTATCTCGTTGACCCCGAGAAACGAAACGATGATAACCGCAACGCCAATAGCTGCTAAAAATTTTGTTTTAACAGCTTTCTTTCCCAGCTTTAGAATAGCACCGACGATAAAGGAAAGTACGGCTGCCTTCACACCGTTGATGATAGGAACCACCCAGGCAATTTCACTAAATTTTTCAAAAAAAACGGCTACAGCCAAGGTCAGTAAAACGGCTGGAAAAATAAAACTTATCCCTGCAATAAAAAGTCCCGCAGCACCGCCCCGGTGATACCCAACGTGCATGGTCATCTCGGTAGAATTCGGTCCTGGAATTAAATTGGTAGCGCCCATATAATCCAGAAACTCTTCGGTAGTAAGCCATTTTTTTTGTTCAACTAAATCTTCCTGCATCATGGCTACGTGTGCGGCAGGACCACCAAAAGCCACAAATCCCAAGCGAAGGAAGTACTGGAATATTTCTTTCATAGTTGTGTTCTTACACTTTGTTTTAAATTTGTCTAAAGACGTAGGATCAATTAAGCAGCCAAATGTTATAAGTTATTCTTTTATTGATCCATAGCAAAAAGGTCTTACCTCTTAAAAGATAAGACCTTTTTAAGGAATTGTTTAAAATAGTGCCTCAAGCATAATCAACTGGGCATATTGATCAACGTAGGAACAAGGCATTGCCTTGTTCCTACGTTGATCTGTTAACTTAAATTTCTCTACCGTCTTTTTTAAGTTTTTCAAATACTTTAGAGTGCGATAGCTATGCGTTGGGAGAACCGATTAACGAATCACTAATCAACTTG
>Ga0114953_1001798_pt1 | contig 15157 bp, 15 predicted proteins | sample SidtaG_FD_87298 | JGI IMG/M metagenome (GOLD analysis project Ga0114953, IMG submission 87298) | Marine algal microbial communities from Sidmouth, United Kingdom - Sidmouth_Male2 metaG | ecosystem: Host-associated > Algae > Red algae > Unclassified | place: Sidmouth, United Kingdom | collected...
CGCGCTAGGTTTCGAATCATGTCAGCGGCGGGATCGCCGAGTTCCAGAAGAAATGATTCGAGCTGAAGCAGGATCGCGGACTCCAAATCGTGCTCGCTGTAGGTGTCCTTCAAGCCCAGAAAGTCAAGAAGGTAGGGGTCTTGAAAAACCAGATTGGGGCTCAGGCGATCCTCCTCACGCAGCGCATCGAGCTCTGAGCGGATCAGTGATGCACTTTGCCGGTACAGGGCAGTTCGTTCGTAGAGCATGCCTCCGATCTTCTGTCGAAGCGTTCGGACACTCCACCGCTCCACCCGGCACAGTTCCGCATAGAAGTCGCGTGCCAGGGCGTCCTTCACCGGCAAGATCGCCACAAAATGGGACCAGCTCAAATGTTGCGACAGCGTCGCAACTATTCGCTTGTCAGGAAACGCGTCAGCAAAGCGGACCATGCGCGTAAGCGCGGAATAGGCAAACCCCTTACCGAATTCGGCCTCCAGCGCCTGAGCCATCGAGCGCAGGATGCGCTGCCCGTACTCTCCTCGACCCTCGGTGAGGTTCTCGATCAGTAGCCGATGCCCGATCTGCCAGTTGACCAGCGTCAACGTACTGTTCACCGACTGGGCAAGGTGTGCGCGTGCCGAGACGACCAGCTCGCGAACGTCCGGGAGCACCTGGTTGAGCGCGTCGGACAACTCGTGAGGTTCTGCCGGAGTTGGTTGCTTGGCGACCTTGCGGCTTCGCTTTCGCGGCTCAGCCACCGTTGGCATCTCGGTTACGCCTGATGGCGGTCAGGGCGTCATCTGATGAGGATAGCAAAGCGAACTCCTAAATGCGCAAGCCGAGCTTGAAGGACAACAGCACGATCTCGGCGTTCTTCGCCGGAAACTGGTGCGTTTCGATCGCCACCAGAATCTGCCCAAACTCGGCTTTCGTCAGCACCCGAGCCTGGACACCAGTCACTTGGTGTCGTCAGCACTGATGGGGTGAGTGTAGCGCCCATGCAGTAGCCCTTCCTTCGCGGCTGTCACCCTACTTGCACTGGGTTAGCCGGATGGCGGCCCGCTCGCTCGACCCCCGTTGCCGTTCTGCATCATCTCTCAGTTGCTGGACCTTGTTGGCATTCGGCGATCCGATCTCTCGGTGATCGCCGCGAACGTCAGCGTCTTCCCGGCCTCTGCCCGAAGCCCTTCGATCACACCTCACAATTCTTCGTTCCGCTGTCGAGCCCGGCGCGTTCGCTCAGCCCGGACGGACCACCCGGGTGTCCGTGTTCCGGTCTCGTTCGAGATTCAGCCCACCGAGCGTCCCCACGCGCTTTGACGATCGGCGAGGTAGCAGCTGACGGCCGCCTGCTGGGCCTCAAGCCCAAGCCCGCTACGACCTTGGCTGGCGGTGCTGACACGCAGATACACGACGAACGACTCCATGGCGCCAGCATGTCACAACCTGCCGAACGCTGGTTCTGCTTAACGCAGCACATCGTTACGGTTAGCAACCCAGTTATCCACGGCAAACAAATAATTCCCGTGGTGTAATTAACTACTGGAATCTCTATGGGGTGCTGAGCGTGATCCGAACCTTTGTTGCCTTTGCTTTCGTTGTCGTTGTACTCGCGGCGCCCAGTACGTTGCTCGCTCACTCGGGCGGCACGGACTCCGACGGTTGCCATGCTGGCAGCAAGCCGTACCACTGCCACAACAGAAAATAGCGGTGCACACAGCGAGGCAGGATCGACGGTTAGCGCGGCGTCCTCGGTGATCATCACCAAAGCTTCCTATCGGGCGCCTCCGATCGATACGCAGCCCGGGAGGTCTGACACGTAGGGGTCAAAGCAGCATTCTTGATCTAGAAAAGGTACTTGAATTGGAAGCCGAAATCGCTGACGCCATCATCGTCCGCATGCAATATTGGACTGAATGTGTATCGTTCACGACCCTGGACAAGGAAGAAGCCGAGACCGACAACTGACGCGACTCCGAGGATCAGCCACACGTCCGACATGTCGTCTCCCGCAGCCGCGGTAGAGGAAGAGGATCCGCCATCGTTCAGTGCGCCGTGGCAGTGACGTGTTCCGGTGGCCGTTTCGTTGTGGCAGCCGTTCGGATCTAGCCCGCCGCCGTGCCCGAACGTGGTAGTGCTGACCGCGAGGGACAGAGAAATAAACATCGCCGCAGTTCGTTTCATTTACACAATCTCGAGTTGCAGGAGAGTGCCGTGTCCGTGGCAACGATGGCTCCCAAAATCGAGCTACTAATCATGGTCAGGCTCGCTCGTTATAGATGACCACTTGGTGTTGATGCACGACGCGATGACTGAACCAGTCGCGGGTCGATCCTATTCAAGTACACGCCGAGAAAGATGCTCGGTAGAAACCGAAGCATATCAACCAATGAGATCGACCTGTGTAACATCTTGCCGCGCTTCTTGAGGGATCAAAAGTTGATGACCCAGCTCAGTTTACCTTCGGCGGTGAAGTGTTCACTTACGTGTCCCTGCATGAACACTGCAAAACTCGTTGACATCAGCCAAGCCGAGCGAGTCGCGGGAAAGACATTTCGTGTAAAACGGTTGTGCCTAATGCCGCCACTGGACGCTAGCATGATCCGTACAGCGATTATTGTTGCATCTGCCCTGGTACTCACGGCCTGCGCGAGCGGGCCGCCAACAGACCCCTACAACGGCCCGCCAGCACAGCAAGTTTTTCCAAGTTCCTGGAGTAAACGCTGAGCAACTGTACGAAGGATCACGGCAGTGGATAGCGGAGAACTTCAAGTCGGCAAAGTCTGTGATCGAGTACGAGAGTCGCGACACTCTGACCATCATTGGCAACGGGCGATCGGCCGACAACGTCGCGTGTCTGTCGTTCGCCGTCGAGAACCTCGAACTGGATAGCACATGCATGCATCCAGTATCCATGGAGTTCACGTTGAAGGTTGAGGCGAAGGATGGCCGCATGCGCCTGTCGGTGCCCAATCTCTCTCTCTATCGTGCCGCCTACATCAACTCCTACAACAGCGGGGGGGATTGGTCCCAGCCTGCCGGAGAGGTGGCCTATCCAGTGTTGAGCAAGCGCGTCCTGAACTATGGCGATGACATTGCGGCTTACGTGAACGGCTTGGGCGAAGACACGTTCTAGACGACAACGGTTTCATCTAGCCGTCGATGGCAAAAGCCGAGATTCGTCGGCTCCCCGCGTGCGGAGCGGCCTGTTACGTGCGAGGCATCCCCGTTTTTAGCTCCACGGGTATATCTGCATAAAGGTACGCAACGCGACACGAGCAGGTGGTCACACGGCCGGGTTCTACCGTGTTGAACACCGGAGTTGTCGCAGGCCTCGCGCTCGGTGGCGTTGAGAATACGCAGTCTCGGCATCGTGCACTCCCGTCGCGCCGGCGCAAGCAAACGGGCTATCGTCGCGCGATCGGCACCTGAGAGCGGCGAGTCTGGACACGCTTGTCGTGGCGTCGCGGCCACCGACACGGCACTCGCGGCCGTCGCGACAGTGCCGGAAAGCGACGAACCGGAACGAGTAACGACTGGGACTCCTCCGGCGCCAGAGGCGAGCAACCCGGCCTCATCGCCTGTCTCTGGCCGTTTCAAGCCTTATCGGCCATGTCGCGTTGCGTACCTTTATGCAGATATACCCTATACCGGGCAGGTTGAAACGAGCGAGGGGTGTCCGAAAGGCAGTCAGGTGAGTGCGTGTCCTGCCCTCCGCCATCCCTTTGTCTAGTACAGCCCAGCTCGCCCAGCGATCTAGCTTTCGTCGCCTGCATCTCGGAGCGACACATGGCTGACACGACGACGGACGCGGACGGCCGAGAATGGCGCGTAAGGACAAAGAGCGGTGATATCGATATCCAGGAGTGGGATCGCCGTGCAGATGGAATCAGGATGCACTTAACGGTCACGGCGAAAGGCACGCGCCGAACTTGTCATTGGATTGCGGCAGGCAAGGGTCGCGATGCAAGTGGTGACATTGGCGGGACGCTGCCGGACGAAGCAGAGCTTCTGTCGGTGGTCGCGAAGCTGGTGGATATCGCCATATCGAGTGACGACTGACATGCTCGCATCACTCTTTGAAGAGTCCCTCGAAGAGCTTCTCGTTCCCGTGAAAGAAGGGGGGATTACAGCCAATGGCGTAAGCGAATTTTCCGAGGCATACCGGATCCTTCTTTCGCCCAGATCGAACACGCTTAAACGCACGTCAGTCAAAGCGGATAGATCCGCTATCTCCGCAGGGATGGCGGACAAGTCGGGTATCGCCAGATCCAGGTAGCCACCTGGACTCCAGGTCTGTATCCGACGTAGAGCCTCCTCGTATGCTGCATCTTCATCGTTCACGGGCTAGCGTCGGTCCTGAATCTGCATGAGACGGACGTTACCTTGCCATATCAGATCCAATGTGCGGAAGGCGGTGTGAGTCACACGGATTCGGTGGACCGAGTCAACCTCCAGAATCAACGCATCGTTGAAAGAAATCGATCGGCAGCGGTGTCAAATTTATCGACACCGTAAAACATGAATCAGCCACCTTGACGCTCGAACCGAATCCGTTCGACCTCCTCGAGGGAGACCTTGTCGGTCGTGCGATCGTAGAGTCCGGTGGTCCGCGGATCGGCATGCGTGGCCCATTCCTGGGCGACATCGAGTCGACCGCCGTTACTCATGTAGTTAGTGATGCCGGTGGCCCGGAACGCGTGGTTGCACACCCGGCTCGGATCGAGGTCAGCGGCGATCGCGCGGCGTTTGACCATGTGGAGCGCGTTTCGCCGACTGAGCGGCCGGCCAGTGGGTTGCCGCCGTCGATCCATGCTCTGGAAGAGCCAGTCGTCGGGCTCTGGTGCCAGGGCGGCTAGATAGGCATCGAGGGCATCCTGTGTCCGGTGATGCACGAGCTTCGTCGTGAATTTGCCGCCTTTCTCCGCCAGGTCCACGTACCAGCGTTTGCCTTTCGGGAAGTAGTCACGAACGCGCAAGTCGACGGCCGATGACACGCGCGGCCACGTGTAGGTCAGCAGACAGATGAACGCACGATCGCGCAAGCCGATCAGCGTATCGGTCGGAATGGCGGCCAGCAAGGCCAGGAACTCGTCATCATCGAGGACCGGCGTCTTGCCCTTGGTGGTCACGAGTTTCGGGCCGCTGACATGGGCCACCGGATTCGACGGCACGATCTGACGGACCACCAGAAAGTCGAACGCCTTGGACAGTGCCGCGCGGTGCTGTTTGACGCTCGCGACGGCCAGTGACTGGGACAGCGTCTCGATGTAGGCCGACACCATCAGCGAGTCTATGTCGATCAGCGACTCGATACCGACGTCGGAACACCAGCGGTCGAACCGTTGCCAGGCGCGCGCGTACGCCGCGCGCGTGTTCGGATTCCGGATCGTGCCGGCGAAGAAGGTCAGGAACTCGTGCTCGGCGTCGGCGCCGGCCGTCGTGACGATGCTCGGCAACGGGATCGTGGCCGTCGTCGACAACGACGTCGACGCGGCCGGTGGCGTGTCAGGGAGGTTCATGGAGGCGCCCTACTGGTATCCCATAAAAGGTTCGTGGGCTCATCATCGCGTGCTGACCGATCGTGTCGATCAGCGTCTGCTGCCACGGGCGGCACTCGAGCGAGAATTGGCCGTGACGGTTCACCGTCGCGAGCACCTCATCAAGCTTGATCGGCCGTGTCGCCTTGCGTACCTTCGTGCGGGAACACCCCGCTTTCCAGAGAAACAGCATGACCGAGGCGGGAAACCCGGCCACACAAGAGTCAGACAAGACAGCGCTGGACCCGGTCACGCTCAGCGTCATCCAGGCGCGTTTGCAGCAGATCTGCGACGAAATGGACCTGGCGTTCTCGCGGGCAGCATTCTCACCGGTCATCAGTGAGGCAAACGATCGCTCCGACGGCATCTACGACGCGGTCGACGGCGCCTTGATCGCCCAAGGCGTCGGCGGCTTGCCGGTGTTCGTCGGCGCGATGCAGGCGTCCACGCGTACGCTGATCGGGATGATCGAACGCGGTGAGGTTCTGCCACCTGAACCGGGCGATACCTACATCGTCAACGATCCCTATCTCGGCGGCACGCACCTGATGGATGTGCGCTTTGCGCGTCCTTTCTATCGGCAGGGCAAGATCGTCTGCTGGTTGTCGAACACGGGTCACTGGCCCGACACCGGGGGAGCGGTGCCCGGGGGCTTTTCGGCGTCGGCAACGGCGGTCGAGCAGGAAGGCTTGCGCCTGCCTCCCGTCAAGCTCTTCAAGCGCGGTCACCTTGACGAGGAGATCTGGGCGATCATTCGCTCGAACATTCGCGTGTCCGAGCAGCGTATCGGCGACGTCAAGGCGCAGGCGGCCGCACTCGATGTCGGGGCTGAGCGGCTCGGTGAGCTGCTCGATCGCTACGGCGACGTCACCGTGCACAAGGCCATCGCCGAGCTGCGCGTTCGAGCAGCCGTTGGCATGCGTCGCTGTATCGCGGAAATTCCCGAGGGCAGGCATGCCGCCAGCGCCTGGCTCGACAGCGACGGCGTGGTCAACGAGCCACTCGAGATCCGCCTCGCCGTGACCCGTCGAGGAGAGGATCTGACCTTCGATTTCTCGGGTTCGAGCCCGCCGTGCGCCGGGCCGATGAATTCGGTCAAGGCGACCACGCTCAGTTCCGTCTATCTCGCCATGCGGCACATCTTTCCCGATGTCGTCATCAGCGCCGGTGCATTCGAGCCCTTGCACGTTGTGGGACTCGACGGCACCTTCCTCGACGCCCGTTACCCGCGACCGGTGTCGGGTTGTGCGGCTGAAGTATCGCAACGCATCGCCGAGGCCGTCTTCGCCGCCCTGGTCAAGGTGTTGCCGGATCGCGTGACCGCCGCACCGGCAGGAACCAGTGGAAACTTCGCGCTCGGCGGACACGATCCCGAGCGCGGACGCGATTTCGTCATGTATCAGATCTCGGGCGGTGGCTACGGTGGCAACAGCGATCATGACGGCCTCAGCAACGGTTGTTCGACCATCGGTATTTCCAAGGCACCGCCCGTCGAGATCATGGAACAGGCCTATCCGGTCCTGTACCACCACTACGCGCTGGCCGAAGGTTCCGGTGGTGCGGGCAAGCAGCGGGGCGGTCTGGGACTCGATTATGAAGTCGAGCTTTTGCGTGGCACGGCGAAGGCCAGTTTCGTCATGGATCACGGCCGCAGCGGGCCGTTGGGCGCATTGGGTGGCGAGGACGGGGGCGTCAATCGGGTTGTCGTGCATCGATCCGGCGAGGCGCATGTACCGCCGCATCTGTCGAAGGAGCAGGACATCAGCCTGCAGGCGGGTGACCGGGTTCATGTACAGACGCCGGGCGGTGGCGGCTACGGTGATCCTCGGTCGAGAGACCCATCGGCCGTGCTCGAGGACGTACGGCTCGGACGCTATACGGTCGCACAGGGCAAGGATCGGTTCGGTGTGGTCGTGGTGGCGCCCGACACGGAATCAGGTGAATGGACGGTCGATGCCGACCGGACCCGGGCGTTGCGCGAGCAGTCGTGGCGAGCAGTAAAGGGCGAGCAGTAAAGGGCGAGTAATAGTGGTATTACATTCGCATCGCGATCATGACGGGAGGTTCGTCATGATGCGTCCGACCCCGGAAGTTTGTCGTATATTCAGTTGCCGGAGATGCTTTCTGGTGCATTCTCCGGTGTTCGGCTCCAACCAACCGAGGGTAAGACACATGAAGCGATTGATCGTGCTTGTAGGCGGTGCACTAGCGCTCGTCGCCGGCAATGTCTATGCGGAAGGCTGTGCCTACGGAAAGCGCGCGGCCATGGCTGACGCACACAGCGCCGTGGAAGAACCGATTGCCGAGGAGGGCCTGAGCCCAGAGCTCCTGGCACTGCTGGAAGAGGCAGATGACGAGAAGCTCGAGGAAACGCTGGTCGTTCCCAACATACCGAACTGAGTGTCGGCAGTTTTCCTTCCCATCGTTAGCCTCGCGGTACGCTTTCGTAGAGTGTCCGCGTCCGGGTAACGGCGGGAGGAGTTGCACGCCGACTCTTCGGTGTCGCGACGGCACGCTCCCCGTCGGTACTACTCCCGTCAGTACTATTCCTGGGAACTAGCCGACGGGAACGTCCCTTCGAGAGCGTGTAGAGTTATGCGCACGAGCAGTGTGATCAGCTCGTGCGTGGGATGGTAAATTGTGGCCCTCACGTCGAGTGAGCCGGGGCGGGTGCCTGACGGCCAGTTCGGCAGGCCGTGCCGCAGCATCCCGGAGTACCAAGCTCAATGAGTCTCGACCTCATCACCATTGGTCGATCGTCTGTCGACCTGTACGGCGGGCAAGTGGGCGGGCGGCTGGAAGACATGCGCTCGTTCAACAAGTACATCGGCGGTTCACCCACCAACATCGCGGCCGGCGCTGCACGCCTCGGATTGTCCGTCGGACTGATTACGCGTGTCGGCGATGAGCACATGGGCCGCTTCATCCGCGAGCAGCTTGCCGCTGAAGGCGTCGATGTGCGCGGTGTCGTTACCGATCCAGAGCGGCTTACCGCGCTCGTCCTGCTTGGTATAAGGGACCGCGAGAGCTTTCCGCTGATCTTCTATCGCAGCGATTGTGCCGACATGGCGTTGTGCGTCGACGACATCGATCCGGCGTTCATCGCAGAGGCGCGCTGTGTCACGGTGACGGGTACACACCTGTCGCATCCGAACACCGAAGCCGCCGTCCTCAAGGCGCTCGATCTGGCCCGTGCGAATAGCGCTCGAACAGCACTCGATATCGATTTCCGACCGAACCTCTGGGGACTCGCCGGACATGGCGACGGCGAAAGTCGGTATGTCGAATCCGGTGAGGTGACCACAAAGCTGTTATCGACGTTGCACCGTTTCGATCTGATCGTCGGTACGGAGGAAGAATTTCATATCGCGGGCGGAACCACCAACACGCTCGATGCCCTCAGGCGCGTTCGCGAAGTCAGCGCTGCAACGCTTGTCTGCAAGCGTGGCCCCATGGGTGCAGTCGCCTTCGTCGACGCGATCGGCGCAACGCTCGACGACGGTCTTTCCGGGCCAGGGTTTCCGATTGAAGTCTTCAACGTGCTCGGCGCAGGTGACGGTTTCATGGCCGGGCTGCTCTCCGGCTGGCTTGCCGACACGGACTGGCCGACCGCCTTGACGCGCGCGAATGCCTGTGGTGCTCTGGCAGTATCCAGACACGGCTGCGCGCCCGCCTATCCCAGCAAGATCGAGCTCGATCACTTCCTCGACAACGGCGTGACGACACCTGCGCTGAGACATGACCGCGAACTTTCGCAAGTACACTGGTCTACCAATCGCATCGGTGATTGGGGCATCGTCAGAATCTTTGCCTTCGACCATCGGCAACAGTTCGAAGCGATGGCGGACGCAGTCGGTGCGTCACATGAGTGTATTGGCGAATTCAAGAAACTGTGCCTTGCCGCCGCTCTGGCGGTGCGGGAAGAGCGAACGGCTGATCGCACGGACAACAGCGCCGCCGGCTACGGAATCCTGTGCGATTCTCGCCTGGGTGAAGCCGCTCTCTTCGCTGCGAGCGACACCGGCCTGTGGATCGGTCGCCCCGTCGAGGTGCCCGGTTCGCGCCCCCTCGCACTCGAGCCTGCGCTCGGTCGCGATTACGGATCGGCGCTGGCGAGCTGGCCGAGCGGTCATGTCGTCAAGGTGCTCTGCTCCTGCCATCCGGATGACGATCGCGCGATGCGCGACGCTCAGGAAGCGACCATCCTCCACCTGTTCGAAGCGGCGCGGGCCAATGACCTCGAATTCCTGCTAGAGATCGTGGCTTCCAAGGTCGGTGAAGTGGGCGAGGACACGACGGCGACACTGATCGAGCGCTTCTATGAAATCGGCGTCTACCCGGATTGGTGGAAGCTCGAGCCCTTGGCGACTACGGTTGCCTGGGCGCGGGTTTGCGACACCATCAATCGTCATGATCCGCACTGTCGCGGCATCGTCGTGCTCGGTCTCGATTCGACGCCCGAGTTGCTCGAGGCACGGTTTCACGAGGCGGCACTCTTTCCACTCGTCAAGGGATTCGCGGTCGGCCGCACGATATTCGGTCAGAGCGCGCGTCGCTGGATGGCCGGTGAGATTGACGACGCGGTGGCTATCGACGAGATGCAGAGTGCCTATCGCGCACTTTGCGATGCCTGGGACCGGGCACGAGGCGTGGCGGCCTGATGCCTGCTTCCTGACGCCTGCTGCTGCGGAGTTTCAGTCGAGCTGCCCGCTCGTTTCTTCGGCCAGCAGCCATGTCCGGAACGCGTCGATGTTGTGAGCATTTGGCACCTCCTCAGGCTGATGACATAGTCGGCCTGGTCCAGCGGCAGGCGCAGGTCGAAGTGGACGACCAGTCGGTTCGCGATGTGCTGACCGCAGCCGAACGCGAGGCCGTGCGCGAACTGAATCAATTCAGCGACAGGGAACTCACCGACCTTGATCTCTCACGCGCTGGCATCGTCGACGCCGTGCGCTTTGGCCGCCCCGGTATCGACAGGAAAGCAGCGTAGCGCCGCGCTCAGCTCTTGACTCTTGCCACGACCGGCGCAGGTGATGCCGGCGCAGGCTCCGGTGTGTTCAGTGAAATCTGCGGATCACGGCGCCCGCAACCTGACGGGTCTGCCGAAGCACCCGCGTCACTGTCGGAGCCTGCGGCGGTCTTCTTGCCATCGGTATTGCCGGTCTGTGCCCGGTCGCAGTCGTCAGCCCGGACGCCGGTGGCGAGTGCTGCTGTGCTGCCGGCAATCACGAACGCGGCGCTACTGCGAATGAAACGGCGACGGCTTGCCTGATCCTGAACGATGATCGTGTCGAGATCGCTCTTGCTCGTGTCGGGCTCACTCATGTCACGCTCACTCATCTCGGTCTCCACAAGGTATCTACCAACTTTAGTTAACAATCAGCGAGTCGGGTGTCAAGGCGAAAGGTCGAGAAGGTTCTCGCGGACCAGCAATCGGCACAAGGCCAGACGCTGTTCTTCATCGACGTGGGGAATCTCGTCGACGGCAAGCTGTCGAGAAGTATGCAAGGCTTCGACCGCGCGGGCCATTGCGCCTTGGAAGCGCAGGGTCTGACCGGGTGTCTGAAGCAGAAGGGCGTCGTCGTCGATTTCGATCGCGAGCCAGGCGCCTGCCCGACAGGTGACGCGACTCGACGATGTCAGCTGGTCAAGGGCGGCCAGCCGGGACACCAGACCCACACAATCGGGCGTGGCTTGCAGCGTTCGCCGGGCGCGCAGGCGCTGGGCTGCTGCAAGCAGCGATTCAGGCGAGAAGACGCTGGCAAGGGTGCTGCTGATCTCGCTTGGTGACTCGTTGTCGCCGCACGCGCTGTTTGTCGCCGTGTCCGCGCTCGTGGCAAGGCCAGCAGGGGATAGGCCAGCAGGGGATAGGCCCGTCAGGGATCGATCAGTCACGGCACGACGCAAGGCAATCTCATGCGTCGCTGCGGCGCTCAAGGCTTCCTGCACGGTGGCGAGAAGCGTGTCGGGGGTAACACCGAGCGTGATGTGCAAGGAACGCAGGTTGTCTGTGGTGCGCGCGTCGTGCATCACGCCTCTGGGGATATACAGCGTATCGCCAGCCTGCAGGGTGACGCGCTCGGTGGCCGCACCCGGGTGGTGAATCGAGGCATCGAAGGTATCGCCACGCAACGGCAACTCCGGGCCGCCCGCGTAGAACTGAAAAGTCTTGCTGCCTTCGATCTGCAGGATGAAGACATCATGCGCGTCATAGTGTGCGTTGAATCCCTGTTGTGCTGCAGGCGACAGGTAGGCATTTGCCTGGCAGGACATGTCGAGCACCGCCTGCATGCGTCGGCACAGGGTTGCCAGGCTCTCGACCCGCTGATGCAGCTGCGACAGCACCATCGTCGCGCCATCGTGATGGTGTTGCAGAAAGCGAAGCGGCAACACCTTGCCGCTCTCATCGAGATAGTGCTCGGTGGCGATCGGTTCTTCAGCGCGGACCAGCTGCGCATCGGGAAAGCGAAAGGGCAGGGACGACAGGAGGCGTTCGATACGCTCGCTTGACAGCAAGGATGCGAAATACCCTGGCTGCTGCCTGTCGACATGCAGCGGTTGACGCTCCCAGAACGTCTGCATGAAGGTATCCGTCGACACGGGCTCCAGCACGGGGTTATCTGCCGTTTCGTAACGTGTCATCAGTCCTCCTGATTGCTGTCGATCGATCGGAATTCTGTTCGATCGCCCGTCCGGTTGCCAGTCGAGCGGACGGGACAGATCGGTGCTCGTCCCTCGGCAGGCGCAGCAAAGCGCTTGAAACGCGTGCACGGCGCTTCCTTGTCGAGGCGCAAGCGAGTTACGCTCTGCATACTTTCAGCACCTTGAGATTGCCTGCAGATGGATCTAGGAATAGCCGGTCGGCATGCCATTGTCTGTGCGTCCAGCCGTGGTCTCGGCCGCGCCTGTGCACTTTCGCTTGCCGAAGCGGGTGTGCACGTGACCATCAACGGGCGCGACGAGGCGGCCCTGGCTGAAACCTGTGCTGCGGCCAAGGCCTTCGGTGTCGAGGTGAATGTCGTGGCCGCGGATGTGTCGAGCGCTGCCGGGCAGGACGCACTCCTCGCGGCATGCCCGTCACCCGACATTCTGATCAACAACAACGGCGGGCCGCCATTGAAGGATTTTCGTCAGATCGATCGCGAAGCCATGATCGCCGGCGTGACGATGAACATGATCACACCGATCGAGCTCATTCAGCGGGTCGTCGACGGCATGGGTGAGCGTGGTTTTGGTCGAATCGTCAACATCACGTCAGCATCGGTGCGCGCCCCGATCAGTGGACTCGATCTCTCGAGTGGTGCTCGCGCGGGTCTGACATCGTTCCTGGCCGGTGTGTCTCGCTCCGTGGCGAGTCGCGGGGTGACCATCAACCAGATGATGCCCGGAGCTTTCGATACGGATCGCCTGCGCGGGAATTTCGCCGCGGCCAGCGAACGCACCGGCAAACCGGCGAGCGATATCGCGTCGCAACGCGCCGCCGGCATTCCGTCGCGTCGGTTCGGTACGCCCGCGGAATTCGGCGCTACCTGTGCCTTTCTTTGCAGTGTGCATGCGGGCTACGTGACCGGGCAAAGTCTGCTTATCGACGGCGGTGCGTTTGCATCGGCCTTCTGAATGGTTTCATGAACAAAAATTCATGAAATGACCCGGCGAAAACCGCGTTTCGCCTGCCAAGGATAACCAAAGCTACACGGGCAGAGGTTCAGGGCTGTGCAACGATATCGATCCAGGTGATGGTGGTTTGATCGTCACGAGCGGATCACTTCTCGAATCACGTCCAATACACATGCACGACTCATCAGGCACAACGTCAGGCCATGGCCGGAAACGTCTGCACACAAGGCACGGCGCTGTTGACGCGGACGTCGGTACGCCCGGCCTGACGGGGCAGGCGGCCGATGCGCCGCGAGGCAATCCGGCGGATCGGCAAGATGCCCTGAGTCGCCGAGTCTTCCAGGTAACGGCCATTGTGCTCGGCGTACTGGGAATATTCGGCGTCGGGATTCATTTTGCCCAGGCGAAATACTGGCCATACAAGCCGATCGCCGACGCATGGAAGATCCTGGAAGAAGCCGTCGAATATCGCACCTTTGCACCGGATAATGCATTGGGCGATGCGCCTTCGAACGCCTCCCGCGAGCCTTTCGTCGCGCACGTTCCCGAGGCTGTCGCACCCGGCTACCGAGCGGTGATGGGTTATCTGTCGTCGCGGCAGGACTTCGGCATCTGGCTCTTTGATTCGGCCGGTAATCGGGTACACGAGCGTCTGCTCAACTACCGCATTCAGGACCCGGACGGCCCCAGCGGTGGTTCAGAAGCGCCTCACGCGTTTCATTTTCTGAGCGATGGTTCCGTTGTCGTCAATACCGACAAGGGTGATGTGATGACACGCTATGACACCTGCGGGGAGCCGGTCTGGACGCGCGATGGTGCTTTCCACCATTCGTTTGCACCCGATCCGCGCGGTGGCCTGTGGACGTGGCGTGGCGAGATGTCGGCGTTCGATCAGTACCAGTTTCTCGTACGCATCGATCCTGTGACCGGCGAGACGCTGGAGGAGATCAGTCTTGTCGACGACATCATCATGGCTTCTGCGGGGAATCAGGCGATTTTTACCGTGGTGTCAGGCTACGAACTCAAGCATGCCGAACGCTATCGTGCGATCAACGACCTGTTTCACCCCAACGATCTGGAAGTGTTGCAACCCGGGATGGCGGCGGCCTTCCCCGAGTTCGATGCCGGGGATCTGTTGATGAGCTTCCGCAACATCGATCTGGTGATCGTTGTCGATGCCGAGTCGTTCGAGATCAAGTGGTGGAGTCATGGGCCGTGGATTCAGCAGCACGATCCCGACTTCAATGCGAACGGTGAGATCACGGTGTTCAACAACAATGGCTGGCGCTCGCTATCGAACATCGTCGGCATCGATCCGTCGACGCGCGAGCTGCGTGAAGTGCCGGTCGACCCGGCGCACCGGTTCTATACGCAATACATGGGAAAGCACAACCTGCTCGACGACGGCACCTTGCAGGTTGTCGTGCCATTCGAGGGTCGCGTGCTCGAATTCGATTCAGCCGGCGAACTGATTCTGGAAATCAACAATCTGCATTCGACGCGACACAATGCTTTCGTTGCCGACCTGGCGTTGTTGCGAGAAGATTTCTTTGACATACCCCCCGAGAATTTCGGCTGTGCGAGCGTTAGTCATTCCGGGGCAGCTGAGGATAAAAGAGCATGAACACGTATCGACATCGACGCTATGCCATGTGCGTTATCGGGCTGGCAGGCCTGTTCGCGACCCCCGCCTTCGCTTACGTCGGGCCAGGTGCCGGGCTTGGTTTCATCGGCACGGTGTTCGGCCTTGTCGCGGCAATCCTGCTCGCCATGGTCGGATTGTTCTGGTATCCGTTGAAGCGCATGCTGGGCAAGAAGCGGACGGCTCCCGACGGCGGCCAGAAGGACCCGGAGGACGACGACCGGACGTGAATATCGTCAGCGTGTTCCTGTTTGCCATCATGGGTATCGTCTTTCAGGAATTGTTTTTTCGCCTGTCGGTGATGCCGGATGTCAGGCGGGTGTTTCGAGTTGCGCCCGAGGCCGCTTCGATCATGCGCTCGTCGTCAATGAATGAC
>Ga0114953_1001805_pt1 | contig 15133 bp, 19 predicted proteins | sample SidtaG_FD_87298 | JGI IMG/M metagenome (GOLD analysis project Ga0114953, IMG submission 87298) | Marine algal microbial communities from Sidmouth, United Kingdom - Sidmouth_Male2 metaG | ecosystem: Host-associated > Algae > Red algae > Unclassified | place: Sidmouth, United Kingdom | collected...
CCCTGTGGCGGGCGCCTCCCCCCCCCCCCCCCCCCCCCCCCCCCCCCCGCCCTCGCCCGGCGCGCCCGCGCACATCCCCCCCCCCCCCGGGGGGGGGGCCGCCCCCCCCCCCCCCGGGCGGGGCGGGCGGGGGGGCGGCCCGCGGGCCGGGGGGGGGGGCCCCCCCCCCCCCCCTCCCCGACGTGCGCATCGTCGACTGCACGGACGCGCACGTGTACATCCTCTTCCCCGTGCGGCGGTTGACGCTCCTCTCCTGCTCGGCGGTGACGCTCTTTGCCGCCGCCGCCGCGTCGACGGCCGTCCTCGCGTGCGCCGACGTGTCGGTGCACGCGGCGACGGGGCGGCTGGCGCTCGCCAACAGCCTCGACGCGCGGCTCTACCTCCACGTCACCGCCCGCCCGGTGCTGGTCGGCGACGCGCGCGGCGTTGCGTTTGGGCCGTACAACACGGTGTTTCCGCGCGCCGAGCTGCTCGCCGCCGCGGCGGCGGCGGTGGCGGCCGCCGCCGCCGCGGCCGCCGCCGCCGCCGTCGCGCCCGCCACCGCCGCCGACGGGCCGAGCAGGAGCCCCCCGAGCGGCCCCACCGTCGACGCCGTCAGCGCCGGCCGCGACAGCGCGGCGGCCAGCTGCCGCACGACGTCGGCGAGGGGCAACCCCCCCCCCCCCCCGCCCCCCCCGCCGAGGGCATCGGGGAGGCGCCCGCCGCCCGGCGCCGTCAGCAGCACCCACCCGAGGCGGTCGACCGCGTCGCGCCCGAGGGGCGACCCCGCCCACGCGGGGGGGATCCCCTCGGCGGCGACCGCCACCAACGCCGCCGCCACGTCCGACGCCTTGGACGCTGCCGACGCGCCGCCGCCGCCGCCGCCGCCGCCCTGCGTCGGCGACAGCGGCACCGCGCCGCCGCCGCCGAGGCCGCCGGGCGTCGACCCGGCCACGGGCGCCACGCCATAGGCGGCGGCAACGCCCTGGAGCATCCGCCCGAGCGCGGCGGCGACGCCGAGCACCTGCCGCGCGTGCGATTGGCCCATCGCGTCGGCAACGGCGCGCCGCGCGTCCGCCGCCGCGCGCGATCGTCGGCACGCCGACGAGGCCGACCCGCCGGGCGACGACGGCACGGGCGACGCGGGCGTCGTCGGCGTCGGCGTGCGGGCGGGGGAGCCCCCGCCGCCGACGCTGGCAAAGGCGCTGATGCCACCCCCACCCTCACCACCGGCGACGCTGCCGGCTCCGCCCATCCCCACCACCACCGCCGCCGAGACGGACGGGGAGCTCGGCGCGGCGGGGCTGACCGCCGGCACGGGCAGCAGCGGGTCGGCGGCGGCCGGGTGCCCCCCCGCCGCCGCCCCGTCCCCGCCGCCCGCCGCCGCCGCCGCCGACCAGCCGCCACCGCTCGCCGGTGCGGCGCCGGCGGCGCCGCCGCCGCTCGCTGCCGCGCCCGCAGGGACCGCCGCCCCCCCCCCAACGCCCGGCAACACTGGGAGCGTATCCTCGGGCCACACCGCATTGGCGGTCGCCCGGTAACTCCCCGCGCCACCCGCCAGCGGCGCCGACGCAAGGACGACAAACGCGAGGAGCTCCGCGAGGGGGATCGCATCCCGCGGCCGCACGCCGTCCGCGTCCACGTCGGGGATGGCGGGCGCGCCGTCGGCGGCGGCGCCAGCAGCACCCCCCCCGGCGGCGGCACCCGCGGCGGCAGCGGCGGCGGCGGCGGCGGTCCCCGACGGCGGCGGCCACGGGCGCCCATTCACAGCCGCCCACGCGGCGGGCGCGGCGGCGGCGAGGCCCTCCACGACCAGCCCCGCGTGCGCAGACGAGTCGAGGCGCGCCACGCCGCCGGCGGCAGCGACCCAGGCGTCAAAGCCCACCGCCGGCAGCCGCGGGGCGGCGGCGGCGCCCCCCCCCACCGCCGGCAGGCGGTCGGGCGCCAACTCGGCGGCGAGCGCGCGCGCGTCGACCGCCGCGGGGAACAGGTGCGGCACCGCGACGGTGTGCTCAAAGGCGCAGCGGTCGACCCACACGGCGGGGCCGGTCGCGTCGGGGGCGGGGCCGACGGCGGCGGCGGCGGCAGACGCCACCGCCGGCAGGAGGGGGGCGGTGGGCGACGCGGCGGCGGCGGCGGCGCCCGCGGCGGCCGCCGCCGTCGACGGCAGCAGCGACACGGCGGGGGTGAGGGCGGGGAGGGTGAGGGCGCCCCCGCGCGCGGGGGAGGCGGGCCGGGGGGACGATGGAAGCGGCAGCGGGCCGGTCTTGATGACCCCGTGGGGGGTGGTGGGGGAGGGGGGGGGGACGGGGCGCCCGCCCGACCGGTCGTCCATGCGGGTGTCCATTGGGCGTGGAGGATCCAGCGGGGGAAGGGGGGGAAGAAGCACAAGCCGTCGGCCCCAAGGCGCTGCGCGACCGCCCCCCTCGTCAGAGCCGTACGCGCCCGACGGGTTTGCGCGGCCAGCGGGCGGGGCGGCCGCAGACGCCGCGACCGCGTCACGGCACCGGGCGGCGCGCCGGGGGATGGCGGTGGTGGTGGTGTTCGATGCGGGTCGGTCGGGTGGCGCGTGCCGCGACGATGCCTCCTGATTCGCCTCGGAAATTGTCAGCAAACAGAGGTATTTTTTCAAATTCCACAAGCTGCAAACAGTTGTACTTCCCATCTCTACCACGCTGCAAGCTGCGCGTCGGTGCGCGTGCCTTGGACGGCCAGACCGGTGGCACCACCCATCATGGGACACGGACATGATGTCGCCTGTGGCGACACAAGCACGCATGTCTGGAGGGATGATTGCACGATGAACCCACCCCAGCAGAGGGTGGATGTGCACGCAGACTGCTGCACGGCGGCTATGCAACGATTGTGTTTTGATCAAAATCCCATCCACCCGACAACCGCGATGGATGGGCCACACAAGACGAGTTACATCGCTGACAGACTGCAACAAACGTAGAGAACGTCGAACAAAGGTGCGTACCGGGGGCGCGCTCGCACAGTTTACAATGATACCAAGCCACCAAAAGAAACGAAACAAGGTGCTGGAGAAGCAAGAGACAGTCAGTCAGCGACAGACAGTCAAGCGCAGCTGGGCAAAACGATGCGGTCGCCAACGTAGGCACTGTCCAGGCACAGACACACAAAGCACAAAAATGCGAAGCGAAAAGCAAACAAGACAAGACAGGACAAGAAAAGAGTCGAAGCAACAGTGCAACAAGACAGGCGACAGCGCGAGGGGACGAAGCTACAGCGCGGAAGCACGACCACAGGCCCGAAAAAGCCGTCCGCAAAGGGACCGTACAACGCCTGCTAGGGCCGGTTATGTCAAGCAATGGCACACCTTGCACTGGTCGGGCTCCCTTCGAGGGATCATCCGAGTGGGGCAACACCACACCCACACACCAGTGGCATGCATGACCCAACCCCCGTCACTGCATCCACCGCCCGCACCCCGCCTTGTAGTCCTCGCGACCACGACCTTTGCCCGCTCCCCCACACGCGGAAGCACCTTACACCCTGCACTCACCGCCAGTGCAGAACGCAGCTACATCTACGCCCCCCATGTTGACACCCGGTGACGTCGGCGCCGATGTCGGACACGACCGGCGCCCTGTCACCACCTCCCGCACGTGACTCATCATCACGTCGTGTGCGTCAGACACCCCCGTGTAGCCTGGAAAGTAGTTGACGTCGATGACATAATAGGTGCCGGTGCGGACGTCACAAACAACGTCAATGCCCACCAGGGTCAAGCCGAGCTCCCCACCAATGGCATTGACCAGCGCGACCGCCAACGCATGGGACGGCTGCTGCGGGTACCGCGTGGGTGTGGTTGCGGCGTCGAGGCCGCTGGCCGATGCATCATACTCTTTCCACCCACCGATGTCCGCCTGTTGTGCCGCTGGGCTGGCAGGGGCACCCTCTCCACCCGCGCTCTCCGCAAGGGAACTGTCCGCAAAGGAACTGCCCACTGACCAATCCCCCCTGCCTGCCAGGCGCGTCTTCTTCAACCCGGTCATCGTGGCAAAGTCAAAGGAGAGGATGTCCCGCCCCTCCGCCCCCGCCACTGGTCGGCCCAGCGACGACGCAATGGACGCGCGCGTTTGCACGGTCACAGAGCGGCCGATGGCGTAAATCTTAAACACAACACCGCCGTGGTCCTCCACAAACGGAGTGACGAGCACGTCCGCGGGGTAGTGGCGGGGGAGGACGTTCTTAAGGGCACGACGGCCGGCGGCCGCATCAGAAACGAGCAGGAGCTCATGGGTGGCCGCCTCCCCGCACGCGCGGCGGCGCTTGAGGAGAAACGGCCCGCCTTTCGACAACCAGCTGGGTGTCATCCCCGACTTTGGCGACGCCATCAGCGCCGACCCGCTCGCGTGCGGCAAGATACCCACGCCGGGCAGCCGGGTGTGACGGAGCGCCACGTCCACAGCGTCGACGAGGTGGAATCGGTCGGTCACCCGCCACACGCCCGACAGGTTGTCGATGGCCGCCACGGAGGGGGATGCGAGCGCAGCGGCGAGAGCACTGATCCGCCCACGAGCCGCCTCCGTGACGTCCGCGTCCAGGGACATGTCGCCGTGGCATGGTAGCAGCGTTGCCATGTCGTCCGTGCGCTTGTGGAAGATGGCGTCCAGACGGAGGCTGGCAGCCAAACGCAAGTGCCGCTCGCCATCGTCGGCGCCGTTGCAGCGGTCTGCGTCTTGCGGATTCTTAGGGTCAATCAAAGGGGGAGACGAACCCCGATCGCCGGACGAGCGCAAGCAGCTCAGCCCCTCTGCGCCGGCGCCGTCGGCCCCCAAAGGCAGTGGAATCAGGAGGATGCCGTGCTCCGTTGCCGCAGCGTCCAAATGCGAAAAGAACTTGGACTGCTTCTTGGCGTTGCACGTGACACCGACGCGGATGAGTTCCGTTGATGGGCAGGGGGAAGAGGCCGGCGACGAAGATGGCGACTCGGACGGGACAGGCTGCCGTGCACAAGATGGCGGCATGTCGGGAGCGTGAGGTGTGAGGGGGGGGTGGGTAGTCGAGGAAAAAAAGCTGGCCAGAGTGGTCCGCTCGGCCTGCTGGTGCGGCGTCCGAAGCCAGGCGTTGGGAGTTGACGACGTTCCGAGAAAGCGCTGGCAAAGCGCACGATTTTGAATGGAATGCCGGGCGGGGGGTTCGAGACAGCACGGCTCCGCAGCCGACGCCGCATGCCCGGCTGAGGAAGCAGAACAGCGAGCGAATACCCAGCAGTCACAAAACGAACAACTGACCCTGACCCTCCACCAATCACTGGCGATGCGCGAACCGCCGCGCGACGCCGCCAGCACGCGCAGCCAGTAGGTGCAGCGTGGCGACAGTCGACAGCGAGTTTGTGTGCGTGTCCTGGTGCCCTTCTCCGAGCCCAACACGATCACGCCCCTATTCCACGGCCAAGTCCGTGTACGCCCGACGAGACCACGGCTCACTGTTGCCCACTGAGGCGTAGGATGGCAGGCCGCCACGCGGCAGGGCACTTTCTCTGTTGCCCCCACCCGCTCCCCGGCAGCCTGCCGCCCAACTCGCGCCCCTGGTTCCAACCAACACCCACTTCGTGCGGTACGAACCGGAAAAACATGACGTCGGCACTGGCGCTCAACGAATTGAGGCCAGAGTGTAGCGCGCGGCGCAAGCTCCTTTCGTTGCGGGGAAAATCAGCGACCAGGAGGGAGGCCAGGGAGGCGCGCCACAGCGCCAGCCAGTCATGCCGCACCAGGGCGCGCGCCACACAATGCAACTGGCGTAGGGGCCGATGGCGGCGATCCGGCTCAGAAACGGCCGAGCATTCCGCCACGCCTGGACCACCCATGGCCACACCATGGTTACAACGCCGGCCAGCTGGCAATAAAGATTTCGCTGATACTCCCATCCGCTGCCGCCCCGCCACCCGCCACCCGCCACCCGTCGTCCAGCTGGCCAATCTAATCCGATCAAGGTCTCAGTGTGCGGTAAATGGGGCACATCCGCCGCCTTTGGCCGACGCACTGGACGAGCGTGGGGGCGGAGTTGCGGTGTAGCGCACTGGCCCTCTGGGAGGTGGCTGAGTGGGGTGGACTGGGAGCAGGACAACCACAGACGAGCACGGGAGAGAGCCACGCGATGTGATGAGCGAGCGTCGAGTCGACAGACAGCCGCGCCTAGCGAAGTCGCGTTGGGCACCAGCACGAGCCTACTGAGGTGCATTGGCGTTGCACACAAAGAAGGGCGCCCGACGTGCTGGACAGCACCACGACAGTGACAGCCTGCTCGTTCTGGCACCGACCATAACCGCCGTTTCGGCCCTCGCACCAGAACTTTTGCACAGCAAGCCAAGTTGATTGGGCTTGGGGCTGTGGAATCTGGCGGACCTGTCGAGCTCGTTGTCTCGTCCATTGGCACGTGGCCGCTTCTGCGCCACAAATACTAAAGTGCTCCCGAGCGTGATGCACGCCGACCGGCAGTCACTTCGCTCGAAATTCCATGTACCGCATAGGCGAGCCACCTGGGTGTCAGAGCCGCATTGATGCCCCTAGTCGCTCGCTACGCTCCCCACACCGCGCTCCCACGGCCACAGCACTGGCGGCGACCAGAAGTGTGCTGTCTGGCTGTCAGGCGTGGGGGGCTGGGGAGTACGAGGGTAAGGTGGTGTGCGCCAGCCCACCACCTAGGGCTCTTCCGGCAGGATGACGCTTGACCATAGTTGTCGAGACAGCGCATGGCCTTGGCGCGCCATGCAAGCGGGCCAACCGGACCACCTCTGGGCCCTGCGCAGATACCATTGTGTCTTTCTTTTTCCTTCCCCTGGCTCCCTAAGGGCTGTTGCCATGCCCGCGACAGTTACGACCGGAACACGGTGTGGAGCAGAGACACTGAAGTGGCTTCAGGTAAGTTGCGAATCCCGCGACATGCAAGCGCTCCCTTCTGGGCTTCTCATTCCGCTGCTTGCGTCAAGAATATTGATGACTACGACCAGCCCTGCACTATATTGCCCACACCGGATCTTGCGGGGTCTCCAGCTGCTACATATCGCTTGCAAAACGCACCCGCTCCTGCTGGGCCCTCGATGCGTGGTACCTGCCCCTGTCCACCAAGTCAAGCACCTGCACCCCGCGTGGGTAAGCCTCCCTTCCCTCGCTTGTACACGTATTCCAGCACTCCACTGAAGTCCTTGCCCCCCCCCCCCTTCTCACACATTGACCGGTACACGCCCTCGGCGGCGGTGGCCATGGGTGTCGGCGTCGCCTCCCCCCGCCCCATACCCAGCGCAATTCCAAGGTCTTTGCGCATTAGCTCTACCCGAAAGCCGCCAGTGTATCCCCGCCCCGCTGGCGCACCAGCCACTACCCCCGGTGCCGGGTGGTACACCTCTGTCGCCCAACACCGGCCAGACGAGGTGCCCATTACGGCCGCCGTCACGGCGGGTGGCACGCCTGCCGCCGCCGCCAAGGCCGTGGCCTCGGCGACAGCAGCCATGGACACGCCGAGCACCAGGTTGTTGGCCGCCTTGACGATTTGTCCGGCACCAGCGGCACCAACGTGGGTCGGCTTGCCAAGCTGGGAGAGGAGGGGTGTGACGGACGCGACGGCGTCGGCAGGACCACCGGCCATAATGGTCAGGGTGCCGGCGGCGGCAGCGGCCGTTCCGCCCGACACGGGAGCGTCGAGGAGGACAACCCCGGCACCACCGTTACCGCCTTGGCGGCTGGGCGTCGCAGCCACCAGCGACGCCAAGGAGCGGCTAACGTCAGGTGGAATGGTTGACATGTCGACCATCAGAGCCCCTGGTGGCGTCCGCGGCAACAAAGCCTTGATGGTCGACGTGACGGCTGCCGGCGACGGCAGCATGGTGATGAGGACGAGGGGAAGGCTGTTCACGGGCGAGTCGCCGTGCTCCGCCTGCAAAGGGGGAGGGGGAAGGACATCTCGCAGGCTTGTCGCCACGTGGACGTGGCCAGCCGACGAAGGCAGCGAGTCCGTGAACCTCCCAACCGCCTCCGGGGAGTCATCAAACACACGCAGATGCACACCTGCATCGACCAAGCGACGCGCCATCGGGGTGCCCATAGCGCCCACGCCGACCCAGGAGACGGGAGGCAGTGGTGGCGCCGCCGTGCTAGTGGCAGCTGACCGCCGCCACGCGGGAGGCCAGGACCATGGTGCCGCCGTAGACGTGGGCGACGAGACAACCTGTCGGCAGTACATCGATGCCAAGCGGGACATGGCAGGCCGCCAAGCCATCGAGCAAAAAGCTGGTCGCATCGTCAAAAACGTCATGGTCGACGACTCTGCGGAGCAGACGCGGAGCACACAACAGGGCAAGTGCCAATTGTAGCAGGCTGGCGGAGTTGCTTGACGGGAGTGAAAACCGCTTCAGACCTCCACCGCCTGTGAGAGGCTCACGACGCCTGTAGGGCATGAGGTGGGGTGCAGGTCAGAGCAAGAGCGGGGTGTGACAGCAATCATTCCGCCATCCTTGCGGAGACAGCAACTGAACCGGAAGCGGTTCAACACAGACCTCCAGCTGTTGAGAGTGCAATGAACAGTTCATTTCACGAATCTCCAGGTCAGTGTGTTGACGCTTTCCTGCCCGTCTTCCACATACAGCCGATCCCCCAAAAACCTCGCACGGTGCGAGGTTTTTCGGAGAACGGCTGTAATCTGAACTTCTTTCGCTCTCGGAATAACGTGTCCCATTCTGAGTGGGTCACAACGCTCAGATCATACCATTGATTCATTGCTGCTGAGAGGGAAACACTGTATAGCGCTCAGCAGTCTGGACACTTCCCACAAAACGCTGCCGCATCCAGCCCCCCAACGGCATCGACCCGCCCCCTCAGTACAAGCTGCTCTTGCCCTCATCCTTGGCCTTCAAAAACGCCATAAACGGCTCCATCTTGCGCGCGTGTGCCGTGTGCGCCACGACCATCTCGCCTGGTGAGGCCGCGCCGCCGCCGCCACTCCCCCCCTCCCGGCCGACGGCGTCCCACATGGCCTTGTCGTCAAAGCCGACGCTCGCCGCGTCCTCCGCTCCAGCTGCGTACTCCACTCGGGGGAGCTTGGCCCATGCCGACGCGCCGTAGCACATTGGGCACGGGCGGCAGGAGGCGTAGAGGATGCAGTCGGACAAGTCCCACGATCCCCGCTTGGCGGTTGCCGTGCGGATGGCCACCACTTCCGCGTGCGCCGTCGGGTCGTGGGTGCTGAGGACGCAGTTGTGGGAGAGTGCCAGGACTTCGCCAGTCGACGGGTGGAGAACGAGAGCGCCAAAGGGACCCCCGTCGCCACAGGCCACACCTACGACAGAAGAGAAAGGGGAGCACCAGGGGAAGAAACAACAACACGTGGAATCAAACAGCGAGTGCAGGATAGCAGTACGAAAAGCGGGCATGTCAAGGCATGCACATAACGCATACCAATGCACAAGGGGACGCAGAATCGCGCATCATGAGTTAGCAACGAACAACAGGCGAGCACGGTCGGCAGTTTTTCCACAACGACGGTGAAAAGAGTGACGCTCGGCTGACGTACCTTTCAAGGCTTCATCTATGGTCATGCCCAGGTAGTCAGGGGGCGAAGCTGCGTCACCGGCAGACTCTGCCATCACTGTTTTGCTGTCATCGGGGACACCGAGCAGCAGTACCGCCCGTTCGAACCCTGGAAATCATAGGGTTGGCGAAAGCAGTGGGCTACTGTTCGCAATAGAGGTTACTGTTGGCAGTGGAGGCTACTGGGCGCAATGCAATTCACGGGGGATATTGGGGTTGCATGGGGGGTTGGTTCGATCGTCCGTGGCTTTTGGCAGGCTTGGCTCAGGTTTTCCGGTCGATCGGTGGTTTGGCAAGCAGTGAAGCTCCTCCTCCGTGTACAGCAACCACTGTCCTTGACCCGCTGGATAACTGTGCGGCCAAATGGGCAGCGCATGCCCGACGTGGCTGAGGCGGCGAACCGGCTGTGGGCTTGCGGACACCACGTGCTTTGCATTGTGGTGCTCGAGCTGCGCGAGCCCATGCCTTCTTTGGGCAGGTACTGTATTGTGGCATGTTATGCTTTATTTTTGCTTGCCTTATCCGTGTAACTTGTGAATTGATTCCGTCGAATTGCGGAGAGCGAGCGGCCGACACGACAGTGTCGTGTCGGGGGGCAGTGCTACGACTGACACGGGCGCCTGCCGAGGGAAGGAGCGGACGTGGCGGTCGGGCGTGTGCGCCGCGAGCCGCATATAACGACCCGCCGCTTCGTCTTGCTCCTTCCCCGCCTGGCGGGTACGTCCGTCGTCTTTCGAACACCTTGCTCGCGCTTGCTGTGCTCGGACGACGTCTGGGGGCCTCGTGTCCCTGGGCTGACGGTACCTGGGTTGCGGCCCGATGCTGGCGCTTGCGCCAACGCGGCCCTCTTCGGGGGGCAGTGGTACGGGGGTTCCTACCCCGTCCCTGGACACCCGCCCAAGGGGGGCGTCTCACGCTATTCCTATAGGGGGTGTTACATAGTTGCTCGCGACCCATCCCCGGTTCGTAACGGGGCCCGTGTCACCCACTGAAAAGGGGTTTCCCCCACATATCCGCCACCTCAGGGCCCGCGTCTTGCGGGACCGGGGGCGGTGTCTCGCCGCCCACTCAGGCCACGGGGGGAAATCCCCCCCCCATGACTCATTCTCAGCGTGCCCCAGGGGGCCCGCGCCGGGACGCCCGCACAGGGCATCTGACACACGGGTTCACCCCGAGCTGTATGGGCTTCGGGACGGCCCCATAAGGCAGTCACCGCTGGCGGTGTCCGGGGGTGTCGGGCATCCCGAAGGTACACTTGTCGTCACCGGGGGAGAAGACAGCCCCCGGGGCCACGCCGTAGTCGCTCCCACACCCAGCATGGGCTGGTGGCGGCAGTCGAACAAGACCGCTGGAACTGCCAAGCGCGGCCACTCCGTCGCCGCTCCCACCCCCACGTTGGGCCGTTGACGGCAGCTGACCGCCACTTCCAGGACTTCTCTCCGCTGTCTCCCCGCCGCTGACTTGGGCCGGTTACGGAAGCCGACCACCAGCGCCGGAAAGGCCCCCAGAGGCCGCGCCGTCGCCACGACCACCCCCACCTTGGGCGGTTGGAGGCAGCCGACCACCATCACCAGCACGGCCCACCGTGGCCGCCCCGCCGCCGGATCCGCCGCTGACTTGTGCCGGTGTCAGCGGCGAGCCACCAGGACCGGCACGACCCACAGAGGCCACCCCGTTACCGCGCCCGCCGCCGCCTTGTCTTGTTGATGGAAAGGGATTGCCGGCACGCCCGCCGCCGCGTCGGAGTGGTGATGGAGGGGTTTCTTGGAGATTCTGCCTGCTCTCAGCGCTGGTCCCAGTCCGAACAGCAGCGAGTACGCGAGCGGCTCAGGCACCTGCTGTGCTCTCAAGAGGTCGTCTGGAATCATCCCGGCCAGGCCCACTCTCGCCACCCCCAACTCGGTCGGCGCCGAAGCGGGACGGGCCCCCGCCGCCTTCGCCCTCACCACCCCCTCCCTGACCGCCACCACCCTCACTGGCCCCTCCCAGGCCTCTATTGGAGCCTTTCTTGCTATCCGAAAGGCTCTTCTTCTTCGGACCGGGAACGCGGTTTCCGCTGTTGCACTTGTCAAGATCCACTTGTAGAAGGCGTCTTTATTGTGCAAAATGTAAACGATGAGCACGAGGGCCGTCTCTACGTGCATGTGCGACCGGTTCGACATCTTGAGCGCGACGAGGGTAAAAGGCTTTGTGAGGCGGGTGGCCAATGATGGGGCCTTCACAGTACCGCCCACGGTGACCACAGGGGCGAGCTGATCATAGACAACCTGCGTCATGGACAGTTCTTTCTTTCAGTAGTACGCCATGATGACTAAGAACCTCTCCAAGTCGACCAGCTTCACCCGCCTCCGTTCGCCGCCGCACAGCCTCCGTCCAACATCACGAAAGACTGTGGCCTCCACCACGTGCTCCTTCTCCTGTGAGGCGGAAATCGACGATTTTAAATGCTACCGGTGGGACGCGACCGCTTTTTCTCGCGCGTCCCTCTGGGCTCGCGACAGCGGCCCCTCGCCGTCGTCTTTGGCTGGGAGTCCCGATCCCACGAGCGCCGGAATGCTGATGACTTGCGGCAGAGGAGGAAGACGCGGTGCTAAGAGGGTGCGAGGCGCGGAGGAGCCGCCGGCAGCGGGGCCAGAGGATGTGCAGTCGTCAGGATTTGGTCGTGAGCCGTCCGCGGAGTGGATGAGAAGAGGTCCAGGGGCGGTAGCGGATGGTGAGCCGTCGGCTGCAGCGGGTGATGAGCTGTCGGCGGCAGCGGGTGGTGAGTCAGCAGCGGGGGGGCAGGGGGAAGGTCCGAAGGCGGGAGCGAGGGGTGTGCCGGCGGGGGGTGCACGTGTTGAGCTGGTGGTATGAGGGAGGGAAGATCCGATTGCTGTGGGGGGGCGTGATCCGAGGACAGAAGACACGTTGTGAGGCAAGGAAACCTGGACAAATGCTACAGATGAGAGGTCGCCTCCGCCACCGACGCTCCCCATGGAGGTCTTAATAACTGCAAACTCCTCTTCAATGGAAGAGCCATTCCCCGGGGCGCGGCCAGCTCGCGCTGGAAGAACAAGTCCGTCAAAGAGCATCTTCATCCCGCTTGCACCCGCAGCGCATGCCACCGAGCTGCGCTACGTGACACCCGTAGAATAGAGAAGTGCGTACTTCTCATCCCCTCGCCGCGCGCAGCAAACAAAGCTGTACCGCTCGGCCCTCATCTCGTCGAACTGCTTGCGCGAGTACCTTTCCGCATTCGCAATAGCAACTAGGTCATCCCAGATGACTGCCATGGGGTGGCGGGGGGGGGGTGCGGGGAGTGTGCGGGTAGAGTCGGCCGGAATGGGGGTGCAGAGGGCTCGTGCGGGGGGTCGTCGCTACGCAGAAGGACGTCCAGCTCGGCGAGACGCGGCGGTGCTCGTGAATGAGTGCGAAACTCGAAGGGTGGGCGGGGCGCATAGGGAATCAGGCGGTGGAGCAAGCTGTGCCCAAGTCAAAGCCGCCTCGAGGTAATCTGAGGAGGAAGGGGTGGTGCTTGGAGCCAGCCGAAAGCTCGCCCAAGTCATGGCGGCCCGGTCGAGTTCCGGGAGGAGCCCACCCATTGGTCCAATCTGGGATGCATCGCCGATATTGCTGCACGAGATGTGGTATCAATAACGTCAGTCCAATCACCGGTGTATTGTGAGCTACCGTATCCAATCATAAAAGAGAGTTCTATAGCCATAGACGCGAGGAAAAAGGACCTTTTTGTCGAAGGGCATCCAATGGGGAGCCGGGTGATGCCGACGACGGCAACACCCGGGCCCACGGGGTTTCAATATGAATAAGGGCACTAGTCGATCGATCGTCCCGTCAAGGGGGCTACCATCGGTAATTTGCTAATTACCGGCGAAGATATGCTACACGAAACACAAATCCCATAAGCCTGGGGGGACAAAAGCCACGGAGACGCACACCTGCAAGCGGTACGAAACAACCCAGCTGATTGGTTCATCACTTTGCGATGTACTCCATCTTGCCTTCGATGTCCTGCTGCTGTACATCGATGTACTGCTGCAGTACATCGAAGGCTGTGATTACCACCTCACCTTTCTGCGATGGAACCTACAGTCGATATGAACTTGTGTGCCATTCACTTGGAGAGCAGGGTGCTCTACAAGTGAATGAGATCGACCGTTCTGAATTTGAAGGTCCAGACTCTACGAAACGATCATGATTTTGACATCACGGATCACAAATCACCGTCGCCGTCGCTGGTTGGTGAGATTTGGGTCCTCACCGTCGTCAGGACCACCGCTGTCGACCACCGTCGTCAACGCCCCCAAACCACTCCATTACCTCCTTTTCGCTCTGCCGGCTTCCTCAAAGCTCCATTCTCAACAGCCAACTGCTGGGTCCCAGCTGCACACCAGTGCTCCACGATTGGACCCTGTCGTGGCCCGTGCGGCGCGTGCCCTTGCGGCCGCGGCCGCCGAGGAGGTGGTGCAAGAGGTTCTCACAGATCCTTCTAGTGAGACATTGCATGCAGTTAGCCTCGCGTTCGCTGCTGCTGCCGCGGCAACGGCCGTGCACTTTTGCTCGGCTTCTCGCTCGCTCGCACGAGAGCCGTCCACGCTTTGTCACCGGCAAGGCCTCCCCCATCAGCTGATCATCACGCTGGCCGACCCGCTGCCCTTGCAATTGACCAGACCGGACCAGATGTACGGCCCGCATCCGTACCCCGCCAGGCGCCGCGCCAGACCAAGGTGACGCTGACGCTGGGCGACAATATTGAACTCATCCGCATGTACGACAGCGGCGCGCACTCGTGGCGGTCACTCCAAGATGCCTTCCGCAAGGAGACTCTACGCTAAGTAGCCCGTCGCACGTGAGAGCCGCGAGAGCGCGCTCGGCGTCTGAAGCGAGCGCTTGACGGCAAGCCATTAGACGCTACGCGCACACGGAGGTCCAAGTGTAAGGAAATAGACGCTGCTCTAAACTCCTGGTTTGATGGAATAGAATCCATGGGCGGCGCGGAGCTGCCGATGACGATGGATGTGCTGGAGACAAGGGCAAAAGGGATTGCCACAGAACTCGGCGTCGAGGGTTTTGTGGGATCTCCAGGGTTCATCCAACGGTGGGCGTCTCGTCATCGTCTCAAGAGCGTCAAGCTATGAGGCCAGGAGGGCTCGGTGGCCGAGGCTGTGCGGCAGGGAGAGCGGCGCACGGCCGAAGGACCTTTAGAACTCGCCACCTATGACCCAGAGAACATTTACACCATGAATGAGACCGGTTTGCAGTACCGGTGTCTTCCAAGTCGGACCTACACTGCTGCTGGGCGGCGACGGCTTGTGCCCGGATCTAAGGCCATAAAAGCGAAAGATGGCGTGACACTCGTGCTGGCGTGCAACGCCACTGGCTCCTACGAGATCCCCATCGCCATAATTGAGTGTGCGACTGTCCCGCAGTGCTTCAAACCGCCAAGAGACGGCTGTCTACTGCCGTGCTTTTCACAACAGTCGTCTTTGTAGCGGTCGGGGGTCCCACGGCTGGAAGGGGCGCGGCCCCTCAGCTGTGGACAGCACACCCCCGGGGGCGGCCCCAAAATATCCCGATCCGGGCCAGCAAGGGAATGACCTGTCCGA
>Ga0114953_1001807_pt1 | contig 15110 bp, 15 predicted proteins | sample SidtaG_FD_87298 | JGI IMG/M metagenome (GOLD analysis project Ga0114953, IMG submission 87298) | Marine algal microbial communities from Sidmouth, United Kingdom - Sidmouth_Male2 metaG | ecosystem: Host-associated > Algae > Red algae > Unclassified | place: Sidmouth, United Kingdom | collected...
CGGACTCGGGGTTGATGGCCGCCCACGCCGGCCCCTGCTCGTCCCGCAGGTTGCGGAAGGCGGTGATCTGGGCGTTGTATGAGCCGGCGGCATTTGCGCCCGCGGCACGGTCAAGCGTCGATGTCATTAAAAAATCTTTCTTGTTCGGGGGGGGTGAGGTTGACGGAACAGATCAGTCCAGCGCGGTGAGGTCCACGCCCATCTGCACTGACATGGGGAGCTCACGAAGTTCGTCGAACGTGAAGTCGGTCAACATGTTGGGATCCGGCTGGCCAAGGCCGCCGAGGTCGTCACTGGGTGCGGAGAAGATGTTCATGTCCACCATGATGGCGGTCGAATAATCGAAGTTCTACGCCTAAATCAGGAAATCAACCCACAAAGTTTCGCATTTCTTTACGCTTACCCGAAAACAATTGGAATCTTTCAAAGATCGGCCTATCTTTGCGACATGGTCCAACCACTTTTTGGCAAGAACGTTCGTCATCATCGAAAGAACGCCGGTCTGACCCTCGATGCGCTGTCACGCAAGGTCGAGCGACCGGCCTCGTACCTGTCGCAGTTGGAGAACGGGAAAATTGATCCCCGCTCGTCGCTGGTCGAGAAATTGGCCAGCGTTTTTGGCTGCGCGGTGGACGACCTGACCAGCCAGGAACCAGCTACTCGACGTGACGAGTTGGAGCTGGCCATCGCATCCGCCCAAACCGATGCCCGCTTTACTTCGCTGAATCTGCCGTACTTCAAGCCGGCGACCCGCACTCCCGATGCGGTGCTTGAACACATGGCGGCGCTCTATGAGGCGCTGGGCGAGGCCGATCACAAAGCCAGCACCAACCGCGGTGACGACCAGCGCACCGCCAACCTGACGCTCCGCGACGAGATGCGTCAGAAGAATAACTACTTCGCCAACATTGAAGCGGAAGCCGCCCGGGCGCTCCGGGGTGCCGGCTACGAAGGAACCGGCCCGGTCACCGAAGGCAAACTGGCCGACATTGCTGAGTTCTATGGATTCAAGATCGCTCGCGTCCGTGACATACCCAACTCCGCGCGGTCGGTCACCGATCAACGCAACCGCACCATCTACATTCCCCAACGCGACGTGTTGACCAGCCGACCTTCGCGGTCGGTGGTTCTTCAAACGTTGGGCCACTTCGTCCTGGGCCACCGTGATCCGCAGGACTTTGCCGAGTATGTGCGCCAGCGGGTGGAGTCCAACTACTTCGCCGCCGCGATTCTGGCTCCGGAGGAACCCGCGGTGAAGTTCCTCAGCGACGCGTACGACCGTCAGGACCTCAGCCCGGCGGACCTACGAGAAGCCTTCTTCCTTTCGTTCGAAATGGCGGCGCACCGGATGACCAACCTGGCCACCGAACATCTGGATCTGACCCTGCACTTCATGCGATCGGACGAGGAGGGCGTGGTCTGGAAGGCATACGAGAACGACGACGTGCCCCTCCCGACCGCAGCCGACGGCACCTTCGAAGGTCAACGCCTCTGTCGCCAATGGGGTACCCGGCAGGCGTTCGAGTCCGAAGACGGGTACGACCTCCACTATCAGTGGACGTCCACGTCCAAAGGTGACTTCTGGTGCGTGACCTTCGTGGAATCAGACCGCCGACCCATGCACGCCATAACCGTGGGAACCGACGCCAAACAGGCCAAGTACTTCCGCGGCTCGGACACCGAATTTCAGATGACGTCCCGGTGTCCTGATCCCAGCTGCTGCCGCGAACCTGACGGTCGCCAGAGCGAACGGTGGCGCGGGGTGGCCTGGCCGTCGGCCCGAGATCGAAGCCACGTCCTCTCCGGCCTCCCCGGCAGCCGACCAGCGTTCTCAAAGTTCCCGGGCGTGGACATGGTGGACGTCTACAACTTCCTCGACCGCCACGTGTCGTGACCATTGTTCGAATTTCCTGGCGGTCGTCCGCCCGTTGGCCCCCGCCTGCTAGCGGATGTGCTCCAGCCATGTGTCGGCGTCGGCGGGGCGCGTGAATCGGTGGACGGTGAGGTGGTCCCAGGATCCTGAGTCGGCGTGGCGCTGATAGGTCTCCCGGCGACGGTCGAAGTTCACCCATGACCAGCGGATCACGTTCTTGTCGGGATCCCAACTGGTGAAGTTGGTGATCGGTTCACGGTTCCCGTTCCACAGCTCCTCTCGGGTAACAGCGCGCCGGGCCGTTCGTCTTACCAGCCGAGACATCACGACCGGTTTGGCATAGTCCAACCACACGACGGTGTCGGCTCTGCCAAACCGGATGTGATCAATCTTGCTGTAGTTGCCGCAGAGGGTCCAGCCTTCAACTTCGGTTGCGGCTTCCACCCGTCGAGAGAACTCGTCGCCGTCGAGTTGCTGCCAGTCGGGTTGGTGAAAGATCGCATCCAGTTCGATGTGGGCCAGTCCCAGCCGTTTCGCCAAGGTCGCCGCCATGGTGGTTTTGCCGCTGCCCGAGGAACCAACCACCGCTATCCGCCGCATCCCGCCAGCTTAGGCAAACGCAAACCGCCCGAACCTACAAACCCAGCGCGTCCTTGGCCGTTTCGGTTGCCCATGCGTAGTCCGACTTGCCGTTGGGGCTGCGGACAAATGGATCGACCCGGACCAGCTTCTTCGGCGCCTTGTAGCTGGCAATCCTGGTCTTCACGTGGGCGATGATCTCATCATCAGTCGCGGCGTCGTCGGTCAGACTCACCACGCCGACGACGGCCTGACCCCACTTCTCATCCGGCATGCCAACCGCATTGGCGTCGGCCACCGCCGGGTGGGTCTTCAACGCCTCTTCCACCTCTTCGGGGTAGATCTTCTCGCCCCCCGAGTTGATGGACACCGAGCCGCGACCCAGCAGTGAGATGGTGCCATCGGTCTCCACGGTCGCGTAGTCGCCGGGGATCGATCGGCGTCGGCCATCAATGACCGGGAACGTCTCGGCCGATTTCTCCGGCGCCTTGTAGTAGCCAACCGGCACGAGCCCTTCCAAGGCCAACCGTCCAACTTCGCCCGAACCGGGAACCACATCCTGGCCGTCCTCAGTGAGCACCGACACGCCCGCTCCCAGCTGGAAGCGCGCGGTACCCATATTCCTGGAACTGTCAGCTTTGGGATTGTTGGCGTTGGCCGGGTCTTCTCGCCGGGTGATGTTCTGGGCGAAACCCACACCCTCGCTGGAGCCAAGGGAGTCCACCAGGGTGAGCGCTCGATATTTGAGCAGCGCCGCTTTGGACTCTGCACTCCACACCACTCCGGACGAGACCACCTGGTAGAGCGAGGAGATGTCATAAGATTTTCCGGCCGCCTTCGCCTCTTCCAGCGAGCGGATCATGGGCTTGCAAAACGCGTCGCCCACGATGGTCAGCATCGTGACCTGATGGTCAGTGACCGCGGCAAAGAGCTCCTCAGCTCGGAACGATTCACTCCCCAGCAGCGCCACCAGTCCGCCCAGCGAGTGCGCGGCCATTGCGTTGATCCCGGACGTTCCGTGCATGAGCGGGGCACCCGCCAGCACGCGGTTGACCCGACCTCGAGCATGGGCCGCGCGCACCGCCGCGACCACATCACTCACCGTCTGTGGAGCCCCGAGCCGCAACGGCGTGAAAAAGGTCGCCATCGTCCCGAACAATGCACCCTGAGGCCACATCACAGCTTTGGGATGGCCCGTTGTCCCACCCGTGTACAGGAACCAGAGATCTTCGGCCGACCGGGCAATCGGCGGCGCTGGCTCATGGGCGGCCATCAGCATTTCCCAGGTAACAACACCCTCCGGAACAACGGCATCAGGACCAGCACCGACGGTCACGACAAGGGCCAACAATGGCAGGCGATCCCGAATCTCCAGAACCCGGTCAAGCAGGCGGTGATGGACAACCACGGCTTTGGCGTCGGAATTGTCCAGCAGGTAGTGGAGTTCCTCGGCCAGATACCGGTAGTTCACATTGCAGGGAACGGCGCGCTGTTTGAACGCGCCGAATTGCGCCTCCAGATATTCGGGCCGGTTGAACAGATACAGCGCCACCTTGTCGTCGTGACCTATGCCGGCCGCATCAAGTGCGGCGGCAAACCGCGCGGCATGGTTTTCGTACTCGGCCCAGCTGGTCACCGCCCCCTTCCAGGCGACCGCATCGGCGGTGGGAATGGCGGCGGCAATTGCCTCCCACGCATCCGCGAAGTTCACATCGGGATAACCCCGCTCACCGGGGGACGACGGCTCAGTAGTCATGAAAGGTCAAAGGCTCCGTATCGGATGGTGATGATGGTGATGATCGTGATGTCATCAGAGGAATCGGCCAGCTGCGTCATGGTCGCTGGCGACACGCTCTGGGCCAGGACGCGACCGCGTGGGTCGGGAAGTGTGGCCATCGGGTGAGTGCTGCGGATCATCAGATCGATGCATCGCAGTACCCACGCCGATCAGCACCGGTGTCCGCGGATCAATCCCCTCGAGTGGGTCACTCACGAGCGGGGCGTGTCCTTCCACGCCAGGTCTTTGTCAGGCCTGATGTCCTTGGGTAGGCCCAGCCCCCGTTCGGCCAGGTTGTTCTTCTGGACCTCATCAGTGCCGCCGCCGATTGAAACCGGGAACCGCATCAACAGTTTCTCCATGGCCCACTCGCTGGCCTCATGTCCGGTCGCAACTCCGGCGGGACCCAAAAGCTGCTGAGCCAGATCACCTTCACGACGACGGCTCTCGGCCACGTACAGCTTGAGGGCCGCTGGTTGGAAGGGAAGCGGCTCACGCTCCCGAGCCGCGCCGGCCAGGCGTTGACCCATCAGACCCAACATTGTCTGCCGCGCCCACACGTCGGCCAGAGCCTGGCGCACCGGCGGCTCGCCATGGCGATCCAACTGGCGAGCCAACGCATTGAGTTTGGCGGCCCCGTCAACGCGGTTGGTGCCAATCATCTGCGACTCGTTGGACATGACGGTCCGGGCCGGCGCCCAGCCACCATTGACCTCCCCCAGGACATTGGCCGCCGGGCAGCGGGCGTTATTGAGAAACACTTCGGCGAAATGACCGGCGCCGTTGGCCTGCACCAGCCGTCGGACCTCCACGCCCGGCTGGTTCATGGGGAACAGCAGGAACGTGATGCCCCGATGTTTCACCTGGTTGGGGTCGGTACGTACCAGCAGGATTCCCCAGTCCGCATACATGGCGGCCGAGTTCCAGACCTTCTGACCGTTGACAACAAAGTCGTCGCCGTCCAGTTCGGCTTGCGCTCCCAAGCTGGCCAGGTCAGAACCAGCACCCGGTTCCGAGAACAGTTGGCACCAGTTGACCGCACCAGAAATCAGGCCCGGAAGGTGCTCCTTTTTCTGAGCTTCGGTTCCATGCTCCAAGATCGCCGGGGCGGCCATAGCGGCAATCGATCCCTGAAATCCGGTGTCCACATCCCGGCCGACCGCCTCTTCCTGAAAGACGCGTTCCTGCCATCGGCTGCCGCCCTGGCCCCCGTACTCGGTCGGCGTCGTGATAGCCCCAAAACCGGCCGCGTGCAGCCGCTGGGCCATCTGTTGGCCATGTTCGTGATGCGCCGCCTCGTGTTCGGCTGACGGCATCCAGTACCGCGCGCTGAACCCATCATCGCGGGCAACGGCATCGGTGTTCTCCAGCAACCAGGTCCGAGCCCAAACGCGAAATTGGTCAACCTCTGCCGAGTTGGGCGGTGTCGAGTTGGGCGGTGCCGAGTTGGGCGGTGTCGAGTTGGGCGGTGTCGAGTTGGGCGGTGTCGAGTTGGGCGGTGTCATTGTCAATCAGGAGCTGGTAGCCGGAGGCCGGAAGAAGACCGCCAACAGACCACCGGCGGCGGCCACCCCACCAACCGCAGCAATCAGCAGACCAGTGACCCCGTTGAGGTCCTGGTCGATACCAAGGGCATGATCGAGTGACCACTCGCCGGGGCCAACGGTGGCAATGGCCACGGCGGCAATGCCCAGCACGAAGACGTACTCCCAGCCTTCCTTGATGATGAAAAACCCGTTGTGGCGATGGACCGTGTACCAGGCCACCGTCATCAGCCCAACGAACCCGAGCGCCGCAAAGGGCGTGAGAAGTCCGAGCGCCAGAAACAGGCCCGCCAGCACCTCGCCACCGGCCGCCAGCAGCGCATGAATGCGTCCCGGCTTCATGCCCATGGAATCGAACCAGGCGGCCGTGCCCTTGATCTGTCCCCCGGCGAAGATCTTCCCATAGCCGTGGGCGGCCATGGTGACCCCAAGCGCAACCCGCAAGATCAGCATGCCCAGACTTACTTCGCTTGCCAGCTCCATGTTTGTTCCCCTCTACTCCCGACCGAGACAATAACCCGCTCGGTTACCCTCCTCGTTGTGGACCTGTCGATCTTCAACGTCATCGTCGCGATTGTGATCTTCTGGGTGATCGTCAAAACCGGGGTGTGGTTCCTCAAAGGTCTGGCCACCCCGCTTCCTGAGCCACCACCGTCGGGCGAACTCCGAAAGGTGAAGATTCAGTTTCGCTGCTCGCTCTGTGGGACCGAGGTTCGGATGACGGCTGCGGTCAACGAGGACCCCGACCCACCAAAGCACTGCCTGGAAGAAATGGATCTGGTCGCCCCGATCGAGTAGTCACTGGTATGGACATCATTGCTATGGCGCCCCGCAAGAAGCTTGCACTGGTGGCCCACGACAACATGAAAGACGATCTGCTCGAGTGGTGCATGATCAACACCGAAGCCCTTCAGCAGCACACGCTCTTTGCCACCGGCACCACCGGCACCATGTTGTCCCTCAAGCTGGGACTTGACATCACCGCGCTGCGTAGCGGCCCACTGGGTGGCGATCAACAGATCGGCGCAAAGATTGCCACTGGCGACATCGACCTGTTGATCTTCTTCTTCGATCCGCTGGCCGCTCAGCCCCACGATCCGGACGTCAAGGCGCTCCTGCGGTTGGCTGCGGTGTGGAACATTCCTCACGCCATGAACCGAGCGACGGCCGATTTCTTGATCTCGTCGCCCCTGATGAGCAGCTCCTATGACCGAAAAGTCGTGGATGTGGAGAACTACCGCAACCGCATGTAGTGGGCGCCCGGTTACCCCAGCTGTGGACGAACAGCCCCGCGAAACCCGGCGAAAACGAAGCAAATCTGAGAGTTATCCACAGATGCGCACGAAATTGGGGAAAACTGGTGAACGGCCGGATTTCGACGCGAACGTTGTTCGCCCGCTGCCTGGAGCTGCCGGCAAACGTAGCTGTTCAGCGGAGCTTGGTGGCGGTGATGATCCCGCCGAGAATGAGGCCCAAGCCCAGCAGCAGATACCAGTTCGTGGTGCCAGAACCAAAGCCCGTCTCGGGATTGAACACCGTCGCCACGTCGTTGTACGGCGGGATATAACCCATGTAGTTGGCCATGATGATCAACGCCCCGACGATCAGCAGCGCAAACATCAGCACCGGAACCCAGGTGGGGCTCGGCGGCAGATCCTGGTAGTTGGTGTGGCTGGCGCCTTCGGGTGCCTTCTTTGTGTAGTTCTGCGTGCCTTTGGGGGTCACGCGACCGCCCGACACCTTGCGCTTGGTGGGCTTCTTGCCGGCCACGGTTGCGGCGCCTGCGGCTGCGGCACCGGCGGCCTTGGTTGCGCCGGAACCAGCGGCGCTGTTTGCGCCGTCGGTAACCTCTTTGGCGCCGTCCGCGGCGTCACCGACCAGATCTTTGGCGCCCGTGGTGGCATCGACCTCGGCCATTGCGTCGCCCAGTGCGTCCTTCACCCCGCCGCCGGCGTTCTTGGCCGCGTCAGCTGCGTCCTTGATCCCTTTGCCCGGATTCCTGGTCCCTTTGGGGGTGACCCGGCCACCGGACACCTTGTTCTTTTGAGGCTTTGCCATAGCGCAGAATCATAGTGCGAACCATGCTGGCTCCCCCCTAGTCTTCCCACATGCCACGCATCCTGGTGATCGACAATTACGACTCTTTCGTCTACATCCTTGTGCAGTATCTGGGCGTCCTCGGCGCCGAACCAGTCGTCCATCGCAACGACCAGATAGATGTGGCCGGCATTCGCCAACTGGCCCCGGACGGCCTGCTCATCAGCCCCGGCCCCGGGACCCCGAACGATGCCGGGATCTCCCTGGAGGTCATTGATCAACTGGGCGCAGATATCCCCATTCTGGGGGTGTGCCTGGGTCATCAATGCATTGGTCAGGCCTTCGGTGGCGACGTGGTGCGGGCCGGCGCAGTCATGCATGGCAAGACATCGGTGATTCACCATGAATCGGTTGGCGTGTTTGACGGCCTACCGCCGGCACTTGAGGTAACCCGGTACCACTCGCTGGTCGTGGATCCGGAATCTCTGCCCGACGCGCTGGAGGTCACTGCCACCACCGACGACGGCATCATCATGGGCATGCGCCACCGTGAACTCCCCATCGAAGGCGTCCAGTTCCATCCCGAGTCCGTCCTCACCACCGCCGGCGACTCCATGGTCAACAATTTCCTACAACGGTTGTGAGAACTCCGGCCCGTTGAGTTGCACTCGGCTCATCCTCATGGACCGGTGGCCGGAACAGGAGTGACCGTCGGTGGGACCACCGTCGTGGCCGTCGGCTGGACCGGCACGGGAGTGACTGTCGGTGGCACCGCAGTCGGCACGGCCGTCGCCGGAATCGGAGTGGCGGTGGGGACCGGCACCGCAGTCGCGGTGGCCGGGGGCACTGGTGTCGCGGTGGGTAACGGAACCGGCGTGAGCGTCGCCGGTACCGCCGTTGCGGTTGGTGGCGTCCACACGCCGGTCGTAATGACGACCTGAGAACCTTCGGGAACCTGACTGTCAGCCGCTGGGTCCTGAGCGGTCACAAAGCCGTCATCGGCCACGTCCAGGACCGGCTGCGGATCGAAGACGATCGAAAAGCCAGCCCCCTCGAGCGCTTCGATGGCCTGGATTTCCGGAATGAACAAGACGTTGGGAACCGTAACCAGTTTCGGTCCGGTGGAAACGACGACAGTGACCTCGCCGCCAACGGGCCAGTCGGTGCCGCCGGATGGTTCAGTTTCGATGACGTCGTCAATGGCGAAGCTGTCGCTGGGTTGATCCACGCGAATGGGAACGAGATCCGCATCGAGCAACGCTTGCTCGGCAACCAGCCAGTTGGTGGCGGCAACCTCGGGGACAACGATGGTGTTGGGTCCCGACGCAACGAAGACGGTGATTGTGCTTCCCGGTGGGCGAGCTTCGCCGCTGGCGGGAACCAGCTCAATGACATTGCCTTCGGGCACGTCGTCAGACAGTTGAGCGACCAACTCAACTTCGAATTCGAGCGCCCGAAGTTCCTCCTGCACGATCGAGGACAGCAGACCCACCAGGCCTTCAGGCACGACCACATCGGCCGGTCCACCGCTGACAAACAGCACAATCTCATCGTTCGGTTCCACGCGGGTGGACGCGGCAGGTTGCTGGCCAAAAACCTGATTCTCCGGAATGGTGTCGCTGTTCTGGAAGCGGATATCGGCGGTGAGTCTGGCGGCCTCCAGACGTCGTTCGGCTTCGGCCAGATCAAGTTGACGGAACGACTCCAGCACAAAGGAGTCGGGCGGCGCATCATCGCCGGTGCCGGTCTGATTGGTGAAGACTGATACCAGCAGAATCGCCACCGCGATCAGTCCAAGAATGCCCAGCACCGCCGCAGTGATCCGCAAGCCGCTACCGCGTTCAGGGGCGGTCACATACGGCGGCGGTCCGCCGGACGGACCTTGACTACCCGGCATTCCAGCCTGCGGCATAACCTGGGTTCCCGGTCCAGTGGGCGCAATCATCCCCTGACCCGGCATCCCCTGACCCGGCATCCCCTGACCCGGCATGGCCTGGGTGGGCATGGCCTGGGTGGCCATTCCGGGGGCAGGGTTGACCGGAGTGGGCATCACGCCGGTGGGATTGGCCGGCGGGGGCACCGCACTGCCGGGTGCACCCGGGGGCAGCGGCGCATCGGCGGCCAGCATGGCCCCGGATCGGTAACGCAACAGGTCGGCGCGAAGATCCTCCGCCGATGGATAGCGGTTCTCCGTATTCTTGGCCAGCAGTTTCATGGCGATGGCGGCCAGTGGCACCGGCACACCAGTGGCACGATCCATTGGTGACTCGGGCGCCTCCTGCACGTGTTTGTAGGCAATGGCGAGCGGCGAGTCACCGGTGAATGGCGGCTGACCGACGAGCATTTCGTACAGGACCACGCCCAGCGAATAAAGATCGCTGCGCCGGTCAACCTTCTTCCCCTGGGCCTGTTCCGGCGAGAAGTAGGTGGCCGTTCCCATCACCGAGCCGGTCTGGGTCAGGTTGTTCTCGGCCCCTGAGGTCATGGCAGTGGCGATGCCGAAGTCGGCGACCTTGACCTCTCCTTTGTTGGATATCAGGACATTGCCCGGTTTGACGTCGCGGTGCGCCACCCCTTCGCCGTGCGCGTGACCCAGCGCGGCCGCAACGTCGGAAACAATGTCGGCGGCGCGCTGTGGGTCGATGCGACCCTGCCCTTTGATTATCTGAGCCAGACTCTGGCCTTCCACGTACTCCATGACGATGTAGTACGTGCCGCCCTCTTCGCCCCAGTCAAAGATCTGGACGATGTTGGGATGACTCAAGCCCGCCGCGGACTTGGCCTCACGACGAAACCGCTCCACAAACGTGGGGTCGGTGGCGAACTCCTGAAAGAGGACCTTGACCGCCACCCGGCGGTCAAGCAGTTGATCGCGCGCCAGGTACACATCGGCCATACCGCCGCGCGCGACCCGCCGATGAAGTTCGTATCGTCCACCAAACACGGTGGGGCTTGGTTCAGCCATTGAGGAGAGTGTAAGCCCCGGGCTCAGCTTGCGTAGGGCACATCGCTTGAGTAGGAAGAATCGCTCAGTCCTCCACTATTGGCCGAAGAAGGCCTCGATAACGGCCCGGGCGACAGGAGCAGCATCGGTGCCGCCGGTCTGTTGTCCGCCACCGGGGACCGCTTCGACCATGACCGCAACCGCCAACTCCGGATCGCTCCCCGGACGGCCAGCGAAGGCCACAATCCAGGCATGGGTATCGTCCGGGCCCTCGTTGGTGGTTGTCTGGGCGGTGCCCGTCTTTCCGCCGACCACCAGACCGTCGAGGTTCAGGGCTTTCGCTGTCCCGTCGGTGACCACGCCGATCATCAGCTGCTGAAGCGTGGCGGCGGTGCCGGACGAAACGGCCTGGGTCCAGACCGAAGGTTGGGACTGGGCGACCACCGCACCGGTTTCGGTCTCGGTGATACGGCCCATGACATGGGGGGTCATCACCGCGCCGTCGTTGGCAATACCAGCGGCCACCAGGGCCATCTGCAGCGGCGTTGCTCGGACATCCCACTGGCCGATGCCGGCTTGGGCCACCAGTTCGGTTTCCGCAACAATCGGCGCCGGGGGGTCGTACCGGGAGTCGCGAAGCGGCGGACCGTATTGGTCCGGAAACAACGAAGATTCGGTGAACGGCACATCGAAAGGAACCTCCGCGTTGAAGCCGAACGCCTCCGCGGTATCGGTCATCAAAAACGGGCCCAGCATCTCCGCCGCCATTTCGGCAAAGGCGGTGTTGCACGACGACCGGAGGATAGCGCCCATGTCCCCACCACAACTGCTGCCGCCAAAGTTGCCAATGGCATTGCCGCTTCCAATGGGGGCCGTGTACCCCTGGGACGGCGGGAAAACGGGTGAGGTGGCCGTGGCCCGGCCACTTTCCAGCGCGGCGGCGGCGGTCACCAGCTTGAAGGTGGAGCCCGGGGCAAACACATCACGGTGGAAACGTCCCAACAGCGGATTTGACGGATCGTCATCCAACGCCTGTTTGGCGGTGAGGGCGGCGCCAAAGTCCAGCGAACTGATGGGGTTGGGGTCAAACGAGGGCCAGCTCCACGCGGCCACTACGGCCCCGGTGCCGGGATCCAGAGCGACGACCGAACCCCGACGATCGCCCAGAGCGTCAGCTGCGGCTTTCTGGACCGAAGACTCAATGGTCAGCACAACATCGGCCCGCTCGTCCGGTTCGGCAAAGAGATCCATGAAGCCATCGAGCTCCACATCGTTGTCGCGGCCATCCAGTTGATCACTGAACGCCCGCTCAACGCCGCTCACCCCCAGGTTGAACGAAAACCATCCGGTGGTGTGGGCGTAGAGTTCACCTTCGGGATACACGCGCTCCCGCTTGAATCGCGTGTCTACCTCTCGGGAGGTGGCGACGACCACGCCATCGGCGGTGAGGATGTCGCCGCGGGCCTCGCCGAAGTCCGCCACCGGACCTCGGGAGTTCTCTGGATGTTCGGCCAGGGCCTGCTGGTCAACCACCTGCAAAAAGTTGAGCCGCACAAACAACGTCGCAAAACAGAGAAGCAACACCGCGCCGACTGCTCGGATCTGATTGTTCAAGGCGCGGTGCCCGCAGGAGTTGGTGCGCGGTCAACCTTGCTCTCGTCGAGTTTGCGCGGCTTGAAGAGGCGTTGCCGCACGCCGCCTTCGGTCTCGTCCGAGATTCGCATAAGGAGTGCGATGAGCACGTAGTTGGACAGCAGGGAGCTGCCGCCATAGGACACAAATGGCAGTGTCACGCCGGTGAGCGGGAGCACGCGAATCACCCCGGCGATGATGATGAACGCCTGAAAGCCCATCAGCGCAGTGAGACCGACCGCCAGCAGTTTGGAGAAGGTTCGTTCGGTTTGAATCGCAATCCGCAAGCCGGATCCGATCATGATCACGAACGCCATCAGAACCGCGGTCCCGCCCAGCAGACCGAGTTCTTCACTAATGGTGGCAAAAATGAAGTCGCTCTCGGCGATGGGAACCAGGTAGGGATTGCCTCGGCCGGGACCGAGGCCCGTCACGCCACCACTGGAGATACCGAATGCCGCTTCCACCACCTGGAGACCACTGTCCTTGGCATCGGACCAGGGGTCGATCCAGCCATCGATGCGCCGTTGAACGTGGGAGAAACGCGTCCAGGCCACCCAGGCACCGCCGGCAAACAGGAAGAGGCCGGCAATGGTGAAGCTCAGGCGCTCGGTCGCGACCTGAACCACCACCAGGAACAGCAGAAAGAAGAGCAGCGACGAACCAAGATCCTTCTGGAAAACCATCACCAGAATCGACGCGCCCCAGGCCAGTAGAAGGGGCCCAAGATGTTTCGGCTCCGGCAGTTTCAGCGGCCCGAGCGAGAAGGTGGACATGGAAAGCAACTCGCGTTTGGTCACCAGGTAGCCAGCGAAGAAGATGGCCAGCGCAATCTTGGCAAACTCGCCCGGTTGGAAATTCAGCGGGCCAGCCTGGACCCAGATGCGGGCGCCATTGGCTTCGTGACCAATCACCGGGACAAGCGGCAGGAGCAGCAGGCCCACGCCGATCATCAGGAAGGTGTAGCGGTACGACTCGAGCATGCGAGTGCGACGGACCACCAGCAGAGTTCCGCAGTACGCGCCAATACCCAGGAACGTCCAAATGGCCTGACGGGCCGCAAAACCGTCGTTGAGGCGAGCGATGAACACGTACCCCAGACCGTTGAGCAAACCGGCCATCGGCAGGAGCAGGGCATCGGCATTGCGAGCCAACATCCGAGTCACCAGATGCGCGGCCGCAAACAGGCAGAGGACCAGGACCAGGAACGGACCGACGTTTGCGGGGATTGACGCAAAGCGCCCCAGGCTCGCCAGCACATACGCGCCCGTCGTGCACAAGGCACCGAGGACAATCAACGAGAGTTCGGTCAGTCGGCGAGACATATCGGGTCAACCAGAGCGAGGCAGATGCTGAGAATCAACGCCGGCAAATCAGCCGCGGCGCCACCATCGGCGCTTGGGGGCCTCGGGTGACAGAGACCCGGCGGGCGTAACCGACGTGGGGTCAACCTGGGCGGCACGATTGGGCGACGTTGTTGGGTTGCGAAGGGATGGATCGGCCGCAGCTCCGCCCATGGTGACTGAGCTGACCGATGGATCCTCGTCAATGGTGGGGTCGGTGGTGTCGTTGCTGGTCTGTTCCTCCTCCACTGCGGCCACCTGCACATCGACGACCAGGGTGGTGATGTTGTCTCGACCGCCGTTGCCGTTGGCCGCGACGACCAGCGCCTGCGCGGCCTCATCGGGATTGGCAACAGACCCCAGAATGGTGGCAATGGCTGGGTCGGCAACCTCGTTGAAAAGACCGTCGCTGCAGAGGAGGAATCGAGTGTTGGCTTCGGGGGCCAGCGTGAACGCGTCGACATCCACCAGATCAGCCACGCCGAGGGCCCGGGTCACAATGTTGCGTTGCGGATGGACGTCGGCTTCTTCTCGGGTGAGGCGGCCTTCTCGGACCATTGACTCGACCAAGCTGTGGTCTTCGGTGAGTTGTTCGAACTTGCCATTGTGAAGTCGGTACAGGCGGGAGTCACCCACATTGACGACCCCCAGCACATGATCGGTGCCTCCAGCCGCGCGAGCTGCGGCCGGGTCTGACGCTGGAATCACCGCCATGGCGCACAGTGTTGTTCCCATGCCGTGAAGTTCGGGGTCGACCGCGGCTTGGGCGATGATCTCCGCGTTGGCCGCTTTGACCGCGCCGATGAGCTTTTCGAAGGTGGGCGGCGCAAAGGAAACCATCAGGGTCTCAACGGCGATCTGCGATGCGACTTCGCCGCCTCGGTGACCACCCATGCCATCGGCGACCGCCGCAAGCACGCCGCTTGCCAAATACGAGTCCTGGTTGAGATCACGCAGGACGCCAACGTCTGAGACTGCTCCTACCGCAAACCGGACGCTCATGTCAGATCGAGATTCACTGCAGCTCCAGAATCGTTGACCCAAGTTGGATCTGGTCACCCGGCCGAATCACTTGCGGGGCCTCCAATTTCGCACCGTTGAAGAGGGTGCCGTTGGTAGATCCTAGGTCTTCCACCATCCAATAGGGGTCCGCGGCATACACCCGGGCATGGATGGTCGACACGAAGGTGTCATCAATACAAATGCCGCATCCAGCCGCCCGGCCGACGGTGATCTCCCTGTCGAGTGGGTAGGACCGACCGGCCATGCTTTCAGGCGCCACAATCTGCAGCGCCGCGTGGGGCTTTGTGGCCTTCGGCGCCGCCTTTGCGGGGGCATCCGAAAGCGCAACTTCGGCGGCCGGGTTTTTCGAGGCCAGCGC
>Ga0114953_1001808_pt1 | contig 15109 bp, 8 predicted proteins | sample SidtaG_FD_87298 | JGI IMG/M metagenome (GOLD analysis project Ga0114953, IMG submission 87298) | Marine algal microbial communities from Sidmouth, United Kingdom - Sidmouth_Male2 metaG | ecosystem: Host-associated > Algae > Red algae > Unclassified | place: Sidmouth, United Kingdom | collected...
AGGCCTTAGTCCTTTCATGGTATTGTATTTCAATGACTTGCAAACGAGCCGTCAGAATAACTTTAAACAACTTCATTGTGTATCTCTATAAAGAGGTACCAATTCTTACAAACATACATTCCCTGTTACTACGATATCAATGCATATTTTACTTTGAGAAAACAGAAGGTTTATCCAATTCCGAATACATGATTTTTTAGCTGTAGTCGTGATCTAATTTCACGGGCTATATGGAATTATTCACATTCTGTTGAAGACAAAAGTCGTTGTATAAATGGAGACCACAAAAAACAATATTAATGGGAACCCCTTTGCGGATGTAAACCTGAAGTTTATTCTGAAGAAAATTCTTCGAAGGAAATTTCTATTCCTGTTAAGCCTCGCAATATTTTTACCCCTCGCTTATATTTATATAAAAATGGCCACACCTATTTACAAGTGTGCCACAACCATTGTGATAGAAGCGGAGCAAAAAAGAAAAGTAGGCATAGGCGGCGAAGAAATCGTATTTGAAAACGAGAAAGAAAAAATAAACATCGTTAATGAAATCAGTATCATTCAAGCTCGTGATCTGATTGAAAAAAGTCTTGCTCCTCTTGACTTTGAAGTCAGTTATTTTTCAGGTGATATTTATGGTAAAAAAGAAAAGTATGGTTACTTCCCTATAGAAGTTATCCTCAACGATTCTCTGCCCCAACTCTACGGCGCTCATTATGAAGTAATCCCTAAATCGGATACTGAATATGAATTAGTTGTAGAAACAAATGAGTTTACGATATCCAATCCAAAGACACAAACAAAAAATAAAATAGAAGAAGCGTTCAACTTTCAACAGACTTTCAAATACGGACAGAAAGTAAGTCATGCATATTTTAACTTTGTTGTTAAAAAACCTGATTATGAAGTTTCTGCTGGTGCTTTTAAAGATCAACAATTATTTTTTAAATTAAACACCATGGCTGGTTTGGTCAATTCCTTTAAAGGAAAATTGGATGTAGAACAAACCAATGCGGCAGGAAGTATTATTCGATTACAAACAGAGGGTCCTGTCGTCAAAAAGCAACTTTTATTTCTTGATCAATTGAGCAAAAACTATCTTGATAGTAAAAAATACAATCGGGAGTTTACTTCTGATGCTAAGAAGGGGGTCATTGCTCAAAAGCTACAAACTGTTTCTGACCTTTTAAACATGGCAGAAAAAAATCTTGAATCTTTTCTGGCTTCTCCTGATCGAATTAATATTGAGGCTACAACAAACAGTTCCCTCGAACAAATAGATCGTTTGGAATCTGAGAAAGCAGAATTCATGGCGATCATTGATTATTATAATCAGTCTTATAAATACTTAGAAGATTTCAGTGGAGTCGACAAAATAACCTCCCCTTCTCTTGTCGGTATAGATGATCCACTCCTCAACGAAAACCTCCTCCAGCTCCAAAGTCTGCATAGTGAGTTGACAAAACAATCCAAATTTCTAGGCCCTGAAAGTAAGGATCTGGCCTTAATAAAAACAAAAATAGCATCGACTACCGAGCAAATAAAAACGAGCTTAGTCAACTTAGCCAAAGCTGATATGATGAAGGTCAATGCTCGAGATAAACGAATCGTTGAACTTGAACAACAAATTTCTACTTTACCTACCAATGTTAAACAAAAGATTCAACTCGAAAGGGAAGTAAGTCGATTTGAAAAAGAATTCAACTACCTTACTCGTGAGTTATCCAATATCGAAATTGCATCAATAGGAAATAAACCATATGCGAGAATGCTCGACGCTCCTCAGAAAAAAGGAGACGCCCCTATCGCCCCTAAGAAGAAGTTGATTATGGTGTTGGGTACAATGGTCGGACTATTGTTGCCGTTCTTATACGTTGTGCTGTTTGACCATTATGATGAAGACATTACAGAATTAAAGCAATTAGAAAAATATAGTAACACGCCTATTATTGGATCTGTGGCTCACTTTAATTCTAAAAGTGGCATTTTCACTTCCAATGCACATAGCAAGTGGCAAATGGAAGAATCTTTCCGGGACGTCTGCACCAATTTGCAAATAACATTACCTGACCCCAAACATAATGTTATTGGTATCACATCAACAGTTCCTAACGAAGGAAAAACACACTGCGCTCTTAACATAGCCCTCAGTCTTGCAGCTAGTGGCAGGTCCGTACTCTTGATTGATTCTGATTTGCGCAACTCTGACCTCTTAGAAAAAATAGCCAAACATAGCGACAACAAGACGCTGGAAGAAAGTGTGGTACTAATGAATGCATCTCTCAATGGTAATGGTGGTGCCACAAATGGTAAATCTAAAAAAGGAAAAGACATTGTAAACCAAAATGGCGTATGGTTTGAATTTATTAATGACAAACCAATCAGCGTAAATGGCTTATTGAATTATCTCAAGGGAGAGGTGCAGGATAGTTCAAAGATCATCTACTTTTTCAAAGAAGAGCCGAATTTGAAATTCATCCCAGCTAGTCTCATTAATAATGAAAACCCACACCGTTTATTAGCAGATAAGCGCTTTGAACGATTAATCAAAGAAGCCAAAAAACAGTATGATTATGTAGTGATTGATTCTCCTCCGGTAGGTTTGGTTTCTGATTACCTTTTGATTTCCAAGTTTATAGATTTACATCTTTTTGTCGTTAGAAGAAATGTATCAAAGCTCTCTTACCTTAAAGATATTGAAAAAGTAAAACGTGCTGGAAAACTTAAAAATGTACACTTTTTATTTAATGATGTAGAAGGGAAGGTCTTGAAATACGGTTATTCTAATTACTCATATGGGAAGGTGGTGAAATAGAAATTTAGCAACTATTCAGTAATGTTGTTTGAGACGGGAGACCGAAGACCGAAGACGGAAGGTTCCCGCTATCGCAGTAAGCCCACCAACATTTTTTGGTTGTTCAAAACCGCGTTAGAAGTAAACTCCGAACTTTCGGTCTCCCGTCTCCGGTCTTCGGTCTTCGGTCTCCCGTCTCCCGTCTCCCTCTCCCGTCTCCCGTCTCAAACAACCACTAGACAATGACCAAATCTAAACCAACTCCCGATACAAATCACAATAATTTTTCGTCATATCTCTAAGATTAAAATCATTATAAACTAACTCTCTCCCATTGTCTCCCATTGACTTAGCCTCTTCTGGATGATCCAGCAAATAACTAATCTTTTTAGCCATAATTTCGGGAGACTTTTCAGGAATTAGAAAACCGTTTTCTTCATCAAAAACAATTTCATTAGTACCTCCACCCACTGTGGCCACTACTGGTTTGTGCAAGACCATATATTCAATGATTGAATTGGAAATGCCTTCACCATGCACATCAAGATTAGTGCTTAAGACACCAGCAGTAAAAATATTAATGATAGACTCCACATCGTTTTGACGACCCGTAAATAAAATACGATGCTTGACTTCATCAGGAACCATTTCCTTACATTTCTCCAAAAGAGGACCATCTCCTATGGCCATGAAGGTCACGTCCTTTCGTTGTTTCACAATACTGATAGCGGCATTGACATAGGTGTAATAATCTTTTCGATCATGGAAAGCTGCGATCATTCCAACCACATAAGGTGTTGTTATGCTGAACCGTTTGCGTATCTCATCCGCATTTTTCAATTCTTTGATTCGATTAAAATCAAAACCATTATAGATGCAGCGGCCTTTATGTTCTGGAGCAGAGTAAGCTTTTAGCCCTGCCTTAGAGTTGGAAAGTACAACATCGGAAAAAGGGAAAGTTAGTTTGGCTCGGAGTAATTGTTTACCCCAAATTTTTAAATTCCTTGGAGCATCAGCGATGTTGGCGTTGATTAATTTTGCACCTGTTTTTTTAGCCGCATAGATAGAATACATAGTAGACATACTCGACCAGGAGTGAATGATATCTGGCTGGAAGCGCTTAGCAATTCCGTGAACTCGGAAGGCTACGCGTGGATCTTTTTTGGGTTTGCGAATAAGTATATTCAAAGGAACTCCCAAATCATGAAATTCAGGATATTCTATTACGTCAGACAGTAATATCAATTCAATAGAAACGTCTTTTCGGCCCAGCAATCCTTTCATTAGTTCGATCATTCGGCGTTCTTTGCCACCACGGATTAAACTATCGTTAATTAATAAAATTTTCATTATTATTTATTGCGTTCTATTTTTGCAATTATTAGAGGTCCGAAGTCCAAAGAACAGAGCGCGGAACTCCCGCACCTCGCTCTTCCGACTTCGGACTTCGGACTTCGGACCTCCGACTTCGAACTAACTTCCCACTTCAAACCCCAACTCCTTCCCCAACCTTTTGCTGCTTATTGCTTAAGTTGCCCAAAAAGCTACGGAGTCTTTTGCCGTAATGCAAGAAATTAAATTCTCTTAACCCCATTTCTTTCCCACGCTGTCCTATAGCTTTTGCCTTTTCCGGATTGTCGAGTACAAACTGCATTTTTTCTGTAAACTGAGTCACATCATAAGCATCCGCAATGAGTCCGTTTTCTCCGTCTTTGAAATAGTAGGTCACCTCTCCAAAATTAGAGGAAATCATAGGATTTCCAGAGGCAACATACTCCCCTATTTTGTGAGGAAAACGGGCAGCATCCTGTAAGGTATCTCTCATTGGAATCAACAAGCCAATTGCGGGAGCATATAGATCGGGAATTTTGTAATGTGGCACATTTCGGAATATCTTCACCCGATCTCCCTTTTTCATTTTACTAATAAAATCCATTAAGCCATTATAATCTACCTCACTGCCTCCGCCTAAAGCCATGTGCATTTCAACTGCTGGTTTGTCTGTAAGGTTATCAAAAGCTGTGAGGGTAAAATCTATTAATTCTCTGTAATCCAATGCACCACAATAAGCAAAATAAGGACGTTCCGGCGTTTTTGGAGTGACATCGAATTTGTCAAAATCTGCTAGAATAGGAATTTTGAAAGTGGGTTTTCCTGGCGCAACTATTCCAAAGTTCTCGATCAGAACCTCACTAATTGGAATGGCAGCATCCATAGAAGGCACCAACCATTTATCGTAAAAATAATCATTGATTTTATTCCATAAACCACGACGGTGTTCAATAGCAGCAGCCCATTCTACATAATTGTAGGCTATAGGAAAGCCCAAAAATTTGCTGTAAATTCTATACAATAATACTTGTGTAAAACTATAACAGGAAATAATCCCAACGTCAACTTTACCTTCTTGTTTTAATCTTTTCAAATAAGCCCATTCACGAAAGCCACCGACTACCTTTTGCCAGTTTCTATTGATAAAACCTTTGGGACGATAAATAGAATCAGAGGTATAAATATACTGGATGCCTTCAAATTCTCCTTTAACGGATACATCTACCTTTTTATCAGGGTCAAATGTTCCTTTTCGACTAATGACCTTGACACTCGCTCCAGCATCCATCAATGCTTTGCTAACCAAAATCATACGCTGAATAGCTCCAAATCCTATTGGGAAAGTAGTTTCTCCCAAATAAACAACGTGAAATTCGTTTTCTTTTTTTTCCATAATATTTATTCTAAAATGTTAGGATATTATGTTTCTTTTTTAGGGTTCAAAATCAATGGTGATCCGAAAAAAAATTCAATTTTCTTTGGTTTGTGCAAAAAATTGGTTAGACTAAATTCACACTCTTAACGTGAAAAACAAACAACAATTTTAAGTTATTCAAAGTACTAGATTAGTTTTCCAAACTAGTGGTCAATTGACTACTAATAAAAACCGGTTAGGATAGGAAATATAAGCGGATGCAAGTCTAAAATAAAACTATACTCAATAGTCTCTAATAAGTTTTACTCCTTGAAGTTGTTAAAAATGGAGGCTGAATTAATCTCAACTCATTTTTGCTTTCAGGAACAAATTCATCGAATTATAAAGGTAAGAACATTTTGCAAGACCATCGTACTTATCATACTATATATTGGCCTTTCCTCTCCTTTTTTAGGTATTTTTGGTTGGCCATCCTACACATTATATTAAAATACAATGTATAGGAATTATTTGTCGGTGAGCAATGATTTTTGTACTTTAGTTGTTGTTTTAGAACGGCAAAAACGTTTCAATATATTTATTTTATAAAAATACTTTTCGGACATCTCAAAACCAATTTTCGTTTATTCACAATTACTGAATATAAAGACGACACATCAAAGAAAACAAATTAAAAAAACCTCAAAAAGAGATTCTTTCTAATGAGTAAAAAAGCAATAGTAACTGGAGGAGCTGGCTTTATAGGAAGCCATTTAGTTGACCGACTAGTCTCAGAAAATTGGGATGTGACAGTCATTGACAATTTCGACCCATATTATGATGAATCCATCAAACGAGCCAATATAAGTGGTTATATCGATCTACCAAATGTTCGTTTATTGGAATTGGACATCAGAGATTACGAGGCTCTGCAAAAAGAGTTGACAGGAGAATATGACGCTATAGTGCATTTGGCTGCCAGAGGTGGTGTACGTCCATCTATTTTAGATCCGATACTCTACCAACAAATCAATGTAATGGGTGCCCAGAACATGTTGGAGATCTGCAAAAAACTGGAAATAAAGCAATTTGTATTTGCTTCTTCCAGCAGTGTTTATGGTGTGAACCCAGAGGTCCCGTGGTCGGAAGGTGATTATGTATTACAGCCAATTAGTCCATATGCCAGTTCAAAGATAAGTGGTGAATTACTGGGGCATGTATATTCCAAACTTTACGGCATCCGCTTTTTAGGCTTACGGTTTTTCACGGTTTGTGGCCCACGTCTGCGACCCGACTTGGCCATCAATAAGTTTACTCGAAAAATAATGCGTGAAGAAGCTATTCCAGTATTTGGAGATGGCAGTACACGTCGGGATTACACTTATGTTACAGATATCACAGCTGGCATCGTAGCAGCAATGAACTATGCAGGTAGCGACTACGAAATCATCAACCTGGGAAATAACAGAACTATTACTTTAAGTGAAATGATCGAAACGATTGAAACTTCTTTTGGAAAAAAGGCCATCATCAATCGTCTACCAATGCAACCAGGGGATGTCCCTGCAACCTATGCCAATATCAATAAGGCAAAAAAATTATTGAATTATAACCCAACTACTTCTTTCGAAGCTGGTATTGACTTGTTTAGAGATTGGTATTTAGAAACACAGGTTGAAAAAAATAAAATTAAGGGATAATAGAGTTCATGAACAGAGAATTAGTATGGAGCCTGACTGGCGCCAGACAGGCCCAAATGTTCTTTTGAAAAAACTGTCCCCGAAATGAGTTCGGGACAAGCTATAACCTACGAAATCAAAGACAGATGAAAAACAAACATTTTTTGCCCGTACTTTTAGTAGCCTTTATTATCTGCAGCTCTCAATCTTGTGTGAAATACAAAGATTTGGTTTCGTTAAATCGGATAGATAAAGACACAAACGTTCCTTTGGGAAAAACCATCTCACATACAGACATCTACCCTTTCAAGGCGCATCACTTGCGCCCTTATGATCAGTTGATGATAAAAATCAACGCCAATGTAGGTGATACGAAAGAATTTATCAACAAGGAGAATACATACAATCGAGAAATCAGGTTTGATCCTCCCTCTCTATATTACAACACCTATTCTCTTGATGACCTTGGTTATGTCCGCTTACCAGAAATTGATCCTATTTATGCCGAAGGTCTAACAACAATGGAACTGAAACAAAAAATCGACCTTGCCTACAAAAGCTTATTCAAGTTTGCTTCCACTACTGTAAAACTGGCCAACATGAAATGCACGGTCATTGGAGAAGTCAACCAACCCGGGGTTCAATTTTTATACAACGAAAAAACTACCTTATTAGAAGCCATTGGTCTGAGTGGTGACTTTACAGAATTTGCCAGACGAGATAAAGTCAAGGTGATTCGTACACTAGATGATGGTAATACTAAAACGGTCTACCTCGATCTTAGCACCTACCACTTTGCCCGTACAGAATATTACTTTGTCCAACCTGATGACATCATTTACATAGAGCCCGTTAATGCGAAATCTTTTGACGCGAGTTCGAAAGCTTTAGGCGTTGTCTTTTCTGCCATTTCTGCATTAGCGCTTATTGCGAATTTGATTATCAAATAAGGAAAAGGGAGCGGTCAGAACTACCCCAATATTACGGGATATTCATAAAACTAAGACCAATAAAAGGGGAAGTACTTTTATAACTCACCTTATACTATCTTCTCAACCAAAGCAAAAACCTCATCATGCACCAACCCGGCAGCTTTCTTCACCAGCCCCTTATTCACCACCAAAGAAATATGCTCGCCACCAATACTATTACTGATCAAGTGCATCCAGATACCATTTAACCGAAGTACAGAGATGGCTTTTTCCAACGCAAAATTGTGTCGACCTATAATCGATACAATTCCAATTTCGGTATTGATACGAATGCTCGAAATCTGTTGTAATCGCAATTCATTTTTGAACTCATCGTTTAGAGTTAATTCGGCTTTAGTTGAATCTTCACTAGAAATGACAAAACCGATACCTCTTTCAGAAGAAGCCTGAGCAATCATTTTTACACTTATTTTCTCTTTACTTAAGCAGGAGAATATTCTAGCGTCAATTCCTATTTTTTGCGACAGCTCGTTACCCTCGATCGCTACTAAAGAAACATTTTCAATCGTCGTCACTGCTTTTATCCCTCGTTCACTTCCACTCTGATTAATGCGGGTACCCGCGTCTTCAGGAGCCGTGGTACACTTAATGACTAATGGAATCTTTGCTCGCATCAATGGCAGTATTGTTTTAGGATGCAGCAGGTTCATTCCAAAATTGGCCATTTCGTTGGCTTCTTTATAGGTCATTGCATCAATCTTGATCGCATTGGTTACCGTGCGTGGATTAGAACTATAAATACCATTTACATCGGTCCAGTTTTGCACCTCTTTAGCCTGTATAAAGTTAGCGACTAAGGAGGCGGTGTAATTACTTCCGTTTCTCCCCAGAGTCACGGTTTTATTTTCCTCACTGCTGGCAATAAAACCAGTAATCACTGGAATAACTTCATTGGCTATTTGAGAGATAGCCAACTGAGTAGCAGTCCGACTCTTATCCATGTTCACTTCAAATTCATCCAATACCTTTTCTGTAAAGATTAAATTTCTGGCATCAACAAACTGAGCTTTTAAATTATTTTGAGTTAGCCAGTTTGAAATACTTTTAGCACTAATGCTTTCGCCAAAGGCTAGTACACGGTCGTAAGCAAACGCACTATCATCTCTTAATAATCGAATAGCTTCCAACACTTTTTTCAATTCCAACAACTCTTCTGAAATCTCCTGATCAAATCCATCTTCCTCCAGATATACTTTAAATGCTTCAAGGCTTTTAGAGAAATCGAAGTCATTTTTTGCCAACTCAAAAAGCTCAATCAGTTTTTCGGTACTCTTTCCTCTTGCCGAAACGACTAGAGCTATTGCAGTCTCGTGATGAGCTTTTTTTATAATAGCCAGTACATTGTCTAATTGCTTTTTTCCATACAGGGACGAACCTCCGAATTTCAAAACCACTCTTTTTGCCCCAGTGAAGGAACCAGTATCGGCATAAAAATGTTCGATGCTCCTGGTTATCTTTTCCACCTCTTTCAAAAAACCGTCATGTCCATATCCCGATTCAAATCCCTTGAAAATAGCAGAGGGAAGATGCTCTGCGAGAAATTTTTGAAACCGAATTGGAACAAGTGTATCTGAATTAAAACCGATAACTAAAGTCGGAATTTCTATTTCATTTAATGCCATGACTTCACCACCTCTTCCCCTCCCAATATTATGAGAGTCAATACATTTTGTCAAATAATAAAAACTGAGTGCATCAAATTTTTTGCTAAACTTATCACCTTGATAGTTGATATAAGAGGAGGCTTTAAAATTGTCAGTAAGGTTTTCGACATCAGTCTGTTTATCGATCAGGGCTTCACTTGTTCTGTACGTCAGCATCGCAATGGCTCTTGCTGCTTTAAGACCTTCAATGCCTCCTTCTGGCTTTCCAAAGGTTTCGTCTGCTTTTAAAGCCATCCGTTGTGATTCGTGGATGGCAATTCCCCAGGCAGACTCTTTAGCACTACAAGCCATCAAAACAAGGTGGTCGATTTCACCCGTAAAACTGTATGCAAACTCAAGTGCCTGATAGCCTCCAAATGAAGCTCCGATGGCTGTATGTATTTTGGTTATCCCCAATTCTTCCGCCAATAACACATGTGCCTTGACCACGTCCCGAACCGTAAAACTTGGGAAGTCAATGTTTTTGGGCATGGTGGAACCAAAAGGCGAACCCAGGGTGTTGGCGCAGATGATGAAATATTTTTTTGGATCGTAAAGAGTGTTATCACCAAAAAGGCCCGGCCACCATTCCATCACATTGGTGTGACCGGATATGGCATGGAACACCCAGATGACATTGTCTTTATTAGCGTTGAGTGTACCGAAAGTTTTGTAGGCTATTTCTACTTGTTTTAATGATTCCTTCGATTCTAAGATGAAGGGGCTTGTATGGAGGTATTTTTTCATTTTCTGTTTTTTTATTTTTTTCAGCCCACCTTATGCAACATACGGGTGAATCTTATTTTGTATAGTTTGACCCTGCTGGGGTAGGGTCGCACTATTCACTTATGCACAGTCGATTGTAAACTAAGGCGCTTACCAAGCTCTTCGTTTTACAATGCCTGATCCAAATCCTGAATTAAATCTTCTACATTTTCGAGACCTACAGAAAGCCTGATATAACCTGGTGTAATCCCCATCTCTTGTTGTTGTTGTTCATTGAGTTTTGAATGAGTGGTAGATGCGGGGTGAGTCGCAATACTTCTGCAATCACCTAAGTTTGCGGTGAGGCTATGAATCTTCAGGTTGTTGACAAATTGCATGGCTTTGGACGAACCTCCCTGCAATTCAAAGGCAACCAATCCCCCACCTAATTTCATTTGTTTTTTTGCTAATGCGTCTTGTGGATTCGATGAAAGGAAAGGATAAGAGACATTGTCAACCCTCTTATTATTTTCTAACCATTCTGCAATGGCCGATGCATTGGAGCAATGCCGGTCCATTCGGATGGCAAGGGTTTCAAGACTCTTAGATAGTACCCAAGCATTAAATGGAGAAAGACTTGCACCCGTTCTTCGGAGAAATTCATAACATTGACTGATCAGGTGGCTTTTCCCTAATACGGCACCTCCCAAAACTCTACCCTGGCCGTCAATATACTTAGTAGCAGAATGCAATACTAGGTCGATACCGAAGTCTGAAGGTTGTTGTAAATAGGGTGTTGCAAAACAATTGTCGACAATGGAAATGATGTTATGTTCTTTACAGAGATCCGCCAGAAATTTCATATCTGCAATTTTCAAAGTCGGATTTGAAGGTGTTTCCAGATAGACGAGTTTGGTGTTTTTCTGAATTCCATTTTTCCAGGCTGCTTTATCATCCACATCTACTAGCGTGTATTCTATGCCCATTTTGGGGAGGAGCTGAGTGATAATATAAGTGGCATTACCAAAGATATCTTTGGAGGCTAAAATGTGATCGCCCTGAGCAAGCAAGCTGGCGAAACTGGTGTACACGGCGGCCATACCCGAAGCAGTCGCAAGCCCTGCCTCACAGTGTTCCATCAGGCAAAGTTTGTCAACAAATTCAGAAGTATTTGGATTGGAAAAACGAGAGTAAAGATTCCCTAACTCTTCGCCATTAAATATAGCAGCGCCTTGTTGAGCATTTTCAAAAGTAAAACTGGAAGTAAGATAGAGCGGAGTTGAGTGCTCTCTATTTTGTGTCTGCTCGCTTTGGGTCCGTATTGCTATTGTTTCAAATTTGTAGTCCGAATTTTCCATTTATAATAAATTGATATCAAAAACGGAAAAGAAGAAACGGCAATAGGCTAGTCTTGCAGATTACTCATCTCTCTCTTAAATAAAAGAGTTGGATTTAGCACCAATACCAAAGTTGGCTGGTTGCTAAGGTCTCAAAGGGCCATTTCCCTCCACCTTTCTTGATAAGTGATAAAATAAAGAACATTGGTACTTTGTAATATTGAGTTACATCATACTTGCTGATGCAAAGCTATAAGGAATAAAGACTAAAAAAAATTATTTTAGAAATTATTTACTTAAACCTAACCTGGCGGAGCCAGCACCATATGTATTCCTTCTGACGTGAAGATGGAAACACTTATAGCACCACCACCTTAAACGTCTGCTGCACGCCCTCAGCTTCCACCTGCAACTGATAAGCTCCTTTCGCGAGTTCAGTCAAATCAATACTTTCAGTTTGTGTAGCGGAAGAAGTCGTCACTGATTTTTGCCAAATCAAATGACCTACAACATCATAAAGTTTCAACTCTAAATCTTTACTTTCTGATGCGGTAAAGTCAACAAACAATTTATCAGATACCGGATTTGGATAAACCGACAAGTCCGTGATTCCAGGAATATCAGACACACCTACCAGTACCGCTACTTCTACCCGATCAGAAACACATTGAAGTTCCTCTTTAGCAATCTCCCAATTGTAGAAGTAATAATAGTAGATACCGCCGTTGTTAGAACCCGTAATTATACCTACATCACCAATAGTGTATGGATAACTGACACCTCCGTTGTTGCGGAACAAATTACTTTCGCTACATCGAAGTGAAAAATCAGTGCCTTCCGGGACTTCAAAATCCAAATCTAAGATATGTTCTCCAGTTCCTAAATTAACAACTATCTGATCCAGGGTCGTACCACTTTCGTTCACCAATCTAATCGTTCTGTCTCCAGAAGGAGCATTACTTGGTACATATACCGTGACCTTACTAATTGTAAAAGGTTCGAACGCATCAAAATAGGACCATCCGCCACTCGCTGGTAAACCTCCCCCTCCTGTATTATCTAACTTACCACCCGATTGAGTACCGCCGCCATAAATATTAATGGACTCCACATAGTAGTCGGTATCACTACCCATCAGATCAGGCGTACTGAAAGTTAGGCCTGAGTTGATTGGGCTACCACCACTTGGCTGATCATACCATTGAAGGTTGTCGCCCGTGGCAGTGATGGTATAAGTTCCGTTACCATTATTAGCAATATCGGTTATTACTGGTATGGGCGCAGGCTCTACGGTGACGTCTATCGCTTCTGAACTTACTTGACCAGCGGAACAAACGGCATCTGCCATCACGGAATAAGCGCCAGTAGTCGTTACTTCCAGAGTAGCTCCGGTAGTTCCGTCAGACCAAACATAGTTGACACCATTACTTGCCGTCAAGACTGCGGTCTCACCTTCGCAAATTACATTTTTACCAGACAATGAAATCTCTGGAACCTCATCTACGAGAACAGTTACCTCCACGTTATTAGAAAGTGCCACACAAGAATCCGTCAATGAAAACATGGTTACATTATAGGTGCCGCTTTCTCCTATTGTTATTGACTGATCGTCTGAACCATTATTCCATTGATAACCGTAGCCTGCTGGTGCAACAATTTCTACTGTCTCACCTGGACAAATTTCTGCGTCTCCAATGACAGTCAGGGTAACCCCGGGAAGTAAGCATTCAGCTTCTATCATGGTATAAGTATCGTTGACCCCAGGATCATCTAACGTAGTGACAATACCAGAAGGCCATTTGACTACGATCTGATCAATACTGGTTGCTTCACCAATACCGAAGTGTGTCGTAAGTGAACTCATTGGGCTAAAACTTTCGCCTGATCGCACTTCGCGAATTTGTGTACCCCAACTACCGTGAATTTCTACACGAGCACCGATTCCATTTTTATTACTAATAATTCCAAGGGTATTTATTTTGACCCAATTGTTATCATTACCATCATTGAAATGAATCGTATTACTATTGACAACATCAAGGAAACCATCATTATTAAAATCGCCAATGCCACCGTCGTCAAAGGCTAAATCTATTCCTGTAAAAGTGAGATCACCATTGTTGAGATATATGGCATCATTCAACTCTGACAAAATATCTACGAATCCGTCGTTATTAAAATCAGCAGAGGCATTTTCCCAGGCACCAAGGTCATTCTTATCAATACCTGTCTGGTCAATAATATCAGTAAAGGTACCATCACCGTTGTTGAGCATGAAACGATTTGCTTCATAGTGATTGACAATAAAAGCATCAAAGTCGCCATCATTATCATAGTCTTCGAAAGTGGTTGCCCACGACTGATCGTTATCATTCATATTAGCAGCTTCACCAACTTCTGTATAAACACCGTTACCATCGTTTTGATAGAGTAGGTTTGTTCGTTCAATATCACCGGGTACAGACTCTCCTCGACATTTGGTGATATACAAATCGATATCGCTATCGTTATCATAATCACACCAGATAGCAGCATAGTTACCAGGCAGGTCAGCCGTTTCAATCAGTGATTGATCGAGCGTCATGTTGCCAGAACCATCGTTGCGGTATGGGTGACTTAAATCTACATCGTGACAGATGAAAGCATCAAGGTCTCCATCATTATCGATATCAGCCATGGTTGTTCTTTGGCAGAAAATATAAGGACTTTTAGCTACTTCTTCATAGGCAGATCCATCCGCGTTGGCGTACACGAAAGAGAGTGCATTACCATCACCGATTAATAAATCATTGCGTCCGTCCTCGTTGAGGTCACCGGCACAAAGGCTCCAGGAGGGAACGTTGGTCAGGTTTATAGGAAACTCCTGATGAATAAAGGTTCCGTCCTCTTGTTGAAAATCAATGTAAATCGAATTGCTTGTCACTCGAACCACATCGTCCAAATAGTCACCATTCATATCGACCGCACAATCTTCGAATGAAAAGACTCCGGTGCCTCCTAGTGTTGACGAGGAAGTGGTAAAAGATATCTGAGCTGATGCAAAAGGAAGGATGCAGCAGCTAAAGAAAAAGAATAAAAATTGGGTGTTAAAAGATTTCATAAACTTTGGGTTTTCGTTGAAGTTGTTTAAAGTTTTGTGATGAGCTTGGTTTTAAGTGCCCGTCTGGCCAGCCTGTCTAGCTAGCCAGATAGACCGGACAGGCTTGGAACTCAAGGCGAAGCTTCCCGAATCGAGTTCGGGACAGGCTATTTATTTTTTCGTCCGTACGGACGGGA
>Ga0114953_1001812_pt1 | contig 15092 bp, 7 predicted proteins | sample SidtaG_FD_87298 | JGI IMG/M metagenome (GOLD analysis project Ga0114953, IMG submission 87298) | Marine algal microbial communities from Sidmouth, United Kingdom - Sidmouth_Male2 metaG | ecosystem: Host-associated > Algae > Red algae > Unclassified | place: Sidmouth, United Kingdom | collected...
GCCGTTGTCGGCGCCACCGCCGCCGTTGTCGGCGCCACCGCCGCCGTTGTCGGCGCCACCGCCGCCGTTGTCGGCGCCACCGCCGCCGTTGTCGGCGCCACCGCCGCCGTTGTCGGCGCCACCATCGTCGCCGAAAACGACGCCGCGCACGGTTCGGTGCCGCCCCCGCCGCCTCTCTTCACAGGCCGCGACGTCAGTCATCAAGGCCGTACCTTTTCGCTCGCTGTCCTTTTTGATATCGGCGGCGCCGGCTGCAGTGTTTTTTTCGGGCGTGAAGGCGCGGCCGGCAGCGTTCAAGGCGAACTTCGACACGCGTGTGGCAGACTTCTGACGCATGTACCGTGGCGCCGCGAGCCGAGAACTTGGCCTTCTGAGCGTTGTAGAAAGACAATCCTTCCTGTTACTGGTAGGGGCAGCGGTTGTGAGGGGCCGTCAGTGTGAAGGTGGGAGGGGGTCCGTCCAGCCGACAACTACGAGAAGAACAGTGATTCGTGGCGCGAACAAAGAAACAAAAGCAACCTGGCATACGGAGACAGGCCGACCCGCTACATCCCTCCCCCTCCGAATTCAATGTACTCGGTGGCGAACCAATCACCCGGCCCCAACTCCCTCAGCCTGTTCATCAACGCCAGGGGGTTGCCTGTCATCACGCACGCTCTTGTCGCACAGCAGCACCTTCGTGTCGCAAACACCGCGGCCGGGGGGTCGAAGGAACGGCCGCCGCCCCATTTCCAGTTGAGGGCGCTGGAAACTGGCACAAGACCACCGGGGGGGGGCGTGGGAGCCAGGCGGGCGGGCCCTCCGTGGCGTCCACAGCGGAGCGTCCAAAAAAAAAGGACGCACGGAGCCCCACGAAGGGTGCGTCACCCTCATGGCGACCGCCATCGGCACACGACGAGTGGGTGCTTTCGATCGTTTCGGCGTGGTCCGACGGCGAGCGGGCAGGTGACAGAGATAACAAGTTCCGTGAAGGCGAGCGTGGAGCGCACCAACACAAAACTTCAGATCGCTGATGGACGAGGGCATTCTGTTTCGTGTCGACGCGAGGTACACTTCTTTTTCAACGTTCTCCGTACGACGCGACTCGCCACAAGGCCTACTCGCTCTCCGGCTCGCCCGCCGAGTGAGAAAATGAAGCACGCTGCGACATGGAACCACTGTCGTGGATGGCGGAGATCGAGGCGCGACCTGTGGAGACTGTGGCAAGATTGCGGACATCGTCGTGGTTTATTGCTCCAGACCCGTTGCGGTTTTGTGGTAGGCAGGAACGCGCAGCGGCATGGAGCTGCAGCCTATTCAAGCGCCGGGTGGAGCACAATGGCATGAAGGAACACTGGAAAGTGTCGAGACAAAAAGCGCCGAAAGCGAAACAGGATCAGCACCGTCACAATGCGGAGAAGCAACTTGTCAGAGAGCGTTCGACCGACCACAACGAACAAAAAAAAAAAATGGTCGGACGCCAGCCGGGGGCGGGAAAAAGCGCGTAGAAGTACAAACGGCAAGAAAAGAGGGCACTCCAACATCGTCAGTTATGTACGCATCAGGGGGCTCGGTCCGTGGCGGCCATGCTATGAAGAGCTGAGTTGAACCAAAACAATGACGAGGTACCATAGTACCAGATACCCACTCATGACGGTCCAGCAGCGGCAAGCAGCGACGAGTGCACTCGGGTCGTCCCTCGACGTACGTTGTCCGCCCCCAGAACGGCATCTGCCGTTGCATTGGGCGTCCGCCGCTGAGAGGGCAACCGTCACCTCGGTCCGCGACAATGAACGCAGGCATGTTGGCCACCAGCCCTGTGGGAACTGGAATCGGCAAGGACTGGGCGTCACCACGGGAACCTGCGGCCGTCGTCGTCTCCGGGATTCGATTTGCCCCGTTTGGATCTCTCCGGAGGAGTGCTCCATGTGCATTTTGCATTCCCAGATGACATCGGTCCGCGTGCCGATCGCCAACCTCGGTTGGGAATGCCTGGATTGCCATGGGAATCTCCGTGGTGCTCAAGCAGGCGACATCACATTCGTTTCAGAGCACCTTCGGACGCAGGAATTCTTTCCAATGGAAAGGTAGCCCACCTCAAGGCCATGAAGACCCCTTTGCCGCAGTGAGAAAAAATACCAGAGCGTCGTTCTTCAGGAGCAGCACGTGCGGCGAGAGTGTACCACACGGAACACCCGCTATCACTCCATGATAAACGGCTCGCGTCACTCACACCAGCCGGAGACAGTGCAACGTCAAATCGAAGCGTCCTACGCTTCGGATTGGTACGCGGAGCACTCGAACACTGGGTCAACAAGCTCGAGGACCCAGTGTGGTGGCACATGCACGACACGATCTGCACACCGGGGTTTTGTGCTCTCGGAGATGGGGGAAAAAACAAACAAGTCAGACGTCCTGTGAATCGAACCTGGGATCAAGAACAGTCCAGCTCACAGCATTGACATTTCCGTCTTGAGCTGTGTTGTGACGCTGCCCTGGTCGACTTTGAAAGATTTCCTCGTTCCATTTCTGTGATGGAATTGCAGGAGCTCTTCCCCACGGGGGCTACGCTCATCTGGTAGACAAAAGAATGCGGATGTTGTGGGATTGGCCAATCATGAGTGCAAAATGACGACGCCCCCGATGCCGCGTGGTCGTGAGACACGTCGGTTATTCGGCCATCCTTCTTCTTTCTTGTGGTTCGGCGGCTTGTATCTCTCCAAACGCACTCGCGGAGTACGAGACGCGCTCGAATGATGTTGTCGAAGGGCGACATTGTCACTTCGTGAGCATTGAGTCGCACAGGGCAAGAAAACGGAGGGCATCGACACGCTGCATCGGTCTTCCAAAACTGCAGTGAAGCCGCTCGGCAGTCGTCCATGTCCTCGCGCTTCAGGGAGCCAGTTCATGGGAGCAAACACGAGTAGGAGCACGCGCACGTGCGACTGCTGGTGGAAATTCCTCATGCCAAAAAGGCAGTGCAGCACAGACAAGTGTTCATGATGCCCTTTTCACGGCGACCGAGACATGCGAACGAAAGCAGAAAGATGGGGGAGCAGCAAGACGTTTGTGTCACACACAGCTTCCCCAGATGCGGCATACAAGGCAGACCTACATACAACAGCACACATCTTCCCCAGATGCGGCATAAAAACTCAGACCTACACACAGCAGCGTACACTACGGCAATGGAACAGGGCAGAAACAGTCTAAAACGTATGAGCCAGGAGCAGCACACCACAGAACAAGACACGGTGAGGGACCGCAACGAGATAAAGGCACAAACAACAAGTTCTTCCCAGCGCCACACGCTCAACGCATGCGCCGCAGGAAGCGCATTACTCGGCACTCGGTGGCGTACGGAAGATTCCCTCGGTGGGTGCGGTGACAAAAAGTCATGATGGCGGCGGTCACGAGGCTGATATCCTCCTCTACTGCGACGATGCCGGCAATGTTTCCTTCGATGGCGCCCATCGTCAGCTCGTTCATCAGCTCGACTTGGCGTCCGGGCGACAGCTGCACCCCAGCAAAAGAGGCAATTGAGACCCCGACCTGGTACGGGGTGAACTGCCGGAAAGCACCTGCGGAGGGAGCGCCAGCAAAGTCGTCAGCCGCGGAAGACGAACGAAGAGGACGAACAGCACTTAAGAGCGGCCGGCCGGCAGAGGCACCATGCGCCGGTCGAAGGGGACCAGGCACAGACTCGTGGGGACCCGCGATTCCCCCACGACACGCCGCTGCCGTCGCTTGCTGACCACCTTCCGACAACGGAGGAGACACAGAACAAACACGTGGCCACGACAGCGCCGGCGGCCGGCCGGCATCTGCACACGGGGCATGGTGAACCCGTGCGCGGGAGGGAGGCAGCCCCTCGGCTACCGCCAGCGGAAGAGGCGCCCTAGTTTCCGGCGTCATCAATGAAGACGAGCGGGGAAACGCTGTGTCCGTCGATGAAGCCAGAAAGAGTCGACCTGACATGGCCGCCCGCCTCGTTAAGGCAATCACGGCCGCCGCACGGTCAGCAAAAGACGCTACCCCAGTGCTTGCGTCCGGGCGAAGTGTAGACCGCGCCACGGAAGGGCCATGCGCGGGTGTCGTTGCCGCGGGCGGCAGTCCGACCGCCGCCAATGTCCCCGTTTCGGGCGCTCCTCCAGCACCCACAGACGCCACCGATGCCCCATCCGAGAAACGACCTGCCAGTGCCTTGCCCACATCCTTCGATGCGCCCCCCTGTGGCAGCGGGGCACTTGGTCCACACTGTACAGTTTTTGATGGGGACGCCGGCGCAGGGACCGCGGCGACGTCGTCGCGACGCACAGCCGGGCAGGTTGCGGAGCCCGGGGTCTCTCCCGTCGCGGGTGATGTCGCCGCCAGAGCGGATGGCGAGGTCGCTGCCACTGGTGATGCCGTGCCCGCTGTCGGCCTGGCTGTGTGCGGGGACCCCGCCGATGCGCCGCTCGCGGTTGTATCCGACGGTGGAGGCTTGCACGCTGGGAAGACGGAGCGGGCCGCAACCGGCTGCCGGGATGAGGCCGTTGGCTGCGGCGAGTTGTCATTCTTGCGCCCTTGTCCGACCCGACCGACTCGGCCGGGGGACCGGCGGCCCCCGCCGCCGTGTCGTCCGGATCGGCGTATCCCCGACCGTACTGCCGACACATACAGCCCATCCGCACCGCCACTGCGGTCGGCAGTGCGCCTCCGCAAACCGCACGCGTTGCACAGAGTTTGACCTCGCGACCCTGACCGCCACTGCGGTGTGGCGGAAACCTGGCAAAAAGAGCACACCCGTCCCATGTTGCGAGCCGGTGCGCAACGACGGAAGGCCGCACGCGTCGACCGACAGCGCAAAAGAGGCACAAGTGAGGAGGTAGAGAGGAAGGTGAGGGCACAGAGCGCAGACAATGGATCGCCGCGACGGCGTGACGGCGACAAAAGCCCAACCCGCGTCAGATTCTGAATGGTGGTGCTGTTGCGGGAGGGGCCGACAGTTGCGCAGCACAAATAGGACGGGTGCGCAAGCCAAACAGGCACCCCGCCTCTTCGCGACCGCGCGTGCGACACACGCCGCGCGCGTCGGGCAGCCGCGGCCTCCATCCCCAATCACCTGGATGCACCCTCCCCCTGCTCTCCCCAGAACCCCACGTGGGGCAGCCGGTCTTGCCGAGTCCCAATGTTGTTCATGCAGCGGCCGGCTTCCTTACCGTTGCGGTACCCCGGGAAGGCGAAACAGGAGGGGTGCGGCCTTCCTTGCGGCGGCCGATGTGCGCGAGGAGGACTCACGTCGACGGCGCGCCGGGGGGTGTGGCGCCAGTACTTGCCTGCTCGAGTGTATCTGCAGCCGCCCACATGGTCGGCCTCAGAATCGCGATATGCAAGGCCTCGCAGACCAGGTGGTCAGGCACTGTCAAGGCAAGTAGAGCGAGTCAATTGCTTCTCAGACAGTGTTCTCGATGACCACTGAGTCGACACCGTGCGAATGGATGGCCCTGGGGATGGAGCAATCTCCTGCCAGTCCCCATGTATGAATTTGTAATATAATTCCAGAATGTACAATGGCGATTCCAAGTGATTGGTCAGGGGCGCGCCACGTGTTTTTAACGGAGGCACGACGTGACACCCGGCCGTCACCATCCCGTTCACGACCTCTTCCCCAACCCACCTACCAGTGGTGCGCGTTGTCCTCTCCGTCACACGCCCACTTACCGCCCCAGCGGTCTCTCGCTGTGCCCCAGACTCCCCTCTTCATCACGAAGACCGGCTCTGCCGTGCCGAGCGCTCTCCAGACGACGACAGCCGGCGGCTGGCTGTACCATTGCCTGGCGACGGCGTCTACCGACTGTTCGGCACCAACGACACACGTTAGACACCGACGGGCGCGATGACGTGGAGGTGACGGAGCGCTCGTCGACTCCTCGTTATCGTTCGCAGGGCGGGTTGCCGTCCCGGTGGCAGAAGTCAACGACTCGACGCGTCGTTGAATCCGGCGGGGAAGGGGGCCGCTAACGCCTCCGCCGCCGCAGTCGCAGCAGTCGCCAAAACACAGGTGGCTGCGGCTGCAGCGTGAGCGGCGACGACGGCGGCTACGCGGGGAGTTGCCAGGTGGCCGCCGCTGCGGCCGCCGACTCGGTGGCAATTGCCGTCAACCGCAGGTGGCTGCGGCGGACGCGGCGACGACGGCGGCGACGGAGGTGCGGGTGGCCGACAGCGCCGGCCACGTGTTGGATGTGGCGCCGATGGCGGTGGCGGCGCAGCGAGCAGTTGCCAGGTAGCCGCCGCGGCGGCCGCCGCCCGGGTGGAAACAGAAGTCAACCAGCTAGTGTCTGTGGTGGACGCGGCGACGACTGCGGCGACGCGGAGAGTTGCCAGGTGGCCGCGGCTGCGGCCGCCGTCTCGGTGGAAATTGTGGTCAACATGACGGTGGCTGCGGCGGACGCGGTGACGACGGCGGCGACGGACGCGCGGGTAGCCGACAGCGACGGCCTTGTATCGGACGTGGCGCCTGCGGTGCGGCGGCGGCGGCAGTGGCGCTGCGGCACATTCAAATCGACCATCGAGACGCCTGCCATTTATGGCGTCTTCGCCAGCAGCGGTACGGACTGCTGTAAACTCTTATTGTTCGGGGCCGTCGTGCACGGCGGAGGCCGAGACCGAGTCTGATGCGTTTCGCCGCTTGGCTGCCCGTCGCCCGGGCTGTAACCGAAGGACGAGAGTTTGGGCCGCATTGCACCTACGAGGCGCCGCCGTTTTGACGCGATGCGGCGCGTCGCCGCTGGTCGCCGGGGAGGCGAACGACGAAGGAGGGGGTGTGGCAGATTTCACCAGCCGGCCGCCGCCGAATTGCGGACCGAGTAGCCAGAGTGTCCGCCGCCCCCAAGCTGAGGTGCCTCCGGCGGTGCGCGACGTTCTCCGCACTCGAAACAAGTTCCTCTTCCACACCTCTTCTCAACTCGCGCTTCAAACTCGCCATTAACACAGGATTCCCTCGCCCAGTCCCTCTCCCTTACCCTCGCACACGCGTTCGCATGCCATCTATCCTTCAGCTCTCTTTCTGCCCCCAGCAACCCCCCATCAGTTCAACGGTCTTCGGCCGCTTCTCCCGCAGACTTGTGGTCGTCCATTGCGTCCGCCAGGTCCTCCCCCTCGTCGTCTTCCTCTCCCTCCACTCTCTCCTCTCCCTCCTCATCGTCCTCTCCCTCCTCTCCTTCCTCATCGTTGTCTGTCCCATCCTCCTCTTTCTCCACATCATCCAGCGCGGACGGCTGGACAGAGAGATTGCCCTTGTCCGCGTGGTCACCGACGATAGAGGCGTGCCTGCTGCACCAGGCCGCGTAGGACGTCTGGACAAAGGTACACCTCCCGCGCTGGAGGCAAAGGAAGTGGAATACCTTTGAACAGGAGCTCACCTGGCAGCCAACAGTTGCTCCCAGAGAGCCGCACGAAGAGCAACGCATGTGACGTCCGCGGCGGTAAGCCTGCAGGACATTGCGCAGGGTGCCTCCGTTCTCGTCGCAGTACACCTCGGGAGCCCACAGCGCGCATATTTCATGGATGAAGATGAGACGAGTGGTCGAGGGTAGCCGGTACGGCCCCATGAGCGGGGAAGGTAGGATGCCGCCCGTGCGGGTGATCTGCGGGCACAGACCACAGCGGGTGTTCGGGCGACGTGGCCCGGTCATGGCTCTGCCAGCACCTGGCACACCCCGCGAGGAGAAGGAGAGTACACCTTCGTACGGGAAGAGAGAGAAGCAGTACAGCCCGATGCCTCGCAACGAGAAAAAGAGAGCATGCACCCAGCCGGTCTTCTCCATCGTCCACTCTGCAGAACACCTGCTGTGAAGCTCATTCTGTTGAAGGCGTGACTGGAAAAGACTAGCGGACCCAGCAACATCGCTTTTGTTCGCTGTGGAACGGCCTCTGACTGACTGCATTGCACGGACATGCCGGAGAACAAAGATGCTGTTGTCGATGAAGGGAACAAGACGAATTTGTGCGCTCTGTCGACAAAGCCAGTAGTGCTCTCAGTGGGCGAAGTGTCTTGACCTGTTTCTCATCTGAAGTGCCAGCCAATGACGAGCGAGGAGAAATGTCATGCTGACAGCTACGCCGGCCGTACAGACAAAACCGGCACTGTCAGGCGAGCGCGTTTGCATGCACATTTCGAGCGTGGCGGCACGTTCCGCAAAACACGATCCTCTCATTAGGGAGCCACCAGCCGGTGAGGGGCTCCTGGAGGGGTGCTAGTAAGAATTGGTGGTTTCGCGAATGTGGCCTGAGGCGGGTTTCCTCTCCCACTTCGCCCGGGCCCTTGGAACAGTACAACCGGTCCTCAGGAGCATGGTGTGGCAGTGCCCCCACTGGCCAAAACGCGAACACTATTGTAGATCTGTCTCGATCGGGTCATTTTCGAACTGCAGACAGGCACGAAAGCCTCGAGTGGGATTTCGTCATTGCGTTTCCAGGCCACTGGAGGGGGGGTGCCGAATGCACAAACCTGCTCGGGCAAACATGCCGTCGACCTAACATTGCAAAATATAGCAAAGCACCATACGTAAGGGCCACTCTACCAACAAGCGCTTCCACAGCTAGAACGGCCGAACAAAAGGTGACACGTGAACGCATCTGATTGGGTCCGCAAGGGTCTCCCTATACAGCGAGTGGAGTTACGTGGAACGGGGGCTACTGTACGCATGATCCATTATTAATCGTGGGGAAAGCTGTCGGAAAGCGAACAGCCTTGGTGGAGGCAGCCGTTCGCAATCTGTTCGCATTTTTCGAGATGATCTTCGGGAAGTAGTGCACATGCTGATTTTCTGGCTATCCTCCAAAAAATGGCGGATGCAGAGAACCAGGCAGCAGACTACACGAGCTGACATAGAACTGTGATCGGATTGGTGGAGGCCCAGGCCTCCGGATGACTGTTGGCTTAAATATGATGTTAGCCTTCTCGCAAGCCAATGATGTTCGATGGCTGGAGGGTTGCAGAAAGTCTGGGCCCGAATCAAGATAATCCGAGATTTTCTTCAGGGCTCTCCTGGCCCGAAAAAACATGGAGAGCGGGATTTTTGAGAGAACGGCTGTAGGGGACAACATAGATATAATCTCTACCATATGGTCGAGCTCCGTGGTATGGGTGGGCCGTCGGCTAGACGGGCTCTGCGGGGGGGAGGACGTCGCGCGGGATGCGTCCGGCACCCGCCAAGAGCAACACCCGGGGCGGTGGGCGCGGGTGCCCCAAACCTGGCTGTGTGTGTACTTCAATTGTCATGCGGCGGGCGGGGGCGCTTGCGCTGAGTGGTTTTGGGGCCGAGGTGGCTGTTGCGCTCCGGGTGTGGGGGCCTCTGTGAAGAAAAGAATCGTATTCTTGTTGTCCCTACCCACCGTATCCCCTCCCTTCTCTTCCTCCCAGCCCATATACCCAGTGGCGCTCCCACAGTGCCAACCGCGGGCAACTCCTTGACAAAAAAAACTCATTGTTCTGTACACCCGCCTCGCGGTCAGGTGGGCTCACTCCCCCCACCTCCCCTCCGCCTGGACCCCTCGGCTCACTCCCCCCGCCCCCCCCTCACTTTGCGCGCCCTCCCCGTCCGTGACCGCTTTGGCTGCGGCGTCCGCGTCTCGGGCGACGGCGGCGGCCGCCCGTCGACCGACCCGCCGCGGCTGCTCCCCCGCCCCGGCGCCGCCGACGCTGCCGCCCGCGGCGCGCGGCCGCGCTTGGCCGCCGCCGCCCTTTTCGGCACTGGCGACGCAAACGCATCGTCGTCGTCGTCATCGTCGACGCTACCCCCCCCGTCAAAGCCGTCGCTCTCCTCCTGCGAGGCGCCCGCCGTCGCGCCGGCCGCCGCCGCCTCCTCCTCCTCCTCCTCGTCCGACTCGATGATGATGCGCGCGCGGGCGGCAGCGGCGCGGCGGCGGCCGGGGCGGGCGAGCGCCGCGGCCATCCCCCCCACGCCGCCGCGCGGCGGCGGCCGCGACGCGCTCGCCGCCCGCGGCGGCGGCGGCGGCGCCTCTGCCCCCGAGTCGTCCGAGCTGTCCAACCGCACCGCGCGCCCCATGGCGGCGGTGACGCCGTCGACGGTCGCGTCGGTGGCGCCGCCGCCGTCGCCCCCGTCGCTGACGCTGTCGAGGACGACGGTGGCGGGGGCGGCCGGGGGCGGGTTGACCTGCAACGCGGCCGCGGGCGCCGCCGCCGCGGCAGGCGTCGGGTCATCCCCGTCGTCTGAAACAGTCGACGCGGTCGGTGAAGCAGCGGCAGACCGGGTCTCGGCGGCGGCGGCGGCGGCGGCGGCGGCGGCCGCCGCGGCGGCCTTGGCGGCGGCCGCCGCCTTGCCGCGTGGCACGCGGGGCTTGGCCGGCGCCTTGGCCTTGGGGGCGGCCTTGGTGGCCTTGGCCTTGGCCACCGGTGGCTCGGCGGTGGCGCCGGCGGCGGCCAACGCGTCGGCATCGCCATCGAGCACGTCGTCCACGTCTATGGAGGACGGCACGCTCGGCTTGCGAGCGGCCGCCGCGAGCGCCTTGGCGCGCGCCTTGCGCGGGGGCGCCTCGGCCTCTGACTCTTCGTCGTCGTCGTCGTCGATAAAGTCGTCCGTCGCATCCCCCTCCGACTCGCCGTCCGAGTCGTCGTCAAAGATGAGGGGCGCCTTGCTGCGCGCCCGCGTCGCGGCCGCACGCGGCGCGCGGGGCTTGGCGGCCGCCCCCGGCGGCGGCGGTGCCGCCGCCACCGCCGCCTCGTCCAGGTCGTCCCCGTCCCCGTCTGACAGGTGGGGGCTCCCTGCGTCGTCCCCGTCGTCGTCCGAATCGCCGTCGAGGACCATGGCCTCGGCGGCGGCGGCGGCCTCCTTGGCAGCGCGGGCGGCGGCGGCTTTGCCGCGCGGCGCCCGCGCCTTGGCCGGCGCCTTGGCCTTGGCGTCGGTCGGCGGTTTGGGCTCCCGCTTGCGGGGCACCTTGAGCACCCGCTCCCCCGGGGGGGCGACGAGCTCCCCCGCCGCCAGCGTCGCCTCCTCCACCGCCGCGTCCTCCGCGTAGGTGGCCGCCCCCTTTTTGGGGCCGCCGCCAAAGACGCTGCGGGCCTTGGCGGCTTTGCCGCCGCCGCCCTTGGCGGTCTGCCTCAACCGCGCCGTCGCGGCGGCGGCCGACAGCTCGGTCGCCGCGGTGCGGGCAGTCGCCGCGTCGGCGGCGAGCACCCCCTCCAGGTGGGCGAGGTCGGCGAGCCACAGGTCCGCGGGCGCCGTCGCCTCCATGTCCGCGCGCTCCGTGATTCTGGCGTCCCGTTCGGCGGTGAGCTTGGCGACCCGCTCTGCCGTGAGGGACCAGAGGGCCATCGACAGCAGGTAGTCGTAGTCCGACGCGTTGCCGGCCGCCGAGGCGCCATCGAGGGGGATGGGGTCCTCCGTGTCGGCCGCGTCTGAATCCGACTCGTCGTCGTCGCCGACGACCGCCGGGCCGGCCTTGCGGCCGCCGGCGGCGCCCTTGCGGCGGCCACCGCCGCGCCCCTGCTTGTCGGTCGGCAGCGAGTCAAACTTCATCCGCACCAAGTCCGCGTACAGCTGTGCCTTGGAGCGCCGGGCGATGACCAGCTCCCCCGCGACGACCGCGAGGATGAAGCGGACCTTGTTGGACAACCGCGTCACGTCGGCTGATAGGCGGTCGAGGAGGAAGGCGCGGCGCGCCACGTACAACGCCATGCGCGTGTCAAAGAACGTGGCGAGCACCTCCTCGGGCGAGTTGTACCGCTTGAGGCCCCCGTCCTTGTCAAAGAGCACCATGTTGTTGGTGCTGATCGAGGAGGTGAGCTTGAGGCGCTTGTGCGCGCCGACGGCGCGCGTCGCCACGGCCTCGGCGTCGGACAGGGAGAGCGTAAACGCCACGTGATTTTCCGAACCCATATCCCGCACATCTTTGAGGAAGGGCGCGACGGCCTTGGAGCTGCTGCCGTCGCCACCGCCGCCGCCGTCGCCATCGGCGCCGCCCGCCCCCACGCCGATAATCATCGACTCGAGGTACTCCTTGTACGGGGACGTCCACGTGCGGATGGGGAGCTCTGACAGCTGCAGCCGCCCGTCGCCGAGGTCGTGCACGACCCCGTGCACGTCGTACGTGGGCGCGTTCCGCACGCGCGAGACGGTGCCCTTGAAGCCCCGGTACCACGGCTCCATCGGCAACGCCGCCTCCCCCGCCAACAGCCGCCGCACGTTGGCGATTAAGTCGGCCGGGTTGTAACACGGCACGGACGTCGACCAGCCCGTGCCGATGCCGTCGGCGCCATTGACGAGCACCGTTGGGATGACCGGGCAGTACCATTTGGGCTCGATGCCCTTGCCGTCGTCCTCCAGGTACTCGAGCAGCGGGTCGTCGGCTTCCGGGAAGAGCGCGCGGGCAACCGGCGCGAGGCGCGTAAAGATGTAGCGGGACGAGGCGGCGTCCTTGCCGCCGACCAGGCGCGTGCCAAACTGCCCGTCGGGGGAGAGCAGGTTGACGTTGTTCGAGCCGACAAAGTTTTGGGCAAGCCCGACGATGGTCGACTGCAGCGACTCCTCCCCGTGGTGGTAAGCCGCGTGCTCCGACACGTAGCCGGCGAGCTGGACGACCTTGATTTCCGCGCGGAGTTTGCGTTTGAAGCACGCAAATAGCACCTTGCGGTGGGACGGCTTGAAGCCGTCGATCACCGACGGGATGGAGCGCTCATTGGCGGCCATGGAGTAGAGGATGAGCTCCTTGTTGATAAAGTTGGAGTAGGTCAGCGCGTCCGCCGCGTGATCGAAAAACGTGCCCGGCTTGTACGCGGCGAGCCACGTCTTGCGGTCCGACACTTTGAGTTTGGAAAAGGCCAAGTCGATCATCTCCGCGTCGCCCGCGCCCGACCATTGGAAGGATAGCTGGTGGCGGTTGAGGTCGGAGAAGTACACCTTGGCCTCGGCCGCCGTGCTCGTGCCGAGGCCTTTGTAGTACTTGACCTTCCACCCGTTAATGGCCCGGCCGGTGGCTTCGACCCACGTGTGGAACTCGGGGAGCGTGTAAAAGGTGCGCGCCGACGCCTTGGCCGCCTGCTCCGACACGCCCTTGCGCGTGCACCGCACGATGGGCGTGATGAACTCTTCGAGAAAGTTGGGGAACTGCAGCAGCGACGGCCAAAAGTGGTGAAACATGTTGACGAGGAGCCCCTTGATGTGGGAGCCGTCGTGGTCCTGGTCCGTCATGATGAGGATGTGGCCGTAGCGCAGCGACTTGATCGTCGTCGCGTCGTACTTTTTGCCGTGCTGCAGCCCGATGATCTTTTTGAGGTTGGTGATCTCCACATTGTCCATAATCTGCTTGTGCGTCGCCTCCCGTACGTTGAGCAGCTTGCCCCGCAGCGGGAAGACGCCATAGTAGTCGCGGCCGAGCACGGACAGCCCCGAGATGGCCAGCGCCTTGGCGGAATCCCCCTCGGTCAGGATAAGGGTGCACTTGGTCGACTCGCGGGTGCCCGCCTTGTTGGCGTCGTCGAGCTTGCCAATCCCCGTCACGCGCGCCCGCTTGCCCCCGTCCGTCTTGGCGAGCTCCTTGGACTGCCGCGACTCGGCCAGGGAGAGGACGCTCTCCACGACGCCCGACTTGATGAGGTCCTTGGCGACCTTGTCTGGGCACACCCACTTTGAGCCAAACGTCGACGCGCGGGACGTGAGCATCTCCTTGGTCTGCGAGTCAAACGCCGGGTTCTCCACGAGGCACTTGACGTAGATGGACAGCTGGGACTTGATTTGGAAGGGCTTGACCTTGAGCGTCTTGTGCTTTTTCGCAATGTGCTCTTGGATGCGGGCGACCAGCTGGTCCGCCACGTGCGCCACGTGCGTGCCGCCCTTGGTCGTGGCAATGGAGTTCACAAACGACGTTTGCGCCATCTGCCCGTCGGACAGCGACACGACCACCTCCCACCGCTCCGAGGCGGCGTCGTGGATGCGCGGCGCGTTGGGCGCGTCGGCCAGGTGCAGGTCGACGTACTGGGAGAAGTTGCGCACCTTGAGGCGCACCCCGTTGAGGTACACGCCGATGCCCGGCACCACCCCAGCCATGTCGACGACGCGCATTTGGAGGACGGCCACCGCGTCGGCGTCCAGGTGGGTCATGTGGAACTTGGCGAGGTCCGGCTCGAACGTGATGCGCGTCCACGCGTCGGCCGCCCGGGCGCTCTTCCTGATGCTCGGCGTCCCGCGTTCCATCATGTTGCGGCGAAACGTTTGCTTGTACGTTTGCCCCGTGTCCGCGTCGGCCGTCTCGACGACGAAGCGGGTGGAAAAGATATTCGCGAGCTTGGCGCCGTACCCGTTGCGCCCGCCAACGACCTTCTTCTCCCCGTCGTCATAGTTGGAGGAGGTGAGGAGGTGGCCGAAAATCAGCTCGGGCACGTACACCCCCTCCTTGGCGTGCATCGCGACGGGGATGCCCGCGCCATTGTTCCACACCGCCACCCGCCCATTCTCCGCGTCAATGTCGACTTTGAGGGCGGTCATGGAGCGGTCCCGGTGCTTGTGGTCGGCGGCGTTGACCAGGATTTCGTCAAAGATCTTGTACAAGCCGGGCGCGTACGTCACGTCCCGCTCGACGACGCGACCGGCGGCGGCGACGGACGCGTCCGCCTCCCACACCTTGCGGCTGGTGGTCGTCAACTCGGGGGAGCCAATGTACGTGTCGGGGCGGAGGAGGATGTGCTCGAGCTGCGACAGCTTCTGGTACGTCTCCTCAATGGTCTTGCCGCCGCCGCCGCCACCGCCGCCGCTGCCACCGTCGCGGGCGGCGGCGGCGGCATTTGCCACGGCCCCAGCCTGCACGTTGGGATGCACGTCGGGCTCGACGGGCGCCAACACCGCCGGCGCCATGGTGCCGCCGCGCCGTCACGCGTCCTGCCGCACCCCGCCGCAGACGCGGCCACGACGGGGGCGGCACCTACGGCGGCGCGCGGGGTGGGGGTGGGTGGCGGCAGCGGGGCCGCCAACGTGCCCGTCGACGCGGCGGGGGTGGTGGGGGTGGGGGGATGAGCGGACGGGGGGGGGGCGGATGCGGGTTCGAACCCGCGGACGGAGCGGGGGGCCAGGGGGACTGGGCCCCCCCCCCCCCGGCGGGGGGCCAAACCACACGCC
>Ga0114953_1001822_pt1 | contig 15051 bp, 10 predicted proteins | sample SidtaG_FD_87298 | JGI IMG/M metagenome (GOLD analysis project Ga0114953, IMG submission 87298) | Marine algal microbial communities from Sidmouth, United Kingdom - Sidmouth_Male2 metaG | ecosystem: Host-associated > Algae > Red algae > Unclassified | place: Sidmouth, United Kingdom | collected...
CACATATCAGCATCGTTTCCCGCCGCCACGACAACGGTGAACGCCCCATCCAGACGTGCACAAGCCCCCAGGATGGAAACCATGAGATCCCCCAAGCCGGAGAGGAACGTCCCAATGGTCACATAGATGATGCGCGCCCCGCCGTTCTTCTGGTCAAGGATCGTCGCCCACCGGGAGGCAAAATCCGCGTCGACTCCGGACGCCGTTCGGTCCGGATCAATAACTGCGCCGACAACGACGGGAAGCAGCGGCTCGCCCGGCAACGCAAGCTCAGGGGCGATCATTCTGATGCGAGGCAGCTTGGGGTAGTCATACCGCTGAACGTACCGGCGCTCAATGGGCCCGAGGGTGTCCGGCGCGGGCAGACCTTCGATACCGCTGCTCCAGTCGTGACCATCAACCCAGAGGGATTCGGCGCGTCTGCGAACCCACTCCATGACAAAGAAACGCTCCCAGCGAAGGCGGGCTTGCAGTCGACTGCGAGCGTCGCCGGTTGGGATCTGATGGTTGCCGGATGGGAACGTCACATCGGGCCCCGGACGCACCGAGTAGAAGTCCTCAAGAAGGAGGACGGGCCAACCCTGGTTGGCGGCAATGCGAATCTCTCGGTGTTGTTCGGCTTCGGTCAGGACCAGGGATGGATTGACGTGTTTCAATGTGGCGGCCAACTCACTGGTGTCAGACACCATCTGGTGATGCGCAGTCCAGTGCGCGATGGCCGAGGCGCGAGGTCCGAGCCCAACCCCCGGTATGCGCCTCAGGATCGTCGCCGATGCTCCGGTCCACTCCTCCACCACCGGGAGCGCCTCTCGAAGAACTTCCTCCTCGGCCAGCAACGCCGTGTCAAAGCCCGACTCTCGAGCCACCTCGATGGTGCGAGAGAACGCGGAGACGACGGTGACCGTGATCCCACGCTCCTGGAGCTCCCGACCGACCGGGACGAAGCGATTGACATTGCCAAGCAGATCAGTGGTCACATAGGCCACCGACAGGTTTTGTCCGTGCATCCGAAATGGCCTCGCAGACGTAAGAGCGGTCGAACCTCAAAACTACGACGAAGCCATGACCATGGATGCAATCTCGACAAAACATGCGCGACGCGACAACAGAGGCGTACAGATGACCACCGAAGATGGGGACCTCACGGCAACATTGCTTGAGTACATCAATCGACCCGTGGCCGCCAGCGACACGGTGGTTGAGCGCCACACCGACCTCCTGGTCACTGGTGCGGTTGACTCGCTGGGAGTGGTTCGCATTACTCAGTTCATGGAAGATACGCTGGCCACCGAGGTGGACCCGTTGGACGTCACGCTGGACAACTTTCAAACGGTGAACCAGATGTTTGATTTCGTTCTCCGTCAACGCGCCGCCAAATGACTGACTCTCTGGCTGCGCCCGCGAATCCGGGGAGCGACGACAACGGCGGACCAATTACCGCCGCGCTGGCACCCCTGCCCGGGTTGATCTTTGATGACCGGTCGTCGGGCGCATTTGCGGCAGTGCGGTGCGGGGCCGACTGTCTCACCTGGTCCCAACTGGATCAGCAGTCACTGACCATCGCGCGCCATTTGGTTGGCCGGGGCGTCCGTCACGGCGACCCCGTCGCCGGCGTGCTTCCGCGAGCGACCAGCACCGTTGCCGCAATGCTCGGAGTGATGCGTATGGGCGCGGTCTGGGTTCCCGTCGACGCCAGCTATCCGCACGCCCGCCAGCAGGCGATTCTCAACGTCGCAGCCGCTTCGTTCACGCTGACATCAGAAACCGTCGATGCCATCCTCGCTCCATCGCAGTCGAACCAGGCCCCACATCCGGAGATCGTTGGCCCGGGATTGGACGACACCGCCTATCTCATGTTCACCTCCGGTTCAACCGGCAAGCCTCGGGGCGTGCGGGTTCTGCACCGCCAGCTTGCCGCCAGCACGCTGGCTCGATTCGACGCCTACCGAACGCTTCATCCCCATCCGAAGCGGTTCCTTATGGTGTCCAGCTTCGGCTTTGACAGTTCGGTGGCCGGCACCTTCTGGACGTTGGCGGCCGGGGGCGAACTGGTCATCCCAACCGATGATGAGGTGCATGACTTTGATGCGCTCGCCAGACTCATCGATGACCACGACGTCACCCACACCCTGATGGTTCCGACGGTGTGGGATGCGCTGCTCCAGCGATCTGCGGACAAACTGACCAGCATCCAGACCGCGATCGTCGCTGGCGAAACATGCCGGCCCAGGCTGGCCCGACGCCACGCCGATGTCTGCCCTGGTAGCCACCTGGTCAATGAGTACGGACCGACCGAAGCAACGGTCTGGTCATCCATGCATCACGTGCAGCCAACCGACCAACCGGTTCCCATTGGACGCGCGATACCCGGAACCACGCTTCGCGTGGCCAACGAGCGGGGGTACGCCCAACCCATGGGTGTGGAGGGTGAACTCTGGATCAGTGGCGAGGGCCTGAGCGAAGGCTACGTCAATGATGAGCAACAGACCGGGGAACGATTTGTCATCCTGGCTGATGGCACGCGCTGGTACCGCTCGGGAGATCGCGTGCGGCGGACCAGCGACGGATCGTTGGTGTTTCTTGGTCGCATGGACGGACAGCTCAGCGTGGGCGGCGTGCGAGTGGAGCCGGAGGAAATTGAGTCGGTGATCACGGCGCTGCCCGGTATCGCCGCCGCCGGCGCAGTGGTCGTTAGCGACCGTCGAGACCAGCTGGTGGCCTTCGTCGAACCCACCGCCACAGTCACCGATTTCGCGGAGCTGAGTGAACAGGTACGGAGCGCATGCACGGCTCAACTCCCGGTAACCATTCGGCCGCAGCGGATTCTCGTGAAATCGCACCTGCCTCGTACCCCGCATGGAAAGATCGACCGGCCTGCGCTCGCGCAGGTGCCGGTACCTGATTCTCATGCGCTGACGACGGTCCCGTCGCAATCTCCGCCGACCCCTGGCGCTAATCACACTCCCACCGTCAGCGACATCACCCAGGTTTGGCAGCAGGCCCTGGGCTCCACAACTGTTTCCGAACAGACCGACTTCTTTGAGGCGGGTGGCGATTCGCTGGCGGCCTTCGAACTGTGTCTGGCGGTGGAGGATCGCTTCGGGATTTCGGTTCCGATCAGTGCATTGATTGAGTCCCCGACACCGGCAAGCTTCGCCGCCGAGATCGCTCGCCTCGGACGGGATCAGCAGGCTCGAACCGTGGAGCCACCCAATGCGTCGCAGCCCGCCCGGCCGCTCCTGTTTGAACACATTCGACCCGGGGACCGACGCCCGCCACTGGTGTTGCTGGCTCCGGGCGGCGGTCACCTGCTGGGCTACGCGCCGATGATTGAGGCCCTCGACAAAGACCAGTCGGTTGTTGGATTCCGTCTACCAGGCGCCGACGGCAAAGAGGAACCGTGCACCTCCATTGACGCACAGGCCGACCGGCTGATGGACGAGGTTGTCAACCTCGCCCGCAGCGACGGTCGACCGCTGCGACTGTTCGGACTCTCCACCGGAGGGTTGCTTGGGTTGGAGCTTGCGCATCGTCTGGGCGCCATGGGCCTTACTCCGGGTTTGGTGGCTCTGGGAGACACCATCTACCCCGGCTTTCAGGAGTACGGACGACTGGCGCTGTCGGAGCGCCTTCGAACCGTGCACGGCGACGACGGGCCGCGGGCCGCTGTTGACTATCTGGCTGGCCGGGTGCGCATGCGAGCTGACACCATCCGGGCGAGCGCGCAGAACCGCCGATTCCGAAACACCGGTCAAGGTTTCTCGCCCAAGGCCCACGAGGCGTACCTCTATGGGCTGGCCGGCGACATGGCCCTGCGGTATGAGGTGCCGTCCTACAACGGCCGCGTCCTGTTGTTCTCGGCCTCGGAGACCGACATTGCAAGAACGGTCCAACCGTGGTCAAAGAAGCTGCCGCACATCGAGGTTTTCACCGTTGCGGGAGTACACGACGCCATCGTTGAGGACCCGCTGTTCGCCAAACCACTGGCCCGCGAGCTGCAAGCGACGCTGGACCGAGCATCGACTTAGAGTTATGACCTATACCCACTCATAGTTTGAATCTATGGGCTGATAGGTGGTTGATCTCTACCCGAATGCCGGCGCCGCGGCCAGCATGGAGCCATGGCCCCGAGCACCATCACCACCGTCAGCACCTCCACCACGCCGGGGCCCCGGACCGTCACCGCAGCGGCCAGCCCATCCCCCTCGGTTGTTCCCGGGCTCGCCCTGACTGCGCTCACCCTCCTTGCGGTCTCGTGGCTCACCTCAATGCTCCCTGGAGTGCCATTTCTTGTCGCCGCCCTCATCGCCGGTGTGACGCTTCCGATGTTGGGGCTGGCCACCTTCCAGACCGAACCAGGCCTTCGCTTCGCCGGCAAGACTCTGCTCCGCGCCGGCATCGTGCTGCTGGGCTTCCGCCTCTCGGTCCACGACCTGACCGCGCTCGGCGTGTCCACCCTCGGCACGATCGTGGCCACGGTCGCCACCACGTTCTTTGTGGTGCAGTTGACCGGTCGCCGGATCGGTCTGTCGCCCGGCCTGTCGGTTCTGGTCGCCAGCGGCTTTTCGATCTGCGGAAACTCGGCTATCGCCGCAGTCAAGGACTCTGCACAAGCCGACGAAGATGAAGTCGCCGCCGCCGTTGGACTGGTCACCATCTGCGGAACCGGAGCGGTTTTGTTGATGCCGGTGGTGGGTCCGAGCATCGGACTCAACCAGGAGGAGTTCGGTCTCTGGGCCGGGGCCAGCGTGCAGGACACCGCCCAGGTCATTGCGGTGGCCGCCTCCATGGGTCCGGTCGCGTTGGCGGTGGCCACCGCTGTCAAGCTGACCCGCATCCTGTTTCTGGCGCCGATCGTTGCGGGAGTATCACTGCTGACCAGCCGGCGCAGTGGCGCTGCTGACCTCTCACCCGCAACCCGGCCGCCGATCTTTCCACTCTTTGTGGCCGGCTTCATCACCACGATGATGCTGCGCACCAGTGGCGTCATTCCCGTGGACGGTTTGGACTTCGCTCGCCATCTGGAGCGATGGGTGTTGGCGGCCGGCCTCGTCGGCCTCGGCAGTTCAGTGAAACTGGCTCGCATTCGTACCCTGGGCGTCAAACCGATACTGCTCGGCGCCGTTGCCTGGGTGACGGTGGCGTCGATCCCACTGATCTCCCTGGCGATCAGGGGGCTTGGCTGACCCGCCGCCCTGACCCGCCGCCCTGACCAACTGCGCTGCCCCACCGCCTTGCCACCACGTGACCATCTACGATGACACCATGGCAGACAACCCTCGCACCTCTGACGCCTCGCTGTTGAACCCGGTGTTCCTCAATCGATGGTCCAATCGATCGTTCACTGATCAGCCCGTCACCGACGACCAGATTGCGGCGGTATTCGAAGCCGCTCGCTGGGCCCCGTCCTGGATGAACAAGCAGCCGTGGTATTTCGTCTACGAAACCGACGGGCCCGACCGTCAGGCCATCCTGGACACCTTCATGGAGTTCAACCGTGAATGGGCCTCCGCGGCGCCGCTGGTGGGTCTGTGCATCGCCAAGACCGAGCTCGAAGGATTCATGGGCCGGTCCCGGGACTTTGATGCCGGCGCCGCCATGTTCAGTCTCACCCTGCAGGCCCACATGATGGGACTGGCCGTTCACGTTCTGGGCGGGATCGAGATTGACGCCGCCCATGAACTCACCGGAGCCAACCCGGACAACAGCATGATCATCTGTGGTTTCGTGGTGGGCCATCCCGGTCCGGCCGATGCGTTGCCTGAAGGCCTCCAGGAGAAAGAACAGCCAAGCCTCCGCAAGCCGGTCAGCGAGTTTGCGTTCAAAGGCGGCAAACTCCCCGCCGACTTCTGATCGGTCACACACTGACCGGCAGGTCGGTGGCAGTCACCCGCATTCGGCAGTGTTCGAGCACCGTCTCCGGCGAGAGATTTCCTTCGGTGACTCCGTGGCCGTAGGACATCCCCGCGTTGGTCACAACCGACTCTGCCACATTGGTCGTAGTAGGTTGCCGCTTGAGTACGCGGTCGCTTGGTTTGGGCGACGGCCGGTGCGCTCGGAGTTCACAGTAGCCGGCTAATGAAAGGCCATCATGGCCACGCCCACTCACCGTCTTCAACCCAAACCGTTCCTGGTGGTGGTCTGCGCCATCGCCGTGCTCGCCACCTTGCTGGTTCCGATTTCGGCTCAGCACGCCGAAGCGCAACAGGTTGCGTGCACGGTTCCCGGATCGGTCAACGCCGGCGTCGCCAGCCAGCTCACCAGCATTCGAAACATGCGAACCGGACCCGACTACAGCTGTCCGGTGCGGGCGCTGCTGTTGAAGAACAGCCCCCTCCAGTTGCATGCCCAACGGGTGACCAACGATGGATATGTCTGGGCGGTCGTGACCGCCGGATCGCAACGCGGATGGCTGGCCGTCGAGCGAGTCGACGGATCCGGGAACGTTCTTACGACGATCGATTGCACGGTGCCGACCGCGGTGGAGGCGGGCACCGACTATCGACTGACCGAAGCGCGGAATATGCGGTCGGGGCCCGACTTCAGCTGCCCTGTCCAGACCCTGGTGACCAGGAACTCGACCATGACCGTCCATCCCGGCCTGGTCACCGCCAACGGCTATGTCTGGGCGGTTGTGACCGTCGCCGGGCAACGAGGGTGGATGGCGATTCGTCGAGCTGACGGCACCCGCGGTGTGCTGGGCGCCGCGGTCTCCTGTGCGGTTCCGGGCACCGTCGATCCCGGCGTCCAGCACCGCCTCACGTCCATTCGGAATATGCGAACCGGTTCATCATTTTCGTGCGAAGTGGCGCAGCTCCTGATCCGGAACAGCCTGCTGCAGGTCCACAGTCAGCGGGTCACCGCCGAGAGCTTCATCTGGGCGCCAGTGACTGCCAACGGCCAGCGAGGCTGGCTGGCCATCAGTCGAGCCGACGGCAGCCAAAGCGTGCTCGCTGATGCGCCAGGCGCCGAATGGACTCGGCTCAACCCGGTGACAAATCTGCGGGTCACCGCCACCACGTCAACCTCGATCACCGTCGCCTGGGATGCCGACGACGACGATCGGCGCTACTCGTTCGACTTCTTCGTCAACAACGAATGGGTCACTTGGACCTCGGACCCCCACGTTCGGACGCACACCTTCACCGGACTCAGTGCGGGCACCAGCCACCCCCTGGGGGTGACTGCGGTTGGGCGCCCCAGCGACCCATGGCCCGCGCAACACTTCTCACCGCGAGTGAACACGACCGGCTCCACCGCCGACGCCGGCGAAACCGTGGTCTGGGAAGACACATTCGATGGCCTGGACCTGACTCAGTGGAAGGTCGAACACTCCACCTACGGCGACGGGAACAACGAAATGCAGTGCTACCGACCAGAAAACGTGTGGGTGGAGAACGGGCGACTGGTGCTGCGGGCCTTTGATGAGACCTATACGTGTCCCAATGGCGACACCCGCGTGGTGACCTCGGGCATGGTCCGAAGCAAACTGGCCCGATTCTCGCCCGGCCAGGCCATCGAATTCCGCGTGAAGTTGACGCCCGACGATCCCAACAATCAGGCCGGTTTGTGGCCCGCGGTGTGGGCGTCGGGTTGGGGTGGGGGCGGATGGCCCCTCGGCGGTGAGATGGACTGGCTGGAAGTCATGACCGCCAATGATCCGCGTCGGTCGGTCTACACCGTGCACTACGAGCAGCCCGATGGCACGCGAGGCAAGAAGGGCCAGGAGCACTTCCTGGGCGAGAACTTCAGCGACTCATGGCACACCATCCGGTTCGACTACGGCTTCAACGGCCAGCTCGAATGGCGGCTTGACGGCGAGCTGGTTCACACCGTGACCGATGCGCCCACCGCCCAAGGGTGGCCGGTGCCCTTCGATTCGACCGTGACCGAAATCAAGATCAATCTGGCCCTGGGTGGAAACCCGGGACCGCTCGACTTTCGAGCGCTGGGCGCCACCGGTGCCACCTTCGAAGTCGACTGGGTCCGCATCCTTCAGGTGGACTAGCGAACCGAGACTTCGGCGGTGACCGACTTGTGGTCGGAGCCGGCCCCATCGCCGACCGTGTAGCTGTGGAGAGACACCCGGTCGCTGACCAGGACATGGTCGATGGGCAGGCCGAACCAACCACCCCAGGTTGGCCACGTTGATTTCCACCCGACAGTGCGGTGGGGGTCTCGCCAGCCCAGGTCGTGCAACAACTGGGTGTAGACGGGCGAAGTGGGCGTGACGTTCATATCGGTGACCACGACCGCCGGGCCGTCCCAGTCGGCGGCCAGCTGGACCACCCCGGCCAGCTGCTGCTGGCGGAGGTCCACCTTTGGTCCAACATGACGGGAGGCATGCGGGTGCAGCCCGACGACCAGAAGTTCCTCACCCCCGGGAGTCTCGGTTGCCACCGCCAGCAGAACCCGATCCACCGGACTGAACTCCGCCGGCACCGGAAGACGACGGGATTGCGCCGAGCGTGTCAGCACGGCCATCCCGCCGCCAAGTTGACCGTCCTGCGCATCCAGCGGCACTCCCAGGGTGAAGCGATACTCATCGACCAGTCGTAGTTCCAACTCGACCCACTGCGCGGTGGTGAGCTCATGCAACACCACCACGTCGGCGTCGGCGTCCCGCACGTGTTGGGCAATCCCGTCCATGTCCTTGTTGCCAAACCAGACGTTGTACTGCATCACCCGGATCACATCCTGATCGTTTGCCGGGCGCGGATCACCGCTGGCGGGCGTGAGGTACGGAATGACGAACAGGGCGTTGATTATCACAACCACCATCGCCACCGCAGCCAACGATCGCTGGCCCAACAGCGCGGCGACGACCACCAGGACCATTGCGATCAACAGCAGCTGAAGTCGGCCGTTGGTGAGCGCCTCAATCAGCGGATGCACACTGGCGAAGAAGCCGCCCACGGTCACCGCAACCGCCAGTACGACCAGCGTTGCAAGGACAAGCACGTGACGTGGTGTTTGCGCCTCGGGATCCTTAGGGCTCAGGCGCAATGAGGATGACCAGAGAGAGAACCAGCGTCGCAATCGAGGTGATCAACAGCAGCCAAAGACCTGCGCCAATGTCAGGGGTTCGGATCCCGCCGCTGATGTCAATCATCTGCCAGATGGCGAGGCCACTACCCACCAGTCCAAGGATGGCCGACCAGCCCGCCTCGGGATCACTCCACGGGTTGTACGCCCAGCCGACGAGGCCGAGGATCACCAGTGCCGCTCCCAGAATCATGGTGGCCACGCCAATGCGTTGCATGCCGGACTGGGTGACCGCGACCACCGCATCATTGGCCTGGGCCCAGGTCATCATCGAGGCAATCACCATCGTGACCCCAAACCCGGTGATGCCCAGATAGAGGGGGTTCGCGCCAGCGAACTCCAGGTCACCGTCGCCGTCGATGTCGCGAGCCCACGCGCCGCCGCCGGTTCGGCCGGCATCGGCCTGAGCAGTCGCCACCGCTTCGGCAGCAGGTTCTTCTTCGGTCCTCATGCTTCGAATGTAGCTCCTGTTGACATCAGGTTCCTGAGGGCGTCAGTCCAGCTCTCGGCCAACAATGCTGACGAAGCTCACCATCTCTCCCGGATAGCCACCGAGATTGTGAATCAGGGCCTTGGTTCGGTCGTTGGCAATACGGCGATCTTCGGGCGCTTCGCCCCGGAGCTGGAGCCACGCTTCGAAGTGCATCCGCAAGCCGGATGCGCCAACCGGGTGACCGAACGCTTTCAACCCGCCATCAGTATTGACCGGCAGTGACCCGTCCAGGTTGTAGGTGCCGTTCATCACTTCCTGCCATGCGGTGCCGCGGGGAGCGAAGCCCAGGTCCTCCATCAGGATGAGTTCGGTGATGGTGAAGCAGTCGTGGACTTCGGCCATGGCCAGTTCCGCAAGGGGGTCGGTGATGCCCGCCTGCCGGTAGGCGTCTTCGGCCGCCATGACACATTCGGGCATGGTGGTGAACGAGAACTCGGGATCGATGAGGCCGCCGCCGTTGCCCGACACCATCGACAGCGCTTTCACGTAGATGGGGGTGTCGGTGTATCGGTGGGCGTCCTCGGCGCGGACCACGATGGCGGCCGCGGCGCCATCGGCAACGCCGGCGCAGTCAAAGACGCTCAACCGGCCCGCGACCGCCGCCATGTTGCAGATGGTTTCGGCCGAGGTTTCGCGACGGAACTGCGCCAACGGATTGCGCGCGCCGTTGAAGTGATTCTTCTGGGCAATGCGAGCGATGGCAAAGCGAACCTCATCCTCGTCCAGACCGAATTTCTGCGCGTACGCGGGCAGCATCAGCGCGTAGGTGGCGGCCGCGGTCAGGCTTCGTTTGGTGCCGTCGGCGGGAATGGGAAAGGCGTTCAGGCCCGCGTATCCCGAGTCCTTGGTCTTCTCCACCCCCAACGCCATGGCCGAGTCATAGGCGCCAGAAGCCACGGCGTAGCAGGCTTGCCGGAGCGACTCCGACCCGGTGGCGCAGTAGTTCTCCACCCGCGTCACCGGCTTGCCCGTCAGGCGTAGCGGGACCGACAAGGCCAGACCCGAGGCCGCACTCTGGGAGGTACCAAACCAGTAGGCGTCCACGTCCTCACGGGTCATGCCTGCGGAATCGAAGGTGATGTCCGCGGCGTCGATGATCATGTCGTCCAGCGACTTGTCCCAGTGTTCTTTGAACGGGATCACACCCATGCCGACAATGGCGACCTTGTCACGAATGCCGTTACTCGCCATGTGGTTGCTCCCGCCGAACGGGCCGGCCTTTCCAGAAGTAATTGGCAATTCCGTCGGTTTCGCTCAGACACCGAAAGGTGAGTTCGATTCGATCACCGATACTGACGTCATCGGGGTCCACATCGGTGAGTTCGATCGGCATGCGTCCACCGCCATCAAAGTCGACGACCGCAAAGACGATGGGCGGACTGGGCGACCACGCCAACTTGTCAACGGTGAAGGTCACGATGGTGCCTTCCGCGTCAGCCATCGGAATCTCGACCATTGCGGCCTCCGACTCCCCTATGGAGCGACGCGAGGGCGGCAGATACACGTCACCGGTTCCGGAGTCCCGGCTTCCGACCAGGCCAAACTTCCAGTCGGTCACCCGAGCCGCAGCGACTGCGGATGTGCGGGCGGGCATTGGACGGCGCGGCGGATCTGTGGTGATGAGTCCCCGCCACGAGAGAAACTTGGCATAGGGAACGTCACCGGTGATCGCTGCCTGTTCGGCCACCGACCGCAGCGGCCTATTGGCGACGATGGCATTGGTCGTCCGATAGATCTGCACGTCCACACCGTCAGCCATGACCACCAGCGCCAGCAATTCATCCGGTTGCGCGTGGTCCAGCATGACCTGCAGCAGGAGCATGGGATCGGCTGCGCCCGTCCATCCCACGCCCTCAAGCGGTGGGACCGTCGCACCATCAGGAGCACCGAGCTCAGCTCGCTTCGCCACCCGAGCGCTCCAGCACGACACCGTTGCTCGATCAATCTCCTCCGATTGGACACCGGCGTCGGCACACGCGGCGCTGAACGCCGTAGCCACCAGCGGCCGATACACGTTCTCACTGAACCGCTCGTCCCAGGTTTGGGTTTGGGGCTCACCCGGAATGCGCCACCGGTCCACAAACTCTCGGGTTGCCACCCCGCTTCCAACAAGCCGTGCCAGCACCGGCGCCGCGGCGGAATCGTCGCCGATGATGATGCAGGCGGCTGCGTCTCCACCGGCCGCCTCGTCGGGACTGGTGGGAAGCCCGACTCGGATGTCGGATCCAACCACCGCCGTGGTCCCGCGACCTTGGCATGCGTTTCGAAGAACTCCGGCCGCGGTACGCGACGAACCAATCATGTCCATGGCGATGGTGCTCTCGGGCAGCCGAAGCGCAGCATGAACCGCGGTGGCATTGGTCCGATCCATGTACGCCGGATCGGTGGTCACGAACCACAGCTGGTCCGGAGCGGTAATGCCACGACGCATCGCCGGCCGGGCCGCTTCGACCGCCATGGAGGTTGTGTCCTCGTCAAAGGACGCGACCGAGCGACTGGTGCGGCCGCCGCCGGAACCGAAGAATTCAGGAATCGTGCTGCAGTCCAGTCGGCGGTACGGCACATGGGCGCCCCACGAGATGATCCCGCGCATCAGCCCTGCTGCATCTCTTTCATGCGGCGCTCAAGGTCGTCATAGAAGCTGGGTACCTCAACGCCGACCTGGTCGAAGTTGGCGATGATCTCATCGGGGGTCCACTGCGCCCCGTTGGGCGCCATCATCGTCCGCACTTCCTGCGGCTGATTCCAGACCGAGATCCTTGGTCCCACCACCGTGTAGGTCTGACCGTTGACCTCCCGGCCGGCATCGCTCATCAAGAAGATGGCCATGGGGGCAATGTCTTCGGGCTCGCCCATCTCGATCTCAAACGGAACGTTCTCGCTCATTCGGGTCTTGGCAACCGGGGCGATGCAGTTGGCGTTGATAGCGGGTCCGCCGCGCATCTTGACCGAGAGGGCCGTCATGCCAGCGGACCGGGTGAGGCTGACGATGCCGCCTTTGGCCGCGGAGTAGTTGGCCTGCGCGGTGGAGGCAACGAAGGCGCCGGAGGTAATGCCGACGATTGATCCGCCCGTCTCCTGTTTGCGCATGGCTTCGAATGCGTGCCGGTAGACGTTGAAGTGACCTTTGAGGTGGACAGCGACCACCGAGTCCCATTCCTCTTCGCTCATCTTGAAGAGCATGCGTTCGCGAAGGATGCCGGCCACGCAGACCACGCCGTCGATGGAACCAAAGCTGTCCTTGGCGGCGGCAACAATCGCCTCGCCCGTCTCGAACCTGGACACGTCGCCGGCCACCGCCAAAGCTGCACCTCCCCCATCAACAATCTGGGCAACGGTCTGATCGGCAACCTCACTGCTGGCGCCGTCACCGGCCAGATCCACGCCGTAGTCGGCGACCACAATGTTGGCCCCTTCGGCCGCGCAGGCCAGCGCAATGGCCTTCCCGATGCCGCTTCCGGCACCGGTAACAGCAATCGTTCTGTTCTCCAACATCGCCATGTGGCTCTCTCCGTGGTTCCCGTGGCTCGACGTGCAAAGCGGCCTTCAGGCTACTTGCCGTCCGCTGGTCGCATCACCAGCGACTGCTGGCTCTGCGCCGACGAAGAAGGACGAGTAGGAGACCGAACAGGATGAGCATGCCGGCCACCGTCAGCAGGCGGAAGGAGTCCCGTCCCGTGAAGGCGAGACCGGCAGGCGGTGGATCATCAATGCCGGTCCCGGGCACCGGAGTAGCGGTGGCTCGCGCGGTTGGGATGGGTGTCGGTGTTGCGGGCGCAACCGGTTCGACGACCACCTCCGGCGTGGAAGACAGTTGGGCCGACAAGGCCGCTTCCGCGGTCGGCACCAGCGTCGGCGAGACCGTTGCCGGTGGATTCACCGGTTCGGTTGGCACCGGCGTGGCCGTGGCAATCGGGACCGCCGTTGCCGTGGGCTCCGGTCCGGTGGTTGCTGTGGGCTCTTCCGTCGGCTCCGGCTCGGGTGTCGCAGTCGGCGTCGCGTTCGGTTCGTCCGTCGGCTCCGGCTCGGGTATCGCAGTCGGCTCCGGCTCCGGCTCAGGCGTCGCAGTCGGTTCCTCCGTCGGCTCCGGCTCGGGTGTCGCAGTCGGCGTCGGCTCGGGTGCCGCGGTCGGTTGCTCCGTCGGTTCCGGCTCAGGCGTTGCAGTCGGCGTTGCCGTCGGCTCCGGCTCAGGTATCGCAGTCGGCTCCGGCTCCGGCGTTGCCGTCGGCTCCGGCTCAGGCGTCGCAGTCGGCGTTGCCGTCGGCTCCGGCTCGGGTACCGCAGTCGGTTCCGGCTCAGGTATCGCAGTCGGCGTCGCAGTCGGTTCCTCCGTCGGCTCCGGTGCCGGCGTCACCGTCGGAACTGCGGTTGGCGTCGGAACGGGAGCGCCGATGCCCACATAGTGCGAGGGGTCGTCGTCGTCCACAACCGCCGCGGCCCCGGACACGGGATCGAGGAGCGGTTCGAAAATGCTGACATCGGTGGGCCACGTTTGCGGCTTGGACGGATCACAGTCGCACGTGTCCAGATTGGGAGTGGCCGGCGTGCCCGCAGCTGTGGCCCGGTTCTCGAAGTATCCGGCAGTGGCTTCGCCCGTGGCCGTGCAGGTGACGGTTTGGTACGGAAGCAACAGGGGAATCACCGGTGAACCGCCGCCACAGTCCACTCCGGGGTCCGGCACGTCGGTGACGGTCACATTGAGCAGGGCACTGTCACCGGTGTTCCTGACCTTGTAGGTCCAGGTGACAGAGGCTCCTTCGGCCAGCGACGGGCCAGGCGGATTGTCGGCATCGAGCCCGTTGGTCGCCTTCTCCAGATCGATTCCGGACCGGAGGCCGGTGTAGCTGGACGGGTCAAGGTCCGATACCGGGGGCACCGGATCACCAGTTGTCGCATCCGTCACCGGCTCAAACTGGGTGGAATCATCGGGCCACGAGTTGGGATCGTCCGGGTCACAGCCACAAACGTCAGGATCCGGTACGACCAGCTGACCTTCCGCCGAACCAATGTTCTGGTAGTCGCCGTCCGCAGACACGCCGGATGCGGTGCAGCTCACTGACGCGCCCGGTAGCAACAGCGCAATCACATTGGCGTCATCGCCGGAGGCACCGGGGCACGACACGGTGATGGTTGGATCGTCATCGCTGACGGTCACCGCCCCAAGAGCGGCGTCGCTGGTGTTGGTCACCACATAGGTCCACGTCACCGTCGACCCCGCCAACAGACCAGGGCCAGCATCGTCGGCATCAAATCCGTTGGTTGACTTCTCGATGTTGATACCGCCGCCAACGCCGTAGTAATTGGACGGATCCTCATCTTCGACCCGGTCGATGACCGTCCCGTCCTGGTCCCTTACCGGGTCATACTCGGCCGGATCGTCGGGCCAGGAGGCGGGGTCCGCAGGGTCGCAGTCGCAGGTGTCAGGGTTGGGAAGCGCGGGTGCACCGGTGGCCGCACCGATGTTGGTGTAGCCACCTGCCGCCGCGGCGAAGACCTCACCGGTACACGTCACG
>Ga0114953_1001827_pt1 | contig 15040 bp, 10 predicted proteins | sample SidtaG_FD_87298 | JGI IMG/M metagenome (GOLD analysis project Ga0114953, IMG submission 87298) | Marine algal microbial communities from Sidmouth, United Kingdom - Sidmouth_Male2 metaG | ecosystem: Host-associated > Algae > Red algae > Unclassified | place: Sidmouth, United Kingdom | collected...
GATTTAGGTATAGCTGCTGCTGAAATCTCAAAGGGAAAATCAATTCATTCTCTTGAAAATGATTTTAATAAAATCAATCAAATACTTTCCGATTTGGTCGTAGATGTAGAGTCAGAACTAGCTACCATTTGGCCAACCTTAAAACGGATCCTGAAAAAAACTCGAAACGTAGATGATTTTTTAGTTGACTTCAGCATGGAACTAGCGCGAGATGGCGCCTGGCGATTTGCAATTGACCTGGCCGCTTCGCCTTCAGTTGACTGGGAAAAAATGATTCTCCATCGAGATGAAAGAGTGGCAGCGAATGTGTCGATAATCACCTACGAAGGAATTTTAGTATCGACTTTGATGAAGGTCGTTCGTCTTGGTGAACGAGGGACGATAGGCGAGAAGATCGGACATCTTAGTGCGTAGTAACACCATTGTTGCTGAGGGCAAAGCGTTGACAGCTGCAGAAGTATTTTTACCAAGACAAGGCGCTTCCACCCGATCAGCGATAGGGGCGAAAACCAGACCTATCATATTTAGACAACCATAGATACAGCCCTCAATGCTTGCTTCGTCGTGCCGCCAAAAGAGAATCAACGATCCCCGTCGCTAGCCATGCCCACAGAAGCACTACACTCCACCTGAAAGCCATGTTCTTTCGCATAAGGAGAGTGAAAACTGAAGATTGAATGGTGAAGAAGGCCTATTATTAGGTCAAATTAAAGTCAATATTTTTTTAGTAAGTATCTCAAAGTCTTCATAAGCTCTTTTTACAGCACCATAATGAGCTCCAATTGCACCATCAGAAGGTTTTAGTAAAAATATTGGCTTTCTTGCCTCCATTGCCATAGGTACCAAACTGTGATAATGTTTAAGTAAAGCGATGCAATAATCGTCATCTTCAACTCTTTGTTGCGGAATGCTATTTTCATTTTCTTTTAAAACAAATTCACTAAAGACTTGAGGTATCCTATTAGCCCATTTTAAATATGATTTAACCGGCCTTTTTTCTTTAATTCCATGCTGCATAATAATATATCCTAATGGCGACATATTTGCAGAAGGTAATTGTAAAGATGGTTCGGGGTTTCGACTTGCTCTATCACTCCATTCCGAATGCCAATTATCTAATCTGTTTCCTAGGTTCTTAAGTCCTTGTAAAGAGAATAAATCAGATGCCATAGGAAATACTACATAAACAGCTGCAATTAAAGTAGCTCTATTAATTGCACCAAAATTATGTCCAATATCGATTATGTTAAAATCAGCGTTAAATCTTTCATTTGCCTCACTAATAACCCTATAAAAAGAGGAGACTATTCTAAATGCAGCTTCATCTCTATTTAAACAATTTCCCCAAGCACTACTTAACTTATCTTCAAATAAAGATAATTCCAAATCTCCAGCGATTAAACCAATTTTATCAGATATATTTTCTATGTGAGCAGGAACGATATCACTTATTCCTTTATTTAATGGCTTTATACTCTCAAGAATAGTCGGTCTTGAATTTTCATTATCATATATATCTTGAAGTCTTTCTTCTGTAAGAAAAATAGAAGATAAATTAGATTGAGGGTCCAGGTCAACAGCTAGTGACCTATACCCTAACTCTGCAAGCATATAGGAAAAATGGTAAACAAGCGTCGTTTTACCTACACCTCCTTTATTATTAAAGAATACTATTGTTTTCATTTATAAATTATTACTCCAAAACTTGTTAGTTGATCGATTAAAAATTTAGGTTTAGGATTCCCATTTACACCTAATGCCGCTATAGCTCTTTTTACTCCTACATTAAAACTATTAATAAAACCAAGATTTTTAGCAGCCTCTGCTAAGGTAGGATTACGATAGTCATTCTTATCTGGAAAATTTTCTGGCCTAGCATCACCATATAATCCACCCGGGTTAATTATTTCAATTCTATTACTATATTCATAAAATTTAATTGGAGCATTTGATTGATAGTCTCTGTGAATTACAGCATTGTATAAGAGTTCTTGAACAGCAGAACTTGGATAAGAATAGGTATAATCTTCAGCTAAATTACGTTGCACTTTTTTAATGATTTGAGCTTTGATAAAATCATTCATCACTCTCATCTGTGTAGTTAAGTCACCATCAAAACTATGTTCGTATGAAAAGTCGCTTACTTCATCCTCTCCATCAAACCGCACATATTGCACTTTTGCCCCAGGCAGGTAAAACCTAGGGTTAATACCAAACATCAGAATTCCTGCATTCGTAGGACAATCTGCATTTAAATCAAAAAACTTAAGTGAAGCTAATTGCTCTTTAATTGCTCTCCCATTTGCTTTTAAAGTTTCTTTATCAACTGCTGATGGAAGATAAGATAATTTAAATAAATCAATGCTTAAATCTTCTATGGCACTTCCAAAACAAGGTTGTGTGTCAAATGATCTTGCAAAAGTAGATCTTTTTTCGCTTAAAATTCTTTCTTCGGCTTCATTCGCAGTGCCTTTTCTAGGGCCAATTCTTATGCAGACTTTCCCTTTATATCTAACTGGAGGCACTTGAGATGGCTGAACTTCAACAACTGCTAAGTTGCCTTCAGGAAAACTAAATTTTTCAACAATCATAGCCGGAGGAGGAACGATCCTTCCATCTGTTCTAAAACCTAATAATGTTTGAATGAATTGTTCATCAATGTCAATACCTTCTATAGTTCCATCATCATTAGCTCCTACAATGAGATAACCGGGTAATCCTTTGGCTGCCAAATCGTTGCTGAAAGAACACAATGCCTCTCCGAATTTATTTGTGTCAGTCTTTGAGATAGTTTTTTCTACTCTATCGACCTCCATCTCTGAAAGTATTTTTTTTAAATCTTCCTTAGATATCATTTTTAAAGATTAAGTTTAAACTTTAGCTTAAAATTACTTAAAATAGAAGAATAACATAAAATTATAAGAACAAGTTTAAAATTCTTACTAGGATTTAAAAATTGATTTAAAGTACAATATTATCGACAACAATTCGATAAATAAAAGGCTTTTGGTAAATCTTTGATTTCAAATAATCATACAGTATATCAACGACTTTTATTTAAAAATCATTCTAATTTATAACACAAAACCACACAATATTTATAAAAAAAGTACGAGAGTTAATTCTTGACAAAACTTGGGAATACTAGGCTAAGCAGCGATACAACGTTTAATTAAATATTTTCGCATTCTGCAAAAAAATGACTACTTTCAAAATCAGAATGTCTCACTTTTTACTCACCTATTTAATACAAGAAAAATGGAAAAGAAAAACACTAGCCGCCGTCAATTCTTATACAATAGTGCTAAGTTGGGTGCTTTCATGCCGTTCGTTGCTTCTCCGCTGCTCGCTTCAGGTATGCAGCAGTTGGCGCAAAGTAAAGTCTCTCAAAAAAAATCAGGGCCATTGAATATTCTGATCTTGGGTGGTACTAGTTTTCTCGGTCCATTCCAAATTGCTTATGCACTAAAACAAGGTCATAAGGTGACTATTTTTACTCGAGGTAAAAGCAAACCGCAAATTCATAATGAGTTATTTAAAGATGTAGAACAATTGGTCGGTGATCGGGAAGATAACCTCGAAGCACTGAAAGGGCGGAAATGGGATGCAGTGATTGACAACTCTGGTCGGAAAGTGAAGTGGACCGAAGACACGGCAGAATTATTAAAAGAGAATGCAGATATATATTTGTACGTTTCTTCGGTAAGTGTTTATTATCCATTCACCGGTAATGATTTTAGTGAAGATAGAAAACTGGTTTTGAAAATGCCAGCCGATGCCGAAAAAGGAGAAACGCGATTGTATGAATACGGAACGATGAAAGCCAATTCAGAAATTGCAACCCGAGAGATATTTGGAAAAGATCGGAGTATAATTGTTCGACCGACTTTCATTGTGGGCCCGGGCGATAAAATTGATCGATTTAATTACTGGCCAATCCGAGCGGCTTTGGGAGGCGAAATATTGGTTCCCGGAGAAGCAAATGATAAAGTACAATTCATAGATGTGCGCGATTTGGCGGGTTGGATGATCCGATTGATTGAAAATAAAAATGTGGGTACTTACAATGGTTGCGGTCCGGCAGCGCCAATGACGAGTGCCGCATTTGTACATGGTGTGCATGCTGCGTTTAGTTCTCCGGCCTCTTTTACTTATGTCGACGATTATGATTTTTTGAAAGAACACGGGCTCAAGTTTATGTGCCCTTGGGTAATGGCGGACGGTAAGTTTGAAGGAATGGTTTATGCCACTAATCAACGAGCACTTGAGACCGGCATCACTTATACCCCTCTTGCACAGACGGCTGCTGATATCAAAAAGTGGTGGTATACTTCGGAGCATGTGACGGCTGAGCGACGCGAGGAAGTACTTCGGGGAGAGGAATCCAATATTGTAAGGGAGAAGGAGATTTTGAAGCTGTGGAGAGAACGATTGATTTTTAATAATAAATAAGGAGTTTAACTGTTCAGCTCAAAAAGTAAGCAATGCCTTTTTTATCTTAGGAGAAAGACATCCGAAGTTTCCAAAACTTCGGATGTCTCACCAAGCTTAAGATGCAGTGCTTAAAAAAAGGCAGCTGAATAGTGACTTATTTTAACGAAGAATTTTGCATTTATCGCAAGTAATGAAGTTATTTAAAAATGGAAGAGAATAAACTAGACGGCCGACAGCGAAAAAATATTCAAGTCGGAAAATATGTAGAGGTGGTGCAAAAGCAACATCAAAGTTCAGGTGAACTAACAGACGGATTGGTTAAACGCATTTTAACAAAATCAACCAATCATCCGCATGGCATAAAAGTCCTGTTGGATACTGGAGAAGTTGGTCGGGTCAAGTGGGCTTATGAAGAAGATTAGAAGGGTTGGACGTGGAGAGTGGGAAGAGGGAGGCTTCACGCAGTATTCAGAAACTCCCCACTTCCAACTTCCAACTCCCTACCCCCTAACTATGACTCCAATTATCCGGATCATCACTATCATTCGGCGAAAGCCCCAAAATATCTCCCGCTAGATCTACTCCCAAACCTACCACCATTCGATTGACATAATTGAAGTAGGAGGTCACCTGATTAACTTCCAATATTTCTCCATCCGAAAAATCAAGATTTCGTAACTCATCAATAGTACTTTTATCAATCCAGCTATGATTCAGGGTAAGCAATTTTGCATAAACCGAACCGCCATAATATTTCTCATCCAACACCTCCTGCAAAGAATCACTTTTAACGGCAGCTAAAATCTTCGCAGCCTTTTCATCATCTTTTAAAAGTCGTTGCAAACCAGTGAAATGATGTTGCACACAATAATTACATTGATTGAGAAAACTGGTATATACGCCTAGGGTCTCAAGATACCATTTGGGCAATTTGTTGTTGGAATTGTGTAAGACGTTTTTGTACAAAGCCATGTGGCCGACTAAGGTGTGTGGGCGCAGACTATGAATGCTGAGCACATTGTCAACATTATTGTCGGGGCCTTTGACCTTGTCGTAAATCTTTTTGAGTTTAGGATCTGCGTTGTCGTAATCAATTGTTTTTATCCATGCCATAAGTTTCTTGTTTTTTTGACTCTCGATTTGTAACGGGCTTTGTTTCTTCGACCACCTGAGGACAAGTATTAGTTGTTGGTTATAATGCTTCGGCCTTTCAGGTGAAGCAGTTCCCGGAACAGACCCGGGACACATGTTGGTACATCAGAATAAGCAGGAAAAGAAAATATCAATTGAGCAATCTGTCCAATCTTTTAGCCAAATAAACCAATAACCGGAACGCACGCAGTGCCGTTCCATTCAACCAATAACTAACAACAAAGAGGTAGGCATATAACCCCCGTTTCAAAAATAATTTGCAAAAAGTAGTGACCTAAGTTAAACTATTTCGTTATAATAATGAAGCTGTTTAAGGTTTTGTAGCGAGATTGATTGTAAGTGCTTGGTTTTCAAGTCGAAGCTCATTTCTTTTTTCGTCCGTACGGACGGGAAACAGAAATAGCTGAAGGATTGGAAATCAATGACTTGCAAGCGAGCCGCTAGAATAACCTTAAACAACTTCAATGTATTAATTGTCTTTGGTAGTAATTTTCCTATCCAGTATTTTTATATTATCTCCGGGTTTATTTCCCTTCAATTCGATAGTGTTTACCAGATTATATTACGTTTTTAATGTCTTTTGCATTGACTATCAGTCTTTTATGTAAAGGATAGATTTTTTCTTCGTAACTATTCAGCTTTGTTGTTGTCTAGTCCGAGGTCAGCAATCGGAGGATCAAAGCTACCTATAGCGTAGGCAACTTTGGACTTCGGATCCCTGACTTCCGACCGTATACAATTTCATCTGAGAAGTTACTTAAATTTTATTTTTTGAGTAAACAATTCAAACTTAAAGCAAAAGAAACCGAAGCGACAAACTCGGATTTCTACAATTTGTTTAGACCAATTGCACCTAGTATTGATGTAATTGGCAAAGTGGCGCAGGTCATTTCTGGCCTCACCGAGGCGATCACCATCTGGTATATCACACAAAGTGAGATGGCTGGTGCGTCTAAATTTTTATCCATTGTGGTGTCCATTTTTGCCATGCTACTTGTAGTTGCATTATTGGAATTGGGCGGCCGCAAATTTTTACAAGTCCTAACCCGAGCACTCGTTTGGAAGCGATTGAAAAATGCCTGGTACATCGGACTTTTTAGTATCGTCATGTTGATTACTATCGGGATGGGCGTACTGTCATTTCGGTTGTCAACCAACGGAATCAATCATGCCTTCGTTTCGAATGTGCCTGTGGGAACGACCTTTGATGATTCAGCCCTGAAGTCGGAGTACCGCAGTTCGGTCAAAGACATTCATGCTCGTTTCAACAACGACCTACAGATTATCAAAGAGAATCAAAAGGAAGTGGTTTCCAGTACGACTGCCGACTTTGATGCCCGCATCAATTCAGCCAATCAGAAAGTCAATTCCTATGACAAAAAAGTATCGCAAGGATTGAAGTGGGCCAAAAGCCAAGGCGACAAATACCGCAAAAAGGTCAACACCTTAGAGACAGAAAAAGCTGCAGCTATTCTAGGCTTACAGACCACTTACAGCAAGAAGCTGGATAAGTGGCAAAGCAAAAAAGACAAAGCAGTCGCAGCTGAAAAGACAACACTAAAGTCTGCTGTCGCAAAAGGTGAACTATCCGTGTCGAAAGTACAAGATTCTAAATTCAAGAATGCCACTTTCTGGGGTGGATTATTTTCTTTCTTCGTAGGCTTCAGCGTGATACTGGCGTTTGTCTGCATCATAAGTGTAGAAGTGTATCGCCGTGGAGCAGGAATAGAAGTGGAGTATGAAGAAGAAGAGGAAAATGCTCCGATGCTACTTTTGTTTTGGAAAGGACTGACTGGCCGTGTCGATGCATTTTTCAGAAGCCGTGTGGAGCGCTTTGCGCAAGTTCCTCCGAGTCGGAATGTTGCGCCTAGGATTGGGTTTGATTATCCGAGTGCCTTACCGACGAATGAGACTGCTGGGGATGAGACCGCTGCGCTGAGAGACCGTCACGTCCATGACGTGACTTAGAGACCGCTCTTGCTTCGCTTGAGCTGAGAGATCGCTTCGCTGAGAGACTGCCCGTTATACGTGGAACCCCTCGATCCCCTTGAAAGGGGAAGGTGATTCGCAGCTCCCTACGGTCGAGTGAAGTCTCTCAGCGAAGCGATCTCTCAGTGTGAGTGTAACGAACACGGTCTCTCAGTTTATGCCATCGGCATAAAACGATCTCTCAGCAAAGCGGTCTCCTCTAAGAAAACCATTTCTCTTGCAACCCCTTATAGCGAGTGCGTCCAATCGGGAGGCGCTCGCCATTTTGCATCTCAAGACTATACTTGCTGCCCGGTTCAACGATGATTATTTTTGCAGCAGACATTTCTACCAGATAGGATTTGTGAATGCGTTCGAAAGAGTCGGGTAGGAGCATGTTGAGATTTTCCAGTGATTTATTGTGAATTTCTTTGCTACCATTTTTTAGGAAAAGTTCGGTATAGATTCCTGCGCCTTTGATGTATTTGATGTCTTCAATATTGATCAATGATCGTTTGCCTCTTTTCTTGATGGCCAGGAACTTGATGTTGGAGGAGTCACTTCTCTTAGCGATGATGCGTTGGCAGGCTTTGGCGAGTCGATCTTCGTCAAAAGGTTTGGCCACAAAATCGAGTACGCCATATTCGAAGGCAGTGATCGCCCGATCCTTATAGGCCGAAATAATAATGGTATGAAATGATTCGGCGACTACCGATTCAAGCACCTCAAAACCATCCTTTCCGTTGAGGTTTAAATCAAGGAATAAAAGGTCGATGTCGTTTTCGGCAATAATAGCCTGCCCTTTTTCGAGTGAATCACTCATTTGCAAATCGGTGATTTGAGAACCCAATATACTTCTGATCATCCGCTCGATACGGCGGGCGATTCTTGCTTCATCTTCTATGATTAGTATTTTCAAGGTTTTTTTTTTGTGGAACGACGTTCCTTTGATTAAAGGTATACGATAACGATACATTCACTTCTATGCCATAAAAAAGCGGGAACGTCGTTCCTTTGTTAAAGTGAATGTTTTTCAAAAGACAAGGAACGTCGTTCCCGAAAAAAAAGCGTTTTTTGAATGTTTTAGTCATTTGTTCTTTATGGGGGTTAGGAACGACGTTCCTTTTATAGATCAATTAGTTTTTCAAAAGGTAAGGAACGTCGTTCCCGTAAAAATAATCGTTTTGTGATTGTTTTAATCATTCGTTATTTATGACTGTTAGGAACGTTGTTCTTCTGATTAAAAGCATCCAAGAATAACACATTAACTTCTATGCTATAAAAAAGCTGGAACGACGTTCCTTTTATTGAGCAATTAGTTTTTCAAAAGGACAAGGAACGTCGTTCCCATAGTAATAAGCGTTTCTTGAATGTTTTAATCGTTTGTTCTTTATGGGGTGTTAGGAACAACGTTCCCTAAGTATTCAAAACCCAAAAAACCGTCTCCCACCCCAACTCATTCTCCTCAGATCGAACCTCCCATTGCCCCGGATAACTTTCCTGCAAACGGGCTTTGATATATTTCATGCCGGTTCCGTCTTTTTTGGAAACCATATTTTCTTCTCTGTTCTTAGCTATGGTTTGAAGGCTGTATGTTTTAGCATCAGCTGTTCGTTTAAATGTAAGTCGGAGTATGATCTTTCCTTCTTCATCTGGGAGGCTATGCGTCACACCGTTTTCCACTGCGGTATGAATAATTGCTGGTGGTATTATTTCATTATTGTCAATACCTACATCTTCCCAAACATAGGTAATTTCTTTGCGAAAGCCCATTACTTTGAGATGACTTTTACAAAGTTTTATTTCTTGTTCGATAGGAACGAGTTGGTGGTCTGCTACTTGATTTAAAACTTCAAATTCGCTGGCCAGGGCATTGATGAATTTGACACCATCCTTAGGCGACTCTTCCACCCAGTCGATGAGGGAGGTCAGCGTGTTCATAATAAAGTGCGGTTTGATGTTTTTCTTTAAAAGTTCATTTTTTAATCGCTCGGAATGTACAAGAGAAGCTTCATAGGCTTTCTGTTCTTCTCGCCGTTTGATACTCATGGAGTAGAGCATAGATAAGACGATAAAGATAAAACCAATGAACAAGGTGATGTCGAAATGTGAAACCCAATTGACATCTATCTCAGGCATCAAAAAAATGACCGATACAGCGGCTATCAAACCACCTAAAACAACATAGGCTGTACGTCTTTTTTTGTAACAACCATATGCAACTACGATGACAGAAGCTAACCACATCAGTTTGTTGTGCTGTATAGCCAGGTCGTCAAATTCATGATAGCATTTATACTCAAAATAGATAATGAATAAAACTAAAATGCTTAGTAAAATCTTTTTCCATGGAAATGAAAATTGAAGCATAAAAAACATGGGTACCAAAAGGGCCAGAGATATATGCAGGTAGTCAATTATTTCCAATCGAGTTCGTTGAAACGGATATTCATATAAATAAAATAATTTCAAATATTCCATTAAGAGCAAACTCAAAAAGATAAAGCAAATTAAACTGAAGATTAAAAGCGGATATTCCTTGCGCTGATTGAGAAATAAGAAAATAAAATACACCCCCATGATCATAAATGCTCCCGCCATTAAAAACATGTACAGACTCACTTTCAAAGGCCCTCTGGTCAACTTGAAATAATCATCAATCACATAATAAGCATGAAAGCCAGGCGCTGGACTTTGTTTGGTCAACCTTAGAGCAAGCACATGTTTGCCCTGTTTGAGAAGAGAGTCAGGTAACTGATAGTAGGTGTGATACTTTCCTGGTATTTCATCTTGCTCTGCTGTTTGCAATCGCCCATTGGTGCCAAGATAATGTCCGTCCCAGTAGGCATCAAAAGATCCGGCAGCACCTATTAGCAGTCCCTGATTTTTCAAAGGAGGAATACCTTCTTTTATTTTAGAACTTATTCGCAACCAAAAAATACCTTCCTCCTTAGTGGCTTGCTGATCTATTTCCCAATCACTATCATCAAAATCTATTTCAGCCCATGCTGGATTGTCGCCTTTCTTAAGACCAATACCTAAGTCTTCCATGATGTTTTCGGCAGGCTCCTGACAGCCACTCAAGAGTAAGAGTAAGCTGAGACCAATTAGAACCCATTTAGTTTTTGCAATCATAACTCAAAGATATAGTAATTAAGTATTTAATTCATGTCGTTGACATGTGTATTGAGCAGTTGAGAAGCAATACCTTTTTTATGGACTCAATTCGGTTTATACTTGCATTGTAATCGAAGTTGGAAGTGGGGAGTGGGAAGCTTCACACGATATTCGGAAACTTCCCACTTCCAACTTCCCACAATTTTTTCAACAAAAAAAATTATCAAAGATGGACTCAAAAAATATAAAGCTAACGTTCACTTACTTCTTTTTTCTACTGTTTGTTTCTTTTAAAGGAAATAGTCAGTCAACTCTTTCAGCTGCTGTGGATCCAAAAATTGCAGCAGTTGAAAACAACCTTTGTGGACCCGTAAATATAATCGGTCAAGGATCCTGGAATATACTTGACCGCATGGAACACTACAAAACGAAAGGTGTTAGTATCGCCGTAATTGACAACTATGAGGTACAATGGGTGAAAGCTTATGGTTTTGCAGATGACAAAGAAAAGACTCCGGCAACCACAAGCACCAGGTTTCAGGCAGCTTCTATCAGTAAGTCAATAAATGCAATCGGCATTATGCAATTGGTTGAAAAAGAGTTGCTTGATTTGGACGCCGATATTAATACGAATCTTAAATCATGGCAATTTCCATATAATGCCAAAATTACTGCCGGTCCGATTTCTACCCGACAACTTTTGAGTCATACCGGAGGACTTTCCACAAGTGGGTTTAATGGTTATGTAAAGGCAAAAAAACTACCTTCTGTTACTCAAATTTTAGATGGTAAAAAGCCTGCCAATTCCGATCCGGTTCGATCTATCGCAAAACCGGGCGAAGCTTTCCGATACTCAGGTGGTGGCGTAACAATGACTCAATTGATGGTGGAAGATATCACCGGTTTATCTTATGCCGATTATATCCAAAAACAAGTTTTAGAACCACTGGGAATGACACAAAGTTTTTATGGTAAAGATAAAAATGTAAAATCATCGGATCTCGCAAGCGGACACTGGTACAGCGGCAACCGAATGAAAAATAAATACAATACTTATCCCGAACAAGCAGCTGCTGGTTTGTGGACAACTCCAACGGACCTCGCTAAATTTATCATTGAGTTACAAAAAACACTTAAAGGAACGTCTGACGAATTGCTAAATACGGCAAGTCTCAAAGAACTGACGACTCCTGTATTAGATAACCATTCAACCGCTTTAGGTTTTTTCATTGATGATAGAGCTGGTGCAAAATACTTTGAACACTCTGGTAGCAATGAAGGATTTACCTGCCACTATTATGGTAGTATGGAAGGTGGTAAGGGCTTAGTCGTAATGACTAATTCAGAAGCTTACCACATAATTGGAGAAATTATCAACAGCATAACTAAGACCTATGAATGGGAAAATTTTTATAACAATACACCCAGAAAAATGATAGAGTTAGAAGAGTCCGAACTGCAACCACTACTAGGAACCTACACTTTCGAATCGGGTAACCAAATAACGATTGCACAAGAACGCGGAACTTTATATTTGTCCACCGAACATACCGATCGATTAGATATTCATCCGGAATCCAACCGATTCTTTTTTATGCTGTATGCTGATGAGCAAGTTGAGTTTGTCGAAAAGGATGGAAAAATGGAGTTACATTTTCACCGGGATGGCTTGGTGCATGTCGCAGAGCGCGAAGATTAGTAAGCCCCACGCGAAGCATCGGGATTACTAAGCTATGAGGGCAACAATGTTTCCGACACCGAGGCTTACCAATCCGGATGCTTCGCGTGCGGCTTAGCAATCCTCTGCTTTTTTATAAAAAATACTAAAACTAAAACTAAATAAAATGAAAAAATTAATTTGTTATCTAATCTTATTATGTACGGTCGGATCAACCTTGTTCGCCCAATCTCCAAACGTAGGAATCGTAAAAGGTAAACTCCTTGATGTCAATAAAGAAGCTATTCCTTATGCTTCGGTTAGTCTGCTGAATATGGATGAGAGTCTGGTGCAAGGCGCTATTACCAATGATAAAGGAATGTTTGAATTAGACGCAATTTCTTACGGTGATTTTATACTTGAGATTAACTATCTGGGATTCAAAAACATTCGCCAGCAAATCAGTTTGTCAAAGGAATCTAAAAAAATAAATCTAGGAACATTGACGATGGAGGAAGACCAAGCGCAACTCAATGAAGTCACCGTCACGGCTGAAAAGTCACAATACAATTTACGACTCGACAAGAAAGTATTTAATGTGGGCAAAGATGTTTTGTCCGGTGGAGGTTCAGCCATTGATGTGTTGGCGCAGGTGCCATTGGTGACCGTGAGCCCTGATGGAGCCGTGGCATTACGGGGGAGCAACCAGGTGCAAATATTGATCAATGGAAAACGTTCGGGATTGACAATGAACAATGCCATGGATCAAATTCCAGCAGAAAATATTGACCGAATTGAAGTGATGACTAATCCCTCAGCCCGTTACGACGCAAGTGGTTCAGCAGGGATTATCAATATCATTTTGAAAAAAGATAAGGGTATGGGCTTCAATGGCCAGATCTCTGTCAACGTAGGAGCGCCTGCCGATCACATGGTAATACCAAGCTTGAATTACAAAAGTGAAAAGGTCAATATCTTCTCTAACTTCCGATGGCGTTATTCGGATTACAATGGTCAGTATAGCACCAAGCAAGAGCAAATATCAAATGGCCAGTCTAGTTTTCTGAATCGTAAGGAAACACAAAGTCGCCACGATGATGGCTTGTCGGGATACCTTGGAGCAGACTTTTATTTGAATGATAAAAATACCCTGACGCTCGCCTTTTTGAGATATCAGACAAAGGATACGGACGAAACCGAGTTGCTCTATGACATAACTAATTTTGGAGAAGCAACCAGCGAGATTGTTCGCAATGGCAACTCCCTGCAAAACAGAAACTACAATCAACTGGAAGCCAACTATACCCGAACCTTTGACAAGAAAGGGCAGAAATTTACAACCGACTTCCAATACGATTTTTGGAATAGTGAGCAAGATTGGGATATGACAACCGAAGGGCTGCAACTGGATGAACGTATTCGAAATCCTTTGCAAACTAATTCGAAAGCAGCGAGTAGAGATTTTGTTTTGCAGAGTGATTACGTACAGCCACTGTCTGAAAAATCTGGGTTTGAGCTAGGTGCTAAATTAGAAAATAGAACGATAAGCAATGATTACCTTGCTCAGGTTTTGGATAATGATATCTGGAAAGTATTTGAAGATATTGACAACAGTATTGACTACTCTGAAAAAATTGCTGCGGCCTATTTACAATATAAAAGTAACTATAAAAAGCTGGAATATATGATCGGGCTGCGATCGGAATATACACAGTTGGATATTGAAGATGACGAAAACGAGTTTACAAACGATAATAGTTACCTCAACTTTTTTCCGTCAGTCAATGTGTCGCTAGCCATGTCGGACAAGAACTCATTTCAGTTGTCGTATTCCAAGAGAATCAATCGCCCGAATTTGTGGAGCTTATATCCGTTCTCTACCATTATTGATTTTAATTTACAAGAAATTGGTAACCCCAATTTACAAGCAGCATATGCAGATGCCCTGGAATTGACTTTCCTGAGTATACATGATAAAGTGACGATTAACCCTGGTATTTATTATCGCCATACGGTTGATCCATTTTCTAATTTCTTATTTCAAAATGATCAGGAAACCTTTATCACGAAACCGATCAATATTGATCGCAGAGATGAAATAGGAGGAGAGCTTTCCATCAGTTATCAGCCCATCAAAATGCTGCGACTGAATGCAGAAGTAAGCTTCTTTCACTTTGATGAAAAGGGAAATTATGAAGGACAGAATCTGGATGCTTCCGGAACTACCTGGTTTACGAGAGCGAATGCGAATCTTAATTTGCAAAAAGGTTTTCGATTGCAGGCTATGTTTGATTACAGAGCTCCAAGGCAAGATGCACAAACGAAGCAACTGGCTAATTATACCCTGAGCTTTGGTGTGCAAAAGAGTTTTTTCAAGGATAAGGTTAATGTTGGTGTACGTGCTTTCAATATATTGGATACTAGAAAATACCAAACGATAACGGAGTCTGAGAATTTCCGAATTGAGGAAAGTTCCCGACGATATGGTGCGCGTTATAGTTTGCAGGTGACTTATCGGTTTAATCAGTCGGATCGGGATCGAGTGCGGCAGGCTAGGCGAGGGAATAGGTAAGGGTGTGAAAGGGGGAGTTATCCTCAGGGTAGATTAGAATGATAGTTTTGAGATTGTTTGCATAGGAAGAAACATTTTACCACTATCTGGCAACTCAATGAAACCATATTTTTGGTAAAATAGTTTGGCATTATTATTTA
>Ga0114953_1001853_pt1 | contig 14941 bp, 19 predicted proteins | sample SidtaG_FD_87298 | JGI IMG/M metagenome (GOLD analysis project Ga0114953, IMG submission 87298) | Marine algal microbial communities from Sidmouth, United Kingdom - Sidmouth_Male2 metaG | ecosystem: Host-associated > Algae > Red algae > Unclassified | place: Sidmouth, United Kingdom | collected...
CCCGCGCCCTTGGGGGGGGGGGTGGCGAACAGGGGGGGGGGCTGTCGCCCCCCCCCTTTCGTGCTCTGCCCTGTGGGGGGGGTCTGGGGGGGGGGGGGGGGGGGGGTTAAAGGGGGGGGGGGGGGGGGGAAGGGGGGGGGAGCCCCCTGGATGGGCGGGGGACAAGGAGATGAGGGCGATGATGCGCGCTTGAAGGCAAAAAGCAGCAGCGGTGGAGCGCCAGTTCTCCGTGACCAGCGGCACGCTACAGGTGACACCGGTACGTGCACGTTTGGCGGTCTCGTGACGTCGTTGCGCACGTTGGCAAAGCACAACAATCGAAAACTGCTGTAGATAGCCTTTCAATCAGAAATTCCGCCAGCCTCGATCAGCAACTTATGCCCAAGAACTGGACCCCCCTTTGCCTGATGAAGCCCCCGCTCTTCCACTATTTTGACTTTTGAGTATCGATACTTGTGGATTGCTGTATATTTGCTACTAGTACCCATCGCACGTAGGAAGTATGGGAAGACACTCGAGACTAAACCAACTCCGAAAGAAGCGACCTAATCCAAATTTTAGTACCCATAGTAGGGCCTGGTACCGACGCTTTGTCGCGAACTACGCACGAATCTCAGCTCCCTTGAACCAGCTGACGACCAAGGCGTACGGCGACTCGCTCCCGGCGTTCACCCAGGCGCAGGCCGCCGCGTTCGCACGCATACGCGACGCTCTGCTTCATCCGCCAATCCTGGCGCTCCTCCGCCGCGGCGCGCCCTTCACCATCGACTTCGATGCGTGCGACACCCAATTGGGTTGCGCCCTGCTCCAGAAGCAGCCAGACAGCCAGCTAAAATCCTTGGGACTCTACAGCCGCGCCTTGCAGCCCGAGCAACGCAACTATTCGGCCACCGAGAAGGAATGCCTGGGCCTCGTCTGGGCCGTGCTCCATCTCCGCCACTATGTGGAGGGCTCGCGGTTCACGGTACGTACCGACCACGAATGCTTCAGCTGGATCTACCGGTTGACGACAGCCACCGGTCGTCTGCTCCGTTGGCGCCTCCGCATAGCGGAGTTCGACTTTGAGGTGAAGTACAAGAGCGGGGCGAACCACCACCTCCCCGATGCCCTGTCCAGAATCCCCACGACGGGTCTGGAACAGAAGGAGCTGGATGACGACATCCCGTGCTTCCTGATGGCCCAGTCCGCACGCGGCATGGACGCCAACCACTTCTCGGCGCCGGTGCCGCCTGCCCCAATCCCCGCGGAGGAGCTCCTCCGCGCACAAGGCGCGGATGGCCGTTGCCGGCAGCTCCGCGCCGTGATCGACTCGGGAAAACCGACGCGGTTCGTCCTCGATGAGGAAGGCCGCCTTGTGCGTCGCCAACCGACGACGGACGTGATGCAAGTGTACATCCCCGAGGCCCTACGAGCCCGCGTAATGGGCCTCGAGCACTACCCGACGTCCAAAGGTCACCCTGGCGTGCAGCGTATGTACGCTGCCATGAAAAGTTCTTTCTATTTGGAGTCGATGATTGTCGACTTGTACGGCAATGCCCGCCGTGCGCGAAACACCGGCTGCAGAAGCGACGTCATACGTCACCCATGACTTTGTTCCCGCCAAAGGAACCACTGATCGAGGTTGGCATCGACATCCCCGGCCCGCTGCTCAGAACGTTTGACGGCAACCGGTATGTGTTCGTCATGTCCGACCTCTTCTCGAAGCTAACCCGTACGGTTGCGCTCCGACGCATCACCGCCCTCACGGTCGCGTCGGCTTTCCTGACCGCATGGGTCGCGGCCTACGGGCCCTCCGACTGCGTCCTATCGGACCAGGGTCGGCAGATGGACAACTCGTTCTTCCGCGCCGTCATGAAGATGCTAGGCACGCGGTGCAGGTACACGACGCCCTACCACCCGCAGACCAACGCTCAGGTGGGACGGTATGACCGTACGCCGCTGAACCAGATCCGGGCTTTCTGTGAGGAGCACCCGCGACAGTGGGACCGCCTCCTCCCAGCCCTGAGCCTGGCCTACAACACCTGCCCGCATAGGGCCACCGGTATGGCGCCGTTAGACCTCCTGATCCCCCGCCGCATGCCCAACCTCACGGTTGGGGGCCTAGTGGGCTCGTCCCCGCTGGCAGCCGCCCATAGCTCCCCACTCATGGTGAAGCGCGCCATCATTCAGGGCTTGTAGAAGCTCATCCCGACGGTGCGCGCGCCCCTCGATAAGTACCACGCTCGCTACAAGCGAAGCTGGGACAGTCCGGTGCGGCCGAAGAACAAGGACCTGGCGGTCGGAGACTTTTTCTACCTCCACTCCCACCACGGCGGGCACAAGCTGCTGCCCAAGGCCCTTGGTCCGTTCGAGATTCTCGATACGGACGGCACCTACTTCACCATCGACCAAGGCGACGGCGAAGGACGGGTCAACGGTAATGACGCCACACCGGCACCGCGCCCGGTGTCGGGGCCGGATTCCCAGCGGCATCGGCTTACACAAGCCCCGCTCCCCGACATGAACTCCTCTCATGAGGACCCGACCTGGGAAATCTACCGGCTGTTGGCTATTCGCCATGACGCCGATAACGGCATCGTGGCCAGAGTCCGGTGGGCCACATATGGCCGGGGCGCTGACTCGTGGGAACCCACTTCGGGTTTGCCGAAGCATCTCGTCATCCGCTTGGCAAAGCAGAAGAAGTTTACGCTACCCGACGATGCCTTCCCGACGACGCCGGTCGTCCTCGCCCCGTGCCCGCGGCAACCCGATTGGGTGTGCGTCGCGGTCCTGCAGCACACCGACGAGACGGGCGCCGTGCACGTCGATGTCCGCTGGACGTCCCCGGCAACAAGCCACGAGATGACTGTCCCTGCCCTTTGGGCATCCTCCCTCCTCGCGGAGTTGCCCGATGACCCACCACCTGCCCACTGGGCACTGGGACGCCCCGCCTTCGAGAAACTCGATGCGGCCTGGGGCCCCCATACGGCCGACCTGTTCACAACCGCCGCGGCAACCCAGCTGCCCCGGTGCCTGCCCCTTACCCCCGAGGACGCCGCCCGCGGCTTTGCCGCGGCGTTCTCTGTCGACTGGGCAGTGGAAAACGGGTGCGCCAACCCCCCCTTCTCCTTTATTACAGGTCGTCGCCCGGATCACCTCCTACCCTTGTGACCTCACCCTCGTCGCCACGCGCTGGCAACAGCAGTCATGGTGGGCGCTCGCCACGCGATACTGCGCCGCGCGGGTGCACCTTAGCCCCCCCTACCCTACGTTCACGGTGGCCGGCCGCACGGCCTCCTCCCCGCCGCCTGTGTGGCGCGTGGTGATCTTCCGCTTCGAGAAAGCTCTTACCGCCCGAATCAGCGCCGGCGCCGCCGCTTAGCGGTGCCGCCGCCGCGGGCCAGCGGGCCGACTGCCCCCCGACTCGTCGCTGTCGTCACAGACGAACCGCTCGTCGGCGGACGCCACCCAATCCGCCGCCCGCACCTCGTTCAGGATACGACCGATGTCGTCATTCTTGTGTGTCGCGCGGCGCAGCTCCTTGACGACCTTGATGACCCCGTCCATCGCCTCCCCTACCGTGCGGTCGCTGGACGTCCTCAGGGACGCATGCAACCGGTCAACGCCACTGCCCAGAACCCGGCTGATAGCCAGCCCCACGGCGCCCGCCAGCGCACCGCCTGCCTCGGCCAGGCGATTCACCGCCGCCGCCGACAGGTGCGCCCGGAGCGCGTCGCCTTCCGGCGCGATGGATCCCACGCGGTACCACTCGTGGTACGCTGCGTCCGGCGGCTCCACCTCCTGCCCCTCAGACGCCCGCGGGCGTTTCCCCCGCGTGGCCCCCCCGCTCCGCCGCGACCCGTTTGCCCGCGCCGTCGACCGATGCGCGCCGTCGGCTCCGGCCGGCGTCCGGCCGCGCCGTGCGTCGCCCGATTGCGGCGCCGCCGTTCCGCCTTCCGTCCGCCCTGACGCCCCCGCGGTCGCCGGCGGCTTCCGCCGGCGTTCCGACGCCGTTGGCGGCGACCACGACTGCTGGCTGCCCCCCGCGGATTCCCCCTTGGACGCCGCGCCGCTCCGCTGCGACGGAGCGGGCGGCGGCGTTGCCCGACGCGGCTTCGGGCCACGACGAGGACGTTTCGTCCCGCGCCTCGGCGGCTTCGTCCGCCCGCGTTGCGGCGGGGGCGTTGGTGACCGCCGTCGCAGTGGCGACGGCGACAGCCGTGGCGACGCCGACCGATGCGGTGACGCCGACCGAAGCCGTGATGCGGACCGCCCTGGCGACCCCCGGCCGGGCGTCCGCGTCCGCGTCCGCGTTGTTGACGCCTCCGCCGGCGGCGTCCACGACGACGACCGCCGGGCTCCGGCCCGGCCACGTCCCCCCGGTGACGACCGCTTTGGCGACGCGGCCTGCCATGACGGGGACTCCGAGCGTGCCGCCGCCCCGCCCTCGGGGGCGCCGTCGCTGCCTCCGCCCCAGGTGTGCCTCGCCCCCGCGCCTCCGGCCGCCTCCGGCGGCGTCCGCGCCGTCGCGCTCCTCGACGTCACGCGCTCGGCCCGACTTGGGAAGTCGACGCCCCCGGCGTCCAACGCTAGTCGACACCCGTATGGGATCGCAGAGTCGGCCCCCTCCGCCGGCAACGGCGTCTCCCCGACCGTCAAGCCCGCGGCCTCCACCACGTCTCCCCATTTGGGGAGCAACACCGCCAGGCCGTGCAGCCGCCGCTGCAGCCTGGCATGCTCGCCCGCACTCTCCGCCGCCACGTCATCCAATCGGAGACGCTCCAACCGATGGATTAGGGCAAGGGAGATGCGGTGAACGCGCCCGCCGGAGAGGTCCGCCAGCAGCGTGATGGCGGTGAGCTGCAGCCGCTCCACCACGTACATGTCTCAGAGGCAGCTCCGGTCGTCCCCCATCATGCAGTCGTAATAATACGACAGCACGGTGAGGTACGCCACGTGCAACCCCCGCGGCAGCTCCAAGTCGTCCAGCGCCTCCGGCACGTGCCGCCAGCCGGCGCCGTTCAACCCCTTGGCGAGGTGGCCGGCCGTCATTAGGTACGGAACTTCATCCCCCTTGCGCACCCGGACGTCCACCTTCTTCCGCGCTTGGTTGACCGCCACGCGGTCCCCCTCCGCCTGGAGGAGCGTCAGATCCCGCCCAGCCCGATCGGGTTACGGCCAGGAGCTGATGTCCGGCCGCTCATACGGCGGGAACAGCCGCGGCGCCGCCCTCGCGCTCGCCCGGCGAGCGTTCTTGTCCGCCGCCTCCCCGTAGTAGTACGCCGCCGGGTCCAACGCGTTCCGGTGCTGCGCCTCAGCGGCCTTCACGTACTCGAGGTCCGCCGCCGTCCGTAGATATGGAAGCGACAACTCCGTCAGGTACTCCGCCGGCGGCGTCACTGCGTCCGGCATGAGGCTCATGAGCCGGTCCCAGCAGTGCACCACCCACGGCACCCACGCACGGAGGTCCCCGACGTCCCCGTCCGTCCTTACGATCGTGAACGCCGTCCGGACGAACTACGACGGCAACGCCGACCCGAAGCGCGCCACCTCCCGGCTGAAGCGGACGGCCAACTCGCCGTCGCACCGCTGCGAGTGCACCTCGTAGATGCCGCCGTGCCAATACGCCATGCGTACGGCGGCCCGCATGCGGTCGACCGCCGGCTGGTTCCTCGGGTCGGGCCCCGGCACCTGCGCCTCTTCCGGCACCCCGTCTTGGTCCGCCAGTACGCCATCGGCGTACCGCCTCAAGCCCGTCTTCAACGCGTCCCGTAAGGGAGGCGCGATGTAGGCCATCGCCGCCGCTGCCCCGGCCACCGTCATCCGCCCGCGCCGGCGGCACGCCCACGCCGTTGGCGTCCGCGCGTGCCGCCTCCGCTGCCGCCGTCCTCGTCGTCGCCGGCCACCGCAAGGCGGGGTGTCCGCCCCGCCGTCGCGTGCTGCCCGCGCGCGCGCCCCAAGTGATCCGCGTCGCTCGGGCGACCCCGCCCGGCACCCGCGCGCTGGCGACCCTTCACGGATGCTCGGCACACGCGGCCGGGCATCCGGCCTTGCTGGCGGGTGACAGCCAGGTCTTGGCCCGGGGGGGGTGTTGCAATTGGCAGGGGCTCAGTCCAGTAATTACGCCCCTGCCGGGACTTGCACGCGCCTCTCCGTACTTCGGATTGCGGGCTATGGGACGGCTGTCCTTCCATTAGTAGCCCCCCTATTCGGGCCCGGGGTTACTATTTCGTCTCTCTTTTTCGTCTGTTTCCGTCTTGTTATTCTGGCGCCGGCCACAGCCCGCGCCGCCTCGTCTTGCTCGCAATCTAAATCTTGGCGTCTCTCTCGAGTCCTAGCCTTTGCGCACCTCTGCGCCGTCTAAAGGTGGATCTCACGCATTAAAACCTCTGATGGCGGCACATGTTCTGGCCCACGTGAGAGGGACGCTGACTAGTGCAACGCGAAAAAAGTCGCAATGGAACGAAAGCGTTACTCACGAGCTTCTTCGTGATGACTGCGTTTCTGGTGTCAGGACGATTCTTAATCTCGTCATACGCCGCGCAAAAACCTTAGAGTGCCAATATCGGGGTACTTTTTGCGCAGCTGTTGGCTCATTGTTCGTGCAGTGGTCTTGTGCGGTGTGCTTGACCTAGGAAAGTTGTAAGTATGACTATGATGAGCCTTGCAGCCAGTCGCAAGATCAAATGGGGCATTGTGGAAGCGGTGGTGGCCGGGGCAACACGTGAAGCGCCGGTCTCTTGTGGATGCCGCATCGTTGCACGTACTCAAATCATGAAACTGGGGGCACTGTTCAAATTGGACATGCCCGTCTTTTTTTGCGTAAAGCGACTGAGCGGATGTGATCCGGCATCGTTGCCTGCCCGCCATTAAATCAGCTGTAATTTGCAGCGGCAATGTGTGATGCAGCAGCTGTTGCAGAACAGCGAATCCGACCGTGCGCTTCGAGGGAGACACGCGACCCGGCCTTACCCAGGCGTTTCTGACGTCCGAAGCTCGATGTTTGGTGAGCATCACCGGAACCCCAATGGCTATCATCTGTTAAAGTTTGGAGGATGAGGCTGCAGTACCGCCTGGCTCACATCGACTTGCAAAGAGGTTTTATTGCAAGAGATATACCTTAGTCCTTTTTTTACTTTTTGGTCCTCTCCGGAGGTCGACCCTTTGGGTCCTTCTCTTCTGTATTGTCAGTGTTGCCACAGGGTATTTGCTCGCGCCTTCTTCGTTGCCAAAGGCGCCACCGGCACCCCCGCCGCCGTTGCCACTGCCGCCGCCACCGCCGCTCCCGGCGGCGGCGCCGCCGCCACCATTGCCGCGGATGGTGCCTGCCGCTCGGCGTTCGTGCTCGTGGGCGGCCGCCCGGACCAGCTGCTCGTCTTGGGCGGTCTCCAAGAAGTCGTAGGCCGGACAGTACAGGTCCGGGAGGTTGTGGCGGTTGATGAGCGCGTGCAGCGTGGCCGACTGAGTCGAGTCGGTCACCGCTAGGTCGAGCACCTTGTAGCGCGCCGACGTTAGCACAAACAGCTGGTGCAGGGCCACCCGGGTGTCGACGTCAAAGCGCGAGACGAGGTTGTCGTCGACCTTCGCCTGCAGCTCGGCGCCCAACGCCCGGTTGTGCAGCGCCTGCACCCACGCACATATGTTGTACGTGAACTCCAGCTCCGACGAAGACTTGCCGTGATCACGCGCGGCCAAGCGCTCTTACTGCATGTCGCCGACGACCGCGAACAGCGCGGGCAGCAGCCTCGGCCCGCCCAGGACCGGCGGCAGAAGGAAGCCGTGGATGGCCAGGCGGGAGAAGCGGACGCCCCGCGCCGCAGCCGGCGTGAAAGAGCTCTCGTACCCGGTAAAGCCGCCGCCCGGCGCTTCGTCATCCGAGTCGCCGTCGCCGTTGGTGTACTCGTGGTCGGGGTTTTCAGGGTCGTCAGGGTCTTCGAGGTCGTCGGGGTCCTCAGGATCCTCGGGGTCCTTGGTGTCGCGGTTTTTGTTGCTGTCCGGGCCGGCGCCGCCGCCGCCGCTGCCGCCACCACCACCACCGCCTCCGCCACCGCCGCCGCCGCCGCCACCCCCACCACCGGCAACTCCACCGGGGCAAACACCAGCGCCACCAGTGCCTCCGCCGGCAGCGCCACTGTCACTGCCACCGTCGGCCGGCAGGGGGGGAGAGTTGTTCCCATCAGGAGCACCGTGAGAAGGGGGAGCACCAGGAGGGGGCCGCTTGGCACGGGGAGGGCGTGGCTTGGGGGCCAAGGCGAGGGGGGCGGGAAAGCAGCACGAGACGAGGACCGGAAAGAGCAGGAGGGGCGAGGACACCCCACGCTTAACCGCAACTTCCCCGGCGAAGGGAAAGCCGGCACGGCCGGGCAGAGCGCACAGAAATCGTGTTCCCGAAGGGGGTCCAGCGCCGTGGTCGGCGCCATGAGCGCGGCTCAGTCGTCTTGCCCACCGACCAGATGATCGATAGACGCTGTTTCACGCAGAGCGAGAAACAGCGGACGTACCGAGCAATGGGGCGGCAGCGGGGACGCGGCGGCGCCTGCTCATATGCCCTCCCCCGTGCCCTCGTCGGTGGCGTCGCCGGCCGCCGGCGGTGGTGCTATCAAGGACAGCTGCCCCGGTTCGGTTCCGGGGCGGCACAAGGTCGGCAAGGTGGGGGAGGATTGGGAGCAAGCCAATCCTCAAAATGGGGCCACTGAACTCTAACCCACAACTCAGGCGCCCAAGATACAAAATATCCCGCGAACACGACGGGGTTTTTTAGACTGCATCTATCTTAATTGGCATCTGTTCGTCCAGACGTACAACAAACGCACGGAACAAGAAAGAACACTTTTTGGCAAACAGAAAGAGGCGAACAGGAAGGGCATCAAGCGCTGCGTTGGCGTGCTCTTCTGGCGTTACCGCATGCTTCGTCAGCCATCTAATTCATGGTACAAAGAGGACATGACCGACGTCATGGAAACTTGCGTCATCATGCACAATATGACGGTGAAAGGTGCGAAAGGCCGGTAACACCGGCACACGAAAGCAGCGGGTGGCTGCCGAGGAGGCGGAGGCCGCAGAATCGAGAGCATCCATGTACCACGAGTTCGTACCACCAACGATGCCCATCGCGCTGGTCAACTGGCTCCATGAGGTGGCGGGCCAAGTAGACTACCACAAGCACAACAATGACCTCAAGAAGGACCTGAAAGAGCACATGTACGTGCGAGACGGGCATGCCGTAGCGGTCGAGAGCAACGGGGACGACTTTGAGTGAACCAACAAAAAGCAGGGTTTTTTGGAGTCGAAAAGCAGTGGGATCCCATACAAAAAAGAACAGAAAGGGGTAGCACAAACCCTCCATTTCCAACAAAGACTACACGCAGCATCCGTCCTCAGATCGGTGCTCTCTATGGGATGCCAAAAAAACCGAAGCTCGCCTGTTTCTTCCCGCTTCCTTGGACCCTCCCTGCCGCCCCCCCCCCCCGTCAGTTGCCTGAAGAACACCACTGTGGGCTCCAAGTCGGAGGCCACCGTGTCGCGACCTGCGATGTGCGGCTCAAGATTCGGTGCCACATCCTCGGAAGAGTGCCCAGGGGGGATTTCTTGCCCCCCAGATCGGGCCCAAAGGTCAAGCCGTTCGACGTGGTGGTTGGAAAACACGAACAGAGTGGGTGACAAGCACGGAATAAAAACAAAAATATCCCACCAGGCTAATTCTCCCTTCATCGACACCAAAGTGAGCGTCCAGGTACCAATAGATATGCGATACGAGTGCATGTAGCAAGCAGACCGTGGTTTCCAGATGCCCCTGGTTCAGACCCCCCCATACACCCCCCCCCAGATGGTGCAAGAACGCGCACTTGTGCGGCTGCCAAGATGACGGGTACCGCACCATCGCCACCAGCATGCCGGCGAGGGAGGAGCAGCGAGGGATTGCCAGCAAGCGTCTGTAGAGAAAACTGTATGACCCACCTGGCGGCACGAAGCCTGCAGCGGTGATGCAAGTTGATCAACATGGGTCCGTGTCGTTGCGTGATTGGTCAATTGTAAGGTCGGTAGCGTTGGAACCATTGTGCACATTTACCTCCGCCAATGGGGACACGATTCTATCCGCCCTTGCTTCCCTGTACTTCGTGCCGTGGTCCCGTTAATTGTCGTGAATTGTCCATGGTGCATCACGACGAGTCCGTTGACCCACCCGCCTGCTCCGTGGAGACACCCGGTGGCGCGGAAGGAGGCGCATCTGCTGATCTCGGCTGGATGTCAGACGGTGGCGGAGCTAGAAGCGGGAAGAGCGGTTTCGCTCGTACATCCGCGGAGCCCGACCGTGCAGGCACGCGCGCCGCGCTCACTCCCGGCTTCCCGCCACCATCAGCCGCCCGATTGACGATCCGCGTCGGTTTTTTCGGCGCGCAGGATTTCCCCAGCTCCTTAATAGCTGACCGCCGCTGCGCCAGGGTCATACTTGCGCCGGTATAGAGAGAATTAGAAGGAGATAGCGCCAGCTTGTCGCCTAGAACTCTTGGATTACCTTCATGGCGCTGTTGCTTCTGCGCCGACTCTTGACCCCATGCATCGGCCAAGGATCCCAGACGTGCCACCCTCTCCACTTCGCCTGCACCCGCCAGAGTCCTCCGAGCGCTGGCCTTGCGCTTTAGGTCTTTGCTGCGCTTGGCGGCCTTGTTCCCTTCAGGTCGCACCGTCCGACCCGTATCGATCTTGGCGCCCTTCCCTTCAACGTCAATCCCCAGATCGCCGCCTCTTTCTTGCTCGCCGTCGATGGAAGCCCCTCCAACTCCATCCACGCCAGCGCCTTCATCTGGGGCTGTGATCGTCGTCAAATGACCACTGCTAGACGCACAGACATCCGCAGTGAGCGTCTGCTCGTCACCAGCGTCGTCCACGGCGGTGTCAGGCACCGCAGTGGAGGTGACTAGCAGATTGGTGTGTCGAATGAGGGACTTGAAGCACGCCAAGTCCTCAAAAACGGGACCGACGGGGTAGTGCATGTCCCGCGCGATGGTCGTGAGGTAATTTTTCGGGCTATTCATCCCCTCGTCCGCGTGTGTGTTGTAGCACGCTAGGTAGCATCGCTTCTTCTGCGCCTCCGTCGGGTTGCCCTTCATGCGGGCGGCCTCCACAAAGTCGATCGCTCGCTTTTACAGTTTACACGCCGCCTTGATCGTGTCCTCACGCTTCTTGCAGGCGGCCGCCGAGCGCTCTCCCCAGCGACGAGGATCCAGCTCGCTCCCCGACTTGGGCTTGTTGCCACTAGCAGGGGGTGCACGCTCAAGGAACTGGCTCCGAATCCGATCCGAAAGCTTGGAAGCACCTATGGCGTCTTGTACGGTAGGGCCCGCAGCTCATCAGTGTGTAGGACACATCCGATGGCAAACGGCCTGGTTACAGGGAAGGATCCGACACATACCATATTTTAGGGGCTGTCCCCACTTTTTGGGAAGCACCGCTGGGACCGTGCCTTTCCCCTTACAGTAGCGATTGCGACCGATTGCGTCACAACATCCGCACCGCTGGGCTTTCTCTCAGAGAGACAGTCCGCCCAAAAAAGTGAGTCACGCACGCACTTGAACAAATTAGAACGGATCTGAACTTCCACCTGGTGCTCGAAGCATTAAAAGAACAGAGAATAAACATAATAGAATCGGGATATCAAGGGGAATCAACAATCGGAACTAGGCCGTCGCCGGCTGTTCGGGTGCGCTACAGGAAGCACCGTGTTGTACAATTGCAACCGCTGCAGTTGCACCACGTTGCACACTGAGAAAAGGCGGAAGGAGGCACATACACACACGTGCCACCCCCCCCCACCCCGGTGCTCTTTCTTGGTACATGACCGGCAAGTGTGTGGCACCCGATTAGCGTTCTTCTCGGCACGTTATTTTACCTTCTCCTCCCGCCGCTGGGCCCGCTCCACCGCCCTCTGGCTCAGTCCTTTCTCCTTGCGCAGCCGCTCCGCGGTGCGCTTGCGGTCTTGCTCCAGCAAGTCCTCGGGGGAGTGCAGCGGGGCCCACTGCACGGACGCCTCACCCACCTTGACCTCCTTGGCCGCCTCAAGAACCCTCTCCCTGGACGCCCGGATTACCTCCGCCGCCGCCGCGCGCGCCTGGTCGACCACGGGGGTCGCGTCCTCGCCTACGCCGAGGTTCTCCTTGGCCCGCGCAATGACCACCGCGCGTTTAAAGGGAATGATCCCCGTCGTTCGAACCGCCTCCCGCACAATGTGCGGCACAAAGGCATTGCGTTCGGACGCGAAAGCCGACGCCAGCAGGGAGTCCCAGGTGCCCGTATTGGTCATCATCCCGTCGATATTCAACTGCTCGTCGGAGCCTCGCATCACCACGTGGAAAAAGTCAAAGGGGGAGGCGTCGAGGGGCTGGATGAAATGCGAAGCGTTGGAAGGAAAAAATTACGAGTAAACTTGGCGCTCCAGCGCCTTCTCCAGCGTCTCCGGGCGCATTTGAGCACCCAGGCGGTCACCAAACAGCAGCAAGTCGGTCGACAGGTGGAGGACGGCCCACTCGGTGGCCACCAGGTTAACCTCATTGGAAACGGTATCGCCGTCGACGAAGCCCGTGTCCGTCCAGCAGTAGAAGCGTTACCAAGAACGACGGCTTGTTCGTGGGGCGGGGCGGAGGCGGAAGTGCACGTCCGCGTCCTCCCCCTCCACAAACTTGGCCTTCATGACATACACGCTGAGCAAGACACTGCGGTCGGCGGCGACAATCGTCAGCAGGGAGACAACCGTGCTGTGGCGGGTCGCCAGTGCGTTGGAGCGCTCCTAGGTGGTCATGTGTCACCATCTTACCCCCCTTGTTAACTACGCGCGTCCCTTCGTAGTTCATGATGCCCGCCGTCATGAATTGGTGGGTGTCCAGCAGGTCCGACAACTCGTCATAAAATCTTTCAACCGATTCCATCAGCTGAGGCCCTGCGCGCTTGTCGGAGAGAGCTTTGCACGACCTCTGGGACAGCTCCTTCTTGTGCCGCGCGACCCACCGGGAGACCCAGGCGCGCGAGACCTCGTGGCCCCACTTCTGCACCACCAAATCCCGCTGCTGCAGGGTGGACAGAGGCATGTTGCTGATGCTAAACGCCAGCGCCAGCGCAACCAGCGCGGTGTCCTCCTCCTGCGTCAGCACGGAATTGCCGTGCGGCAAGGGGAACGACGAGGGGGACGGACGGTCAGCCATCCGGTGTGCGTCGACGTCCACCCTGGTCTCCGCCGCCGCCGCCGCAAGCGCCGCTGGTAGGTTGCCACAGATCTTTTTCAGCTCCTCCAAGCGGGGCAGGGCGTCAGCCGTCTTCATGGCGAGGGATATTGGGGGTGCAGCGGCAGTTAGCGTGGAAAAAGATGGGCGTGTTGTCGGAGATCGGAAGTTCAGAACCGTTCCAATTTGTTCAATTGTGTGCGTGACTCAGTGCCTCAACACGACCCATGGACGAACGCGGAATTGAAACAGAAAGAATACCAAAAGAGGTATGCAGGCCTGACCGAGATTTGAACTCGGGACCTTCTGATGACGCTCGGTTTCGGAACCGTACTAGTCAGATGCTCTAATTCGACAACCCGGCGGTTGTTACCAACTAAGCCATCAGGCCGCGATGCACGAGTGAAACAGATACATAATATAAATAAATTCAGCTAGCGCGGAAATGGCGAGCAAGGTGTCATCATAGGTGTTTGCGGCCCTCCCCCGCCGCCGCCGCCGCGTCACCCACTCCTCCCGCCGCCACCTTTTTGTCGGCCGGAAGCCGCGGCGGTGGCCATACATGAGCGGCCGCGCGGCGGCCGGCGGGGACACGCCGCCCGACCGCCCACGCCGCCATCGGCGGACGGGGACCGCGTCGCCCGCGGGGAGCGCACGCGCGGCGCTGCGCGTTGAAGACAGAGCCGCGTCGCCTGCGCGGGTGCATCGCTCGTGAGCGCCCCTACCTACCACTTCATGATGGCGGCCGCCCGCCCGTGCTGATGGTGAATAAGGAGCTCGGGTCGGCGATGGCGCGATTGTCTGGGACGGTGGTGGGGGTGCTGCCGCAGAGAGTTTATGCAAAGGCGGCGATGGGGAAGGTACGTACTGCTGGGGCGCGGGTAACACTTCACGCACATGGGGAGGGAGGGTGGGGTGGCTTGGGGCTGACCTGCCATCGGAATTTCAGTTCGATGGGCGCGGGCGTACGGTATGCAGCTCATCTGACGCGCTGTACGTGTCGGTGGTTCCCGAAAGACCATTATGGACCGTGTGGGGTGGCGGAAGTCGGGCGTGTCGATGGCAGACCCATTGCCGCCGCCGCCGTCACGCTGTGCTGGCCGGGCGCCACCGTGCGGGATCACACACTCGACGGGGAGCGAGGGAGCGACTGGGGCGCCACCTGCGTGTATGCGCCCGCACAGGGCCTCGGCGGGGACCTCGACGTACCCGACCGGAGGGGTCAAACCCACTTTGGCGTCCGCACGATTGTGTCGGGGCCGCGCGTGCTCTGCGACAGCGTGGACGGGCTGTGTTGGGGGGCATGGGTCCACGCGAGACGACGAGACGAGTGGTGTTGGGCCGCTCGCCGATGGGGAACCGGCGCTGCGCGTCGAACGCGGATTGTGGGACCGGGAGGGGGGGACACCGCCGAGACGGACGACGGCGGCGATTGGGTTTGCGTGGAGCCGTGGGATGCGACGCGGCGCGGCCCCGACCGCCTGCGCGGGTGGTTGTTCGACGTGGCCGCCGACCTCCAATGGGTGTCGTTGCTGCGGCCGCTCCCCATGCGCGTGTGCCGCCGGCGGGTGCCCGTTGGGGGGGCGTGCCAGCCAGACGTCGATGTGAGCGACGGAACGGCGGTGGTGTGCCGGTGGGGGCCAGCCAGCGACGGCGGCGGCGTGTGTGCGCTGTCGGGGGGGCGAGCGGGCGGGGCGTGCGAGCCCAGGGAGGGGGGGGGGGAGGGGGGGGGGGGGGGTGGGCGCCCG
>Ga0114953_1001855_pt1 | contig 14927 bp, 10 predicted proteins | sample SidtaG_FD_87298 | JGI IMG/M metagenome (GOLD analysis project Ga0114953, IMG submission 87298) | Marine algal microbial communities from Sidmouth, United Kingdom - Sidmouth_Male2 metaG | ecosystem: Host-associated > Algae > Red algae > Unclassified | place: Sidmouth, United Kingdom | collected...
AACGCCCCCTGTGTAACTGCAGGTACTGCGGGTAATCGCAATTATGACGACAACACTGGGTTTAATAGCATTCCTCATACCATTGAGGTCAATAGTGATGGCGATTATGTGATTACTTATGAAGAGCAATCCATTTCGAATCTCCCAGTAGTTTATCCCAACCCTGCTCAAAATCAATTATTCTTTAATGCAGGGCAAAACAAGCCTTACACAGTTGATATATATGACACTTTCGGTAAGCAAGTATTTCGCGGACAAACGATAGATGGTCAGCCCTTGGACATTGCTCATCTACCCTCCGGTTTATATACCTATGCCCTAAATAATGAGGAACAAACACTCCTTAAGCACGGTAAGTGGGTCAAGCAATAAGTCGAAAGGTTTTAAAATAAAAAAAGTCGCGCCATATATGCTTTGCATATATGGCGCGACTTTTTTTGTGAAAATTTGTTTAAGTAAGGAGAAATAAATAAATTAGACCAAGCTACTGTATCTTTTTCCGTTATGCTTCATCATTTTCTCGTTACGTAGCCCAGCTATGCGCCTCAAAAATGATTTTGCTTGACGAAAAAATATTTCGCATCTTGGTCTAATTTATTTATTTCTCTTTACTAACTTCCTATTTATCAGTTATTTTTACGTGCAAAAAACAAAACCTGCCTCAAAAGAGACAGGTCTGCCTTGCGTGTTGTTTATAACCAAATGTAAATAGCTTTGCTATTTCTACTTCATAGTTGTTTTTAAGTTTCAAAAGGTTGCAAAGCACTCGAATTATTTTTATTCATCAAGTGTTTTTATATAACCTTATTCAGGACGAGACAAATGGGTAAAACAAAAGCGGATATTTTCTGTATAGAAAACATCCGCTTTTTATCTTTTCAGTAAAAGAATTACTCTACCGAATCAGCCATTTGCTGCTCCTCGTGTTCGCGTTTAGCAGCCTCTCTGCGCTTGTAATCTTCATCTTCAACTACTATCAAGTCATTGTATATTCTCATACCCGTACCGGCTGGAATTCGCTTACCTACGATAACGTTTTCTTTCAAACCAAGTAAGTAATCACGACGCGCTCCTATCGAAGCCTGGCTCAGTACTTTGGTCGTCTCTTGAAACGATGCCGCCGAAATCCAACTGCTTGTACCTAATGACGCTCTCGTAATACCTTGTAACAAAGTACTGGAGGTTGCAGGTACTGCATCTCGCTGTTGTATCAATTTTTTATCTGAACGACGGAGTAAAGAGTTTTCTTCACGCAATTGGCGAAGTGTAACTATTTGTCCGGGTTTCAAATTAGTTGATTCTCCAGCATCTGTAACAACTTTTTTGTCATATATCCAGTCGTTTTGTTCTAAGAAATCAAATTTATCGACCGGTTCTTTTTCAAGGAATGTCGTATCACCTGCATCTTCAATGACTACACGTTTCATCATCTGACGTACAATGACTTCGATGTGTTTATCATTGATATTCACACCTTGCATACGGTAAACCTCTTGTACACCGTTGACCAAGTATGATTGTACGGCGAAAGGTCCTTTGATATTCAAAATATCGCGAGGCGCAGTAGCTCCGTCGGATAGTTGGAAACCAGCGCGCACAAAGTCACCATCTTGTACAAGGATGTGCTTCGACAATCCAATAAGGTATTTGCGACGTTGTCCGGTTTTTTCGTCTGTTACGATACATTCTCTATTACCGCGCTTGATTTTACCGAAGGATACGATACCATCAATCTCCGAAACTACTGCCGGATTCGACGGATTACGTGCTTCAAATAACTCGGTTACACGTGGCAGACCACCCGTAATATCTTGGATTTTACCGAGTGCGCGGGGTATCTTCGCAATCGTTTGACCTTCTATGACGGTTTGGTTTTCATCTACACTTAAGTAAGAGCCTACCGGAAGGTTATAGACTTTGAGGTCTTCACCGTTCTTTTTATCGGTGATTTTGACCACCGGTATTTTCTTTTTATCTTTTGTTTCAATAATTACTTTCTCACGATAGCCTGTTTGTTCATCGACCTCTTCACGATAAGTAACCCCTTCTTCGATAAATTCATATTTGACAACTCCTCCAAACTCGGATAAGATAACCGAGTTGTAGGGATCCCATTCACATATAATGTCGCCTTTTTTGATTTTATCGCCTTCTTTGATATGAAGCGTTGCACCGTAAGGAACGTGATTGGAAATAAGCTGACGCTTCGTTTTCGGTTCAATTATTCTTACTTCCGCAGAACGTGCCAACACTACGTCTTCTTCACCATCATCCCCTTTAAAGGTAATTGTACGCATACTATCAAATTCGACGATACCGTCAAATTTCGCATCTAATTGTGATTCAGTAGTCGCAGAACTCGCAATACCACCAACGTGGAAGGTACGAAGTGTCAACTGTGTACCCGGCTCACCAATAGATTGTGCAGCAATGATACCGACAGCATCTCCCATTTCGGCAACACGTCCCGTAGCAAGGTTTTTACCATAACAGAGACGGCATACACCACGACGAGTTTCGCAAGTAAGTACCGAACGGATTTCGATGGACTCTATACCCGCTTCGTCTATCTCTAAGGCTTGTTTTTCGTTAAATATCGTACCTGCTTCGACGATTAATTCTTTGGTTCCAGGATGATAAACATCATGCAGACTTGAACGTCCTTCGATACGTTCACTCAATGGTTGAATGATTTTATCGTTGTCTTTCAACGGTTCAATTGTGATACCGCGAAGCGTATTACAGTCATGTTCGCGAATGACGACATCTTGCGCCACATCTACCAAACGACGAGTCAAATAACCCGCATCGGCAGTTTTGAGTGCTGTATCGGCAAGACCTTTACGCGCACCGTGTGTGGAGATAAAGTACTCAAGTACTGATAGACCATCCAAGAAGTTGGCAAGAATCGGGTTTTCGATAATCGCTCCTCCTGTATCACCTGATTTTCTTGGTTTTGCCATCAATCCACGCATTCCGCACAACTGTTTGATTTGTTGCTTAGAACCACGCGCACCCGAATCTAACATCATAAATACCGAGTTAAAACCTTGCTTGTGTTCTGCAAGTTCTTTCATCAAATTCTCGGTGATGCGATTATCGGCATAAGTCCATTTATCAATAATCTGATTGTATCGCTCATTATTAGTAATGAGTCCCATGTTGTAATTTTCCCATACTTCATCGACTTCTTCTCGAGCGGTTTTGAGTGCTTCTGCTTTGAGTGTCGGTGTAATAAGGTCAGGCAAGTTAAAAGACAAACCGCCTTTGTATGCCCATAGGAAACCCATTTCTTTAATGGAATCTAATAAATCTGCCGTTGTTTTGAAATTGGTACGTTTTAATATTTTGCCAATAACTTTTCTCAAGTCTTTTTTACCTAATTGCTCATTGACGAAAGGAATATTATCCGGTACGCTCTGATTGAAGATGACACGTCCTACGGTCGTCTCAATGAGTTTTGTGACGATACTTCCGTTTTCCTCATCCTCTACATTCGCTCTTACATGTATCCATGCGTGCATATCAATTACACCTTCATTGTAGGCAATGATAACTTCTTCGGGCGAGTAAAACTTACGCCCCTCCCCTCTTACTACAACATCGCCTTGTGAGCGTTTTCCTTTGGTAATATAATATAGACCAAGCACCATATCCTGTGAAGGTAGGGTAATCGGCGAACCATCTTGTGGGTTGAGCATGTTGTGTGCCGAAAGCATCAAAACTTGTGCTTCCAAAATGGCTGCATTGCTCAAAGGTACGTGTACCGCCATTTGGTCACCATCAAAATCGGCGTTGAATGCCGAACATACGAGCGGGTGCAATTGAATGGCTTTACCTTCAATCAATTTGGGCTGAAATGCCTGAATAGAAAGGCGGTGAAGCGTTGGCGCACGATTGAGGAGTACGGGATGTCCTTTAAGTGTATTTTCTAAAATATCCCATATCACCGGGTCTTTTCTATCGACCAATTTTTTGGCAGATTTGACCGTTTTGACGACTCCACGCTCTATTAATTTTCTTATTACGAATGGTTTAAACAGCTCTGCTGCCATTCCTTTCGGAATACCACATTCGTGTAATTTCAAAGTAGGACCAACAACGATGACGGAACGTCCTGAATAATCGACACGTTTACCGAGTAGATTTTGACGGAAACGTCCTTGTTTTCCTTTTAATATATCACTCAATGATTTGAGCGCACGTCCACCTTCTGCTTTTACTGCATTGGATTTACGCGAATTGTCAAATAATGAATCGACTGCCTCTTGAAGCATCCGCTTTTCGTTACGCAAGATAACTTCTGGTGCTTTGATTTCGAGAAGACGTTTGAGGCGATTGTTACGGATGATAACACGACGATATAAGTCATTCAAATCCGAACTGGCAAAACGTCCACCATCCAAAGGTACAAGTGGGCGCAATTCGGGTGGTACTACTGGCAAGTACTGAATAACAACCCATTCTGGCTTGTTTTCAATACGAGTTTGTCCATTACGCAAAGCTTCTACTACGCGAAGGCGTTTGAGGGCTTCCGATTTACGCTGTTGCGAAGTTTCGGTAGCCGCCTGATTACGTAGTGCATAAGATAATTCGTCAAGTTTGAGGCGACTTAGAAGGTCTTTGACGGCTTCCGCGCCCATTTTTGCGAGGAATTTATTAGGGTCACTGTCTTCGAGTAGTTGGTTTTCTTTGGGCAGACCTTCCAAAATCTCCAAATATTCTTCCTCTGTAAGCAAGTCCATTTTCACGACACCATCCGGCTCTTTGATCCCCGGTTGGATGACTACATAACGCTCGTAGTAAATAATCGTTTCGAGCTTTTTAGAAGATAATCCTAATAAATATCCTATCTTATTCGGAAGAGATTTGAAGTACCATATATGTACGACAGGGACGACCAATTTGATGTGTCCCATACGCTCACGACGTACTTTTTTCTCGGTCACTTCTACACCACATCTGTCACACACAATGCCTTTGTATCGAATACGTTTGTATTTTCCACAATAACACTCATAGTCTTTTACAGGACCGAATATACGCTCACAAAATAAACCGTCTCTCTCCGGTTTGTAGGAGCGATAGTTGATAGTTTCCGGTTTTAACACCTCACCATACGACCGCTCCAGTATATCATCAGGTGATGATAAAGCGATAGTGATGCTATCAAAATCGTTTTTTACTCTATTTGGTGTGCTTTTTTTAAAAGACATATATTTTTAATTGACTGGTTTTAATTAGCTGATAGTTAATCGGTCAAAGGTATTTTGTTATGAAAATGCTTGACCATTTTCTGCGAACTGATTAACTAAGTATTAGTCAAATTTAACATCCAATGCTAATCCGCGCAATTCGTGTACAAGTACATTGAAGGATTCAGGAATACCCGGCGTGGGTAGGTTGTCTCCTTTTACAATCGCTTCGTAAGCTTTTGCACGTCCTACAATATCATCAGATTTGATAGTCAGAAGTTCTTGTAGGATACTGGATGCCCCAAAGGCTTCCAATGCCCATACTTCCATTTCACCAAAACGCTGACCACCAAATTGGGCTTTACCACCAAGCGGTTGTTGCGTAATGAGCGAGTAAGGTCCGATAGAACGCGCGTGCATTTTGTCATCGACCATGTGTGACAATTTCAACATATATATCACTCCGACGGTTGCTTGCTGGTGGAAACGGTCACCCGTTTCGCCATCTATCAAGTAAGTTAATCCGTACTCTGGCAAGTCCGCTTCTTTGATATACTCTTGTACTTGGTGGTCTTTTGCTCCGTCAAATATCGGTGTAGCAAATTTTACTCCCATTTTGAGTCCAGCCCAACCGAGTACGGTCTCGAATATCTGTCCGAGATTCATACGCGAAGGTACACCAAGTGGGTTGAGGCAAATATCAACAGGCGTTCCGTCTTCAAGGAAAGGCATATCTTCAAGACGAACGATACGCGATACAATACCTTTATTACCGTGACGACCTGCGAGTTTGTCCCCTACTTTGAGTTTACGTTTTTTAGCAAGATAAACTTTCGCTAATTTGAGTACACCTGCGGGAAGGTCATCACCAATGCTGATGTTGAATTTTTCACGCTTGTAGCTACTGATTGCCTCGTTGATTTTAATAGTGTAATTGTGTAATAGACGCTTCACCAATTCATTGGTATGGTCGTCTTCTGTCCAATTAGAATAATCAATCGAGGTATAATCTAAGTCTTTGAGGTTTTTCTGCGCGAATTTTACGCCCTTCGGCAGTTTTTCTTCATTATAAATACTGCGTAATCCGGCAGATGTTTTGCCTTTGAGCAATACCAATAATTTATCAACTAATATCGCTTTGAGTCCGTCGGTCGCTCTTGTGTGTGCCTCGTCCAATTTAACGATATCTTCTTTCTCCTTCTGCTTTTTAGCTTTATCTTTCTTCGCACGTGCAAAGAGTTGCTTATTGATGATGATACCTTTGGTAGAAGGTGGTGCTTTCATCGAAGCATCTTTTACATCACCTGCTTTGTCTCCGAATATTGCTCGCAAGAGTTTTTCTTCCGGTGTAGGATCCGATTCGCCTTTTGGCGTAATTTTTCCTATAATAATATCACCTTCTTTTACCCACGCGCCTACACGGATAATGCCGTTTTCGTCCAAATCTTTGGTGGCTTCCTCACTGACGTTTGGAATATCATTAGTGAGTTCTTCTTCGCCCAATTTGGTATCGCGCACTTCCATTTCAAACTCCTCAATGTGGAGGGAGGTAAATATGTCTTCACGCACAACGCGCTCCGAAATCACAATAGCATCCTCGAAGTTGTATCCTTTCCAAGGCATAAATGCTACTTGTAGGTTTTGTCCGAGTGCCAACTCACCGCCTTGTGTGGCAAAGCCTTCACAGAGTATCTTGCCTTCTTCTACCTTATCTCCTTTACGAACGATAGGCTTAAGGTTGATACATGTACCTTGATTGGTACGTTTGAATTTGGTGAGTTTGTATGTTTTTAAATTATCATCAAAACTAACGAGTTGGTCTTCATCAGTTCTATCATAACGAATGACTATTTCGGTAGCGTCCACATATTCTACTTCTCCTTTTCCTTCCGCATTAATCAACATACGTGAATCTCGTGCGAGTTTGCCTTCCAAACCTGTACCAATAATCGGCGAAGCAGGTTTTATAAGTGGCACTGCCTGACGCTGCATGTTCGAGCCCATGAGTGCGCGGTTCGCATCATTATGAGATAAGAAAGGAATGAGCGATGCAGAGATACCCACGATTTGGTTGGGTGCTACATCCATATATTCAATAGTTCCCTCCTTAGGGTCAACCACAGGGAAATCGCCGTGGTTACGACATTTGATACGCTCGTTGAGGAAAGCTCCTTTTTTATCAACGTTCTTCGTTGATTGGGCAATGGTCTTCATATCTTCCTCTTCGGCAGAGAGATATTCTAGCCCAGTGATATCAACTTTTCCTTTGACGACGGGGCGATATGGTGTTTCGAGGAAACCCATTTTATTGACCTTCGCATGTACACACAAAGCGGAAATCAAACCAATATTCGGTCCCTCCGGTGTTTCAATAGTACACAAGCGACCGTAGTGAGAATAGTGAACATCACGTACCTCAAAGCCCGCACGCTCACGCGAGAGACCCCCCGGTCCGAGTGCCGAGATACGGCGTTTGTGGGCGATTTCGGAAAGCGGATTGACTTGGTCAAGGAATTGTGATAATTGGCTTGTACCGAAAAATGAATTGATGACGGAAGAAAGTGTCCGCGCATTAATCAAATCAACTGGCGTGAATACCTCATTGTCACGTACATTCATACGCTCACGAATGGTACGCGCCATACGTGCCAATCCAACACCAAACTGTGCGTAGAGCTGCTCACCAACGGTACGCACACGACGATTGCTCAGGTGATCAATATCGTCAATTTCGGCTTTTTGGTTCATCAAACGTACTAAGTATTTGACGATGGCAATAATGTCCTCTTTAGTAAGCGTCTTCGTGCCTCTGTCAATATCTTGCTTGAGTTTACGGTTGATTTTGTAGCGTCCTACATCTCCTAAATCATAACGCTTATCAGAAAAAAACAGCTTGTCGATAATACCGCGTGCTGTTTCTTCATCCGGCGGATCTGTACCTCTCAATTGGCGATAAATATGTTGTACAGCCTCCAATTCTGAATTGGACGTGTCTTTTTGAAGGGTATTATATATAATTGAATAATCTTCTTCGATGTCCTCTTTTTGTAGAATGATAGATTCTACATCTGTTTCGAGGATACGATCGATATTTTCTTCATCAAGAATGACATCTCTTTCGAGAATGACCTCATTACGCTCAATGGTAACAACTTCTCCAGTATCTTCATCCACAAAATCCTCAGTCCAACTACGCAGGATACGCGCAGCAAGTTTGCGTCCGATGTGTTTTTTGAGCGATTTTTGATTGACTTTTATCTCATCTGCCAATTCAAAAATATCAAGTATCTGCTTATCAGAATCAAAACCGATAGCTCTCAATAGTGTGGTGACAGGAAATTTTTTCTTACGATCGATGTAAGCATACATGACCGTGTTGATGTCGGTAGCAAATTCCATCCAAGCTCCCTTGAAAGGAATGACTCTCGCGGAATAAATTTTTGTACCGTTGGGGTGAAGGCTCTGTCCGAAAAATACGCCCGGCGAACGGTGCAATTGTGTAACAATGATACGTTCTGAACCATTGACAACAAATGTCCCCTTCGGAGTCATATACGGAATGTTACCCAAGAATACGTCTTGTACAACTTGCTCAAAATCAACGTGTTCTTCGTCGTTGCAGGAGAGTTTGAGTTTTGCTTTGAGCGGTACGTTGTAGGTAAGACCGCGCTGCGAACACTCTTCTATAGAATATCTTGGTGGGTCAACGAAGTAATCCAAAAACTCTAGTTCAAAGATGTTTCGAGCATCGGATATAGGGAAGTTTTCCTGAAACACCTTGTACAGACCTTCGTTACTCCTGTTCTCAGGAGTGGTTTCTAATTGGAAAAATTCTCTGAATGATTTAACTTGTATTTCGAGAAAATCAGGATACTGCGAATCGTGTTTGATTTTACCGAAATTGATGCGTTCTGCTATCTTAGTCATGTATTGATGTTTAGCCGAATTATGGATGCGACTTTTGATGAGTGTTGATGTGTTGAAGTGTTGATGTGTTAGATTTTTTTAAAATAACAAGCCAAACAGACATCCAACATGTAACTTTAACAATCAGATAATTAATCTTTTCAAAAGTCTGTGCTTAAACGAGAATCGGTCTTTTCCGACATGATAATAAATACATTTGTTCTGTCGGGAAGTATTTTGTTAGCTGCTCATCGTTCTAATGAGACTTCAATATATGGGAATAGGCTTAACCGAAAATTCGGTTAAGCCCATACCCCTTTCAAGTAATTTTGAATGAATGAATTGTGAATGTTAAATAATTCTATTTGATTCATTCCAAATTTACTTGGACTATTTTGCTTACTTAACTTCTACCTCTGCACCAACTGCTTCGAGTGCTGCTTTGATAGATTCAGCTTCGTCTTTTGCCACAGCTTCTTTGATGTTGCCTGGTGCAGCATCAACGAGTTCTTTGGCTTCTTTGAGACCAAGACCGAGTAAGTTTTTAACTTCTTTGACAACTTTGAGTTTTGCTGCACCGGCTGATTTCAATACGACATCGAATTCAGTTTGTTCAGCTGCGGCTTCTCCGCCTCCGCCACCTGGTCCGGCTGCAACTGCAACTGCCGCAGCAGCAGGCTCTATACCATATTCATCTTTTAATACGTCTGCCAAGTCTTTTACTTCCTTAACGGTAAGACCGACTAATTGTTCAGCGAGTGATTTTACATCTGCCATTTTAGTAAAATTTTAAGAATTGTATTCTACGGTGGACGACCAACGGTAAACGGTGAACGTATTTCCTATAGAATAAAATTTAATAATTTTCGAGTGAAGTAAAACCGTATGAATCTACAATCCGTAACTATCGTATATTCAATGTGTCGTTACTCTTCTCGTTTTTGTTATATTTATTCATCATTCACTTATGAATGACGTGGAAGCCAATTTTAAGTTCAAGCGCAAGTACAAGAATCAAGTTCGAATATTTTTTTCCAAAGGCAAAAACTGGTTGAACTTGCGCTTGATACTTGAATTTGTACTTTATTATGCTGCGTCTCCTCTTTGTTCGAGTGCTTTGAGCAAGCCGGATAGTGTATTGCTACCAGACTGAAGCGAACCGAGAACGTTTTTCATAGGCGATTCTAATAATAGAAGAACATCTCCAATCAATTCATCCTTAGATTTAAGATTGCTGAGTGACTCTACTTGCTCGTCTCCTAAGAAAATGTCGGAGTCTATGTATGCCGCTTTGAGTACAGGCTTTTCGTGATCTTTGCGAAACTCTTTGATGAGTTTGGCTGGCACATTGGATTTCTCCGAAAACATGATAGCTGTCGGTCCTTTAAGTGCATCGTATAAGTCTGTATATGCGGTGTCGTTGACCTGTTCGAGTGCTTTTCTAACGAGGGTGTTTTTCAATACTTTTATTTCAACGCCTTTTTCAAAACATTTTCTGCGAAAGTTGTTGATTTGCTCTACGGTCAATGTGGAATAGTCCGTGACGTAGAAGTATTGACTGTTCGTGAATTTATCTTTAAGCTCCTCGACCGTGGCGATTTTTTCTTTTGTCATGATAATTAATTTTGAATGGTGTCCCGATAGCTATCAGGAGTGAATGAATGTATCAAACTTTATTTCACCAAACATTTACTTAACTGATTTAATGTCAACCGGAATACCGGGACTCATGGTAGAAACCACAGTGAGTGACTTGACATAAGTGCCTTTTGCCGAAGAGGGCTTCATTTTGAGAAGTGTCGTGATAAGTTCACCTGCATTTTCTGTTAGCTTTCCAGCTTCGAAGGAGACACGCCCGACGGAATTGTGAATAATACCGAATTTATCGACACGGAAAGCGATTTTACCGCCTTTTACATCGGCAACCGCTGCGCCAACATTGGGCGTAACTGTGCCTGTTTTAGGGTTTGGCATCAGACCGCGTGGTCCGAGTACTCTACCCAATCTTCCGATTTTCGCCATTACATTAGGTGAGGCAACAACTACATCGAAATCAGTCCAACCACCCTGTACTTTCTGAACGAGATCGTCCAGTCCGACGAAGTCAGCACCTGCGGCTTTGGCTTCGTCTTCTTTGTCAGGTGTACAGAATACCAATACTCGCTTGGTTTTACCCGTACCGTGTGGTAGGGAAACTGTACCTCTGAGGGCTTGGTCGGCTTTGCGTGGATCGATGCCCAAGTGCATGTGGACATCAACGGACGCATCAAATTTCGCAGTATTCACTTGCTTGACAAGTGCCATTGCTTCCTCTAATGTGTATAGCTTACCGGCTTCAATTTTCTCATTTGCAGCTTTACGCTTTTTAGAAACTTTTGCCATTTTAACTATTTTTGACGGTTGACGACTGACGATAAACGACAGACGACATTCGCCTTTTTATTGAAATAAACGAAACCGAAAGAGGTGATTCGATTTCGTTAGAATTTACTTTTTGCTTTGCGTAGCGAGAAGAAAAATTAAGTTATTCTGCTACTCCCCATGGTGGGGTGCCTGTGACATTGAGTCCCATACTACGTGCTGTACCTGCAACCATCTTCATGGCAGATTCGATAGTAAAAGCATTAAGGTCAGGCATTTTGTCTTCAGCGATAGTTTTGACTTGATCCCAATTGACGCTGCCTACTTTGTCGCGATTTGGTACTCCTGACCCTTTTTTAATCTTAGCAGCTTCTATTAATTGTACTGCCGCAGGTGGGGTCTTGATGATGTAGGTAAAGGATTTATCCTTGAATACGGTGATTGTAACCGGAAGTACTTTGCCCATACGGTCTTGGGTGTCAGCATTGAATCTTTTACAAAATTCCATGATGTTGACTCCTTTTGCACCAAGTGCCGGTCCTACTGGTGGTGCAGGGTTTGCCTGACCTCCTCTGACCTGTAATTTGATAAATCCTGATACTTCTTTTGCCATCTTTATAATGTTGAATGAATGAATTTTGAATTTTGAATGAATGAATCATTCTCCATTAGACTTTCTTTATTATAATCTTGAATGAATGTCCCGATAGCTATCGGGATTGAATGAATGAATCATTCGTAATTATTATCATTTATTCATAAAAATATTTCAATATAAAAAACGAACACGTCGAAAGAGTAAATTCATTCATTCAAAATTCATTCACTCATTCATTGGTTTTTAAGTTTGTTTTTCAACTTGCATGAAGTTCAATTCGACCTCTGTACCGCGTCCAAATATTTTTACAATTACTTTTAATTTCTTCTTTTCTTCGTTAATCTCCTGAATGGTACCGATAAATTCGTTGAATGCACCATCAATGATTTTAACTGCCTCTCCTACGATGAATGGTTCGCTGAGAGATTCTCCGGCTTCTTGTGATTCGTCCACCTTACCGAGTATGCGGTTGGCTTCCGATTTTTGCATGGGTATGGGGTTAGATTTTCCCAGAAAGTGGATCACATTGGTAATGCCAGATATTGCCTGTACCATTTCACCACTAAATTTGCCTTCTACGGCTTCGACTAAGATATAACCGGGCAATATATTTCGCGCTTGGATAACTTTTTTTCCGTTGCGAATTTTATATACTTTCTCGGTGGGAATGAGTATTTGTGTAACATAGTCTTCCCAGCCAGAACGTTTAATTTCTAAGTCAATGCGTTCTTTAAGTTTGTTTTCTTTTCCACTTATCACGCGCAAGCAATACCATCTTTTGTCTCCGTATGCCATAATTTATCCGTAAATGAGCGTTTTTAAAACTACGCTCGAAATATTATCCATGACAAAAATGATAAGTGCTATGATAATCGAAGCTACTAGCACCAATATAGTATTGCTTTGTAAGTCACTCATGGTTGACCACGTTACTTTGGTGGCTAACTCATTGTAACTATCTTTGATGTACGAAATGACACTTTCCATTGTGATTAGTTTATTGAGTTTACGAAGTTTATTGGGTTTGTAAAGTTTATTGAGTTTGTAAGTATGTAGTTTCGCCAAGTGAAACTTTTATTACTATATGAACTCTATGGAACTCTATGAACTTTACAAACTCTATAAACTTCTATAAACAGAATTTGCACGGGCAGTAGGACTTGAACCCACAGCCTACGGTTTTGGAGACCGTCGCTCTACCAGTTGAGCTATGCCCGTGTTTAATGAATGAATTTTGAATGTAGAGTGAGTGAATGAATATTCATCAAACTATTTTCAAGATACCTTTTCATTAAGATGCTTGAAGCCCACGACAAAAGTCGTAGGCTTGTAAGCATTAATTTTTATACGAGAATACTCTTATTCGAGAATCTCAGTGACTTGACCTGCGCCAACGGTACGTCCACCTTCACGGATAGCGAAGCGAAGACCTTTTTCCATAGCGATTTTTGTAATCAAGTGTACTTCCAATGATACGTTGTCGCCGGGCATTACCATCTCAACGCCGTCTGGCAATTTGATGTCACCTGTAACATCCGTGGTACGGAAGTAGAATTGTGGACGGTATCCGTTGAAGAATGGTTTGTGACGACCACCTTCATCTTTTCCGAGTACATAAACCTCACATTTGAATTTAGTGTGTGGTTTAACCGAACCGGGTTTGCAAATAACCATACCACGCTTGATAGCAGCTTTCTCAATACCACGAAGTAACAGACCTGCGTTGTCGCCAGCTTCACCTCTGTCAAGGATTTTGCGGAACATCTCTACACCTGTTATAACTGATTTGAGTGGTTCATCGACAAAACCGATGATTTCGACTGCATCACCTGAGTTGATAATACCACGCTCAATACGACCGGTAGCTACTGTACCACGACCTGTGATAGAGAATACATCCTCAATCGGCATCAAGAAGTCTTTGTCAATTTCACGCGGAGGAAGTGGAATGTCTTTGTCCACTGCATCCATCAATTCCTGAACTTGTGCCACTGCTGCTGCATCTCCTTCGAGTGCTTTGAGTGCTGAACCTGCAATGACGCTGATGTTGTCACCATCAAATTGGTAACTGGTCAATAGTTCACGAACCTCCATTTCCACGAGTTCAAGCATTTCCTCGTCATCTACGAGGTCAACTTTGTTCATGAAAACGACAATCTGTGGTACACCTACCTGACGAGCAAGAAGGATGTGCTCACGAGTTTGTGGCATAGGACCATCGGTAGCTGCACATACGAGAATAGCACCATCCATCTGCGCCGCACCCGTAACCATGTTTTTTACATAATCCGCGTGACCCGGACAGTCAACGTGTGCGTAGTGACGTGAAGCTGTTTCGTATTCTACGTGTGCTGTATTAATGGTAATACCACGTTCTTTTTCCTCTGGAGCAGAGTCAATACTGTCGTAATCCATTTTTTCTCCACCGCCTGCTTCAGCTAGTACTGAAGTAATTGCAGCAGTTAAAGTGGTTTTACCATGGTCAACGTGACCGATAGTACCGATATTTACGTGGGGCTTATCCCTGTTAAAAGTTTCCTTAGCCATCGGTTTGTGAAATTTTTATTGATGTGAAAAATTTTATTAAAAAATGATTGTTTTATTGTTGTATTGCTTTATTGTTAAATAATGCTATTAAACCATATAACAATGTAACAGTAAAGCAATAATAAAACTTCGAGCCAATGGGGGGAATTGAACCCCCGACCCCTTCCTTACCATGGAAGTGCTCTACCCCTGAGCTACATTGGCAGAGACTAATGAGTGAATGAATGAATTTTGAATGAGTGAATACAATGAATGAATTTTGAGTTTTGAATGAATCAAGGGGGTACTTTTATAATTCAATCTTTCATTCAAAATTCATT
>Ga0114953_1001856_pt1 | contig 14925 bp, 13 predicted proteins | sample SidtaG_FD_87298 | JGI IMG/M metagenome (GOLD analysis project Ga0114953, IMG submission 87298) | Marine algal microbial communities from Sidmouth, United Kingdom - Sidmouth_Male2 metaG | ecosystem: Host-associated > Algae > Red algae > Unclassified | place: Sidmouth, United Kingdom | collected...
GCCCCGCCTGCCCCGTGGCGGTGAAGGGCCGCTCCCGCCCGCCGCCCCGTCGCTGTCCGACGGCCCGTCCAGGGACCCCCGCGTCCCCTGGTCGTCCGAAATCATCGTGGCGACCGGGGATGAAAGGGGGGGGGGGTGGCGCGCCCGACACCCACAACACGGGAAACGCGGCGCGAGGGCGGGGGGGAACCAGGGGAGCGACCACCCGACACCTGCAGCACTAGCAACGGGGTGAGGGGTGCGGCACCAGTGGCCAACAATGGCGCACAGAGACGCCGCTGGAATCACCGCCTCCACAAGAAGAGCAGGGGTACCCCGCGAGTGTGATCACCTGGGGGGGAGTGCGACGACGCACGTCGCAAGCACCGTTTCCGCCAAGCGCCCTGGGAGCGAAGCGCAAGGTGAGAAAACCAGACCAACGGGGTGAAGAGACGGGGGAAGGGGAACTCCGCCTCTACTCCACAGGCCCAAAGGCGCCACGCCCCGTCCCACGGGTGCCCCGTCCACCGCCGCACCCAGTGCCGGCACACGCTGCATAGCCACAGCGCGCGTCGCCGCGTCGGCGTCGGTAGCCGTCGCAGCGTCAGCAGCGGACACTGGCGGGGATCGACCCACGGTGGCCACGGTGGCTCCCCGCGGAGAAGTGTGGCAGACGGGTCGGGTACGTCCGGCCGTCTCTCGGCGGCCCGAGGCGAGGTGGGAGCGGCCGACGTCTGCGCATCTCGCGAAACAGTGGGCCGGTGGCGAAGGCAGAGCGGGTGGTCGTCATCAGCTTGCCGAAGGACCCATCAACCGAGAAAAGATTGACCGTGTTTCGATGCTCGTCGAATTTGAGCACAGTTTCCTCTACTTTCATAGTAATTTCATCAAGTGTGTAACTACGTGGTGCAAGAACATCAAGTGCACGACAGAACCATACCAGGTCTGCCCCGGCTCAACCTCCATCAACAAAAAGCTTGAGAGCATCGCAGCGGCGACCGCCACCGCTGATTGTCATGGTTGTGGTCGAGGATGGTCGACGCTGGGGCCTTTGCAGCCACAGGTAGTGTCACATGGGCCATCGAACGTCCATATCTGAAGCAAAGAACCTCAACGAGACAAAAATCATAAAAAAATCGAGCTCTGTGCCAGCCGAGATGTCAATCTCCATTGGTCTGACCCGGATGAATGTGGTGTGTGGCCTCGAACGCTCCACTGGCACCGATTTTGCGGTGGCGGTATCCATACAAGCATGAGGACCGCACACGAGATAAACAACGCGCCACGCAGCCAATCGATGCGCAGACGAGATTGGCAAGGGGCTCCCACCGGCGTTTCTTGTGCGGGCCCCGCCGCTGGTGGCGGCCGACACCACGTGGTCGGGTGGCGGCGGGTGGCGCTTGTGGGCGCGTGCTCGTTCTGCCCCGCGGCTGCTCATAAAAACTCTGGTCGGATTTTTTCCCGCAGCGAGCGCCTCCCGGCCAATCAGCGGCGGCTGCCAACCGCCATCATACGTTGGAGGTCCCAACCGGCACGCCGCGTGTCGGCTGCTGCTGTTGTCGAATCTTGGTGTCACCGCCCGCGCCGCCCGTTGGGGCTCTGCTGGCGCCGCCATTGCGGCTCTCGCCCCTGCCCGCGGTGCGCCTGCGTGGGCCTCAACCCGTGTGCACAGCGGCGCTACTCCCGGCTTGCCGACGCGCCCAGCGTCCCGGACTGTGCAAGTTGTGGCTGCCCCCCACGGCCTCCCGCGTCGGCACATGCGCCGTCCCGCCGCCCCTCCGCCGCAGCAACGCTTGACCGCGCGCGCCGCACTCGTGCCTTTGCGGGGAGGGTCCGCGCCGCGCCACGCACTTCCGGTGCCCCCTCGACCACTGGCGGGCTGAGCGACAACGCGACGACACGCTCCTCCCATTGTTGTATCCCATTGCCGCTGTCGACGACCCGTTCTGGGCTGCGTCTCTCCTCCCTTTATCAAGTCCCCGGGACTCCCGCACCCCGCCACCCGGTCTTGCCCCCCGACACCGTCTCCCCATTGTCGGCATGAATCCTTGGGGCCTACCGCTCGTCACACCGCCCGTACCCCCCGAAGGTTCCCCTTACCCTTTTGGCTTTCCGCTCTTCCACCCACCCCCGATGGTTGGCTATGGTGATTACGCTGCCGCCGCCGCGGCGGCGGCGGCAGCAATGCCGCCCGTGTCTCCGGCGGCCGCCGTCGCCCCGCCCGTGACCATCTACAACCCGTACGCGGCGCCAATGGCTCCTCCAGCGGGTTCGATGGCCGCCTTACCGTCGCCGCTCTACCCCTACACGGGCGACGTGGGCGGCGGCTTGCCGCTGGTCGGCCACCCACCACCCTACCTCGGGGCGCCCATGTACGCGTCGTGGCCGCCGCCGGGCGTCGGCGGGCCGTGGACCGTTGGCGGCAGCGCCGCCGGCGTCGGACCCGCCCCAGTGCCCGGTGCCCTATCGCCTGCCGCCGCCTCGCCCTACGCGCTCGCTTCCCCGCCTGCCTACCCACCACTGACCGTCGCTGGGGCCTCGTCTTCCTCCCCAAGCGGCTCGGTGCCGCCGCCGCTCCCGCCGTCGGCGGGTGGCCCCGGCTCCCGGCAACCGTCGACGGGCTCCTCCTCCGTGGCGGTAATCGTGTCGGCCGGCCCCGACCCGCCGGCGTCCACGACGGCCGCGGCGGCTGCCACCACCACGGCCGCCGCGGCCGCCGCCGCTGCCGCCAGGGCGGCCGCCGCCCGTGACGCGGCCGCGCGTGAGGCGTCTGCCAAGGAGCTGGCCGCGATGGAGGCGGCGCGCACCCGCGCCGCCGCCCACCGCGCGTCGGTCGACTCGAGTGTAGCGCGGGATACGCGGCGGGCGGCGCTGCGGCGGTTTCGCAAAAAGCGGCCACTGCCGGCGGCGGGGCGCGAGGCTGCCGCCGCGTTGGCAGCGACGCCAGCGTCGTCGGCGGTGCTCCGCGGCGCCGGTGGCGTGGACGTGGTCGCCTCCGCGGACGGCGGCGGCGGCGGCGGCGGCGTCGGCGGGGGTGACGTAACCCGCAGCGCCGCGCCCACTGGGGGGCCCGTGGAGCGGGCCGACCGGCGGGCTCTGCCCAGCGTTGCGACGCTGCTGCGGCCGTTGCCCCTGCCGCCGGTTGGGCGGATGCCCCCCCCGCTGACAGGTCAGACGCCGTCGCCCGTGGCGCGGGTGCCGAGTCCCATGGTCCAGACCGTGGCGTCGGCGTCGGCGGCCGCATCGGCCGGCCCCCGTGGGTGGCAGCAGCCACACCCCGAACAACCGATGATGTCCGCCTCCGCCTCCCTCGACGCTGCAGGGGCGGCTCGGGTGGCTGCGGCTGTGGCGCTGGCCGGGCGGATGGCCACGCCGTCGTCGGGTGGGCGCGGCGATGCCGGCAGCCGCAAGCGCCCGCGGCCAGCGGTCAAGCCCGCAGCTAAGATCGACGACCGGCGGGTGCGGCCAGCAATGGCCGCCCCGTGGGACCAGCCGCTCAACCTACGGACTGTGACAGACGGTGTGCACGTGCCGTCGTCGCGCACCGGCAGCGTAGACGTGGACGGGGGGCTCGAGGGGGGGCAAGAAGAGAACCAAGTCGTGCCGGCGTGGTGAGTGGTGTTGCGTGGGCGGGGCGGGGATGAGTGCATGCCTGCTTGTTGTCCGGGATGACGGTTGGCGAGGTTGAGGTGCTGTGTACAGGGTACGTGCTTTGTCGGCCGCGGGTCAAAGGGGCTGAGGGTCTTGCAAGCCTCTTCGTCTTGCACATGTGAAAGCGCTTTCTATCTGCTCTCGATGACTGTGCTGCTGCGGACGGGCATACTTTTCTGCTCTACAGGACGGGCTCGCTTGTATCCTGGCCGAATGCCCGATGGCTTCCACTGTGTCGTAGTCCCAGAGCCGTGATGCATCGGTGAGACTCACTGGTGCCCCGTGGACAAGAGCACTGCACCAGGAAATGCGTCCCAGCTGAGCAGGCGCCGTCGAACAGCAAGGCTGTCTTTCAACAGGCGAGACGGACGCACTTTCCGAGCAAAGGAAAGGTCGCCTTTTCAGTACACTGCTCAATGCTTCCTCCCCTGGGCGACGCGCTTTATTTGCTCGTTGCGCTCTGGAGGGAGAGGCAGTTGATCCTTCTCTCTCTTGTTGCTCCTTTTCTGGACACGTGTATTTTGACCGTCGCATTTTTACCGAAATGGTGAAAAGGTCGTACCAGGCCGTGCACCACACTGCGATCCCCGTGCTCGCTTGGCGCTTTTTGTCATCCTCCTCGCTTGCTCTCCCCCCCCAGCCGGTTCTGGCCGGCACATTGCCACCACCGTCCTTTTCTCGCTTCGCCCCACTCCCTCTTCCTCCCCCATGCCCCGTAATGGTACGCCTTTCCCCCCTGTGCATGGCATTTGCGGCTAGCGTCGGCGTTGGTCTCATACACGCCCCCCGCCCGCGGCGGTTGTCGTCTCGTCGGCACCTGTCCCCCCGCCCCCCTGGCGGCCGACGTTTCCCAACTGCCAAGGCAAGGGTCGAGGTGGTCACCCTCGGTCGGCGGTCGACCAAGGACGCCGTCTACGATGGCGCCGTGGACACGTACATCACCCGCGCGGGTCCGCGCTTGGACATTGCCTGCCGGTGGGTGGCGCCGGCCACCGCCGCCGCCGCCCTCCTCCCCGGCGGAAGCGACAGGCCCGGCGGTGGCAAGGCGACGGCGGGCCCCCGCGCGCACGTCATTTGCTTGGACGAGGGCGGGTTGGCGCCGGCGAGCAGCGACGCCTTTGCGACGCTCCTGTACGACCGGCTGGAGCGAGGCGGCAGCCGGTTGGTGTTTGTCATTGGCGAGGCAGACGGGCTGCCGCCCGCTTTTCGGGAGGCGGTGGCGCGGGCGGCGGGGCGTGGGCCGGTGGGGGGGGTGGAGGCGTTGAGCCTCTCCCCGCTGACGCTGCCTCATAAGCTCGTGCGGCTGGTGCTCGTCGAGCAGCTGTACCGGGCGAGTGAGATCCGCCGCGGCTCCAAGTACAACAAGTGAGGGGGACGCCAGCGGGTCGGCGCGGAAGTGGGCCAGCGGGGGGGCGCGGGGTGCGCCTTGTATTGACCGGGTCGTGTTACTCCGCGTCGTCCGCGTTCGGCACGAGGGGGTGAGGTAAGGGCAATCGGGGGGGTGGGGCGAGCCTACAGAGGTGGGGCAGTGGCCGCAACCGCTTGACCCTCGTTTGGGGCGGGGCAGCTGGGTGGCGAGGCTGGCGCCGGTGGCGACGAGGGGGCAACGCAACCCATGTGCGAGGGAGGCGCGTTCCGCGGGGGTGCCGGCCCTCTCCAGACGGGAATGCGCCACGCGTGAAGTCCACGATGGCCGAGAGGCGTCTTGCTGGTGGGATAGACAGCGGCGGTCGGGAATGATACCAGCCCCATTGCCGCGGACCTTCAAGGGGAGGAGCGGCGCTGCAGCTGCCGCCGTCGCCGCCGCCGTGGGGACAGCTCGTGGCCGCATCCACGAACCACGCTGTGACAGTGCACTTCCTCGACCAGCCGCCACCATTGGTGTGCGTGCGGCACGCGAGCTGCGAGAAGCGGCGACGAGACTGTACCAGTGTGCTGGAATATGGGATACGTTCCAGAACCCGCCTTGCTCGCTGATCGTGAGACTCTTAACAATTCAAACGCTGCCACTGCGGAATCATGAATGATCGACCGGCGATTGGCCCATTCACAGGGAATGGTGATGGCAAGCAATGGATTGGACGGCACAGGCAGACACTGTAAATCTTAAAACCACTCATTTGAATTTGGGAGCCACCCAGCGACGCTCAGATCAAGGTCAGCACGCGCGCACTCACAACAGAGCCGTGAGGGCCGGCTCACGAGTCTACTGTTTGCAGGGCTCAGGGCTGGATGGTCGCTTTGTGTACCTCCCTCCTGACCACAAGCCATGTTCCGAAGCTGAACGCTCGACGGGGACAGGGCCAGCGCATGCCTTGTCCACTGTGGCTGGATGCAGGGGTGAAGGTCTTGACACCAGACCTCGCGTGTGGTGTCAAAAGCCAGAAATCGTCAATACTTCCCCTACCAACACCGCGTTCTTGGAACACATCTGCCTGCGTCAGTGGTAGGGCGCCAGTGTCCAGCTCCCTGGGCCACCTCCTCTGACAGCAGAGAAACGGTGCACGCCTGAGCGTCGCGCGGTCCTATTCCCCCCGCTACGCCCAACACGCTTTTTGTCAGCCCAATCTAGTCCAGTGTACGTGGTTGGTGTCGGAGCGGTCGTCCCGTTGGCTGGCGGGCCGCTTCGCGCTGCAGCGGCCACTTAGAGGACACTCCCACGTTGGCCGGAACTGCGATGGGTCACCGAAAACCTCATCAAACAGGCCAAAAAGCAAGTCAGGCCTGCGCCAGCCGCGCACACACACACGAGCACTCGAGCTCTTGTGACACTGCTGTCTGAGGCCAGGCACGAGTGCAGTGGCGAGCGTATGGACCCGATGCACAATCGCCTCAATCGCTATCCGAATGTTGTATTGTTTCTTTCTCAGTCAAAACCCAGCCAGTGTTACTCAGCTGGCCCGCACAGGATATTTCGAACTTTGTTCAGAGAAACCGTTCGGCTCACACGTGTGTCCATTTTAATCAGATGTAATGTATCACCGACTTTGAAGTACAGTCATTATTCGACTATATCCACAGCCATTTTCTAACAGTGTCAGAAGAGACTTGCGATGGGTGGTCGAGTTCTTGCGAAGGGTGCAATGGGTTGATTCGAATTCCCTGAGGAGCCGAAAGAAGTAACGATCTGACCACTTGCAGCACATCCCGACGCGATCAACTGCGAAACTTTTCTGCCTCGGAACAATGACGGGTGTCACCCACCCCACCCGACCCCCCACCTGCCCCCTCACTCGTCCTTAACTTCCTCTGCGTCCCCTATGCCCCTGACAGAGCATGTGTACTTGAGAGACTAGCAATCGTCGATTGATCTCGAGGGCGCAAATATTGATATTGAAAAATAGATTTGTTTGGGTTTCTGAGACTTCGTCGGATCATACCTTCTAGGTATAATCCACTTATGACGGAAATAACATGGCTATTAGAATGAACATTACTCAATTGTTGCCCAGAACTTTATGTTTTCTTTGCGCTACTGTCGACAGTGTGTTGATTCCTTTTTATCCTTGCAATGCGTCGAGTCTCGGTCCTCCCACCCGCTCCGTCCTCTGTCGCGGAGTTGGCCGGGTCGTGGGACGGTGCGTGCCCTGTGGTCTCCAGCGGCCGGAGTCCGCGGCCGGCGTGTGAACGCGCGCCGTGGCCCCCAGCCCGTGGCTCTGGCGCGCCGAGCGCCACTCCCCGCGTCGAGTGCGCGACGCGGCGTCTCGTCGACTGCCCGCCAGCGTCGGCGTGGCGTGCTTTAGCGTGCGGCCAGTCGGTCGGACGGCCGGCAGTGACAGTGAGGACGCGCCACGACGGCGCCCCTCGGGCACGCGGTGCCGGCCTGCTCGTCTGTCTTCCCGGTTGCCCCCCCGCCCGCACGCACCGGCTGTGGGACAGGCCGGGAGGTGCGCGGCTCTCCCCGGTTCCCCGTGCGTCTCTGGAGTCGAGCTCGTGCGGCGGGTGCTGCGGCCCCGCCTATCGTCGGTTTCCCGTGCTTCCACCGCCGTTGGCCCGCGGCGGCCGTGGTGCTGGCCGCTGCGTCTTTCTCCGTTTGGTAGCCGCCCGTGGTGAGGGGGTGAGGCCGTGCAGGGGCGAGGGGTGGTGACGGAGCGTTTTTACGGAGAGATATCTGCTGCGGCGGAGCAGCTCGGGGTGTGACGGCTGGGCGGTGCCATGCCTCGGCCATCCAAGCCCACGTCTCTGGGTCCGTACATCCTGCTGGATACGATCGGACATGGCTCATTTGGCAAGTACGTTTTGTCCGTGGGAGCTGGGTACTGCGGCAGCACGAGACCGTGACGCGGCGTCGTCTCCACTTTGTGTTTATGTCTGAGGCACCAGCGCGGCGCATGCAGTGTGGGCGCTTCTCAACTTTGCCGGTGTGATGCGTGAGCGCTCGGAGAATGTGCGGGTATCCTGTAGTGCGAGTTGTGGTGCATGTGATGTACCCGGCGTGTGTGCTGGGGCGGAGCGGAGCATCCGCGAGTGGCCTGCGCGGTCCGCGCCGGAGGGTGAAGCTACCCGTCACCGGGGTCTCAGACTGGGCGCCGAGCATCGCAGGGTTTCGGCGGTGCGACGGGGTCCAGAGCGAGCTGGGATACCTCGTGGGGGGTGCAGCCCGCCTCTCACAGTATGCGAGGTGGCCCTCTGGCTGTTTGCCCGTCTGTGCGAATTGCGTCCGTGGGCGTTGGCGTTGAGTGGCTCCTTTCTCGCCGTCGCCGCTATCACGCGTTCGGGGAGTACCCTTCCGTACGTCGAGGCGTGTGACGTGCCTTTTCTTCGGATGCTCTGGATGCAGGGAACTAACCTCATCCTTGCTTTTTTTGACTCGCCCCTGGCGCCCCCTTGGCCCCTACGTCTCCGGAATGGTCTCTCACGGCGCCCAGAGTCAAGCGGGCCATCCACCGGGATTCGCGGCGCATCTTTGCCATCAAAATCATGGAGAAGGAAAGTATCCTCCAGAGCAAAGTGAACGCCCAAGTCCGCAAGGAGGTACGTGTTGAGACGTCATCTTTTTCTATCACGTGCTCGAACGTACTCGATGTTTACTCATTCAACCGTCCAGCTGGATGTTGACTCATGGCTGACCCACTTTCGCCCTCGAACTATTGTCGTCGCTTCCACTGCCGCCCCGCCTGCCTGTATTCCTTCAGACGCTTATCATGACGACTCTCGACCACCCCAACGTGGTTAAGATGTACCAGGCAATGACGACCATGAGCAAGGTCGTCATTGTGATGGAGCTCGTCACCGGCGGGGAGCTGTATCACGAGATTTTACGACACAAGCGGCTATCGGAAGACTCGGCGCGGCACTACTTCCGGCAGCTGATTGACGGCCTGCATCACTGCCACAGCCACGGCGTGTTCCACCGTGACCTGAAGGTATGCTTACGTATTCGGGTTTGGTGTTGACATGTTGGGGCTTGCTTGTCCATTCATCATGTTGTACTCCTTTTCTGATGATTTAGGTGTACTGACGCACCCATGTCTATCTGCTCTTGGCGTGCACATGTGACTGGTGTTTTTCTCTGTACTGGTAGCCGGAGAACCTGCTCTTGGACGATACCGGGTGCCTGAAAATCTCGGATTTTGGGCTCAGCACGCTGCAGTTGAAGCATGAAGACCGGTGTCACACCCAGTGTGGTACTCCTAACTACGTGGCCCCTGAGGTCATCTCCCGCTCCATCCAAGGTTACGACGGCGCCAAGGTGGACGTGTGGTCCTCTGGGATTGTGCTGTACGTGTTGGTGGCCGGGGAGCTCCCCTTTGACGACAATGACCCATCGGAGCTCTTCCGCAAGATTGTGGCTGGCGTCTTTGAGCTACCGCATTGGTTCTCTGAGCCGTTGAGAGACTTGCTACGGCACTTACTGGAGCTGGAACCAGAGAATCGGTACGACCTTGAGCAGATCCGCAGCCACCCGTGGTACACGCAACAAACTCCTCCTGCGCCGCCACCACTCCGCACTCCAGCAGGGCTGCCAGTCACCCCGTCGACCCTGGCTGAGGCGGCACATGCGTCGGCATCGTGCACATCGGTGGCCGTGTCCGTGCCGAGGGAACGGGAGGAGGACGACGCGCTCTTCCCGGGCATGAACTTCATCAACCCCACCTTCAAGCCGACCGACACCCCCGGCAACGTGCATCCTGATGTGGCCCTGTCCATCGGTCAACCATCCGAGGCGCCGTCCGTCTTTGCTGCCCCTGCGGCGGCGTCCGTGGTTGGTCCGGGCTCGCGCCTGCCCGTGATGGGCGGCCTGCCCGACACGGTGCTTCGATCCGGGGCGGTCCCGCCGCTGCCGCCCCCGACTGCCAGGCGACCCCGCTCTCGGGGAAACAGTTATCTGTCACGCTTCCAGAGTGCGGAACACCTGAGCGATGCGGGGATGGACGTGGTTCCACCGGGTGCCATGGGCGACGTTGCGCCAAGCGATGGGGAGGCGAGCATAGTGGGGGAGGAGCTCGAGTCTGTCATTGCGACTACCAGCGCGCTGCCGCCACCACCTCGGCTGGGGACAGGCGCCGCCACGGTACGGCATGCGCCTATGGCCATGCGGGCGGCCGCCCCACCTGGTGCATCTGCGGCAGCGTCTCTTGTGGCGACATCACCCACCCGCTCGGTGCGGCAAGACAACATTGACCGGGTCGCGGCCGAGCTGATGGCGGCCAATGACAGTGCGCCGCTCAACGAGTCGCAGAGCGCTCTCAACCAGGAGCGGATGCGCCGGTACTTGATCCAACAAACGGAGCAAGTGTTGCAGCAGAACCATGGCAACAAAGACGCAAACCCGTCTGCCGACATCGGTGTCGCACCGGCGCTGAGCGCAGAGGGCATCCGCCGATTGGCTGTAGCTCGAGAGGCGGCTGCTGTTGCAGTCGCCGCCAGTGTCGCGCCTGCGCCCAGCCTTCATGTACAGATGGCCGCTGAATCTGCGGCCACGGGGGCGGGTGTGGCGTCCGACGGTTCGCATGTTCCGGCGGCGCTCTCTGCGGTAGGGGCGGATGTCGGGGACGTGACCTTTGGCATGCCTCCGCTGCCACTGGGCGCCGTGGACTCCGCCGTGATGGCGGCGCTTGACGCCAAGCCGAGTGAGGATTTGGATGACGCCGGCAGTTCCCGTGCTAATCAGTTCGATGATGCGCCTGCCGACACTTCAGCGGATGCGGTTGACTCGGCGTTGGCTTTGGCGGGGACCGAGCATGTGCCATCTTCCTTGCTACCTCCTGGGCACGCTTCTCCCGCTCCGGTACGGATTGCTGCCTCCCCTCCTGTTGCCCTCAACTCGGTTGCTGTGCCCGGCTCTGTTGCTGCCACTGTCCCTATTGCTGCCCCGGTCCCTATTGCTGCACCTGGTCGCATTCGATCCCCTGTTCCTGTTGTCGCCCCCACCCCTGTTTTTGCTGCCACCCTTGTTCCTATCGCCACCCCTGTTCTGGCCGTGACCTCGGTTCTTGCTCCCGCCCCGGTGCTTACGTCTGCCTCTGTGGCTACCCTGCGACCCGCAGCTGCTCTAGCCGTTGTCACAGAGGACTCCGACAGGAGCGCCGACGGTCCCGGTGTGGTGGCTTTGCCCTCTTATGCTGCACCATTTACCACCCCTGTACTGCCGGTGGCGGAGCCCCAAGCGTCTCCGCTGGTGGATTTAACGGCGGCGGTGTCGTGCAACCTTTGCGTCGGGTGTGCACAAGGTGGGGCTTGCGAGGCCCCGGTGGATGTCAACGCGGGAGGCTACAACCGCGTGCTGGACAGCCAGTGGCAGCAGCTGGTGGATACGTGCACATCGGACTCGGTCGACGGTGGGGCAACGGTGGTGGATGCGCCCTATGCTGTGGCGCATGCTCCAAAGCTCGCATCCCTGACGATGGAGCAGCTGCACTCGTCGCACACGCCCGACCGATCGCCATCAGTGCCTGTATCCCCCTTGCCTGTCGGGGCCCACCACGGCTCGCATGGTCATGGGTTTGGCCATGTTGCAGACGCGGGTGGCGACCGGCGTGGCACCTACTCTCGTCGGGAGCGGGGCTCTGCGAGCGGGAGCACGCGGAGCCGACGCAGCAGCGTTGCGAACGGGGAGTCGGACAAGCATCGGAGCACCTCGCGGCACGACAAATCCATGGGCTCAGCTGTGCGTTGTCGCAGCCGTACGTCCTTTGACTCCAAGCACGGGCTACAATCAAGAAGCTCGACCGGGGCTGACGCCCCCGCGGCGGAAGCAGATCACGTGAGGGTCCCCTTTGGCGGGGTCGACTCGCACCCAACCCCGGGTCTACCGGGTCGCAACTCGTCGGACATTGGCCCGCTCCGCTCTTCCTCTTCCCTCGAGGATCGGAAAGCCGCGTCTTCGGGGGCGTTGCCAAGGAGCTCGGGCAGCTCCGCATCTGGGCGCGTGCCGGGCGGTGCTGCTGGTAAACGCGAGGGCTACGCGTCAGGGCCGTCCGACAGCTTGGGGAGCGGCGAATCGGACGACGATGAGACTGGGGAGGCGCGCGGGGGTGCGCGGGTGGTCCGCCCCTCGTCGGCGGGGTCACGCTCCTCCAGTGGGGGGCGCAGGGTACAGAGCGGCGACAGCAGCGCTGGCCGCCGCGGTGTATCTTCACCCATGACGTCGGGCGGCAACTTTGAGTCGCAACTCACCATCACCCGCGACCATCAGCTCCTCAAGCACATTGGCAAGCCGTGGCGAGCCGTCGGCCGGGGCCGCGCGGAGAAACAGTTGGAGGAGGCCCGCACCTCGCCGGGGCCGTCCAAGGCTCTCTTTCCGCCCGCGCTGGTCGATGACGGTGAGCTGGTGGTCATTGCGGGGGACGAACCGTGCTTGACGCCCGCCAGCCCCGACGCGCTTGTCTCCATCGGCAGCGCCGTTGGGAGTGATGGCCATCCGCCCCGCCAGTTGCACGGCCATGCGACTGGGAGCGGTAGCGACGATGTGCGGGTTCCTCCGGCAGGGCGCGCGGGCTCCTCGCGTGGCCCACAGCCAGACGGTGCGCAGCCCGATGACCTGGGGCGGTCGTCCCGGAGCTTGCTGCACTCCGGATCGTCACGAGATGGGCGAAGCCGGAGCCCCCCTTCGCGTGGCGTCTCGCCGACTTTCCCAACACGGTACGACCGGCAGCGCAGCCCGGCGGACCGGCAGGTACCTCGTCGCGGGTCAACACGCTCGTCGCAACTGGACGAGCGCGGCTACAAGTCGTCCCGCTCGGGTCGCCGTGAGCCCCGGCCGTCGGGACACCACGCGCGGTCTTCGCGTGGGGATAGCGCGCCCCGCTCGTCGACCCGTACCGAGTCGCGCCGCTCTTCGCGGCGAGGCAGCCCGTCTCGGTCATCCCGCCGGGACAGCCCCAGCCGGAGTGCGCGGCGGCGGAGCCGCGGCGACTTGGACCGCCGCGAGTCGTCCCGCACGGGAGACTCGTATCGCTCCTCTCGGCGGAGGAGCCCCGACGCTTTGGCCCGCCGGGACCGGTCTGCGCCGCACTCGCGGTCAGGGAGCCCGCGGTGGAGCTCACGGCGCGGCAGCCCTCGGCGTTCATCCTACCGCGAGGGGCGCCGCTATAGCGCGAGCAAGTCGTCGCGGCATGGGAGCCCGGGAGCGCACCGGCGGGAGTACGCGCCGTCGAGCCACCGCGGCAGCCGGGCGTCCAACTCCTCTCGACGACGGCATGGTAGCCACTCGAGCTCCCGTCAGCGGGAACGCGACGACCCCGACTACTCGGAGTTGGAGGTGGGGCCGACGCCGGTGCGTCACGAATCCATGGGCGGCCGGGCAATCACCAGCGCGCCCGCTTTGGCATTAGTGTCCTCGCGGCGCGACGGTATGCCGTCGGAATCGTCTTCTGGGTCTCTACGGTCGCGGGCAGAGGGCCGCCACCGGGACCCGACCGACGCATGGGCGACGGGCGGCGGCACTGGGAGTACTTCCCTCGCTGATGCTGTCGACCATCCGGGCAGCGGGCTCGGCACGGTGGCCGGCTCGCTCGAGGGCTCGACCGTCACATCCGTGACGGGCACGTCGTCGAGTGGGGCGGTGGAGGTGCCCCGCCTGGGCGGCTTCAAGGGCGTCACGAGCCGACTTCTCGCCAAGGCGCCCCTGCAGCTGGGCACAGGCCGCAACCGCCGATTCACGGAGTTCAACTCCCTGCTCCCCCCGCGGGCCACGATGGAGAAGCTGGTGCGAGTGCTGCGGGGTACCGCGGGCGTGCAGAGCGTCGATCCAGTGGAGGTCACTCCCGACACCCTCCGCGTGCACGTGCGGAGCTTGGTAGCGGCGACGGGTCGGACGGGGGCGGACCTGCTCCGCGCCAACGTGTCGGTCTTTCGGCGCGAGCCGGCCGGCCTGACCGTCGTCTCCTTTCGCCGCTCCAAAGGCCGCCAAGACGGGGAGGACTTTAAGGCTTGGTACACGGTCGTCTTTAGTGCCTTCTGCAACTATGACGAGTCGGAGCGGGTGGCGGCCAAGGCCAAGGACGCCGCCATCTGAACTGTCGCGACGTGTCCCGGTGCGCTTCGTCGTGGCGGGCTGCCAAGAGCGGGGAGGCGTGGCGCTCTGGCGCGGGTTGACTGTGACTTTGGGGCGAGTGTCGATGTTCTTTTTTTTTGAGCCTCGTAGGCGGTGAACAGCTTTCTGTGTCTCTCTGGTGTACTCCCTTTGTGATACGTGCGACTCGGTTGGTCCGCTGCTCTTACAGTATCTCCACCAGCTGGCCGAGATCTGGAGATGGGGCTTCCACTCACCGCCCGTGCTGGTGCCACTTGCGGCCTCGGGGGGGCCCCACTGGGCGGCGTGAGTCCCCAACGTCCACGTGTCCTCCCCAGATACGTCCATTTCGCTCGAGATTGACCCCTTGGGCTTCGAAACTCTGCGCCCAACTCCGACGCTGCCGAGATGTGCCTGTTGGCGCCACGCCGCGGCGGGCGCGACCGCGGCCGCGCCCGGGGTCGCCGCGGCGCCCGGTTCCACTCCACGCCCCCCCCCGCCGCGGCCGCGCAGTGACATTGGTCTTGGCCCCCCGCGCTCCCGCGGGCGCTGCGTCGGCCGGGGCCGTGCGTCGATACCGCGGGCGACGGGCCACCGCGCGGCCGCGTCCCCCCGGCGCCTGGTGCCGTTGCTGCGGGCGGGGCGGTCGACGGCCGACACGCGCCTCCCGCCGCCCGCCGCCCGCCACCCACCACGCGCCCGCCACGCGCCCACCCGCCCCCCGCGCGGCCGCCACCCGCCGCCCGCCGCCCGGTCGGCGGCTTGGATGTAGCGCCCCGGCGGCGGCCAAGAGACCACCGCCACCGGCCGGCCGCGGCCGCCAACGCCGCCGCCGCCAC
>Ga0114953_1001861_pt1 | contig 14895 bp, 12 predicted proteins | sample SidtaG_FD_87298 | JGI IMG/M metagenome (GOLD analysis project Ga0114953, IMG submission 87298) | Marine algal microbial communities from Sidmouth, United Kingdom - Sidmouth_Male2 metaG | ecosystem: Host-associated > Algae > Red algae > Unclassified | place: Sidmouth, United Kingdom | collected...
CGCATGGCCTGAACCGTTGCCTGAGTGCTGAACCATGTTCCGCGACTGTCTCTCTGGCTGACGATCCAATGGAGAACCTTGTGGGCGACGTCTGAAATAGAACTGTCTGACGGCTTGGCCCAACGCCTCGGGGAGATTTTGAAGACAGGCTTCGAGTGCGGAAAATACCGCGTTCCGAGAATCACCGGATTGCCAGTCGGCATGTTGGAGTTCAAGAGATTCGAGAAACTCTTCGTCGACCCCGACCAAGTTCTGCGTGCGACGCCACTCGCGACACTTGTTGCGAAAGATTCCACGAACCCAAGTCCCGAAATCTCGAGCAGGATCGGATTGATCGAGTTTCTGCCAAGCGACCAGAGAAGGAGTCCTGGACGATGTCCTTCGCAGCATCCTCTGAACGACAGATCGCGATCGCGTAACCCATCAGCTGGCGATGATGCTGGCGAACGAGGATCTCGAAAGCGCACTGATCACGGGCGACGGTTGGAGCTGTCTTTGCAAAGTTCATCACAGTGGAGACGGTCTTGGAGCGAGCGAGATAACACTCGCGGCACAAGAACTTGCAGATCGGTCACGAATTGTGACATGGAGGGCCCACTTTTTTCGATCTCGGACTCACCCAGTTTCCGAAAGGGTCACTCTGGTAGAACGAGCCCTCGAAACCCCAGCAACAATCTGCCCCGCGAGCGAGAAACTGTTCAGTCAGCAAAGTGCGATGCTATCAACGCCCCTTATTCCGCTCGCTGATCTGCTCATTCAAAGTGCAGTAATCGTAGACGTAGCCGATAAAGAATAGGCCACCCGTGCACATGAATAGAAGCCCGGTCCAGATCTTCCCCATGTAGAAACGGTGAATTCCTAAGTAGCCAAGAAAGGTCTGCAAAACCCAAGCCACGGTGTAATCAACCCGGCCTTGGTGATAGAGCCTCCCTGCTCGGCGCTCCATGCTCGGAATGAGAAACAGGTCGACGATCCAACCCACCAGGAACAACCCACCGGTAAAGAACCAAATGATGCCAGACACTGTTCTGCCATAGTAAAACCGATGCGCTCCGAAGATCCCAAAGATCCAGAGGACGTAGCCGACGAGGACGCTGTGAGTTTTCGTTTCCGAATCCATGACAGAACCTTAAGCGATTGATCGATGTGTGACCATCACAACATCGCCTCAGATTTTGCAGCGGGCAGCGTCTGGTGGACGGGATGTCCTGACCCTACCTTGGGACTGCATTTGGAGACTTGCCTAGGACAGCGCTCCACCACAGGAACTTCCGCTTCCGGCAGTGCAGCCGAAACAGTGATTGCCAGTGAGGATTGGGACTTCCGAGAAGGTATCTGGATCGATGTCCCAGACCATAAGTGGGTCAGACTTGTCCCCACCTGCGACATCGGCATTGAGAGGCAGCTTCATCATCTGGTTGAAATCACAATCGAACACCTCACCCAACCAGCTAACGTTGATCGTGTTCCGACACATGAGGGAATCGACGGTGCCGGGATTGAAGGATTCGCGCAACAGCTGCTGATACTCTTCGAGCTGACCGTTGCGCTTCAAATAAGAGGCAAACCGGGCGATCGCCATGTTCGCGATGCAGAAGAGGCTGTTGAACTCGATACCGAAATGCTCCTTCATCTCGCGCTTATAATCCGCTTCGAGTTCAACCTGCGAGCCCGGAAGGAAGGCACCATTCGGGTTGTAGACGAAGTTCAGAACTAGCCGAGGATCGCGCCCATAGCCAAGTTCGTTGAGTTTCTGGAAAGCGGAAATACTGGAATCAAAGACTCCCTCACCGCGCTGTTCGTTGACGTTTTCAGGCTGGTAGCAAGGCATCGACGCAATGATTTCGACCTCGTGCTCTGCGAGAAATTCGGGAACCCACTCGTAGCCTGGCTCGCTGATGATGGTCGCATTGAGTCGATCCATCACACGGCGGGGCTGATCGAAGCCACGGACAGTTTCGACCAAACGGCGGAAATCAGGCACCATCTCTGGTGTGCCGCCAGTCAGATCCAGCGTAGGGATATCGGTTTTTTCAAACCAGCCGAGCATCCGGTCAATAGTTTCGCCAGTGACGATTTCCTTCCGTGACGGCCCGGCGTTCACGTGACAATGAACGCAGGTCAGATTACAGAGTTTACCGACATTGAGCTGAAGGATTTCAGGGCGCCTGCGCTGAAGCGGCGCTTCAGCGTCAACAAGGGCGCGGTCAAAATCGTTGCGGATAGGGGCGGTTGTGAGGCTCACAGGGATATTAGAGTGGATATTGTCTGGAAAATGGAAGGCACGCTACAATGTCAGTGACTGTTTGTATTAGGATCGGACACCAATTCGGTCTAGATTCAAACTAATCACTTACATCTAAAACTCAATTTTTCCGAAATCGACCAAATGATCACTATTGCATCGCTCACTGAAGGCCTTCTGGCACTCGTAGGAATCCCGCTTATCATTATCATCCTTCTCGGCCTATGGGTCATGGGAATGTACAATGGTCTCATCAAAATGAGGAACCGCTACAAAAACTCGTTCGCCCAGATCGACGTTCAGTTGAAGCGGCGTCATGACCTGATTCCTAACTTAGTGGAAACCGCCAAATCGTTCATGAAGCACGAAAAGGGTACCCTTGAAGCTGTCATCGCAGCCCGTAGCCAAGCCGCTGACGCTCGCTCATCTGCCGACTCAGCAGATGGCGCCTCCATCGAGGCCCTGGCGGTTGCCGAAACCGGTTTGAGCGGGTCGCTCGGGCGCCTATTCGCGCTTCAGGAGGGCTATCCTGAACTGAAGTCGAATCAGAACATGATGCAACTGAGCGAAGAACTGAGCACGACGGAAAACAAAATTGCGTTCTCCCGCCAGGCCTACAACGACGCCGTTACGAACTACAACAACAAGCGCGAGATGTTCCCATCTAGTTTCATCGCCAACATGATGAATTTTGTTCCGGCTACCCTTTTTGAAGTCTCGGATGCCTCTGAGCGCGAGAATATCGACGTGAAGTTCGACTAGCCGAGCAACACGGCCCGCTTTGTGGGTCTGGCCGTTAAGTTATTGCGCGCCCATTGGGCGTAGCTAGTTCACGATGGACTTCTTCCAGCATCAAGATGACGCCCGCCGACGCAGTCGGTTGCTGATCATCTACTTCATCCTCGCCCTCATCGGGATCGTCGCTGCGAACTATGCGGTCGTGTCGCTGGCTGGTGGAGTCGTATCGAGCCGAGTCGAAGGGATGAATTCACCGGCGCTCTGGAACCCCGAACGACTCGGGCTTGTCTCCCTTGGAACGCTCGTGCTGATCACCTTGGCGAGCGGCTACAAGACGATGCAGTTGGCCGGTGGCGGTGCAGCAGTCGCGGAAGATTTGGGAGGTCGCCCCGTTGACCCATCAACCACAGATCTTGATGAACGTCGGTTGCTAAATGTCGTTGAAGAAATGGCCATTGCTGCCGGGTCGCCGGTTCCGGCGGTCTACGTTCTCGAAGATGAGTCAATCAATGCTTTCGCCGCTGGCAAGACGCCCGGTGATGCTGTGATCGGAGTCACTCGAGGCTGTATCCGGTTGCTGACCCGCGATGAATTGCAGGGCGTGATCGCCCACGAGTTCAGTCATATTCTCAATGGCGATATGCGGCTGAACCTTCGAATGGTCGGACTGCTGTTCGGAATTCTGGCCCTAGCGATTATCGGCCAAATGTTCATCCGCGTCGCTTGGCATGGCCGCTATCACCAACGCCGGGGAGGCAATAACGAGGGTGTCGACATCGGAACGATCCTCGGCCTCGTCGGCGTCGGCCTCTACATCGTCGGATACATCGGTGTGTTTTTCGGTCACCTGATCAAGGGTGCCGTTTCTCGACAGAGAGAATTTCTCGCCGACTCCTCAGCCGTTCAGTTCACCCGAAACCCTGACGGCATCGGCGGTGCCTTGAAAAAAATCGGTGGGCTCAGCCATGGTTCGACCCTCTCCAGCGCCAAGGCCGAAGAAGCCAGCCATATGTTCTTCGCCAACGGACTCCAGAAGGGTTTTGCCAGTCTGTTCGCCAGCCACCCGCCGCTTAAAGAACGCATCAGCCGGATCGATCCGAGTTGGGATGGCCAACTGCCAGAAGTTTCGCTGCACCCAGTTTCCCGTGGCTGGGAGGGACGCGACGAACGAGATTCCAAGCGGGAAGAAAGGGGCCAAAGCAAACGAGGTCGGGGTCGCGACAGATCCAATCGGGCAGCCGCCCTGAGCAGCCAACTCGATGGTGGAACAAGTTCGCCACCAGACCTGGCCAACGCGGTGATCTCGTCGTTCGAAGGCCCATCCCACGGCGAGACCGAAATGGCTCACCAGATGCACGAAGAGTTTCCAGAGGACTGGATCAGTGACGTGCACCATCCAGCTGCGGCACAGGCCCTGGTTTTCGCCCTTCTCATCTGCCAAGACAACGGCACCCGCGAGGCCGAACTGCGCAGCCTAAGAAGCTCGGTCGATGTGCCAATTTACGACGAAGCAATACGCCTCGCTCGTGGATTCCTGGGGTTACACTCCTCGCGCAAACTTGCTCTCATCGACATTGCGATCCCGACACTACGCAGGTTATCGCCCGACGAGTATCAACGATTCGCAAAGATCGTCGAAACTCTGGTTCGCAGCGATGGCCGAGTCGACTTGTTCGAGTTTGCACTCCAGAAAGTGTTACTCCGCCATCTCGATCGCGCCTTCAACCTCACCCGCCCACCGAGAATCAAATACAGTTCGATCGAGCGTTTAGCCAAGGACGCGTCGGTTCTGATTTCGACCATGGCAGGACTTGGCGCCGACGACGAATCGGAACGAAACACCGCCTTCTCTCGCGCCGCTGAAGTCATGGCCAAAGCCGGATCCAAAATCGGATTCCTACCAGCCGATCAATGTGGTCTTGATAAAATCGAACGCGCCATCGACCGCTTCAACCTCAGCGCTCCCCAAGCCAAACGAGTGTTACTCGAAGCCCTCGCCCAAGCCGCAGCCTCCGACGGAATTCTCGACAGCCGTGAGTCCGAACTGCTGCGAGCTGTCGCCGATACCATCGGGGTGCCGCTGCCGCCCTTTGAGGCACGGATTGAATCTGGGAAAGGTTAGCGTGCTCTCGGTCTTTGTCGAACTATGAGGGCAATCATGCGCATGGCGGCCCTCCGATGGAAGACGGCAACGTCACAATTTAGGGGACGTTCCTTCGTGCACTCGTTGTCGGCCTTTCTCGCGAGCACCTTTGGTTTACTCGAGGCACCAAAGCCAAGAAGCAGCGACTCCTAACCAGCGGTCACTATCGGAAGGGATTCTGCTGCGATGCCTGCGGGTCAGTTTTCATTATCGGCTATGTTCACCTGAATGAATAGCGTGAGCTCGCCACAAACGAAGCGGACTTCAAGTCCACTCTCCTGAGAAACTCATTCAACTACCCGACGTCGTCGAGATGGGACACGGCCCAAGACTCGAGGACAAACATTAGCCAGACAGTTTGGGAGAGTTTCCAGCCGGCCTTTGAATCGACGTTGGCGCTACGATAAGCTTTGAGATGACGTTCGACGGCTTCGGGGCGCAACCAACCGCGGTCGCGACAACGCTGGGAAGTCAGTGTATCCATCACTCTGGCATCCCAAACGGGAGTTCGAAGCCACTTCATTAACGGCAGGGTAAATGTCTTCTTCTGGCGATCATCGTAGATCCACTCTGGAAGTATATCTTTGAACGCTTCGCGGAGAACACGTTTTCCGCCAGCAGGAGTGATCTTCTGATCGGGAGGTAACATTGCCGAAAGTTGAAACACTTCTGGGTCAACCAACGGAACTCTAAGCTCGATCGAGTGAGCCATCGAAACACTGTCATTGTCACGCAGTAGAGTGTTCTGAAGGAATGTGTGGGTTTCGAGAAAGAGTAACTTGTTCAACCAAGTATCGGGAGCCTGAGCTTCGAGAAGTTCATCGTCCCACCATCCGGGCATGGCGGTCACGCGGTCATCAACCAAGCCTTCGCCCAGCAAATCAGTAATATCATCAGGAGCGAAAATACTGCGCCCAGTGGCGTGCATCTCCCGAATCCCGTGTCCGTCCATTCCGGAAACATAGCGAAACAGCTTAGTCGCCTTGTGCCCCTGAATCGAAGCTGGCAGCGCCTTGAGCAACGGCCCAAGCCCACCGTTCAGCGCACCACCCAATCCCATTTTCCACATCGGGAATCGGTGAGCAACATCCATCATCCGATGACCATTGTAGCCAGCTAGCCACTCGTCGGCACCCAATCCACTTAAGGCCACCGTCACCTTTTCCGAAGCGATTCTTGAAACCAAATAGGTGTTCAAGGCGTCCCCAGATGGTTGGTCGAGGTGGCCGATGTAGTGATCAAAGTGTGACTCCAACGACTTCGCGGAGACACGCTCGACCGTGAATTCGGCGCCAAGAAACTTTGCTGTCTTGGCTGCCGCTGAACTTTCGTCCTCCAATCCCGCATCACCTTCGTAGCCAACCGAAAAGGCTTCGATCTCAGGAATGCCTAGCTCTTTCATACACGCCGCCATGATGCTAGAATCCAGACCACCGCTGAGAAATACCCCGACGGGAACTTCGGCAATCAGGTGCGCCTTGACGCTTTCCATGACGCGGTTCCGAGTTTCTTCAAGACAGCGCTCTGGAGTGTCCCACCAGTTCTCCTTGGGTTCCCACTTTGGAAGGTAATAGCGGTCGATCTTGAGCGTTCCAGTGTCGGCATCCCACTCGAGATACTGACCGGGGAGCAGACTCTTCACGCCCTTCAGGATTGAGTCGGGAGCCTGAATCGAGCCCCAGCGGAAGTAGTCCTGGAGCACCTCGGCGTTTACATCGAGAGCTCCGTGATCATTGAGTAAATGGCAGAGAGGTTTGATTTCTGAACTCAGGACGATACCGCCTTCTGGGAGTTCGTAATAGTAGAGTGGCTTGATGCCGTAGGGATCGCGGGCCGCGACAACTTTTCGATCTTGGCGGTCATACCAAGCGAAGCCAAACATGCCACGCAGTTTGGGCAACGTCTCTGCTGGGCCGCGTTTGGCGAGCCAGCTCCCGAGCACGATCGAGTCGCCAGTGGATGGCAGATCATCTCCGAGTTCTTCGCGCAGCTCTTGGAAGTTGTAGATCTCGCCGTTGAAAGTCAGAAAGTAGCGCTCGCTGTCAAAAGCCATCGGTTGGCGGCCCGCTTCAGAAAGGTCGAGAATCGCCAAGCGCCGGAAGCCCATCCACCAATCGGCTTCGCCTTCGGTGCTTTCGTCATCGGGGCCGCGGTGCTCAATGAGTTTGAGAACCTGACCGAGTCGATCATGATCGGGACGAGCTGTCTGAGTTTCGCCGTTAGAGAACCAAGCTAGGAATCCGCACATGGAGGTCTGGAGAGAAAGTAATTTCGGTCGGGGTATCGCGGCTGTAGCCGGAAAGTTCGGAAAGGTTAAGAATGTAAGCCCAACCCCCAATCGCCGCTAGCGGAGAATCACCCAGATCCAGATTCACTAGATTTTCACACAGGCTTCGCCAAAACCCCACTTTGGAGAGGCAAGGTCGACCATCATGTTCATCATCGACGTTCTTATCGCCCTAGCCATCGGTTCGCTCTGCGGGCTAACCATTCTATCCCTCATCGCCTTTTCGATTGTTCGAATCGCCCGCCGCCAATCAGTGCCTCTGATTCCGGTCGGTGCGACTGGCGTAATCGCCGTTCTGGTTGGGCTCATTTGTGGAAGCTACCTGACCTTCGAGGCCGTGGTGCAAACACGAAACCTCGTCAGAGCAATCCCGAATCCGGTCGAAACCGCGGGCGAAGTCGTCGGCAAGACGCTCGGAAAAGGCACCTCGGGAATCGCTGATGGAATCGGCAGCGTCGTCACGGATCGAGCCGACAACCGAGTGTCCGACTTAAAAATCTCCTACCACAGCGAGCGGACGGAACAGACCATCCACGTCGTCGTCGAAAATACCTCGGACGAACCAATCGAACTTGGAGAGCTCGTTTCCGAGGGTTGGATTCTGGGAGTCGACAGCCAGAAGATCGACGTCTTCGGCCAGTTGGAGCGGCGGGTAATCGACGGCCAACACATCGTGGCACAATTGCCCGCGGGTTCGCGGACGCGCCACACCATTCGGTTCGCTTCGCCGGTCGAAGGCCTGCGCTACGCTGACAGCGAAGTCGTCTTCAAAAACCGACAGTCAGAACAGACCCAGGGCGTCGCGACAGTGAGTTTGTAGCCCGGTGCGGACACTAAAATCTACTCGCTGCCATGGCTTCTCGACTGCAGTGGATGAGATTTGGATAGCTCATCGCCATGCTTTTCGGAGTGATTCTCGTCTGGGGTTTCGCCGGGAAGCTAGCTGGAGGTGGCGAGCTAGTCTACTCAGCCGATAGCGACGACGGCTCGATGAGCGTCGAGTTCTACACACGCGCGTCTTGGGCCCCATCGGGATTTCGCGCCACGGTGTATGATCTACCAGCAACCGCGAAATTGGTTACGTCCGATGGGCGCGCCGACCACTCTCTTTTTATCGGCGCAATGGAGGGCGAAACCCGAAGCCGAGCCATCGTGAGGTTCGCTGGGTTCTTTATCGTTGAAGCCGATTGGATTGCTCTATTCGGCGAACTCCCAGAAGCCGAAGCGCGAATCCTCGTCACACCCCACTTCGCGGATCCCGAACTGAAGGACGCCGTGGTGCGGACAATCGCGGGATTCGAAAATCACGAAGAGGATGATCGCGGACTGCTTCTTGGTGGGTTGAGTTCTTATCAGCGAGCCACCATCCAGGCCTGCGCCCCGGCCCTGCAGAAGGCGGGCCCGGTTGCTGACAAGAAGACCCAAACTCGAGAAATCACCAAGATCGTTGGAGCACTGGCGAAGCTGGGTTCTGACAAGTCTCGAAAAGCAGAGCGCCAGTCCCTGCTCAAACTGTTCACGAAATTTTCGGGTGCCTCGGCCGCCGACACCGACGCTGCGCTGGCTTGGCTTCGGAAGCACAAACCGGAGTCTGCGAAAGGCATCGCGATTGCTGGCAGGGTCGATTTGGCTGCCGAACTCAAAAGATGGGACTCGATCGATTGGGCAACTGGGTCGGTCGAGCGTGGGCAAAAAATCATCGTCGAACGGCAGTGCGCACGATGCCACGAAGGATCCCATCGTTTCGGCCCCGATCTGAAGGCCGTCGGTCGCACCTGGTCTGCCGAAGAGCTTTTGGCCGCGACCATCGCCCCGAGTTATCAGATTTCCGACGCCTATCGCTCCACCGAAATCACCCTGCGAGACGGATCGGTGATCCTCGGTCGCTCTGTCTACTCATCGCCCGCAGCCTCGCTCTACAGAACGGGGCCGGGTTCTGATGAAGTGGTGCGAGTGACTAAAGATGACGTATTGACCGCGCGACCTGCCGAAGTTTCAGCCATGCCGGGAGGTCTTTTAGCGGAACTGACCGACCAATCTCTGGCAGATCTCATCGCATATCTCCGCTCCAGATAGCAGTTCGATGATCGCTCGGGCTATCAAAATAGGCACCTTGATACCTCCCAATTCTTCGGTAGAAGCCTTTTACTAGCTACAATTTCTCGTAAATTGACACTATATGGACTATAGTGACTAGGCCCCTTTTTTTCTTTTTTAAAAATCCTCTATTATTCAGTTCTACGCATGACAGAAGAACTTAGAAAGTTTAAAATAACTAAGGAGGGCGTTTGACTTTTCTTTTGAAATGTTAAATATTATAGAAACTCAAAGAAATTACAGGTAATGTCAATCGCAGATGGAACAGCACGAGTTCGCCGAGTCGTAGAAGGCTCAAACGGAAACAAGTCAAAGAATAGAGATGCTGTGCGCGGAGTCGCTGGCATTGAAGACGCTGGATCGATCGACGCTGTTCGCGACCTTCTGTTCGGGCGACAGTTCCAAGAGATGGACGCACGGCTAGCATCGCTCGAACAGCGAATGCTAACCGAGGTCGGTCACTTGCAGAGCAACGTCTCTAAGCGCCTCGATCTCGTAGAGGAGCACATGAAGCGTGAAGTCCGCGAAATTGAAGGCCGTCTTGAAGCCGAGAAGTCCGATCGAAAGGCTGCTCAAGCCAACACCACAGGTTCAATTAGCCAGATCAACTCTTCGATCGATGGCCTAAAGACAGAGCAGTCTCGCCTCAATCAAGTCGTTGCTGATACCAGCGAGCAACTCGCCGCTGAGATTTCGAAAGTGTTCAAAGAGTACCAGTCCGACATGTTCTCGAAGAACAAAGAACTTTCACGCGAACTCGAATCAACTCGTGCTCACCTGCTCTCAATCATCGAGAACAAGACCGAAGATCTCCGATCTGTTTCGGTGAAGAAATCAATTTTGGGCGAGATGCTCGTTGAACTCGGAATGCGGATTCAGCCAGATGGAACCCTTCCGAGCGCCGAAGAACAGCCTGGAGATAACTAAAACTTTATCCAATTGGACGGAAGGCCAAGGGCGATAGTTCGCCCTTGGCCAACCTCGTTTCCTATCGACAATGAGCGAAAACTCTCCAGCACGTTCTACCCGTGAACCATTTCCCGCGTCTGGAAATGGTTCCAACGGCGGTCCATTTGCTAGTTTGGGTGCGCCTAAGGTCGATCAACCAGCATCAGCGCCTCTACCCTCAAGCGTTTTTGAATCGGAAGCGCCCACCCCGCCAATGCCCACAAGCGCAGGGCCCGCACCTCAGGCTGAGCATAGCGACGTCTGGGAAGCAGCAGATGGCTCTCTAGGAACCACGGAAGACATCAACCGCCTCCGAGAAATCCTTCTCGGACGCCAGGCGACTACTGTTGATGAGGTCTTTCAGATGGTTAGCGACCCTGAACGCAGGGTTTCTCAACTTAGTGCCGATCTTCCAGACGCCTTTAAGAAGCGATCAGAAGGAGACGACGAGAGTTTTCGTGAATTCGTTGAAGCGGTCGAAACAAGTGTTGTCGCTTCGATTCGAAAGAGTGTTGCTCTAGACCGAGGTAAAATGAGCGAAGCTCTGTCGCCCATGATGGGTGGCGCGATCATGAAGTATTTGGCCTCGTTCAACCGCCAAATCACTGACTCGATTAACGAAAAAATCGAGATCGCAACCTCGCCGAGACGTCTTCGCTGGCTTCTCGAATCTCGATCAAAAGGAATGGACTACCGAGAGTATGTCCATCTCAAGACTGAATCTTACGAAGTTGATGAAGTATGTTTGATCAATCTTCGTGATCTCAGCCTAATTCAGAAAGTCTCCGTCTATTCAGACATTGATCAAATCTCTCTAGACCCGTCGCAAGCCTCAGAAGAGTGCCGACAAATCCAAGAGTTTCTTCGTGGTCAACGGAGTGCCGGTCAACCTCTGGAGTTTACCGACGATATGGAGATCGGGAACAAAAAGGTCATCATTATTCACGGTGCGGTAACCAGCCTAGCCGCGATCGTGTCCGGATTCCCAACTCCAGAACTTGAGCAGCGCCTCCAGAGTTTCGCCGATGAAATGGATCAGATCATTGGCCGTGCTAATGATCCTCAAAGCGATCAAATTCAGAACGAGATCACCCCGATCTTGGAGAATTGTCTGATTCGGCACATGGGAAGAGACCTTGAAGGAGGATCTTGGGGCACTCGAATCTTTTTCGCGGCGGTCATTCTCCTCTCTCTCTTAGCCCTAGCTCTCTGGGGACTTCGTGAATATCGGTGGTCTCAGTTCACAAAGAACGTTCGCAACACTCCCGGAGTCGAATTGATTGATGTCGAGCGCGGATGGGGTGGTGCGAGGGTCATCGGGCTTCATGATCCCCTCCAAACCGAGAACGACCCCGTCACTCTTCTGAAAGCATCTGGGATCAATCCGGACAAGGTCAATACGTCATTCACAGCATTTCACAGCCTGGAGCCTCAGTTCGCCAACCAGCGTGAAAAAGCAGAAGATGTTCGATTTCAGCGCGCAGTACAAACAGCCCTGAGCAACCTGAGCGACCGCGAAAATGCCCTCAAAGGCGAGTTAGCGCAAATTCGGCAAACCGAATACAAACAAACTCGTTTCCAAATCGAGAACCGGTCTATGCAGATTCTTCGAAGCCAATTTAAGCTTCCCGATACATTCAACATGTCGATTGTCGATCAGGTTCTCAAACCAGACGGCTCACTGGAGGAACCTTCATATTCTGAATTTCTAGAGACTGCTCCCACCCTTACAATGATTGATTCGGTTGATAAGACCAATCTGGTGGACGCTACGATGGTAAATATACAAGCCATCAAGAGCCACGCTGAATCGATCTATATTCCTTTCCGGTCGGGTACGATTTTTCAGAGTGCCCAGACGATGCCCAGGGTTGAAACAATCACAAAGGACATCAAAGAGCTCATTGCTCAATGTAAGAAGAAAGGGCTCCGCCCAAGAATCTGCCTTCACGCGATTCCCCTCTATGGTGAAAATTCTCAGCCAAATAGAGAGATCGATCGCAGCCGCCTCAACACGATCACCCGCGAACTTCTTGCTCGCGGAATTCCATCATCGATCATCGACCCACCAATCTTAGATGACCCCGAAAAATCTGTCCCACAGGCAGACAGACGAGGAATCTACGTCCGAATTGAGTTTGTGAACGATCTCTAGTGTTACGTTCGCGCCCTATTCAGAACTGCCCGTTCAGATGAATTCCCTTCGAGTCAGGCTTACAATTGCATTTATTACCTTTGGCGTTCTGCCTCTGGTGGCGATGCTGTTTGCTGTTCGCTACCTTCAGTTTGGCAGCCTGCCACTGATCATCTTTTGCGGATTGGTTATCCTAGTAGCCTTAGGAGCCAAGACCGTGTCTCACTTCTTAGTGAAGCCATTCACAGACCTGATGCAGGACTTTGAAACCGTGGTCAGTGATGGCGGTTCCAACCTCAGTGAATCCAGTCTGTTCCCAGAACTCCGTAAGATTCGCCGTGCTTTGGGAATTCTATTGGCCGACCAACGCAATGCGAAGTCCAGACTAGAAGACCTCGTCAATCAGCGGACGAGCAAACTTGAAGAATCCCAGGGCTTGCTTAGACGGACGAATGGCTTCCTCTCAGCAACGTTCGATTCATCACCTGACGGAATCCTCGTGGTAGGACCAGACGGTCGCCTGATCACCGCGAACCGCCGCTTTGCAGAGCGTTTCGATCTTCCAGAGAGTGTAATTCGGGGAGACGACCCAAACCTTGGTGAAGCGATCTGTAAACAATTTCAAGACTCCGAACTGATCCGTAGACGCTGGGACTTTTACGCCGACAATCTAGAACTCTCAGCCGATGAGGAATGGGAAGTTCTGGCTCCAGAGCAGCGCACCTATTATGTCTACACAGCTCCTGTGGTGCTTGAGGACAACAGCCCATTCGCGCGTTTGTGGATTTTCCGCGACAAGACTGAGCAGCGTAATTTGGAGTTCGGCCTGCAACAAGCGCAGAAGATGGAAGCGGTTGGACGTCTAGCCGGTGGTATCGCTCATGACTTTAACAACCTTCTCACTGCGATATCGGGGAACCTCTCTCTAGCCATTCTGGAGGAAGACCCATCGAATAAGAAGATTCACGAGCGCATGGGCAACGCTCAAAAAGCTACGGATCGCGCGATCGACCTGGTAAAACAACTCCTTGGCTATTCGCGAAAAAGCCACCTCGTACTCTCGCGTCAAAACCTGAACTCGATGGTCGAAGAAGTTCGTTCAATTCTTCGCCACAGTATCGATCCAAGGATCGAAATCGTACTCGATCTCGACGATCGCCTCTGGGAAGTCGATGTCGACAGCACTCAGATTCAACAGGTCGTGATTAACATGTGCCTAAATTCTCGCGACGCACTTCCAGAACGAGGCGGGCAGATTACTCTCTCCACCCACAACTGCACGATTACCGAAGAGGACGTGAAGATGAAGGGTAACATTGTTGAAACTGGAGACTATGTTGCAATCACGGTTCGCGACAACGGCGAAGGTATTCCACCTCAACTCCAAGAACGAATCTTCGAGCCGTTCTTCACGACAAAAGATCCAGGATCGGGGACTGGCTTAGGTCTCGCTATGTCCTTCGGAATCATCCGACAACACGATGGTTGGATTGATTTCGTGTCAGAACCTGAAGTCGGAACCGAGTTCATTATCTACCTCCCGAAAGAGACTCGCCTTCAGGCCGAGTCTTCGGAAGATGATAACTTTGGTGGCACTGAAGGATCGCTTCATCTGGAAGACTCACACGAAGAGCCCATCGCAATCGCTTCTGGCCAAGTCAGTGGAACCGTTCTTATCGTCGATGATGAAGACAGCGTTCGAGCCATCGGTGAGGGCGTATTACGCCACCATGGTTATGATGTGATATCAGCTTCAGATGGAGTCATTGCCCTTGAGAAAGTCGCAGAACACGGCGAAGAGATCGATGCGATCATGCTCGACCTCACCATGCCAACGCTCTCAGGCAAGGACACCTTTAAATGCTTGAACGAAGTTGGCTGTGAGATCCCAGTGCTAATCTGCTCCGGCTTCCTAGTCGACCTCGATGAATTTTCTCTAGAGACCGGCGGACGTCCTGCTGGATTTTTGCAGAAGCCCTATAAGTTGGAGCGCCTGGCATCCGAGATCCGTCGCGTGATCGATACCAAGCGGAATCCAAAGCCAGCACAGCCTGCTGGGGTTTAACACCACGTAGTCTCGCAAACAGTGCGCTAGAAGGAATGGCACCAGTTTAGGCGAGTTGATCGAGGATTTTCATTGGTGGATCGGGATTGCGATAATGGGTGAAATGGGAGTGCCTCGGTTGTTGTAACCAGCCATCTCCTCTTCTTCTTTCGAGGCTCGTGACGGCCTGGGCGATCAGGAATAATTCGCTCCGCAATACGGCGAAATAAATTCTCCTTCAGTAGGGTTGTCCTACGCG
>Ga0114953_1001868_pt1 | contig 14874 bp, 15 predicted proteins | sample SidtaG_FD_87298 | JGI IMG/M metagenome (GOLD analysis project Ga0114953, IMG submission 87298) | Marine algal microbial communities from Sidmouth, United Kingdom - Sidmouth_Male2 metaG | ecosystem: Host-associated > Algae > Red algae > Unclassified | place: Sidmouth, United Kingdom | collected...
CCACCTGACCGAGGAACGGGCCCGCCACCTGACCATTCACGGCAGTAATCAGAACGAAGACGGCACATTCAGCTGGAAGTTCGACAACTATGTCCGCAACTTCTCTCCGGTCAGGCTGCCGTTCGATGCCCAGCACGAACTCTGGAGCCGGATCTCTTGCCCAACGCTGCTGCTCCGGGGCAGCGAATCCTGGGCATCGGATCCAGCAACCGACGGCCGGGCCGATCATTTCCAGGATGCACAGGTCATAAACATCGACGGCGCTGGACACTGGGCCCATCATGATCAACTCGACGAGTTCCTGTCGCTGTCGCGCAACTTCCTCGCCGATTGACATGGGCCGTATCGCTCGACGGACGGGCCGGCGAAACGTCTCACCGTCGTTCTTGCTCTGTTTAGATCGCCAGGATCTCGACGTTCACATTGAGGGCAGCACGGAGCTGTTGAAGGTCCCCGGCGTCACTCGTGACGATCAGATCTCCACGCGCTGCGGCACCGATCACGACAGACGCGTCAACTACATCGGACGTCCCCGCCGCACCGCATGCAGCACCAGCTGAACGCGCCCGTTTCTGGTTCAGGTCCTCGACCCGACAGCCCGCCAGCAATCTTGACATCTGTGCCTGCGGTCCACCGCGCCATCCCTGCCCGAGCACGCCAGACGGGACGATTGGTACCTCGCCGCGTTCGAGCGAACGCCGATGCAGCGCCCACATCCTTCGGATATTCCGTTCGCCTGCGATCAGCGCTCCAGTGTCGTAGGTGGTACCCACGCCTTATCCGACGTGACGGTCGGAGTCTTTACCGGCGTCGAGCACCCCGTCAGCCCACGCCAGCTCTTCGGCGGTCAGCTCACCATGCTCCGCTTCCCACGATCGCACCGCTGCCAAGCCAGCTTCGACCAACAGTGCGCGCTCCGCAGCGGCGTTAATCCATGCGGACAAACTCACCCCATGAAGCTCCGCGGCAGACGCTGCGCCCGCAGCGACCGACTCATCCAATGCCACCGAGAGCTTCTTCACAACCATCTGACCAATGGTAGCACCCTGTTCCTACCATCGCGGATGTTACCCGCCAACTCCAAGCGGGCCACTGTCGCCGTTCCGAGCAACTACTTCCCGCAGGGCCCGACACGAGACGGATCTGCAGGCCGAGATCGGCCACTGCATAGCAGCGGGGTACATGGGTACACCTGCCACTCGCTACGGGGCTTGTAGTTCTGGTGCACAGCAAAAACCCAACTAGTGGTCTCGCAGCGCTGGGACTCGTCAGTAGATGATGTCGAGCGCGAATCGCAGGGCTCGGTCTAGTTCGGCTCGGGTGATCTCGTCGAGATGTCCGATGGGCGCTGCGTCGAGATCGTCGAGCGGCACCGTGATCACGTTGTCGCAGGTGATGACGCACGGCTCGGGTAGTCCTTGGTCCGGCCCGATCTGGACTTCGGTGCGGATACCTCTGATCGTTCGAGTGATCGGTGCGCACGTGACCGAGTGCAATACGGTGATGGCGGCATCTCTCGTCAGAACGCAGACCGGGCGCCGGCCTGCGGGCGGACCGAGATCGACCCAGAAGATGTCGTTGCGCGCTACCACACAGGCGCAGTATTCGCAGCCAATCGGCGGGCCGATTGGACGAGTGCTGGATCTGGAGGCTGACGCTGGTAGGCGGCGACCAGCTCACGATCTGCCGCTGCGAGATCCTGCGCCGTGAGGACGGCCATTGCACCTCGCCGGAGGAGTTCAGACCTGTTGGTGCCGAGCTTCGATGCGAGATCGTCGAGCTGTAGGACAAGGTCGTCGTCGAGCTGGACAAGAACTTCACGTCGAGGCACGACCATATGGTAACACCTATGGCAGCTGCCCATGGTCGCACGACTGCAATGGCCGTCCCGCCGCCGTCCTCATCGGTTCCGAGGAACTCGAATCGCTCGAAGGCACCAATGCGGCGCCGAGACCTACAATCGGTCCTCTGGCTGCAGTCGTAGTTGGACGTCGGCGAAAGGGGAGCTCGTGTTTCGGAAGAAGACGAAGGACTACAGCGCAGCGATCCGAGATGCACTGGCACAACAAGACCACGCCAAGGCGGAAAAGCTTGCGATCGATGCGTTCGAAACCAGCACAACACCTGAAGGCGTTCTGGCCTGGATCTGCGGAGCCTTCTACGAAAGCGGTCTCCCGGCGCACGCCCGACTCATAGCTCTGTTCGTTGAGAGATTCCCCGACTCTCTGTACCCGGTCCGGGTATTTTATGGCGATCTCTACGCGCGATCAGGAAACATGGATGTAGCGACCGCTCAATCGAGGCGCTACCTCCGGCTGATTCGAGATTCGGGCACATTCCCAACTCTTGGTGACACCGCTTTGTTGCGAGACGGCGTTGGGCGTGCATTTCTTTTGCTCACTGCGGCGTACACCGAACTGGGCTCGCGCAGCTACAGCAGGAAGGCGCTCGAGTTCGGCCTGGCCCTCGACATAGCCGAACATTGGCGCAGCCCACTGCAGCGCGAGCTCAAGCGACTCGGCGATGAACTCTCTGTTCCCGAGCTCGCTGCTATCGATGACAAATGGGTCCAGTTCTACGACCACGGCGCGCGTGGCATCGAACTCGTGGAGCTATGTCGAACCAAAGAGTTTCCCCTTCATGCGGAACGGGTGGAGCTCATCGAGTCAAAGTTTCGATACAACCGGCACTTTGCGTGTGGCGAAGATGAGCTCTTCCTGCTCGTTGCGAGGTCGGGAGGAAGCCTCACATTCGTGTAGCCTGCACTACCGGCGGGTGCGGATCAACCGGCGATGCGGCTGTTCGTTTCGCGAAGCTTCTTGGTCACGGCCATCAGCATCGAGGTCGAGATCTCACCCTGGTTTTTGGCCCAGACGGGAATGAAGCCGGTTCGGGCGAGGTGCCACACCCGGCCCCCGTCCGGGAATGTCACGGTTGCGGATGCGTTCGCTTCATCGATCAGCGAAAGCTCACCAATCACGTCGCCGGGGCCCACGCGTCCGACCTCGGTCCCGTCGACGGTCACGACGCCTTCGCCCGTAGCGATCACTGACATATGCGTCATGTTCTGGCCCTGCTCGATCAGGACTGTGCCGTCGGCAATGGCCAATTCCTTGGTCGCATGAGCGATCAATTTCAACTGCCTATCGCTCAGGCCCGAGAAGAGATCTGTTGCGCCGAGTGCGGCGACGATGTCATCCATACGTGTGCTCCAATCAGGAGATGCCAACCAGTTCGCCGTCTGCGGTGAGTCTTCCGTCGGCGATGTTCTGTTGCAAGGCTTCTGCGCCTTCGATGGTATTGACGGGAAAGAAACACCGAAACTCGTGAGTCGGGTCGATGCCCTGGACAAGGGGTGGCTCTTCCTCGCGGCACCTGGGTCGGGCATACCGACAACGATCAGCGAACTTGCAGCCCCGAGGCGGGTCTACCATGTCCGGCGGGCGGCCGGGAATCGTGGCTAGCTTGGTGTGGCTTGGATACTCGATCTTGGGAATCGAACGAAAGAGCGCCTCGGTATAGGGGTGCCGCATGTTGGCAAACAGGTTCGGCGTGGCGGCCTTTTCCATAATCCGCCCGGCATACATGACGAGTACTTCGTCGGTACGACCAGCAACAACACCAAGGTCATGGGTGATCAGGATCAGCGGCATCAGCCCGCCCTTTTGCTGATCCTGCAAGAGGTCCAAGATCTGGGCCTGAACGGTCACGTCGAGGGCAGTTGTTGGTTCGTCGGCGATGAGCAAATTCGGGTTACAGGACAACGCAATCGCGATCACCACCCGCTGACGCATGCCGCCCGACAGCTGATGGGGATAGTCATCGACTCGCTGATCTGGCGACGGTATGCCCACGCTGCGCAGAAGCTCGATTGCGACGGCTCGTGCATCTCGCTTCTTCATACCCTGATGAATTCGCATGCCTTCGGCGACTTGGTCGCCAATCTTCATGACCGGATTCAGCGAGCCCAGTGGGTCTTGGAAGACCATGGCAATCTGCGGGCCCCACATATTGCGGAGTTCCCGATCGGTCAAGCCCATGATGTCGATGCCATCGATCAGCACTGTGCCGTGGCTCACCACGTTGGTCTTGGGCAGGAGCCGCATGATCGAACGGGCGGTCACCGACTTGCCGGATCCGCTTTCGCCAACCACACCGAGCGAGCGGCCTTGGGCAAGGGTGAACGACACATTGTCGACTGCGGTGAGCGGGCCATTTGGTGTTGCGAACTGGGTGACGAGATTCTCGACGATCAAGACTGGTTCTTTGCGGGTGCTCACGGTGCGACCGCGCCAATCAACGGGAAGTGACACGCCACATAACGATCTTTGGCGACCTCGCGCATGATTGGTTCTTCGTTCGTGCACCGTTCTTGGGCCAGCGGGCAGCGAGTCCGAAACCTGCACCCGCTCGGCGGGTGGATGGGTGACGGAAGATCGCCCGTCGACTCCGCGCCGCGGGCGTCGAGGTTGGGGTCAGGATGCGGAATGGCCGAGATCAACAGCTGCGTGTACGGGTGGGCCGGCGACTCATAGAGCGCGTCGGGGTTGCTGACTTCGCACATCTTGCCCAGGTACATCACTGCCACCCGGTCACTCACGTTCTTGACGACGGCGAGATCGTGAGCGATGAAAATGAGCGTAAGGCCGTAGCGCTCCTTCATTTCTTCGAGCAAATTCAAGATCTGGGCCTGCACCGAGACGTCGAGTGCCGATACTGGCTCGTCGCAGATGATGACCTTGGGATCCATGATCAGCGCACGAGCGATCGACAATCGTTGGGCCTGACCTCCGGAAAATTCGAACGGCTTGCGGTCGAGTGCTTGGCTCGGGTTGATGCCGACCGTCTCGAGCATCTCTCGAACCTTTGGTTCAGAGCGGGCTCGAAGCTCCGCGCGGCGGGCGGAGAGCTGGCGTTTGACGATTCGGTAGATGACGAAGTTGACGATTGCGCTGGCAATGAGCACTGCGAGCTTCGGTACGCCGTCGAGGCCACAGATGTAAAAGACCTGGAGGGCGAACAATGCGGCCAGTGCAGCGGCGACGCTCGTGGCCCCTGATTGCGACGGGGCAGTGACGGCTCGCACCAACCAAGCGACCGAAAGCGCTGCCGCCAAAATCATGAAGCCGCGGACGAGCCAGCCCGGCCAGCCCAAGAAGCTGTTCCAGGTTCGCCACACCATGAACACCCACACTGCAGCCGAGGCGAGAGCGGCGACTACACCGACCGCCGGGGGGATATGGCCGAGGACGCGACTCATCACGCCGAATGGCACGAATATCGCCAACAACGCCCAAATTGCGCCCAAGGTGAGCAGCGTTGAGGCGATTGCTAACAGGAGCCCCAACACCGGGAAACCAAGAATCTGAGCGGGCAGCTGCGTCCACTCGAGTTGCTGTTCGAAGCGGCGTTCTTCTGCTGCTTCGCTGATGATCCAAAGCACCATGGCGACGAGAGCCACGGGCAACACATACTTGAGCGGTTTGATGACCGTCTTGGCGATCCGCTGGAAGATCCCGCTGAACTTTTCTAGCGCCACTGACGAAGGTGGTCGCCCCTCTTCCTCCTCCCACCACACCCATAGCGGCTCGGCGATGATGTCGCGAACTGATCGTCGCGGGTTGAGCGCCGAGATGGGATCCTGAAAGATCATCTGCAACACAGGCCGGGTTTGGCGCAGCGTTTCGGGATCGAGTGTTGTGAGTTCGACATCGTCGAGGCTGACCGATCCAGCGGTCGGCCGCGGGACCTGCATGATTGCCTTGCCCGTCGTTGATTTTCCGCAACCCGATTCACCTACCAGCCCAAGCGTCTCGCCTTCGAGGAGATCGAGCGAAATATCGCTGACCGCATGTACGACGTCGCCGGTCTGGCCGATTGGAAACTCGACCACCATGTTTTCGACACGGAGTAGAGACTGATCCGCGCTCCGCAGATGGGCGGTTCCTGACCCAGCCACTACAGGACCGACTCTCGTGGTTCGAAGCGCTCTTGCATCTTGTCGCCGATGAAGTTCAACGCAAGGACCGTGAGGAACATCGCCATTGCCGGCATCATCGTGATGTGAGGCACACTGCCCAAGTCGCTTCGCCCCTTATTGATCATGTCGCCCCAGGTTGGCGTTGGCGGCGGCACCGAGAGACCAACGAATGCAATGGCACCCTCGACCACGATCAGCTGCGCCATGATGATCAGCGAGTAACTGATCAAGGCGGGCGCGACGTTGGGCAGAACATCACGGAACATGATTCGGCCGTTGCGGGCTCCCATCGTCTTCGACGCGAGCACAAACTCGCGTTCTGCCCACACCAACGTCGACGCGCGGACCACGCGAGTGATCGGAGCCAACGAAAGCAGCACGAAGACCACGATGAGGATCAGGATCCGTCGCTCGGCTTCGTTGTCGAGGAATAGGATCAGCGATAACGCCAGAATCAGCGGTGGGATCACCAAAGTTGCGTCGGTAAATGTGGTGATGATCGAGTCGACCCGGCCGCGGTAGTAGCCAGCGGTCAGCCCAATTAGCCCGCCGAAGACCAGGGCCAGAGTGGCGCCAACCGACGCAATAACCAGGCTGATCTGGGCGCCATAGATTACGCGGATGAATATGTCGCGACCGCTCCCGTCGGTGCCGAGCGGGTGCTTCAGCGACGGACCCTCGTCGGTGATCGAGCGGCCTGTCTCGGGATTCTGAAAACGCTCATCGAAGTCATAAGGAAGCAACTCGGCGAAAATCGCCGCGAGCGCCAGCAGGACCAGGAAGGTCGCAGCAATCCAGAACATGGCACCAAATGGCTTCTTGGTGCGGGTACCTGCACTGGGGTGCTCGATGTGCGCTTCGACTTGGCCGGTATCAGCAGCGACCACTTGGTCGCTTTCGGCTTCGGCACGGCGAGCTGTGCTGTCGATGACACCGTCTTGGAGGCCATCTTGAAGGTCAGCCATCAGCCGCCAAGTCCTGTCCCGCCGCCGGTGCGAAGTCGTGGATCAAGTGCCAGGTAGAGAAAGTCGACCATGACCAGAATGAGGATGTACAACGTGGCGATCACCATCGTGCCGCCCTGTACCGCGATGAAATCACGAGAGATGATCGCACCAAACATGTAGCTGCCGATGCCCGGCAAGCTGAAGATGATTTCGGTTATAACCGAGCCGCCGATAAGGGCTCCAACGGTGAAGCCCATGACCGTCAACAGCGTGAACATCGACGGGCGCAGTGCGTGCCGCCACAGGATTCGTGTGGGCGAGACACCTTTGGATCGGGCGAGATCGATGAACGGTAGTCGCAAGGTGGCGATCATGTCTGACCGGAGAAGTCGCATGAATACCGCCGAGATACCGAGCGCTAATGCAAACGACGGCAGAAGCATGTGCTTGAAGTGGTCAACAACGCTCTCACCGAACGGCACGTAACGAGCGCCCGGCAGCCACTTTCCTCCAATGGTCACGCCAAAAACATCCAATCCACCAATTGCCAAAAAGAGAACGAGCACCAATGCCAAAACGAACGGCGGCACGGCGAAGAAGCCGAGCATGACGGTGTTTATTGTTCGATCCTGACGTTGGCCGTTGCGATAGGCGGTGTACACGCCAAGTGGGAACGCAATGAGGACCGCCAGAATGAGCGCGTAGGTCATGAGCTGTAACGACACCGTGATGGTGCGGCTTACGCCAGCTGAGATGTCTTCGCGAAGCTGGATCGACTCGCCGAGATCCCCCATCACGGCATCGCCCAGCCAGTTTCCGTAGCGGTTGAAGAACGGTTCGTCGAGACCAAGCTCGGCGTTCACCCGTTCGACCGCATCCGGTGTTGCAGCTGGACCAAGGATGTTGATCGCCGGGTCACCTGGCAGTGTTGCCATCAACGTGAAGACGATGAAGGAGACCACGAGCAATATCGGAATAATTCCCAGGATGCGCTGCAACGCATAACGACCGTTAGTCAGGAAGGCCGCAACCGTTCCAACCAAGAACACGAGCCCGAAGGTCACGAAAAACGAGGGACGGGCGAACCAGGCCCACACCACCACCGCCACGAGGGCGATGAACGCGTATGGACCTGGCCGTTGTCGTATCGAAGGGAGAGCGCCCATCGGAATGGTTCTCTGTTCGCTCAGCCCTGGCAGTCGCCGTCGGTGCACCAGACCTGGGTCAGATGGTGCTTACCGGCGATGACTGGCATGGTCACGCCACCTTCGGGATAGGTGAGGCCGGTGATGCTTTGCACCCGTGGATTTGCGATGACGCCCCACAGGGTCCAGGTCGTCCAGAAGTTCCACACGTTCTTACCAAAGAGCCGGTTGACCTCTTCGGCGGCGGCGACGCGCTCGTCCTGTGTGCTGGCCTGACGGATCGTGTTGTATGCGGCATCCATCTCGGGGTCCTGGAAGCGACCGAAGTTCAGCGCAAGCTCAGGAACGCCCGGGTCGATGGGACTTGCGGTGGCGGAGTTCCACCAGTACCACTGCTCGGTCGGGTCAACACCACCATGATTACGCCAGCCCTGGAGCTGGAACGCTCCGGCGAGTGCCAGACCGATGTACTGGCCCTGCTCAATTGGGGCGATGCTCACGTCGACCTCGTCGGCGAATGCGTCGCGCCACATCGATGCGATGAGCTCGTTGGTTTCGACATTGAATGCGTCGTTGGTGGTGTTGTAGGAGAAGGCGACTGGCGTGGTGCCATGATCGGCCTTGCAGGTCTCGAACTCGGCCTGAGCGGCGTCGATATCGAAGTCGGGATAACCCGAGTCTTCGAGATAACCGACCGAACCCGGCGGGAACGGACCGTTGGCCGGGGTCACGATGCCAGCACCACGCTCGTCGGCGACCCGATCACGATCGATGGCGTGCGCGAACGCTACGCGGCAGCTCAAGTGCACAAACGGATTCGTGGCGTTCAAGCCACCGGGGTCCATATCAAGCTCGTCCAATCCACGCACGAATGCGAGTGTTGGGTTTTGTCCTTGACCGACGTTGGCCAAGATGTAGTTGGTCTCGCCGAAGTCGTTGGCTTGCAGCAAGAGGAAATCTTCATCGGTCTCGAACTTGGCGATCTCGTCGGAATTCGACGTGTGAATGATGTCGAACTGACCCGCGAGCAGCCCGTTTGACCGGCCTTGAATGTCTACGGCAACAACGAGTTCGACTTCGTCGAGGTATGGCAAACCTTCGTCGGTGAGTGAGTTCGGCCCGTCGCCACGCCAGTAGTCGTCGTTGCGCACCGCAACAAAGCTGTTGCCATTGCCCGGCGTATAGGAGTCAAAGACAAATGGTCCCACGCCGACTGGCGCCGCTGGATCACCACTCAAGTCAAGCGCTGCTTGGTCCTCTTCGGTGACAAACGGGGGGTTGTTCAGCGGGTTGTTTGCCAGCGTTGCCATCCAGGTTGGGGAAAACATCATGCCGCAAACCTCGGTACGCAGAATGCGTGGCCCGAGGAACTCTGGCGCGCCGTACGTCATGGTGACGGTCTGGCCATCGGCGGTCACATCGTTGAGGCCAATGAACGACGGACCAGTCAGCGGGCTGAAGCGGCAGGTGTCGATGTTGTATTTGACTGCAGCACCATCAAGCGGCGCGCCGTCGTGGAAGTTGATGCCATCGCGGATCGTCATTGTCCACTCGGTCAGGTCATCGCTCGATGTGATGCTCTCGACCAAATACGGCTGTATCTCGCCGCTGTCGTCGGTTACAAACAGACCGTCGGTAACGGTGCGAAAGATCATTCGGCACGAGATCGCGCACGACGTTGCGTAGTGCGTCCACGGGTTGGCTGAATCGGCTTCGACGCCGTACACCAGCTTGCCGCCGCGAACCGGACCGGTCTCGACCTCGCGAGTGTCCTCACCGGTGGCGTCGCCGTCTTCGCGGGCTTCTTCGACTTCTTCTGGTTCGGTTTCACCGTCGCCATCATCATCACCGCCCCCGTCGTCATCGTCGTCGTCGGCGGTGTCGACCTGGGCCGAATCCTCGCCATCAGACGTCGTCGCGTTGTCGCTGTCGTCGCTATCAGATCCACCGCATGCGGCTGCAAACACCGCAAGTGCGACCAAGATCGCCAGTAGCGATCGCCGAGTCAAAGACTTCATATTCCCCTCAATTTCATTCCCCATGTGAAGTGGTAGCTCCCACGTCCCGAAGGCACGATAGTCGCGATCGCGCGCGGCGGTGTTAATTGGCGGCCAACTCATCACAGCTCGTGCATAGATTCGGGTGACGGCAGGTCGTTCACCCGGATCCCCGAAGCCATGACGCGATATGAGTGCAACGGCCACGTCGGCATCGGCATGAGTGAATATCTCGATCAGATCATCGATGGTCGCCTCGTCGCGCCCGATGTCGGCTGAGCCGTCGCTCACCACCGCATACGCATCGAGGATCACTTGCCGAGCTCATGAGCAACTGCGGCTTTGCGATCGATTTGTCGTGATTTGTCACTTTTGGTGGAAAAGTGCTGCAGCCCACTTTTTTGCGGCTCAGCAAAAATGTCTTCTAGCATGTGCGCCGTAGCCCCCAATCGAAGGAACTTCGATGCTTACTCACGACAGCGCGCTGACGGAGATCCGAGAGAAGTACACGACCGAGCGTGACAAGCGCATGCGGCCTGATGCGAACGAACAGTTTGTCGGGGTCGAAGGGGATTTCGCGTACTTTGCCGAGGATCCCTATGGCAGTCCCAACGACGATCGCGAGCCGCTGACGGACCACACTGAGGTGATTGTCATCGGCGGTGGATTCGGCGGCCTCTTGCAAGGAGCACGGTTACGCCAGCAGGGTTACACCGACATTCGGATCGTCGAGAAGGGCAGCGACTTCGGTGGCACCTGGTACTGGAATCGTTACCCAGGTGTGCAGTGCGATATCGAGTCCTACATCTACCTCCCCTTGCTCGAAGAGACCGGCTTCATGCCGAGCCACAAATACGCGTTCGGTGACGAGATTCGCCGCCATTGCGTGGGTATCGCCGAGCACTTCGACCTGTACGACAATGCGCTCTTCGGCACCGCAGTCACCAGCGTCGATTGGGACGATGCCGACCAGCTCTGGACCGTGCGCACCGCGGCTGGCGACGCCATGCGCGCCCGGTTTGTGTGCATGGCGAATGGCCCACTCAACCGTGCGAAGTTGCCGGGCGTGCCGGGAATCGGCAGCTTCAAGGGACACACGTTCCACACGTCGCGCTGGGACTACGACTACACCGGCGGCAACGCCGACGGAGGATTGACCGGGCTGGCTGACAAGCGGGTTGCTGTGATCGGCACCGGCGCAACTGCACTGCAATGTGTGCCTCACGTCGGTGCGTCGGCTCAGCATCTCTATGTGGTGCAGCGCACCCCATCGGCAGTGGATGAGCGCAACAATTCCGAGACCGACCCCGACTGGGCTGCTTCGCTCGAGCCCGGCTGGCAGCAGAACCGCATCGACAACTTCATTTCGTTGATGTCGAACCGGCCAGAAGAAGAGAATCTGGTCAGCGACATGTGGACCGATATGGCCCAGCGCATGCGCACCTCGATTATGGAGGGACTTGCCGCGGGCACGATCACTCCGGCCGACATTCCAAAAGTGGCAGAGCGCGCTGACTTCGAGTCGATGCAAGCCATTCGAGATCGAGCGGCCCGGCTGGTCGAGGATCCGGACACGGCCGAGGCCCTTAAGCCCTATTACCGCAAGTTGTGCAAGCGCCCGACGTTCCACGATGAGTTCTTGCCGACGTTCAACCGACCGAATGTCACACTCATCGACACCCAGGGGCAGGGTGTCGAGCGGTTCACCGAGACTGGCTTTGTTGTGGACGGTCAGGAGTACGAAGTCGACTGCATCATCTTCGCCACCGGCTTCGAGGTCGGTACCAGCTACACCCGTCGCGCTGGTTACGAGGTGACGGGTTCGGGCGGCGTCACGCTGACCGAGAAGTGGGCAGACGGCCCATCGACGCTGTACGGCATGCAAACAGCCGGGTTTCCCAACCTGTTCTTTCTCGGACCCGTGCAAGGCACGACTGGCCTCAACCTCACCCAGACGCTCGACGAGCAATCGCAACACATTGGCCACATCATGGGGCGAGCCCGAGAGGTTGGTGCGACGTTGGTCGATGTCGATGTTGCGGCCGAGCGAGATTGGGTCGAGCGGGTCATGACCTCGGGCCGTGAACTCCGGCAGGCCTTCTTTGCTGGCTGCACACCGGGTTACTACAACGGCGAGGGGGCCGAAGGCAACACGGGTGGCTTCTGGCAGCACGAGTACGCAGGCACCCCGCTCGACTTCTTTGAACTCCTGCGCGACTACCGATCGGTCAGCCATCTGCCTGGCGTTCTCGTCGACGGTTCCGAACTCGAGCCAGCCGCCGAAGATCGGGAGCGACTGGGTTCGCCCGAGTCGATCGCGTGGCGGATGCAGCCCGAGATGCGCCGACTCATCGAGCGACTAGCAGCGGCCGGAGGCGGCGGGGGAATGGACAGCATCCCCGTTGCCGACATGAGGGCGATGATGGAGTTGGGCGCCCAAATGCGAGGCCCGGGACCCGAGGTGGCGTCGGTCGAGGACGCCACGGCGACCTACGACGGTGTGTCAGTTCCAGTCCGGATGTATCGCGACACTGACGCACCGACTGCCGTCATCGTCTATTGCCACGGCGGCGGTTGGGTCATTGGCTCGGTCAACGAGTTCGACGCCCCGATGCGTAAGCTGGCAAAGCAGAGCGGCGCCGTCGTGGTGTCGGTGGAGTATCGGCTCGCTCCGGAGCACCCTTTCCCGGCTGCATACGACGACGCCTACGCCGCCCTGGCCTGGGTCGACGCCAACCGCGCCGACCTGGCGGTCAGCGCCGATACGCCGGTGTTCGTCGCCGGCGACAGCGCGGGCGCCAACCTGGTATCGGCCGTAAGTATCCAAGCCCGCGACGAGGACTCAGTCGACATTGCGGGTCAGATCCTGATCTACCCCAGCGTGTCGGGCGAGAGCGACACGCCTCGCTTCGACGAGTTCATACCTCCGCTCTTGAAGAAGGAAGACACGCAGTGGTTCTTTGACCAGTACGTTCCCGACCGGCAGATGCGAACTGATCCACGCTTTGCGCCGCTGTTAGCCGAGAGCCACGCAGGTCTACCTCCGGCGTTGATCGTGACCGCGGAGCATGATCTGCTGCGGCCCGACGGTGAGCGCTATCGCGACGCCCTCGAAGCAGCTGGCGTACCGGTCGACTACTACGAGTACCTTGGTGCTGTGCACGCGTTCTTCTCGGTCGGCGACGGTACGACGATGGCCGCAAATCTCAAGAACCGCATTGCCGACTTCGTGCAACGCACCTAGCCGGTCAAGCACGTGCCCGCCTCTTCCACAATTGGTCGGTTGACTCAGGCCGAACGGGTGCAGCGCGCTCGCAATGGTCTGCTCGATGCTGCCGCGGAGTTGGTCATCGAGCAGGGGTACCACGCGACCACTGCGGCAGCGATCGCAGCCCGCGCCGCGCTCAGTCGCGAGATGGTGCGGGTTCGCTTCGGAAGCAAGCTCGGCCTGATGCGCGAGTTGTTGGTCACCGAGTATCAGCAGGCATTCGAAGAGCTTCCGCCGGGTGCTAGCGCTATCGATCGACTACGAGGCAGTGTGGATCAGCTGGCGGCGATGAGCACGAAAGCGCCGACTCGACTTCGAGCCGCGTTTGTGCTCGGCTTCGAGGCCAGCACATCGGTTCCCGAATTGCGCGACGACCTTGTCCCGTGGCTCGACGAGATCGAGTCCCGATTCGCCGAACTGCTGCAAGGTGCGGTGACAGAGCGATCGATCCGTGAGATCGACGCCAACGACTATGCCAGGCTGCTCGTCGCAACAGCGACCGGCGGGGCGTTCCTCTACATGACCTCACCTAACACCGCCTCCGATCCAGCGGCACCACTCCGCACGATCATCGATTCGCTCATCCTTACCGACCCCGGCGCGACCTCGTAGCCCACCCACGGAGTGCGGAAGAAGCCGAGCAGACCTGCACGCTCGTTGCGAGCGTCCCGAATGCGACGCCGCAGGTGAAGACGCGTTGGTCATTGTTGGTTGGTCCGTAGAGCACGGCGACAGCCTGCCCGCTGCAAGAGTCTGCAGGCCAGTGATTACGGGCTGCAACTGGGCGTACGGGTGCGACTTAGTTCGCCGGTTCCCGAGTGCAGCAGCGAGTGTTGGCGGCCGCGATTATCGGGTGGACTTGTCGGCGAGGAGCTTGACAAGGCGGTTGACCTCTTGATCAATTTCGTCGGCAAGTGGTGTCGCCATTCGACGTTCGAGGAACTGGAAGGGTCGTCGAAAGTTGAACTCGTACGCGTGGGTGACCTGCGTTACTTCGTCGTCGATGGGAACACAATCGAAGGTTCCGATGAAGTCGAACACGAGCCGACCTGCCGGGTTCGCCCCTCGGTCCGGTGCGCTCTATCAGTACTTCGACTCAAAACGGTCGCTACTCGACGCCGGCCTTGAGCGACATCTCGCATCAGTCGAAGCCGTCGGCGAGGAACTCGAACTGCGCCCACTTGGCGACATATCTGAGGAAATCAGGCTCCTTGCGCTCTGGCTTCTCGACGAACTTGATCGCGAGCGCCAGATCACTCATCTGCTCGAACGCGAAGGAGAACGCCTGACCCAGCTTCGTGAACGCGCTCACAAAGGCATCTCCGAGCGGGGCTATCGAATTGGCAGCGCGCTTATCGCACGATGGCTTCCACAAGGAACCAGCATAGTACATTTGTAATACGACCGGCCGGTGGGTGAGAGGGGGCCGCTCGATCTGACAGAAGCGGCACGGCTTCGAATCCGCCCTTAGCGAGTCGGGTCTCCTTTGTGAGCCAACAAGTCTTGTAATACCTTGCGAAGACGGCCGAGGACCTGG
>Ga0114953_1001872_pt1 | contig 14867 bp, 9 predicted proteins | sample SidtaG_FD_87298 | JGI IMG/M metagenome (GOLD analysis project Ga0114953, IMG submission 87298) | Marine algal microbial communities from Sidmouth, United Kingdom - Sidmouth_Male2 metaG | ecosystem: Host-associated > Algae > Red algae > Unclassified | place: Sidmouth, United Kingdom | collected...
CTCCATCTGCCAGCCATCTTCCATGTTTTGCCGGAAAATTCCGTGTTGATATCGAATGCCGTAACCCATGCCCGCGACACCTGTCGTCGACATGGAATCCATGAAACATGCTGCCAGACGTCCTAGGCCGCCATTCCCTAGCGCCGCATCCTGCTCTGAATGGAGCACGTCTTGGAAATCAACGCCTTGGGTCTCGAAAAACTCGCGGGCATCATTGATGAGTCCGAGATTGGTCAAGCTGTCTTCCAGCATACGGCCAATCATAAACTCCATTGAGAGATAATAGACGCGCTTTTGCTTGTTTTTGTAAATCCGCCGGGTCGTATCGATCCAACCTTCGACCATGTGGTCGCGGGCGGCGAGAGACAGGGCAACACACCAGTCACGCTCGACGGCGTGCTGCTTGTCCTTACCGACAGAATAAATGAGGTGGCGTAAAACGGAGTCGCCAAAACTCTCCTCGATGAGAGACTTAGTGTCTTCAATTTTATGGGCAGATGGTGACATGTTTATTCTCTAACAAAATGCGCGGTGGCAACAGAAGGGGAGCATTTAGCTTTACGCGGTCCAATAGCAACTAGGGTGCTAGGTTTTACCCGAATTTTTTCGATATCAAAATTTTTTTTCGTTTTGCTTGCGGTTCGTCTCCAACTAAACAATTGTGCATAGATAAAATAGGAAAAAGTTGCGCGATGCGCAGTAAGTTGGGGGAAACGATGAAAAATCAGGCACATTCGTCAAATCGGCGACTGGCAGAGAAAACCATGGCCTTTGTTCTCGCCGGAGGACGGGGTAGCCGCCTTCATAACTTGACAGAGCAACGGGCCAAGCCCGCCGTTTTCTTTGGTGGTAAGTTCCGAATCATCGATTTTGCACTCTCCAACGCCATGAATTCCGGTATTCGCCGCATTGGCGTTGCGACTCAGTATAAGCAGCACAGCCTTATCCGGCACTGTCAACGCGGTTGGAACTTCTTTCGTGCGGAACGCAATGAGAGTTTCGACATTATGCCCGCCTCGCAAACCATGTCGGATGACCGTTGGTATGAAGGCACTGCGGACGCTGTGTACCAGAATATCCACATTATAGAGAGCAACTCCAATGTAGAATATGTCGTCATCCTCGCCGGCGATCATATTTATAAAATGGATTATGAGGTTATGCTGGAGGAGCATGTTAACGCCAACGCCGATGTTACAATCGGCTGTCTGGAAGTCAGCGTTGAAGAAGCCAAAGCCTTCGGCGTTATGCATGTTGATGACAAAGATAGGATTACAGACTTTTTGGAAAAACCCGAAAACCCACCCACAATTCCGGGGCAAGACGGCATCTGCCTGGCCTCCATGGGCATCTACGTTTTCAGCAAAGCGTTTTTGTTTGACCAGCTCCGCCGCGACGCTGCAGAAGTCGGCAGTGATCGGGATTTCGGAAAGAACCTTATTCCATATATTGTGGAAAATGGGAAAGCTCAGGCGCACAGATTCACCAAATCTTGCGTGCGCTCGGAGGGCGAAGAGGAATCTTATTGGAGAGATGTCGGAACCATTGATGCCTATATGGAAGCCAATTTGGATCTGACATCCTACAAACCGGCCTTGAATTTATATGACAACAATTGGCCGATTTGGACCTATTCTGAACTCGCACCAGGGGCTAAATTTGTTCATGATGAGGTCGGCCGGCGCGGAAGTGCGGTCAATTCCGTTGTTTCGGGCGGCTGCATTATTTCGGGGGCCCGGGTTGATCAATCTCTCCTATTCACCAACGTGCATGTGCACTCTTATGCATCGCTTAAGCGCGCAATTGTGCTGCCCGAGGTTGATATTGGGGAAGTTGTGCAAATGACCAATGTGGTCATTGACAAGGGAGTGAAAATTCCAAAAGGGCTAGCCGTCGGGAATGATCCCGAACTAGACGCAAAAAGGTTCTACCGCACTGAGAACGGCATATGCCTCATCACTCAGTCGATGATTGACAATCTGGACAAATAGGTGCCCGCCAAAAAGCCCTTCTCTATACTCTTTGTCGCATCAGAATGCTTCCCGCTCATTAAGACAGGCGGGTTGGCGGATGTGGTCGGAGCCTTACCCCTCGCTTTGGAGAAAACAGGCCTGGAGGTCACCGTTTTTCTGCCCGGTTTTCCTAAGGTCATCGCAGGCCTCAAAAACACGCGGACCTATGCCAATCTCAAGAGTGTAGCGGGGCAGAAGGGAAAAATTATCACGGGCGAGACGGCAACAGGCGTGACCGTGCTCGCCTTGGATGCGCCTCACCTGTTTGATTTTGACGGCAACCCTTATCTGGATGCGAACGGACAGGATCGGGCCGGAAGTGGCGAAAAATTTGCGGCCTTCTCAAAGATTGCCGCCGAAATCGCGCGCGGCGAAATTGGACGAAAGTCTTTTGACGTTTTACACGCGCATGATTGGCAAGCTGGCCTTAGTGCTGCTTACCTAAGAGCGTCCGGCGACACGCGTGTTAAAACCATCCTCACCATTCACAATCTCGCCTTCCAAGGCCTGTTTCCGAAATCACTCCTGCACAATCTCGCGCTACCTACGGATTATTACGGACCTGACGGCTTGGAGTATTTCGGCCAAATCAGCTTCCTGAAAGCCGGTGTTGCTTATAGCGACCATATCACAACAGTTAGCCCAACCTATGCGCTCGAAATTCAATCTGATGAAGGCGGGATGGGATTTGGCGGTATGTTACGGGCCAAAGCAGGCGCGCTTTCCGGTATTTTGAACGGGATCGATTTGGATGTCTGGGACCCCGCCCATGATCCGGAAATCAAACAGGCCTTTTCGGCAAAGTCTCCTGACGGGAAAACGGCTAACAAGCGTGAACTCCAAAAATTTCTAAAACTGAGACCGGAAGCGACAGGCCCACTTTTCACCGTCATCTCAAGATTAACAACGCAAAAGGGTCTCGACCTGCTCGCCAATATGACGGATTATATTGTGGCGCGCGGCGGCCAATTGGCACTGCTCGGGTCAGGCGATTCAGCAATAGAAAACGCATTTATAGCGGCGGCCAATAAGCATCCGACAGAAATATCCGTCACGATTGGATATGACGAACCGTTCGCACATCGTTTGCAGGCCGGGGCCGACGCGATATTTATCCCGTCCAGATTTGAGCCCTGCGGTCTCACCCAACTTTGCGCTATGCGTTACGGGACAGTCCCGGTCGTCGGACGTGTCGGCGGATTGAATGACACCGTTATTGACGCGAGCCCCATGGCGCTCGCCAGCGAAGTTTGTACGGGCGTCCAGTTCTCTCCCATCAACGGGCATATGCTCTACTCGGCCATATCCCGGACCTTCGACCTGTATGCGACGGCATCTATTTGGAAAAAAATGGTCTCCAACTGTTTGGGACAAGATGTCGGATGGGACGCGTCCGCAGCCGAATACCGGGATCTATACGCGTCGCTTTAATGCCATCCACTTTTGCAATTTCCACCGGAGAGGCTGCACCGCTCGGACCTCATGTCAAAGATAGGGGCGTCAATTTCGCGTTATTTTCCGCCCATGCGACGTCGGTCACAATCTGTCTATTCAGCGAAGATGGAAAAACCGAGACCGGCAGGTTGGAGTTACCCGGCAAGACCGGGGATGTCTGGCACGGCTTTGTCGAGGGCCTGAAAGATGGTCAGCTCTATGGCTACCGCGTGGACGGACCGTATGAGCCATCTCAAGGACATCGTTTTAATCCTAACAAGCTACTGATTGACCCCTTCGCCAAGACCCTGTTCGGCGAGTTCATGCAACATGATGCGCTCTATGGTTTCGATGTTCACGCGCCGGACAAAGATCTGTCTTTCAGCACCACCGACAGCGCGCCTTATATGCCGAAATCTGTGGTCGGGATACCTGAATATGATTGGGGAGACGACAAGCATCCACGCACGGATTGGGCCGACACGATCATTTATGAGGCGCATGTCAAAGGCCTAACCAAGCGCCGTCCTGACATTCCGGCGGCGGAGCGCGGCACACTGACAGCTCTATCAAATCCAGCTACTATAGCGCATCTCAAAACCCTTGGCGTCACGGCCATTGAGCTCCTTCCGCTACAAAGCTTCTTCTCCGAACCGCGCCTGACCGAAATGGGATTGACGAATTACTGGGGCTATAATCCTATCAATTTCTTTGCCCCGCACGGGGCCTATCTGGGCCCGAATGAAGAGACCGCAATTCAACAGGCTGTCAAGGCACTGCACGCTGCCGGAATCGAAGTTCTCTTGGATGTCGTCTATAATCACACGGCAGAGAGTTGGGAGCTTGGCCCGACTCTATCTTATCGCGGTATTGATAATGCCAGCTATTACCATCTGGCGGATGACAAACGATTTTACGTCAATCACACTGGCTGTGGGAATACACTCAATATGGCACACCCACGCGTGTTGGAACTCACGATTGAGAGCTTGCGCTATTGGACCGAGCATTTACATTTTGATGGATTTCGGTTCGACCTCGCCCCGACGCTCGCACGCAACCCCTATGATTTCGATGCAAGCGCGCCGTTCTTCAAAGCGCTCCAAGATGATCCCGGACTGTCGAAAGTTAAACTGATAGCTGAGCCTTGGGACATCGGTCCGGGCGGATATGTTCTCGGTCAGTTCCCCGATGAATGGACAGAATGGAACGATAAATATCGCGATACGGTTCGGAGTTTTTGGCGAGGAGATGATGGCGCGCATCAAAGCCTTGCAGGGGCTCTTTTGGGATCAGCAGAAACCTTTGATCACAATGGCCGAGTTTCAACGACCTCCATCAATTTAATCACGGCGCATGATGGATTTAATCTCCACGACACGGTCGCCTATAATCACAAACATAACCACGCAAATGGCGAGGATAATCGCGACGGCCACGGGCATAACCTCTCAGACAACATGGGCGTTGAAGGCGAGACCGACAACCCGGCCATAGTTGCGGCCCGTCGCCAGCGGAAGAAAAATATGCTGGCCACGCTGTTGCTTTCGCAGGGCACTCCGATGATGCTTGCAGGTGATGAATTTGGGCATAGCCAGCGGGGGAATAACAACGCCTATTGCCAAGATAATGATCTGACATGGTTGGATTGGGACGCACGAGATCAAGACCTTGAGGCTTTCACACAAGAGCTAATCGCCCTTAGGAAAGCCTATCCACATTTCACGCAAACTCGGTTTTTGCACGGGGATACGATAGACGGCTCGAACGCAAGTGATGTCGAATGGCTATCCTCCAACGGTGATACTCTACAGACGCATGAGTGGGAAAATCCGAATTTGTCCTGTTTGGGTTTAGCTTTGTCGAAGGAAGGTCAAGATACGCTTGTTGTCGTCTCTAACCGCGGGGAAGAATGTGAGTTCCTTCTGCCAAATGCAAAGGTTGAACGAATTCTCTCAACATCTTCGGAAACAGTTTCGGACACCACCGTCGCAGCCAATTCCGTTTCCGTTTTCAAGGTCGAAGGCGTTTACCTGCCGCAGGCAAAACGTGAGCAGGTTATAGATGCGCTCTCGGAGAAATACGGCATTGTCCAGAGCTATCGGGACATCAACGGCAACACTCATGAGGCAACGCAAGACACAAAAGCCAAACTCCTCGAAGTGCTTGGTGCCGATTTTGATAGAGACATTACGAAAGCCCCCCTCCTCGATATTCCCTCAACCGACGCGCGCGTTTTCGGGGCTGATTTGCTCCGTTCTCAAGGCCGCTGCTGGGGCGTGACGGCAGCGCTTTACGCGCTAAAATCAGATCGAAATGCGGGGGTTGGAGATTTTGAAGACCTCGCCTGCCTCGCAGAGATCATGGCGTCAAAAGGCGCGGATTTCATTGGGATCAACCCCGTCCACGCGCTCTTTCCATCCGCACCGCATCTTTACGCCCCCTATTCTCCCTCATCTCGGCAATTTTTGAACGTGATGCTCATTGCGATAGATAAGTTGGTGGACTTGCCCAAAGACGCCAAACTATCCAAACTGGCAGACACGGAGCACATTGATTACGCCGCTGTTTACAGCACAAAGACGTCAGCCTTCGACGCAGCTTTCACGGTATTTTCCAAATTAGGAAAAACGTCAAAGCGGCGAAAGGCTTTCGATAGTTTCGTTAAAGAAGCAGGTCCGGCCCTCCAAGCCCACGCGCTTTTCGATGCGATTTTTGAAACCTTACCCAAAGCCAAGCAAACCTATGCGGGTTGGAAGAACTTCCCCAAAAAATATGCCGACCCAAAATCAAAGGCGAGCCGTGAATTTGCGGAAGCAAATGGGGACCGCGTCGAGTTTTATGCATATCTTCAATGGATCGCTCACACCCAACTTACCGACGCGCAATCGCGCGCGGTAGCGGCCGGAATGAGCATCGGGATTTATCTCGACTTCGCTGTTGGCGTTGTTCCGGGTGGATCAGGGGTGTGGTCGATCAAAACAGCGTTTGCGGAAGGCGTCAGTCTGGGCGCCCCTGGCGATATGGCCAATCCGGACGGCCAGCTTTGGAATCTGGCGCCTTTCAATCCGCATGAACTCGCGCAGAATAGTTTTGAACCTTATCGATTTGCTTTGCGTGAAGCCATGTCCATTGGCGGAGCCATTCGCATCGACCATATTTTGGGACATCTACGAAGCTTTTGGATCCCTCAAGACGAGGCAGGCGGATATGTGCGCTACCCCTTTGACGGGCTGATGAATATGATTGCGGAAGAATCCCAAGCCCAGAACTGCGTTGTGTTTGGCGAAGACCTCGGCACGGTGCCTGACGGCTTTCGAGACCGTATGGCGCATTATCAATTGATGGGATGCAATGTCGCGTTGATTGAGCGCGATAGTCAGGGCCGCATTATCGCGGCGGAGAACATGCGCGAGCTTTCCATCGCCGCTTTTTCCAATCACGATTTCCCAACATTGACCGGATATTGGAACGGCGAGGATTTTAAATGGCGTGAGACACTTGGGATCGGAGACGACCCTGAAACGCTGGCTTGGGAAAAATCCCAACGCGAGACGGATAAGCGCGCATTCTTAGACCTCATTGGATGGGGTGACGTGGACGAGATGAACACCAAGCTTATGGCAGCATTGCAAGCCTATCTCGCCGGGTGCAATGCTTTGGCCTTTGCAGTTCAATTAGACGATTTGATGCTGGAGCCGTTGCAAGCTAATGTACCGGGCACTACGGATGAGCAACCAAATTGGAGACGGCGTGCGCGCCTCACGCTCGAAGAGATCGCCGGTGACGCAGATATATCTGTGATTTGCAACGCGATAAATTATGCCAGAAAATAGCAGTAAGAAGGCACTGATATGACAACCGTTCCTACCACCCCATTCGACGATCAAAAACCCGGGACGTCCGGCCTTCGAAAACGGGTCACAAGGTTTCAAAAACCCGGATATCTGGAGAACTTCGTTCAATCTATATTCGATTCCGTTCCCGAGCTATCAGGCGGCACGTTAGTTGTTGGCGGTGACGGCAGATATTTCAATGATAAAGCCATCCAAACAATTTTGTCCATGGCGGCAGCTAATGGTGTTAAAAAAGCGCTCGTTGGACAGTCAGGTTTTCTATCCACCCCTGCGGCCTCCTGCATCATCCGAAAATATGGCGCAGTCGGCGGATTAATTTTATCAGCCAGCCATAACCCCGGCGGTCCGGATGGAGATTTCGGCATTAAATATAACGGTCAAAATGGCGGCCCGGCCGTTGAGTCCGTGACGGAAAAAATCTTTGCCCGCAGCTTGGTCATTGACGAATATAAAATTAGCGAAAACGATCCGATCAATTTGGACGAAATTGGGTCCGAAAGCATAGACAGCATGCAAATTGAGATCATTAATAGCGTGACCGATTACGCCAATTTGATGGAGGGCTTGTTCGATTTCGACGCCATTCGAAGCATGATCGAAGACGGGTTCGAGATTTGCTTTGACGCCATGCACGCCATCACCGGGCCATATGCGAAAGAAATTTTGGTCAATCGTTTGGGCGCGCCTGCGGACAGTCTCATGAATGCGACGCCTCTGCCAGATTTTGGCGGCGGGCATCCCGACCCGGGGCCGTCTTATGCGAAAGAGCTCTTCGCGAAGATGTTCAGCGAAAACGCCCCGAACTTTGGCGCTTGTTCTGATGGGGATGGAGACCGAAATATTGTCTTGGGCGAAAACACATATGTCTCCCCATCCGACAGTCTCGCGATTATCACGGCCAATGCGCATTTGGCCAAGGGTTATAAAGACGGCATCTCCGGTGTTGCGCGTTCCATGCCCACGAGCCGGGCCGCCGACCGCGTGGCGGGAAAACTTGGGATCGAGTGTTTTGAGACCCCGACAGGGTGGAAGTTCTTTGGCAATCTGCTTGACGCCGGGCGCATCACAATTTGCGGCGAGGAAAGCGCAGGTGCCGGTTCAGATCATGTCCGAGAAAAGGATGGGTTATGGGCAATCCTTATGTGGCTGAATATCGTCGCCATAACGGGAAAAAGTGTTGCGGATATCCTGAATGATCATTGGCAGGAATTTGGCCGAAATTATTACTCTCGCCACGATTATGAAGGCGTTGAGAAAGCCAAGGCTGAGCAGGTCATGGCCAATGTGGAGCAACAACTCGGAGATTTACCGGGACGGAATTTCCACGGCGAAACCGTATTAAAGGCCGACAGCTTTGCCTACACAGATCCAATAGACGGATCGGTTTCCAAGAACCAAGGCATGCGGGTTGAATTTGAAAGCGGCAGTCGGTTCGTTATGCGGCTCTCCGGAACGGGAACGGTTGGCGCAACGCTGCGGCTCTATTTGGAGAAATATGTCCCGCAGAATGGTGATCTGGGTCAGGACACGCAAGAGGCGCTGGGCGATTTGAAGCTCATCGCGGATGAAATTGCGAAAATAAAATCCACATTGGAACGTGATAGCCCCTCTGTGACATCCTGATAACGGAGCGCGAAGCTTGAAACCTGACAAAGTCCCAGTCATCTTATTGCGGACACATCTTTAGGATATTATGACAAGCATCATTCAATTTTCCGATATCCATTTCGGCGTAGAAGACCATGACGCGATGGCGGCGGTGAAGGCCTATACCGATAGTTTGAAGGCGGATTGTATCTTAATCTGCGGAGATATTACGCAGGACGGGAAAACGTCCGAGTTCAAAGCCGCCCAGTCTTGGATCAATTCTTTTAACGTCCCAAGGCTCATCACACCGGGCAATCACGACACGCCCGTTTACGGAATTTTCCAAAGATTGTTTCAACCCTGGGGACGATATAATCGTTACATCGCGCCGCTAAGTGAACCGTTCTATGCGGATAAGAATGTGATGATTGTTACCATGAACACCGCGCGAGGCGTTCAAGCCAAACTGGATTGGTCGCTTGGGGTCGTCGACCTCGATATATTGAATGAGCGAATTAGCTTCCTTCATCGTGCCGAGGCAGGTTCATTAAAAATGATCGCGGTCCATCATCCCTTCATTTATCCCGAGATTTCGCCCTTGGATAAGGAGACCAAAAATGGTCCTGAAGGCGTCGAGCGATTGTCCAATGCGAATATCGACGCCATTCTATCGGGCCATATCCACACACCCTTTTTCAAAGACCGCGATCCCGGCGAGACCAATGTTTTGTCCATTGGTTCGGGAACGTTATCGACACGAAGACGCGGCGTTCCAGCCGGATTTAATCACATTGTCATTGATGCTGAGGCCATTTCCGCCACAGCGATTGATTGGATTGACGGAAGTTTCAAAGCGGCAAAACCCTGGGTCAAACGCCGAAGTGAGCTTAGACCTCAGAAGGACATGACGTAATGCCAATCCAGAAGCCCTGTGCATTCATAAATGCGAGGTCAGGATCCACTACAGATATTTCGGCCGCCCTGTCCGCGAAATTACAAGCCAAGTTCGAAACTATTGGCCCCGTCCAATATGTTGAACCCGCGAAGATGAGCGGATTGATAGACGCCGCGATTTCAGACGGCTGTGATCTCGTCATCATTTACGGAGGAGACGGCTCTGCCCTTTCCGCCGCAGAAATAGCTACAGAGAGAAACGTGCCTATCGTGGCCCTGCCCGGCGGCACAATGAATCTTCTTCCGAAAACGCTCTACGACACAGTCGACTGGGAAGAGGCTCTGGACGCGGCACTGGCCTGTGATGAGCCGCGCTGGATGGCAGCCGGAGACGTCAATGGGCACACATTTTTATGTGGATGCATTATTGGAACGCCTACAAGATTGAACGAAGTCCGAGAGCAAATCCGCGACAAACATTTTAAAGAGGCCGCAGAGGACCTCATCTTCAATGTCATAAGTTTTGAATCCGAAGATGTATTCGAATATGGGTTAGGCCCCCGTCCAAACACATATCAAGACGCAAATCTTCTCAATGTGATTTGCCCGCAAATGTCAGACTTCGATACGGGTCCTAACGGGCTGGAAATCAATGCTCTGGATGTTGATTCAATATTTGATGTGGCCGGGCTCGGCCTATCGGCAATCGCCTCTGACTGGCGTGAGAATGACCACGCCGATACAAATATCTCCAACGAATTACACGTTAAGGGCACCGGCGTGATAGATATTTTGTTGGACGGAGAACCCACGCCTATGGATCTACCCCTGCATTTAAAGCTAATTGAGAAGGGGGTTATGGTTCTTGCACCCAAATAAATTCATTACGTTTTTGCCGACTGATATTGAACTTTTTTCAATGGCGAGCCGTAACTAGGTTAGAACACAACAAAATATAGGAGAATAAAATGGACATAGGTGGTGGTTTAATAGGTCTTATTGGTTTGGTCCTTTGGATTTGGGCGATCGTAAAAATCTTGGGGTCATCCGCGTCAGGAATGTCCAAACTGCTTTGGATTTTACTGGTGTTGGTCCTCCCGTTCATAGGCTTTATTATCTGGTTCTTTGCCGGTCCAAAATAGCTTGAGGGCTTGAAGCGCTCAAACAAAGGCGCATTGCGCCTGCTGAAAAAAGCGTTACGCTCCCCGACGATGACGGTCAAAGACCGCATACACTGTCGGGGAGTTTTTTATGTCCACCTATCTAAGGTCCGGTTTGTCTTTATTTGCCTGCGCTGCGCTCCTGGCGTGCTCACCGCAAGACTCCTCGCAAACTCAAAACAGCAAGACATCCGGTGTCACTGGTGCTCACATTTCCAATGCGGCCAATACCCCCGAAAGCTGGCTGACATATGGCGGTGATTACAAAGAGCAGCGCCACTCCCGCCTTGCCAAGATCACCAAAGACAATGTCGCTGATCTGGGCGTCGCTTGGACCTTCGATCTCTCGACCGGTCGCGGTGTTGAGAGCACGCCTATTGTCCATGACGGCGTCATGTATGTGACGGGCGCTTGGTCTATCGTCCACGCGTTGGACGCTGTGACCGGCGAAGAAATCTGGACCTATGACCCAGAAGTCGCGGGCGAAGACGCGGTCAAAGGCTGCTGTGATGTCGTGAACCGCGGCGTCGCGATTTATGACGGCAAAGTCTATCTCGGCGTTTTTGACGGGCGGCTGGAAGCGCTGGACGCCAAAACCGGCAAAGTCATTTGGTCCAAAGTCACCGTCGATCAATCCCAACCCTACACCATCACCATGGCCCCGCGCATTGTGAAAGGCCGCGTTATCATCGGCAATTCCGGCGGAGAGCTGGGCGTGCGCGGCTATGTCAGCGCTTATGACGCCAAGACGGGCGACATGGACTGGCGCTTCTACACCGTGCCTAATCCAAAGAAGGAAGCGGACGGCGTGGCCTCGGATGATGTCATGGCTGAACTCGTCAATGAGACCTGGGGCGACACGGGTGGATGGGTAACGGATGGCGGCGGCGGCACCGCTTGGGATGCGATTGTCTTTGATGAGGAAAATGACCAGATTGTTGTTGGCGTCGGGAATGGCTCCCCGTGGAATGCGAAAATTCGTGATCCTGAGAGCAAGGGCGATAATTTGTTCCTCTCCTCCATTCTCGCCCTCGATGCGGACACCGGGGCCTATAATTGGCATTTCCAAACAACGCCTCGCGACCAATGGGACTTCACAGCAACGCAAACGATCATCCTCGCTGACTTGCCTCTGGGCGAAAATGGCGCAGACCGTCAGGTTGTCATGCAAGCGCCGAAGAACGGGTTCTTTTATGTCCTCGACGCCAAGACGGGCGAGTTTATCTCCGGCAATAATTTCGTGCCGATGAATTGGGCAACAGGCCTCGACGAGACTGGCCGCCCGATTGAGGCTGACTTCGCCCGCGTCACAGACGGCGATCCGCAAGCCATTTTCCCGGGTCCGCTCGGCGCGCATAACTGGCATCCCATGGCGTATTCGCCGCAAGAGAAGCTCGCCTACATCCCCGCGCAGCTTATCCCCCAGCTCTATCAGGATATGCATATTGAGCGCGACCCGGACGCCTATTGGAACCTCGGCTATAATCTCGCCGCAGGTATTCCGCCGGAGTTTCCGGCAGGGACACTGGACGCTTTTCGCGGCGGCAACCAAGGCTGGCTCGTCGCATGGGACCCGATCAAACAAGAAGCCCGCTGGACGGTCCAACATGACGGCCCGTGGAATGGCGGCATCTTGAGCCTGGGCACAGGCATTGTTATCCAAGGTCAGCGCGAAGGCGATGTCGTGGCCTATGACGCGGCCAATGGCGACAAGCTTTGGAGCCAAAATGTCAAAGCCGGAGCGCTGTCCGGCCTCTCCACTTATGAGGTGGGCGGCGAGCAATATATGACCATCACGACGGGGTGGGGGACCGCTTGGGCGCTATCGGCTGGCTATGGATATAATTCCCCCGTACCGCCTCAGGTTGGCCGTGTTGTAACTTTCAAACTCGGCGGCACGGGCGAGATACCCGACCCGATGGCCTCTGCCATTGAGCGCACGCCGAAGGGCGAAGCGTTTGGCAGCTCAGAGCAGATCATGAATGGCCTCGCGCAATATTCAGAGAACTGCCTCGTCTGTCATGGACCGCTGGCTGTCAGCTCCGGTGTCCTCCCTGATTTACGCTGGTCATATGCGACCGCAGATAAGAATGAGTGGACAGATATTGTCTGGAACGGCGCCCTGTCCGGAAATGGCATGGTCTCCTTCAAGGAACAGATAACGCCCGAAGCGATGGAGGACATCCGCGCTTACGTCATGAGCCAAAGCCATCTGGCCGTCGCCAATGGAGAGGCCGGAAATTAACCGGCCCCGCCGCCGCGAATGATGGCGGTGACCTTTTCCAAATAGATCTGCGTCTCTGCATCTTTGACAACATCCGAAATCGCCTGCTCGGTAAAATCCGTCAAGCGGCGAATGTCTTTTTGGGTGAACTCAATATCCTCACATAGATATTGGAATTTCTCATTCTCCATCATCCACATATCCAGCGATGTCCGCGCGCCCATATGATGCAATAGCGGGTTGATAACCGAGACTGTCTTCGCGGATTTAAACTGGGTCTTCACCTCCTTTTCCGCGCGCTTGATCTGTTTCGCGACATCCATATTCGTCGCCGTTTCACTCACGACTTTCAGGCCGTACTTAGAGACCAGCAAGCCAATAGACGGCACGATCGCATTCGCGGCCACAGTTGCACCAGCAATCGGGTTTGCCAAAGCAACCAAGCCGCCGACGAACAACATCCCGCCAAAGACTTTGCCATCAACTTTATCAATTTCATTGATTAGCCCGTCTAAATTTGTGCTGACGAAATTATTCGGCATGGCATCCGTACTCGCACGCTCTCGCGCGTCTTTGATAACAATATGCTCCAGCATCGGCAGCGCGCCGTCGCTTGGCAGATGCAGCAAGCGGCGTTTTTCCAAATCATTTATCGGCGGCACGCCCTCGGGCAAGCTGCGCATAACATAAAGCGAATAGCCATCATCTGAGGCTTTATCCGGGATGAGGAAATAGTGCTTCTCATCAAATTGCGTGTGATCATATAATTTTGATGTCGCCGTCGCGCCGAAAAACGGGATACCGCCGAGACTGCTTTTCAACACGCCGACGCCCGAATCGAAACCGCCTGAGACCTTATCAAATGCACCGCTGACGCCGGACAGGAGTGTATCGCCCAAACCGGCCGCCGGGCTTAGGACGGACCCGATATCCGGCACTTTGATTTTCGATAGAATTTTCTTCATGTCTCTCCCTTGCGATTCATACATAAGCACATCCTGCGAAATACCAAGATGATGGTTTATTTTCATGGCCGTCACCGCTATCGCAACGGCATGTTTACACGCGATGAATTTCTGGCGAAAATGCATGTGGAGGAGCTCGACACGCTGCTTTTCCGCGGCGATGCTTTGGAGATGGGACTTCCCCGCGTCTTTGGCGGGCAAGTTGTTGGGCAAGCGCTGAACGCCGCTGTGCGAACGGTTGAACCCGAACGCAAACCGCACTCTCTGCATTCCTATTTTCTGCGTCCTGGCGATCTCTCGCGGCCTATCATCTATGAGGTCGACCCTATTCGAAACGGACGCAGTTTTTCCACGCGCCGCGTTGTTGCTAAGCAGCAAGGCGTTGCTATTTTCAATGCCTCCATTAGCTTTCAAATTGTCGAAGAAGGCTATGAGCATCAATTCGATTTTCCTGAAAATGTTCAACATTATAGCGAGCTTAAGAACGATTATGAACGCGCCGCGGAGGTCGGGGCACTCATGGGTATTTCCGAAGCCAACTTCCGCAGTTATTACCTGACCTTCGGGACAGACATTCTGGAAATGCGCACCCCCGGATTGGAGACTTCCATCCTGCCCGGTGAGTATGAGCCGCGTTACGGGTTCTGGTTTAAATTCAATGACGGGATTGGCGACGACCCGATTACGCACAGAACGCTGCTCGCATTTATCTCCGATAAAGCCCTGATGAGCAC